>Ga0157372_10000028_pt1 | contig 185970 bp, 244 predicted proteins | sample C55metaG_FD_115307 | JGI IMG/M metagenome (GOLD analysis project Ga0157372, IMG submission 115307) | Corn rhizosphere microbial communities from Kellogg Biological Station, Michigan, USA - C5-5 metaG | ecosystem: Host-associated > Plants > Roots > Rhizosphere > Soil | place: USA: Michigan...
ACCTTCACGTTCAAAGAAACTCTCCATGACTACCCCCAGAATACAGCTGACGATATGTGCAACGCGCACACACAATGCTTGCACCATAACGTAAGTCGCGGATGTAACGAAATACATGGAGGGTTTTACCCCTCCATGCCTTAGACTTTCTTGGCGTTGTACAGTGCCCGTAACCCTTTGGGTGATACCAGTAGATTTCCAGCAGTGCCGTCAATGACCTGTTGGTCAGTGGCAAACCCGTAACTGATGGTGGCTACCGCATCGAGGTTATTGGTGGCAGGGTTGTAAAAATAGAGCGTGTTGTTCATTGGACTGAAGTAATGCCGTCCGGGTTTCACATACCCTGCGGTATCACTGGCAGGAATGGCAATCCAGCTCGTGCCATTGTAGGCATAACCGATTTTGGTGCGACCGTCCACGTAGTCTGCATAGGCCCCTGGGCGCTGAATCGACCGCCAGGTACACTCGGGTTGGGATTGCGCCATGTAGCCGATTTTGGTCCCGCCTAAAAACTGCCTGGTATCCGGACGGGAGTTCAAATCAAACACAATCTTCGCGGCCGTTGAATACGCCGCACCTGGATTACAGGTCTCCACGGTCAGTGTCGACCCAACCAGTGACGCCCGGATTTTCACCGCCCCCATGGTTTTGTAGTTGTTCCATCCTCCCACAGAGGCCTGGAGTTCCCCATCGGCATGGAGCTGACCATCTGGCCACACCAGGTCATAGTTGCCCTGCGCCAGGATTTGCTGCACGTTCGGCACGTTCGCTATCTGAAACCCCTGGAAGTCCAAATACAACCCCCAGAGTCGACTCACCCCACCGTTCGCCCCGGCGGTACGTACCGCTGACAACGTGTGACATACTCCGTTGACTTCCACGTAGCCCAGGAATACCCCGATAAAGTCATCATCACCGTTGGTGGAGCTGATCTCCACTTCCAGGGTATAGTCCCCAGGGATGGCTCGCTGTGACACAAACCCCACGGTCGACACGGTGTTCTGTGCACCCAGAATACTGTCGGTACCGGCTTCATACGACCAGTTATCCAGTTCGCCGATATTCGTGGCATCGCGGGGGTTAGTGCCTACGATAACAACACGTTGCCATTGACTGAACACGGTAGAGAAATCTTCCACCGTGGATTTGGCTTGTGTTACGTCACCGTCATTCAACGCAATGTTCAGGCGCCCGCACATCCGGTCAAACTGGAAAGGCAGGTCTGGGTTCGTCGGGTGGTAGAACGGTGCCATGCCCGCATCGGTGGGAATCCCGTTCAGGGTGGTGTGTTCGGTACTGGTGACCGCTTCCACTCCCCCGGCTTTCTTTACTGATTCAATGATACTCATTACCAACTCCCGTAAGCATTCTTCAAGGTGGCAGGCGTAACCAACCCGCTTCCGGACCCGGCCGCGACATCAGCTTGTGCTGCAAGCGGATTGTCTTTCTTCAGGAACGGTATCATGCCCATGTCACTGCCAACATACCACATCACCTTCGACTGGCTGTTGTAATAGAAGCGACGGGGACGCAGGTACGCTTTCAACAAACTGGGAATCAAAGGGGTGGAAACCCAACTCGTACCGTTCCAGGTCCAGATTATCCCCCGGGTCTCAATCACGAACCCGTTCGGGATTTGGTTGGCTGCTTTGGAAGCCGTGACTTCATCATCGGTTTGACAGATAGCGGCTACGGTGTTTTGTTGGTCCGCCAGTGCTTGCAGGGGAATGGCTGACGGGAAACCAAACAACAGGCTACCGGCCGGTTTCCCCGTGAGTGCCGCACGCATGGCAGGCAGGACATCGTTACTGACCAGGCTCCAGGCTCCGTTCACTAAAAGGTATTTTCTCGCCATTATTGTGTCTTCCACAGTTGCCAGGCAATCTTCGCCTGGGCGGCCGTTACGGCAACGTTATCCAACGTCCCGGCATTGACCTGGGCTTGGGTAGCCACCGCCGGACCAAAGTCCCCGATTTTATCCAGCTTGTCTACTGCTGAAGCAAAGAACAAACTTTTGGTGGTCAGGTTCCAGTAGTATTGACCGGCAGCAATATAGTTGCGTACGGTACCCACTGGTTGAGCGACCCAGGCAGAGTTAGTGTACAAATACACCGTCTGGGTGCGAGCATCCACAATCGGGGTCGCGGCTGCGGCGTTCGCGGTTTTCTGAGCAGCTAACTCTGCGTCACTAACTACTGCAGACAAATCCTGACACAGGTTGGTATCCGTGAACTTTAACAGGCCGGTATCTGCACTGTTTGACAAAACAATTCGCCCCTCAGCACTGCCGAGTTTGCGGTTGAGTTCTTCCATCACGTCAGAGCGCAACACGACCCATTGACCGTTGACTAAAATTCGTTGCAATACCATTGCGAACTCCAAAAAAATAAGAGGCCCCTTTCGAGGCCCCGTAGGGGAAATCAATCTGCGGTGGCAGACTGCCCCGCTCCAAACGATACGTCAAACAGTTGTGCCAGCTCGTCAACAATTCGCCCGGTGTGCTTGGTCGTGTCGCTGAACACTAACCAGTATAAATGCAACAACGCGATGATAGACAACTGCATGTTCTCATCCGACGTCCCGGTGAGTGGCACAGTCAACCCCAGACTCGCACCGTTACCCATGACCCGTGATACGTGGATTTTGGGTGGGGTGGTGTCCAGGTATTTGAAGTCTACCCGAAGGTCTTCTGATGCCCGTTGCAGGGATGACATGTCCTTACCGTAACCGGTGTAAGCAGGGATGTCACACGCGAACCCGCCTTCTGAATTCACTTCACGGGCACCGTGACACGCTGCAACACGGACATTGGCAATGAACAGGGCTTTATCAAGTTTGGTGGTAATCATGGTTGTATTACTCCGGCGTAGCAACAGTTAAGTCATACTGGTTCAGGGTGAACTCAGCGATGCGAGCATTGGTTGACCAATCACCCACGGCGTAGGCGACATCCCAGTCGGTAAAGTGCTCGGTGTTCACCAACAATCCACGTTGGCGGTTGATGGGGTCCACGGACCACAGATGGTCTTCGCCGACCCACAGTTCCACTAACCCGTTTTCTTCACGCAGGTCAAGGATACCAAAGGTCCCGTAGCGGGTACCGCCTCGGGTGCGACGCGCCATGTCCCGACGGATTTTCATCCCGGGTTCAGCCTGGTGAGTACGACCGTCTAACCCCAGCTGATGGCGGTTAAACAGAATGCCGCCTTCTGCCCGGATGAACTCCAGTACCGTAGGCTTGCCCACTAACAACCCCGGTTGATTCGTCACGATAGACGTGCGGTGTTGTTTGTCCATGACCAGGACTTCATGGGGACGAGCGATGTTGAACCACACATTGAAATGTGACGCTGGGTCAAAGTCATCTTTTACCCGGTCTGCCCACGTATTCACTGACACATCGGTGTAGTTTGCCATGGTGAGCTTCACAGTTTTCTTGTACTGGATAGCGGGACGCAATTCACCGCCACAGACAAAGAACTTTAAATGACGCTGAAGCTGGGAGCGGATTTCGGATTTACGTAACGTATCCGGGCCAAAGATAGTGCAGGGGATTTCTAACCCGCGCAGGGTCAGGGTAAAACGAACAGGGTCGTGTTGGCTATCAGGTACACCCCAATCAATACGGGGAGCAACACCAAAGTCCAACGACACATCCGTTTGCGTTGTCATGAGATTATCCTCGAGCTTTGAGCTCTGGTAGAATGATGATGGAAAAGTCCTTTCTGACACCGTTCAGATGCAGCAGTGCAGTACCCAGGGTAGACCCGGCATGACTGAACCAGCGGTCTTTGCCGTCATTGAGCAACCAGTATTTAGGTGGCGCAATCGCACGGTGGTCAGCATCCCAGAACATGTCGCCACGGCTTTTGCGCAGACAGTTCAGGTAGATGGTGTTCTTACAACGGGGGCACGTATCGAACATCCCAGAAGGGTCACGTACGACCCGGACGATGGGTCCTGAACACGGGCCGCAGTAGGGGACGTAATCAGGCTGGTCAATCAGTTTGAACATTTCAAAGGGCATGTTGCCTCCGACGGCATAAAGGGCGAGGTCAACCCCCGCCCTGGTATAATGGTTATTGTGCGCTCTGACGCTGAAGGCTGTTCAGTCGCAGTTGCTGTTTGTAGCGGGCAATCATTTCCAGGTTCGTATTCTGTTTCTGTTTACGTTCCTGCACAAAGTTAGACTCAGATTCCTTCTGAAAGAACTTTGGGATAGATTGGGTTTGCATTGTGGTGGTCTCAAATGAAAAGGCAGTGGGACAACCCCACCATATGTTTTACGTCACGGGCTTAACGCAGACGCTGGATGACGTAGGTTTGGGGTGCTCGTTCGAACTGACGGTGTTCAAAGTACGTATCCGCCCAGATACACATTCCAATACCGACGACCATGAAGGCACCCACAACGGCAAACAACATGCGAGTACCGCCATTGCCAGTCATTACGATACCGACATTTAACAGCGCTCTGGCCATTGGGGACGTTGAGTCACCGGTGGTGGGATGTGAACGACTGAGATAGCCCCAGACAAACACCACCACGCACACCACCAACAGCCAAAATACCGTCCACCAGAATACATGGAATTGGTGTTCGAACAACACCGTGCGTTCTGCCACTAAGGTGTTCAAGGTGGCTTCATCAATGACAAGTGACATCAGGCCTTACCGTCCTTTGCTGTGAATGGCTTACGGTGTTTGCTGGAGAACATCAGCGTCGGGCTCACCGACTCCACCCGGCTTTTATCTGCACGGGACTTCACCATGGTCATCTGTAGTTCACCACGGCGTGCACCGTTTTCTGGCTGGATGCCGATGAACACATCGGACTCAGTCAGTGAAAAGGTGCCGTGTTCACGATAGCGTGCCGCTTCTTCTTTCGAGATAGACCCGCGTTCTATCATCAACTGCAAATCCACGTTGCTGAATTTGATAGGTTTGATATCGGCCAGATAGGCATGACTGACGTCGTCGTCGATAACCACGTTACGACGGACACCCACCGCTTCACGGTCCCAGAACAGCTCGCCGCCTTCACGTTTCACCGGCTGGGCGATTTTGCCTTTGCTCACACGGATGCGCAGGGCTTTCACAGAAATATTCAGGTAGGTCGCCAGCTCTTTTGTTGCAATCAGGTTATTCATTTTGTCATAATCCAGTTAAGAAAATTAAAAGACCCATTGTCTCACACCAGTAATATAGACGCATAAATCTTTCATTTCATGTTTAACGGCACAGATGCGGGATACAGCTTGCTGCCATATCCCGCGTTATCCCTGGTGAGGGCGTCTTACCATTTACTGTACAGCCAATCTGTAACGAGTGGGGTGGTATATTTCAGTACCAATCCCGTGACCGCAACAATCGTCACGCACGTGATGGTTTTATCAATCAGGCGGTAGTGTTCTGATTTTGGCATTGTCGGTGTCCTGTTGAAGGTTATCATTATGTGGTAGTAGTGAGCGCATCGCTCAATAGATAAGCAATATCCGTAATATTTTACCCTCTAAGGAGCAGCTATGTTTGGCGGCGCACTCAATCGACTGTTAGGCAGCGTGGATGTTAACGAAGCCGGTAATGCCATCACTATCCTCGGGATGCCAGGCGAGGGATTCGGTAAGCAGGTTACCCAGGCATGGGGAACATCCAAAGTCATCGGTAACATGTTTAACCAAATCACCCCTTACAAACTGAGCTTCAACAAGTTCTTTGCCATCGATGTGTTGTACATGCTCCAGGAACTGGCTCGGCAACGTACGGTACACATCAACCGACGTGGGTTGGAGAAGGCCATCGAGGAGATGCAGGCCAATACCTGGTTGTCGTCTATCTATCAGGTCACGCCCGATATCCTCAATCTCTCCAAAACCAATCTGTTTACTCGCACGCCACTGGAACACCAACAGCGCTTCCTGGAGCACTACAACTCCATGGTGCCGAAATACAACCTCAACGGGTATATGCTGGCCGCCAAACCGGGCGCCGGGAAGACATTGACCGGGTTGATGTTAGGGGAGTGTCTGAACTCTGACGTGTTTGTGATTCTGTGCCCGATGAACGCGGTCAACAAAGTTTGGCGTAAAACGGTACTGGAAGAATACAAGAAACCCTACACGGAGAAAGACGTCTGGGTGTCGTCGGACAACAAACCCCTGGAGCGGGGCAAGCGGTTCTACATCTTCCATTACGAGTCCATGCCCAAACTCAAAGACTTACTGGGGATGGTCTCAGGTAAACGCATCATCACCATCATTGACGAGTCCCATAACTTCAATGAGCAGAAATCCCAACGTACCCAGCAACTGGTGGACTTTGTGCTGCGCAGTCGCTGCAAGCACACGCTGTGGGCCTCCGGTACCCCGGTGAAAGCACTGGGCTATGAGATGATTCCCTGTTTGACCACCATCGACCCGTTCTTTGATGCCAACACCGAAGACCGCTTTCGTAAAATCTACGGCAAGTCCGTCAGCAAGGCCGTGGATATTCTGCGCAACCGTATCGGGTTGATTTCCTTTAAAGTCGATAAGCAGGAATTCACCAAAAAGCCCCCGATTGAAAAGTCAGTGAAAGTCACTATCCCGGACCCCAGTCGGTTTACGTTGACGCAAGTCCGCAAGGACATGGCTGATTTCATCTCCGAACAACTCAAGCACTATGAGAAAAACTTTTCTCTCTATGAGCGACAGTACAACGATGGGGTGAAATACTACGCCAGCATGAAGCTGACTGACCAGCAGAAAAAAGAGCTGGATACGTACCGTCGCAACATCGCGATGATCCGTAAAGGCTACGACCCGGCCACCATGAAGAACGAAGTGTTGTTCTGCAACAACATGGAACGGCGCAACATCCTGCCTGTGTTACCTCAACCGATGCGCAATGAATTCAAGAACGCCCGGTCGGTGGTGAAATATCTGGCCTTGAAAGTACAGGGTGAAGCATTGGGACGGGTGTTGGGTAAACGGCGTGCTGAGTGTAACGCGGCCTTGATAGCTCATGCGGGACTGCCCACGATTATCGACGACGCTGAGAAAAAGACCCTTATCTTTACCTCATTCGTGGATGTCGCTGAGCAGACCAAAACCTATCTGGAACAACAGCGCTACAAAGTGTTGATTGTTCACCAGGGTACCAACAAAAACCTGGCGAGTATCATTGACCAGTTTGGGAACGATGAAGACATTGCTGTGTGCGTGGCGACCTTCCAGTCACTGTCTACGGCAGTGCCGGTTACCATGGCCAACAACGTGATACTGATGAACCAACCGTTTCGTGATTTCGAACGCGAACAGGCCATCAGTCGCTGTGACCGTATCGGCCAGGACAAACAGGTCTATGTGTGGAACGTGTTGTTGGACACCGGCAGTGAAGCCAACATCTCCACCCGGGCGGCAGATATTGTGCAGTGGTCACGCGAACAAGTCGCGGCCATCATGGGAACCAAAGTCATGGATGAAACGGCTGTGTCAACGGAATCCCTGCAAAATGCCCCAGAGCGGGTGTCTCTGGAGTTTTTGGCTGACCACGGCATAATGGTGACGCAGGAAAGCTTAGACGCCCTGGCTGACATTGCTTACGATGAGTTCCCACAGGACGAACCGTTGGTGATGGCCAAAGCGTATGAGCGTCCGCGTTCTTCTCTGTGGTAAACGAGTAAGGGTGTGCTATGGACTATGACATCATCAAATACACGATGGTGGGTATCTTCATGTTGTTGCTGTGTTTGTTCGTGGCGGTAAACTTCGGACTGTCACGCGATGACATCGTAGGCCGAGTACTCAACAAAATAAACATCGAGCGGTACGCTGCTCGGTACCATGAAGGGGTTCTTGTTTATCACAACGAGCAACCCCTCACCCCCGAGACCCCCACGGTGGAGTTAGTGGCCTTCCTTACGGCCCGACTCCAGATAGTGTTGCGACCTGCTGATTTCAAATACCTCAAGATAGAAGTACGACAGGACAAAACTTATTTGCATGCCGTGATGTCTCGACAGTGTAGTGTTTTTTATGGCCAGGTCTCTTTTCTGATTGATGTCATCCGGGTGAAAGTCCCGAGTGCCTCGATTATTCGTGTTACTTCTTTGGGCGGATTGTTGGCTCCGTAAAATTCAACAGACGTATCATTTGCAGGTAGTCTGTAAAGATATTCAATGCTTTTTCCTCATTTAGGAGTAATACCATGGTAGCTTCAGTATGGAAACAACCCGGACGTGACGTAGTACTGGATCTTGTTTCTGCAGCGAACACCGGCTTTGAAGCGGTTCGTTCTTCTTTTGAGTTCACTACGGTTGCCTCACCTACGGCTGACGGCGCTGCGAAAAACTCAAAGGCTACCCTCAGCCCAACCGCTGAAGGTGCGGCCACGTACGAAGGTGACGTAGAAGTCACCTGGGACCGTCTGCAGCTCGAAGTGTATGTGGATGCCGTACTGACCGGTAACACGGTTGATTACGTACCGGATGCCGGTAACGGCAAACCACGTCTGGTTGAAGGTCTGACCCCAGCTGACATCGTGGGCGTACTGAATGCCGTGTTGGGTCTGCAGACCGTTGCAGCGGATTTCACCGCTGAGTCACTGACCGTTACCAAGGTCTCTGACACGGAGTTCACCATCACTCCAGTGGCGTCTGATGGCACGTTCCTGTTCCTGGGTTCAAGCACCATCACGTTCAACCAAGCCGTTGAGAAACAGCAGACCGCCTCTGTAGTTCAGAACACCGAACTTGACGGTCTGAATGCCCCGGTTGCCGGCTAACGGTAATTTGTAAGTGCATGAAAACTATGGAGACCTTTGGGTCTCCATTTATGCCGTTCGGTATGGTGTGGGACTACTACCCGAAACTACAGGAGTGCGTTATGGCCACGAACTGGAATCAACCACCCGCAGCAATCGTCACGGATTTGCTGGCTGATAAGAACACGAAGTTCTCCTCGACTGCGTCGTCTTTTGCCTTCAAAAACGTGGGACCCAATACCCAAGCTAACGCGACGTCGAAGAACACACAAATCACCGTGTATCCCACCGACACGACGAAATACTCGGGTGAGGTGATTGCGACGTACAGACGTGTGGAATTCCCGGCTTTCATGAACAAGAAGACCGGGTCACCTACACCGACGGTGAGCTGGGGCCAGCAGACCGGACAGACCTTGGTTGCTGCGAGCACCACCAAAGCGCAATTGGTGAGTCTCATCAATACGCTGTTTGGTTTGCAGTTATCCACAACTGACTACGCCACACTAACAGCCACCCTCGACGGGGGCTTCGTAAACATCGCTATCACGTTTGCGGATGCTAACCTGGTGTTTGTACCCTCCGTCAGTGCAACGTTACGCTTAGACCAAACCACCCCAACCAGTGCCATCATTACAGCACCGGACCTGGATGGGTTGGACCTGCCTGCTTAACGTGTATCCCAGGGAGCCTTCGGGCTCCCTTTATGCCGACGGCAAAATAAAAGAAAAATCAGGAGCCTCAAATAAGACCCCTGATTACCCGCTAGAATATATCGGGCAGCTCAACCGCACCCTCACCGGCTTGTGCATGCATAAACAGCAAACACAAGGTCGCCCCGATAAGCGCAATCGCCAAGACAACGAACCACAAAATCGAAACGCCCCACAGTGCTTTAGTGCCATAGACTCCTGAAATATCAGGATTCCCTCCGCTCCAGTACGTCAACAGACACCCCGCAGTGTAAACTGCGATAACGGCATAGGTAGCTTCGGCTGGCCCTACATGGATGTACACCCAGCCACATGCAGTCAGTGCAATTAACGTAGCAAAGGCGTAAAGCCAAAGTTTCGCGACTTCACGAAAATGAACATTCATGGTTAACCCCATTATAGATAACAGACAGTTACAGTTTCTGTCGTACTATTCGTTACGGATTCGCGACCATCCGGCGAGCAGTAAACAGCCAAAGTAATAGGGGTACAGTACCGGCCATAAAAAGAGCATCTTCGTTTCTTGCTTGGTGTAGGTATTGCCTTCAATCCCCATAACCCAATACCGGGGGTCAGAGGCATACATCAGTAACCCAATCCCCAGATATACCGTGAGTAACGGTAAACGGGGTGTGAGTACCCAGGCAAAACAGGTAATCAACGACAGTCCACCGAGCGCCCCCATAAAAAACAGGATTGCCCACCACCCTACCCAGGAGTTACGCGCCATAGTAGTCTACTCTCGATATATTTACGATCCTCTAAATCGAACGAGATGATCCCACGCAATGCTTTGGTTTCGCCCATTAAACTTACCTTGCTGCGCATTGAGAAGATAAGTCCCTGGTTCCGAGTCAGGACCCAATCGAACCTGACCAAATCCAGTGGTTGTATAATCCCGTCAATATGTATTTTCTTGCCTTCCTTGGTGAGTGTGTAGGACAACAACCGAAAGTACGGCCGCAGAATAGAGGACTGTCTGCGGGTGTTGAAGCGTACGTACGTCAGCCGTGACAGATTACGGGCGTAACGGTACTCACCCATAGCCAATCCCACCAACGGCAGCATCGCCCGATTCACGGTATCGTACTCCGATTGCAGATACGGTCCTTCCAACGAGAGTTCATTCACGGTCGCTAACCGGACATGGTAGTGCCCTAACGCATCCGGTATGGGTGCTGGGTTAATCCCCAGCGTACAACTCACCAACGGTGTGGCGTACAGATTCAGTGACATGGTGCTTTTCCCCTCGCAGTGACACTCCTAAAATACGCCTGAAAAACAAAAAAAAATAAAGCACGGCCAGCCAGGGAGGCCGAAGCCTCCCTACCGGAATTATGCAAGCAGATACGGGTATCTGGGATAGATAAACTCGATTTCCACCTCAGTGGCTTTTGATTTGAAGACAAACAAGATGGCGTCCTGGCAGGTGATATAGCTCAGGTGTGGTCGTGTGTAGTCGCCATTGACTGCACCCAACAAATGCACAATCGACATGGACTCTTCAATCTCTTTTACGATGGTCATCAAGCTGACCGGTGTCGGGGCGTGTTCAGCGAGTTTCAGTTTGTCAAACAGCAGGTTGCGTCCTCGTGCCATGGCCTCCAGTTGGGCTTTCGCATAGTTCGCATCGTAGTGTTTGCGTGAGTCTTTATTTTTTTCGAACTGGTACACACAGGCGACTAACAGAATATAAGCCGCCATCAGTACTACGGAGAAAGCCGGTTGAGAAAGCAGTGACATGAGTGTAATCCTTTTTAACGACAGTAAATTTTAACCGTTACGCGAGCGTTCGGGCTGATGAGGTCCACCTCTTTAACGGCGGAGTTATGGCGTGAGCCTTTGATGGCCCACTTCACGTTTACAGACTTCTTGTGTTCTTTTTGGTGTGTGCCTTTTTCCAGAAACACGACGTTGTCGATGTCTTTGTCGACCAGTGGCTGGAAGATTTTCTTACGGGTGTGACTGCTACGCTGCAAAGCCATGGCAATTTTGGTCAACAGCGCACCTTCACGTTGTACGTCTGCTTTGGTTGCAAAGATGGACGCGTGGTTCTGACAGGCATAGGCCACCAACCCAACCCCTGCGACGACAGCCGCAACACCCAGGACGAGTTGTAATTGTGCTCTTTCTTGTTGGTTCATTGTTGTACTCCAGTGGATACGTAAAGATTAATCGGCCAGTGTGAGGTAACCTACGACACCGCCCGCGATGGTACCGATGCTGATGCAGGTCATCGCGCGCCGTTGGCTGGCTTCTCTCTGCTCCTGCAGTTCGTCCAGGGTACCGTCTTTTTTATCAGTCTGGTCAAGCGCAATGGCCACACCAACACCTGCGAGACTGCCGAGCAGAGCACCACATTGAGTAGCAATATAAGCGTGCATGATTGTATCTCCGAAAATAATAAAAGTAGAAGGGGGCCTATGCCCCCTCGTTATCAGAAGTAGTTATCTTCTGAGTCGTCACCACGTTGAACCCGTGCGAATCCCGGTAACTTACTCAGGATAGCGTGGACTATTGGGGAGTGGGGGCACGCTGCATTTTGTCTTGCATCCCGTTCACGACCCTCAACCAAAATGACACAGTAGGTTTGAGCCAGACTTGCGAAATCCGAGGCCTCGGCATAACCCAACTTTGTCACGTCAGCAACACTGCGCGCAACCAAAGTCTCGCAGTCAAGTGGTGTAGTACCTTCGGGGTGGGTGTAGTGCCAATAAGCACCGCCTACCAGACGAGAAACCAACACAATCTCACGGACCGTCAAGGATGGACACGTCACATGTAGGTGACTACCGACCACAGCAAAGACCGCACTACTGCGACTGTCTTGTTGCAAACCGTGACGGTCCACCGCCATAGCCATGCGCTCAATGCGTTCGACATTGAGTTCACCCATACCCAAGCGGCGTGCATACACTGCCACATTGTGAGCAAAGCCAGCCAATACAAAACCCATAAGACCTCCAAAGTCTTAACGGACAGAGAACCATTTCTCTATCTATTCGCAGCAGTGATATACGTTTATAAAAAGTTTATTTGACGTTTCAGGAAAAATGCGGCATAGATGGGAGGCCGAAGCCTCCCGGACAATCAGGCGTCACAGTACACAGGAATACGGTATTCCCCACAGGGGGCGGCTTCCATAATCCAGGCCCACGTACTCGCAGGTTTTAGGCCTTTATCTTTGCCGTTGTAATACCCGGCGATGGAGCGGGTATCATCGGGGTTGGTCAGGTATACAGGCACTGTCTCCGTCAGGGTTTTCACCGGGCATAAATACCGATTGAACTTACCATCCTTTAAGCGCTCAACATACCCGACAGGCTGCTCTGACCCGGCCATTAGATTTTACAGCCTTCGCAGTCAGCATCGTCGTCAGCAATGGCTTCGCCGCCAGCACTGCGTTTGGCATCAATCGCAGCTTCATCAATGTCCAGCGCGTCGATGTTGTCGAAATCGATATTGTCTTGTGGGTTTGACATCGTAGTGTTTCCTGTTATGAAAAAAGGGCATGTGTGGTATATGATTAAACAAAAAAATAAGGGAGCCGAAGCTCCCTGTAGACTGACCGTTATCGACCGGTGATATGGTCAACAATGGTCATGGACAACACACGGCACTCGTTCTCACGGTTGGTCTGTGTGGTGGCTTCAATCACGAAGGTGTCTTTCTTCTTCCCGATGGTGCGATGGACAGGGGATACCCAGATATCGCCACCTGCTGTGACGGTGTTCTGTCCACCAACAGACGCCGGTATCAGAAACACGGTAGAGGATTTCTCCACGTATTCCACTTCACTGAAGCGCGCATCCATCTTGGCGTCTTTCTCACCGGCCGAGACCAGGTTGATAAGCTGTGCGGTCGCCGTGGCCACTTCACGCTGGCACTTCTCATTGGCAACCGGTACACCAGGAGCAACCGTTGAAGCCCCCGCTACTTTACTCAACACAATGACTGCAACAACAGCAATACTGAACAGCAATTTACCGCAAATATCTTTAGACATGTCTTTGTCTTCCGTTTAAAGAGTTAGATAACGTCCGCTGACAACAGCGCGACGATGATTAGTATCAGACGAATTACCAGCGTACTTAAGCACGCCAGCAGTGATGCGAGTACCCAGGTAAACACTGACCGGCGTCGCACGAAGCGGTCGATAGCATAAATGAGGGTGGCAATCATAACGGCTGCCGTGAGTATCACGCAGCTGAGTAAGCCACTGTGTCGCGTGCAATAGAGCGCGACCACTCCCACCAGTACATAGAAGAACACAAACGACAACAGACGTTGACGCATTTTATTTTCCTTTCAGGTCATCAGACGCAAGGTAAATGGTTTCGTGGGAGTGAATTTATACTCACTTCTATCCAATACGTGATATACGTTTTTATATATTTCATTTCAACTTTACGGCATAACAGGGAGGCCGAAGCCTCCCCGACTAGAGCTACTGCGATTGCTTCAAAATCACGACCTCGCCTTTTTCACGGCTGGGTAGTGGAATGTTGGTTCGGGCTACGCAAAGCGCCTCGTAGGACACACGGGTGTCTTCTGGACGCGTTTGACGAGGTAGGTCTAATGGGATTGCTGTGTTCGTCATAAGTGACCTTAAGCGAGCGTCATCCGGGCACCGTTGTACCGCACTGTTTGGGTGATGGTATTGGAGCGCATGGACTGGCTCGTGATGGTAAGAACGGTATCCGTACCCTCACGGTGTACTTGAATCAACGGCGGGACAATCCGAACCGAGTTGCCAGCTGCAGCAACCATGATCGCAATATCCGCCAGTTTGTCCAGGTACGATTTGGTTTGTTCTGTGTCAATCCCCCCAGGTTGTTTTGCTGTGAGTATCGCATATTCCCGAAAGGCTTCTGCAAGAGATTCAATGATAGAGGTCTCCACCGCCCGAACGCGTGCCACACGTCGAGAGTTGGAATTACTCAGGTTTCGCAGATTGAGCAGGATGTCTATCACAATCAACACGAGTATCAAGATTTGCAGGTCTAAACGCGGCATATAGTCGTACTCCCACTAAAAGAAAAAAGGAAGGGTACTTACAGCAGGTTCCTCCGAAGAGGAACCCTATCTGATTACTGGGATAACCCAACAGTCAGAAGATACAGCTGTCGCATGAGTATTTCGCTATCGTGCTTATACTTCTCTGGTACGGTGACTGTATAGACAACGTGGTTAACTTGATGGTCAAAGTGTGCCGCGTATTCCCCAATCACTAAACCGTGCACCGAGAACTCGGCTTTGGTAACAAAGTACGCAGGCGAGACTTTAAAGTCAGCTGGCAGATACGACATGGGCGAAGGCGGGTACCCTGGGTATTGCTCAATAGCAAGCTCTACACGCAGGCGTCCCGAATCCACCGCATTATTGTCAGCCACTTTTCCGTCCACGACCATGTGACCGAATTCCGGGCTTTCAAACAGCGTCACGTTACGAGTGCTATGGAGTTCCATGACATTGTTACGTGGCACTTTCGCTTTAAACTTCATCTTTTACTCCAATAAAGAACGGCATAAAAGGGCGGGGTTTTATCCCCACCCTGTATGAAAGACCTCTGACTGGAATCAAACCAGCGTTTCCGCATAGACACAGGAGAAGGTAAGTTCAACTCCCAGAAGGCGCGGTGTCCTATTCAATTAGACGACAGAGGTAAACAGGTACACATGGTCTATATAATCACCATCCAGCGCGTTTGGCGAGCAGGGCTTTGTTGACCAGTTCGGTATACCTCGCACCCATTTGGGTCCACTGCTTCGAGGTTTCCCACCACGACATGAGTTCCTCTTCGGTGAACATCTCCAATGCCGGTGCGCTTTTACCAACCCAGCTTTCGACCAAATCCATGGATAACCGGACCACCTCACAGTAGAACAGTTTATCCGGGTCTTGTTCGCCATCCAGTTCAGCTTCTTGCTGGATACCGATGACCAGTACTTTGTCGTTCTCCACCAGTTGGGTGTAGTGCACAAAGCCTTTGATGTTGTGTTCGATGATGAGGTTAGAGACTTTCGAGGCTACCCACACCCCGGCAATGTTTGCCGCACACGGATCGGTATCACATCCGTCCAGGGCAACGATACCGTGACGCATGTTGTTCGCTACATGTAGCACGATTTCTTGCATGGTCAGGAAATGTTCGTGATTTTTCATTTATTTTTTCGCCTTAGAAATGTCGGTTGTATTGTGCCAGTATACGTGGGTCGAGTTGACCCACTTCACGTGCTTCGTGTTCTGCTTTACGGGCTCGGGCGTCAGCTTCCAGTTCATCCAGAATTGATGCGTCGGCTTCGGTGCCCCATTCTTCTTCGTTGGGGTCCTGCGCGGCAAACACCAACGGCTCCCGTACCCGGTACATGCCCCCGGCAGCCATCACGTCCGCAAAGATGTCAATGCAGGTTAAGTCCGTGAAGTGAAGGCGATAGGTGTGGTGCACGGTACCGCGTGCATCGATGTGCTGGAGGTGTTCTACGTTACCCACTTGCTTGCCATGGGTTGCCTCCAGCGCCATACCGTCGGTTTCAAACCAATCCAGTTCACCCGGGAGTTCCAGGGTGATGACCATGCAGTCCTTACAACCATAGAGCTGAATCCACAGCTCCAGGTTCATGGGGGTGCGTTCCACGGCGGTGTTCTGGACGGTCTTGCCAATTAACCATTGTGGTGAGTTCATGTTTCACGCCTCACGTAAAAGGTGCGTTTACCAAAGAACAACAATGAGTCGGCATTGGCGGTTAACGTAAAGGCGTTACCAATACGGTCAATGCTCAACCCATCTACTGGAAACCCGTACTGTTTGTGGACGTACTGTTTGAACTCACTGAGACTGACGTCGTCTGGCGATTTCCCCAAATCGAGTTCATCCGGGATTTCAGCCAGTGTCTCACGTAGGTCGTGTTTGGCATACCGCTCACGTCCCCGGGATTCCGAGCTACCCAGTTGCACCGCCAGTTCCACTGTGATGTCCTGCGGGGTGTTCTTTTTATCGGTGATACGAAATGCCGTGGCGGGCAGGTGGTAGATTAATCCCAATACCCCGAACAGCACGGCTTCTTCGGTATCCCCTTTTACTTTGTCCATTGTGGTCCTCCGGTGATGCAGGTTATTTGGGTTTGTCGTAGGTGTACTCCGGGTGCTCCGCAATCCACTCTACGGCGCGGGTCATGGCGTGGTTGACATCGTTGTCAATGATGCGAATCGTAGCGTGGTCGACAGTGGGTTCTCGCCAGCTGCACTTACTCGGTTTCAGGTAGTAGCGGTTGAACTCCAATACCACTACAGGCTGCGTACCGTCCGCTATGAGCGGTTCTACCGCAACATTGATATCAGCGCTACCCCACATGTCAGCACGGCGTATAACGCTTTCCAGGCCCATTGTGCTAGACGTCCCCCACGTACTGACTTTGATGTCGAAGTCAGGCTGGATGGTAAGCAAGGTGGCGGTCATTTACGCTTACCTTTCTTACGTTTACCCGGACCGTGCGACAACGCCACATCTGGACTCGGTGCTTTACGCAAATGCATACCGGGTCTACGCCAGCCAAACCGACAATTGCCGTCAGGGTCACTGCTGTATTCAGCCTGCTCGTCGTTAGCGGTGGTGAGGAAAGCGGGTTCATCAATGTAGTTCGTGTAAGCGAACTCGACCTGCGTACGCAGTTCATGCGGTCGGCGGTCATCTAACCAATCCGGCAACCCCTGCCATTTGCTTTTGATATCGGCAATAGACAGGTCAGCATGAAACACGGTGGCAGTGGCGTGGTCGATGGCGAAGAACTCGGTGACATCCACGGGTACTGGCGGAATAAACTTTTCCTGGCTGCGAATATCAGTCAACGTTTTCAGTAGGATTTTCATTCTTGGCCTCCTGCACAAGTTGGTTGATGTGATTACGTAGGGCAGCAGAATGACAGCGGCGGCACACCGCTTCATAACGGTCATTACCGCCCACTACAACCTGATCACCTAAGAACACTGGATTACCTTCATCATCCAGACGCAAGACATGCGTAGAGCGACGACCACAGCTGCAAATCCCCCGGACCTCGGTGATTTCCTCAGCGTGGGCCAACAACCCAGCACTGCCCGGAAACAACTTACCCTGGAAGTCGGTGCGCAACCCGTAACACAATACCGGCAAGTTGTAGAAGTCAACCAACTCACACAACTGTGCGACTTGTTGTTCCGTCAGGAACTGGGCTTCATCAACCAACACCACATCCACGGGATATGTTGAATCGACATACTGCCCTACGACATCTATCAGGTTCTCATCAGGAGAGAACAAAATAGCCGGCATGGATATCCCGATACGGGAAGCGACCGTGGCGTCGGCGCCTTCACGCGTATCGATGCGGGGCTTCAGGATAAGTGGGTGCATCCGGCGTTCCTGATAGTTGAACGCGGTTTGCAAGAGCACGGTTGTCTTGCCGGAATTCATGCTTGCGTATCTAAAGAAAAGCTTAGCCATGAGGTTGTTTCTCTTTTGCGAGTTCCTGACGGACATGCTCACGGCATTCAGCCAATGGGCGACCGGTTTCTTTGTGCATGCTTTTGGCTTGCATTTCAATAAACTGGTCAACGATGCTGTTTTCGTTATGCTTACGCGACATCGGGATTCTCCTGTTGTAAGTCAACGCCAGTGATTTCTACTAACATGGCACACATCCGGGTTTGTACCCGGGCCATGTTCTGGATGGTCTGGCTTTGTAGGGTCACGACCTCAGCCATGCGGGTCAGGTTGGTCGCGGTACCATTGATGAGATCAAGCATTTCCTCATGCAGCTCAATCAATAACATCTCAACTTCACTGGCACCACTGGCCTCGACGCGGGCACGCAGTCGGTCGAACGTGGCCTCGATGGCCGCAGCAGACTGGGTGAGTTGGATTTGTTCATCGTGCAGTTTATCGGAGGACATGTTTAAACCACTCCACAATTCGGTGTAAAGGACTACGCTGGAGAGCACTGCGACCTAGCCATTGGCGCAGCAGGGGGTTGTCATCACCACCTGGCATCTGGGTCAGGGTTACCATGCCTTTGTCTGTCAGCAGTAACACGAACATGGGATTGCCCGTTTGTCCAACGTCTTCTAATTGCCATCCTTGCTTTGCCACACATTCCCGGAACAACACCGCATCTGTTTCATAATCGGTGTTGAGTTGACGATAGAGACTCACTCCGAGCGTAGCAGCAGGGAGATGCTCACGGGTATCACGGGGTGTGGTGATGGTTTCCAAACGTTCTTTCAATACGGCTAACGATTCAATCATCATGGGATATCTCCTGTACGACTCCCATGATTCATGGTCACCGTAAAAAATGAGAGCCAGGGCGGACCCTGGCCGTAGAATTACTCGTCGTCTTTTGCCGGTAATTCACGCAGCATATTTGTCAGAGTGGGGTACAACGTCGAGTGGTTACCGAAAGCACCCGCCTGACCGTTTCGCATTAACTTATCTGCCATTGCTTTAGCACGCTCTGGCGTCATCGGTTTGGTGGGTGCCGGTTCTTTAGGCCAGCGGTGATTGTTCAGGATGACCTTTGCTTCGGCCAGCAATTGCTCAAATTCCGCTTCGGTGAGTTCGCGGTTGCAGTTCGGACTGCGAGTAAAGCGACCATACCACTGGACCGCAAAGTCACGCCAGACAAAGTTCCAGGTGTCCGTGTAATCGCTGGAATGGCGGTTATAGGTACGCAGAACCATATCCGGGTGATAAAGATTGCACTCGGTCGACTCACTGGTGAACAGAATGTCCTCGGCGTGTGGGGAGTGTTCTTTAACCATTGTGCGGATAGCCAGTAACGCAGCATAAGCCCGTGGACTGTCTTCTTCGCTAAAGCCCATACGACAATTCACAATCGGTGGATAAATGCCTTCAACTACCTCCAGTGACGGGAGGTTCCCATCGTCGAGCTCCCAGGTCATTGACAATGCATCAAAGAGTACTGCGAGTTTCTCTGCGTCGGTACGCATGCCCTGGGTTTGACTGGCAGCGTAGCTACGGTCATTGAGGTGCAATACGACCGGGACCGTGTCTTTGAATGACACACCCACGGCAGCATAGTTGTCGTCGCTCATTTCATAGACCAGAGTTACGTGTCCTGGAATACCAAACTGCATGCGGAAACACATGACTGCCATCCCACCGAATGCGTCAGGGAACAACTGCTCACCGTATTTGTCAACCAGTTCTTCACCGGCCATAATCATCCAGCTGTACAGTCCTTGCTCACCTCGGGCAAAGTTATCCAGGATTTCACTGGCTGGTTCACTGCCGGCACCTTCAAGTTTAGCCAGCGAAGGGAACAACACCCGGGCTGACGAATCATCCAGGAACTTCAGCGATTCAGTAAGTTTTGTACCCATCATAATGCACGCTCCAGTTGTTCTTTAGCGAAATCCAACATGCCACGGTGCATGTCTTCACAGAGTTGACGAAACGGTTCCATCACCGGTTTATGGTGTTCGAACACATACTTCAGCAGTTCAGAGGCCATCACCACGTTGGTGGCACCTTGCTGCTGGATTAACGACCCCCGGTATTTCCGGGTCAGACCGGCATTGGTGAAGATGTGCGAACTGACCACGGGTCCGGTGACCACTAACGCCCCTTCCAGTGGACGGACATTACGTGAGTACACAGAGGCTTCACTGAACGCCAGTACCGCAATGATTTTATCTTTCACAGGCAGTTCACGTTCGAATTGCTTACGGGTCTTTTCGGTCAGTTCCAGGGCCACGATATTAAAGGTATTCATTTTCATACTCCGGTAATAAATGGGAGACCGAAGTCCCCCTGTTGAATCGCATTAAAGCGGCAAATAGCGGACGTTGTCCACAAAGTCGATGTAGCGTTGACTGGAGCGGATTGACGCATACAACCACAGCCCTTCTACGTCCTGGACATACAACGTCATGGGCTGGTTTTCCAGTCGGGCATCATTGCGACCGCGTGAGTAACTGCCAACCAGCATCATGTCTTGATAACGCACAACCCGGCGCTGTTGTTGTGCAAACACCGTGACCATCCCGACATTAGCAACCGGTTTGTTTTCCACCGACATCTGTTGTGACTGGTTGGTAAGTTTTTTATTGAGGTTTTTAAGCTTCTCTACCATCAGTTGATGATGAACCCTGATAGCATGGGCGTAGCCTGCTACCGATATGGTGACGTGGTCATCCGCCATTCCCAACCAGACTATCTTACTGTTGATGTTCTCTGAGATAGAGTTCACGCCATCCCCGGCATCCATGTGGCGGGTAATTTCAATGGGCAGTTCAACCGGCAAGTCGATATGGTACTGCGCAGCATAGCCGAGCAACAACACGTCCAGGATTTTTGCCCCTTGCTTTTGATTGACTCGCAACGCCATCTCGAGTTCAGACTCGCTGTCTGACGCTGAGAACGTCAGGTAGTAGTTCATTGGGGTGATGCTGATGTTTTCACTGCTGATAACGTTTAACATGGTGTTACTCCGTCGGGTCAACGCAATGTGCCCGTTGGTAAAGGTCGGTTCAGTACCGACCGAGAAGCGCGATGCTGACATACATCAACACCACCGAAAGTATAGAGAACACGAGATATATACGCTTACCGGACTTCCCTGCCAGAAAGGCAAAGACAGCGATAAGCACCCAGGACACAATCCACATCACTGACCAGAACGCAGCCATTAATGATGCACTAACGAAACAGCGAACGACACAAAGGCCAACACCACACACAGCGTTGCACCTCGGTCCATCCAGACTTTGCGATACTTACGTCGTGCCCACAGCAGACTAAAGCACAACCCACCAAACACAAAGGTGGCGACCAAATTCCAGAAAGCAAAAACCGTCATGACTATTCCTCAAAGGACGTTGGAACCACACACGTTTCAAAACCTTTGGCCGTACGAATCTCAAGGGTCGATGCATCGTACACGTATTTGCAGCCGGTGGTGGTGTCGGTATAGATGAACAATGGGGTGTTGTCCACACTGGTTTTGCTGTAACGCGTTGACGATGCATGTGATTCGAGTTGGGTTAATCCCAACAGAGCCACTACCATCCACACAGCAAATCCCATCCCTAACCCCACAGCAAGCTTTTGGTATTTCATTACAGTACCTTTAAGGTGTGCGGCAATGTAATACGAATCAGTTGGCGTTTAACCGGACGCTGGACCGGAAGGGACTCGTGGATACAGGTCGAGTTGGCTAAATACACCCGGTTGTGTAACATCGGTACCACTTGCAGCTGAGCGAGTTGGTCACGCAAGTGCTCACAATCCCCACCTTCACCCGGCGTGCCTTCAACCGCCCCTTTCCAGGCCACGGAGGCGGCTTCACTGGCCGCAACCAACATGCCGCCGATGTTATCGCCGTTGGTAACCCACCTCGGCAAGGTATCGGCGTGCAGGGCTGGGGTGTTGACCCAGTCTTTATTAAAGCGGGCAGCCGCAGGTTCAATCCAGTTTCCGTCGATGTGCGCGCCGCCACGGCGTTGGGTCTGGCCGGGTTGCAGGTGTTGTTCATCGATAGTAACAAAGAAGCGCTCGGTACCGCGAATATCCACGGCGGCCATCATGGTGCGGATGACGTCGGTGTAATCGCCTAAGCCTTGCTTGTCGAGGGTGACTAACGACATACCTGCCATATAGCACTGGCGGGCTTTGAATTTAGGGAACTCAACATGACTGACGTGTTGTATTGCACTACGCATTGTTTTACTCCAGAAGAGAATTGCCTACTTACAAATGTTTGGTACGATCTGTTGCTTTTTACATTGCCTGAAAAATTAACAAGTCTAATGTGACCATTAACATGATATATTTGTACAAATTTTTTATATGACGAAAAAATAAAGGAGGGAAACCCCTCCTTCTATGGTGTTTGTTGCTGTGACAACTTAAAGAGAAAACAGTCTCGCACCGCTCATTACCATCAGGGCAATGATACCGATGTTAAACAGCAGCAGTAACCGCAAATCTTTTTTAATATTACGCATGGTTACCTCGGGGTGTAGGGTAGCGTTGGTCAAATAGTAACCAACACATAATTGATGACAAAAAAATAAGGGGCACAGCGTCCCCTTATTAATTGTTACTCTGTGACTAATCGTACCGTGTAAAAACTGATTGGGTGGTTACGACCAGTTCGCATACTTCGCGCCACAGAAGAACATGAGCATGAACAATACCAGGATGGTATAGTCTTGACGCATGGAGGTCCGATTGATGATGCGGTTCACCGTATGGAGTACCGTCACAGAAAGAAAGGTCAGACACAGATAACCAAAGACGTCCCGGTCAGCGATGTTCTCAGTCACTTTGGCAAACAGACCCATGACACAGGCTGCCAACGCAACCATTATTCCATCTTTAAGTAAAAACGTTTTCATTACTTTACTCCAATTCAATTTGAGACCCGATTAGCTCAGGGTGACAATAACCAACTGCTCTTGCTCGTGACACACCACACCCAGCGTCCAACCTGCATCGTACAACCAGAAAGGATTGGCATTCTCGAAACGGGAATGGACGATATTCTCAATGACGTTGTTGAAGTATTCGGTCGCACTGCCGGTACGGTGAGCAGAACTGAAGTCAGACCGGACCGTGCGAGCAAAGCGCCGCAACCAAAGATTTTCGTTTGGTGTCTGTTGCGGTCTTGCTGAATCCGAGTCCTGCGGTTCAGAGCGGAGGGCGGGCTTTAACCGCTCCAGCACAAACGCGAACTTACGCCCATCAAACATCGTGCTGACTTGCATACCGAGTGCCGAAAACGCAACGTAGTCAATGGCTCGTCCGAACGTGTCAAACACAGGGGCGTTTTGTTCGACGGATGCATTGCTGACCCACGCTGATACTTCTTCGGCGTTGCGAGGATTGGCAATGAACGTCACTCGCTCTTTGAGGTAGTTATCAATGACCGCAAGACGAGCAAAGTCCTTGAACTCGGGCGTGGACTCATGGGCAATGCGGTTCAGCAGATGGTTCTTGGCATTGTCAGACGTATCACGTTGTTGTTCGCCACAGTTTGGGTTACGCATTAAGTACTCCAGTTAAAATAAAGGATTGGGGACAAAAAAAGAAGAGGGACCAAAGTCCCTCCAGGTGAATAGCAGTTAGTCCTGGTTTTCCTCAGAAGAGGAGAACTTGTAAAACGGAATCACGTTGCCCACTGGGCGATGTTCTTGCCGACGTTGTTTATGTACCAGGAAAGCAGGGGCTTTGCCTTTGTGGATGCGCTGCAGGACAAACGACGTGTCCTCGTCAAACACGATGGCATACGGATCAGCGTCGACAGGCAGGATGTTGCGACCCCGAAAGGCGTAGACATCATTCCCTACAACATGTTGATAACCAAATGACTGCTCGATATAAGCTCGGGCATTCATGGCATCTTTGCCGTAATCCGCACCCGTCATCAGGTGTTCGAGGTTTTCACCCAATGCTTTGATGCCGACCGTGCCACGCTGGTTGACGCGCGGCACCATAAAGCGTATTTCAGCGTCTGTGATATCGTAGCAGTCATGGCTCAATGTACCCACGACTTTGCGCAGGTGTCTTGGAATGACGTAGTGTTGTTCGCGGAGGTCTGCGTCGTCAGAGGCATGCATGGGTACGCACCCGCCTAACCAATACCCGAGACTGTTGCAATCCCGCATTAACTCCGACCACTCCTGACGGGCACGTTTCGGGTCTTTGCCGTGCACGTACGCGCGATGCTCGGGGGATTGCCAGAAGGCCGTGATAAAGGCGGCCCGTAAAAAGTCAACCAGTGGAGACGCATGTTGGTTGTGGGTGACATGCAGTGCCGAGGTCATCAGTACCTGGTCATCTTTGGCCAGTACTGCGAGGTGACGAGGATTCATTCGGTCACATGACAGTACCAACAGGTCATGACCCAGGGGTCCTTTGGTCTGGAAAACAGCGGTCTTTTTGTTTTCGTCGGTTAACAGGGTATCGGTGATGATGTTTACAAAAGGCAGTGCAGTTTTCATGGGTTTATACTCTCTATAGTCAGATGGAGTGGCGACGTTCGTCTATTCGCCGAGTGGGTAATCAGAGGCCGTAGATGGCCATGAGGCTTACTTGGGTAACAAACACGATACTGGCATAGACAGTACCGCCTAAGAACACCGCGATTGCTGTGCTAGGCACCGGAATGTCACGATTATCACATTCGAACTTCAATACAGCGGTTAACACCCCGCCCAGTATTGCCGCGATGCCCGCTTCGCTAGCAGTGAACACAATCTGATTAAACAGCAGACTGTAGGCAACCAATGCGAGCAACACATAAATCAAATTACCCGGCTTGCGTTTAGATTGAGGGGTGCTTTCCATTATACTACTCCGATGGTTATTTATAAAAAAAAAAGAAGAGAGACCAAAGTCTCTCTCCCAGTAGGTGTTAGTTCTTGGCGAACCCGAAGGCCACTTTACCGTCATTACCCACGACATAACGTTTGCGTGGTTTACGCAACGCAGTCGCCAGTGGGATATCGGTGGTGGGTGCTTCTTCAAACTCAGGCAGACCGGCAGCTTTACGCGCTGCTACTGCTTCAGTTGGAGTGAGCTTACGGAAATCAAACACACCAAAGCAACGACCGTCACGCAGCAGCGCCGGGTCGATATCCTCAGTGGAAGACAAGTTGGTGGTGAACACCAGTTTACGAGCGTAGTGTGAACCCACGCCATCGACTTCGTTTAACAGCTGACCCATCATCGTGTTACCGTTGGTACGCGGCTGCAACAGGAAATCTGCATCTTCGATAACCGCCATAGGAATACGGTCTTCGATGCGCTCAGACAGGCCTTCAATGTCTTCAACCTTGACAGTGTTATCAACCTTGGTGAAGGTTTTGTTGACACGGCGCAGGGTATCCACCGCATCGCGTTCAATGAATTGGTCACGACGACGACTGGTGGCGCTGTCTTTGCGGTTCTCCATGTATTTGTCGTTGATGTAGAACAGCTTGCTCACAAAGTCAGGGTGCGCAATCAGTTTGGTTTTGGTGGAGTAAATCGGCAGCAGGTTCAGGTCGTTGACCGCATACATCAACGCACTGGACTTACCGGTACCGGGAGGACCCATCAGAATCAGCACGGATTCGTCAGAGGCGATGAAGTCAAGCAGCAGTTGCACTACGCCCCCGTCGATGTACGGGTAGTATTCGTTTAACAGCGCGCCTTCACGCTGGATATATTTCAGATTGTAATCCGGGTCGCCGTCACCGTCAATGCCATCGAAGCTGACATACGCGGCTTTGGGTTTAACCGGTTCGTTGTCTTCTTTATTCTCGGTGACGAAGTTTGCCTTGCACAGGTTGTAGAGGATTTCGCCCTGTACTGGTTCACCGTTGTATCTGACCGTGATGTTCTTGGAAGAATCGCCAGCGACCTGGACCAGGGACACTGGGCGGTTGCCTTCGTCCAGACGCAGGAACAAGCCTTCGCCGACATTCTGATACTGGTGCTCTGCCAGTGCTGGCAACAACCAATCAGTGGTCGCGAAGAATTCATTTTTGGCCAGGACGTCATCGGTACTAAAGCCGACTATTTCAATACCCATGACCTGACAGAAGGTTTTTATCATGTCACCGTCAAGGGCTTTAGTGGTTGCACCGTAACCGCGAGAGTTCATGTAAGAACGCATCGCATCAGCGAAGTCCACAAAGTGAGAGTTCAGCGGTTTAACGAGTACCGGAGAGTCACGGTCATCTTCCCGCTCAGGCCCACCGAACAAACTGAATCCCCGGCTTTGTTTCGCGGTTAAGTTCTTGATGGTCTCAAAACCTTCTGCCAGGTGGGTAGGTAATGATAATTTTGCAGAATGCATAGTACGTGTTTCCTTTTAGTGGACCGGTTAATTAGGGGTGTGTATTTCAATGAGCACTCGTAAATGCCCAGTGAAATACGGGAGACATGCGTCTCCCGTATCCTTATTGCTTAGAAGCCAAAGCCAATGCCCGCACCGGCAACGGCATCAGAGTCGTTAGAGAAACCGACAGATGCTTTTACCTGTACATTAGGACGGATGTTGGCACCGACACCTACGGCCAGCGCAGTACGGTCTTTAAACTGACCGATACCCGCACCGACTGTCATGACCTGGCCTGGAACAACCGGAATGTTGGCCATTGCGGCAACACTTGCAATACCAGAACGGTATTCTTTCTGGTCGTCAGAACGGTTACGATTTACTTCAGAACGCAGGTTGCCAACTTGCTGATCGGTATAACTCTTCGACTGCTGCAGCGTACGGGTGCTGGAGTTGTTGATGTTATTATTGATGATCTGGTTGTTGGTGTTGTAGATATCCTGGAACTGGTAGTAATCGTTGCTCAGGTTAGAGATGTTCGTTTCATTGTTAGTGATACGGGTCTCATGGTTGTTCAGTACCTGGGTGTGGTTGTTCACCACCTTCTGCGTGGCTTTGATATCACCGGTGTTCTGAGTGATACGGGTTTCGTGGTTAGCCACCACAGTCTCAGTCGCAGTGATGCGATTGGTGTTAGACTGCGTTTGCTTCACGTTGTTGTTCAGTACGACGTTGGTGTTCACCAGGTCGTTCTGGGTTTTCTGGATCTGTTGGGTGTTCTGGGTAGTACGGTTATCCAGATTGACGATATCATTACCGTTTTTCTGGCCCATACCGACCGCAACGTCAGCGGTGTTTTGCGCATTGATTGCCGTGTTCTTGGCGTCCTGGCCGATGGCAACCCCTGCGTTAGCAGTTTGCTGTGCGTTGTATGCGTCGTTAATACCCTGCTGACCCAGACCTACTGCAACATCGGCAGTGTTCTGTGCGTTCACTGCTTTGTTGTAGCCGGCATTGGCCACGTTGCTGACGTTCGCGATATCGTTGGTGTTTTTGTTCACCTGAGATGACACGCCGTCTACACGGGTGTTGATGTTGGTGCGATCAGTATCAACAGTGTTTTCCAGTTTGTCAGTGCGGGTTTCCACACGACCTACCTGACCCGCTACACTTTCCAGACCGGTCTGCAGGTCACGTTGGCCTTGCTCAACACCGTCTAAACGCACGGCGTTGTTCTGGCTACGTGTGTCCGCTACAGCCGCCACTTTCTCAACATCGGAGATATGTTGCGCATTGTTGGCGACACCGGCTTCAACACCATCCAGACGAACTGCACCTTTCTGGATTTCCTGCGTGTTAGCATCGATACGCACGTTCTGTGCTGCGTCGACTTTACCTTGCTGTGCCTTATTGCTAGCAACCGTGCCAGACAGGTTGTTCAGGTTGGTCTGCAGACCACCGATGTCTTTGGTGTTCTGTGCCGTTTTGCCTTCCACTGAGGTCAGACGACCATCAACAGCTTTGTTCACGCCAGCCTGTGCTTTGTTGCTCGCATCGACTTTGCCGTTCAGCAGGTCAACTTTGATGTTGGCTGCGGTACCCAGTACCACACCCGCCGTACCGGTTGCCTGTGCAACAGCTACGCCATGGGTCAGTGCTTTGGTGTCAGCAGCAGTTTGCTTAGCCAGATTGCTCACACGATCGTTTAACGCGGCATCGCCTGCATCGATTTTGTTATCGAGGTTGGTGTACGCCGTTTTACCCTGCTCAACCAGACCGTCGATACGACCGGCGGTGGCGGCATTGGTGTTGTCGATTTTGTCGTTGAGTTGACCGGCTACTGCAGCACCGGTTGCGGCCAGGTCATTGACTTTACCGTTCACGCTACCGATAGCATCCGCATTGGCTTTATCGCCAGCGATACGAGCATTGGTTTCTGCCAGCAGACCCGCTTTGGTTTCACTCACACCCACCAGTGCTGAATTCGCTTTACCAATGGCTGCGTTCGCCGTGTCCAGCGCATTGCCTGCTGTGGCACGGCCTTCAACAGCGATGTCGAAGGCTTGGCCGGCTTGCAGTTTGGTGTCGTTCAGTTTGTAGTTGGTGTTGGTCAAATCCGTTTTCAGACCAGCGATGTCTTTGGTGTTGGTGCCGACCTGACCCTGGAGGTTTTTGATGTCGGTGCTGTTTTGCGTGGTATGGCCAAACAAATCAATATCGATATCGAGTAAGGTAGCGTGGGACTGAGAACTGAATACGGCGGCCACGGCAAAAGCGAGAATACTTTTCTTCATTTTGATTATTCCTGTTATTACGATTATTGTTAAGCCGGTTATGGGGATTCATAACGCAGCGGGTTTTTCACTACTACTATCAACTCTGTAATATGTATTTGTCTTTTTTTCATTTCACGTTTTTAACGATGGCGATAATATGTACAACAATGGTGTTGTGCAATATCGAACTGCTTGTAGAAGCATCCTTATTTGTGTGTATCTTTTGAGGGGGTAAAACCCCTCGTTTTTTTCCGTCGGCGGCATAATTGGGAGGCAATGCCTCCCAATACGGTGTTAGTGCATCGCAACCGCAATGGCGATGGTCGGGAAGCTTTGAGCAAAGCGCAGCAACGAAGGCATGTACTGTACTGCCAGGTCGTCAATGTAAATGTGGGTGAAGTGTTTAATGTCCTCTCCCGCTACATCCATGAAAGCCTGAATAGGGCATTTGTCTAATGGGCATTGCGCCAGTAAACATTTGTTTGGCAGGGAAGCAATTGGGGACTTGTTAGCAAACAGAAACGCAACCTGGTTATCAGGTGATGCACTGGTTTCTTCTACCAGGGCAATCAGTTCCCGGGATTTACCGGTGCGAGGTTTACCGGTGATGACTAACAGGTGGTTTGTAGCGGAATTCATGGTTGCTCCTAGGGGAGGGTTTGGAAGTTAATGAAGGACAGGATTAAGCCCAGTCCGATAAGGAAGAACATTGCCAGTACCACTAATACAGCGCCTACCCGAAACCATTTTGGAAAAAGGTATTCGTAACGTGGCAGGAACGGTGGAGCGTCGATACGTTCTGGTCGTTTCATCAGGCACCTTTAAAGATGTCACGAGTGAAGTCACGCTCAACCATGACCGTGGTCAAACCTTGCTCGATAACCGCCCGTTGGATATAGCCAAGCCAACGGTGTTTCTTTGTAAGGGATTGGTCACGGTTGGTTTGCAGTTCTTTGAGCATCCACAACAGATGTCGGGTGTTCTGCTCGCCATCGGTATGGAACTCAGGATTGGATATCAACATCTGCGCATAGCGCTCGATGATGGCCGGATAGAAGTCGCCCTCGGTATAGTGGCGAACGTCAAACAGTTGCCCTGCTGGCATGGTTTGCGCCTCATGGTCAAAGTCGGTGGTCATTATCCACCGACGGAAGTCTTCGGATGTTTTAATCCATCCTGGGGTTTCATCAGCCGGACCCTCTAACCACGATTCCATCTCCTCTAACGAGTGATGGGACAATACGTCATCGTCGGGTTCAGGGTCGTCTGCATAACAATTCGGGCACTCCCACACCCCTAACCCGGGGGCCTGTGGGTCTTCGCTGAAATACGGTGGCCACTGTGGCTTGGGGATCGCTTCAGATTCCCCGATAACAGCACCGGGGATTTTATAAAAGCATTTGTGCGGCCCTACTCCGTAGTGTGGGTAAGCGCCGTCTTTGCAGAGTTCGCAAGTCATTAGACTCTCCATGCATCGTTGACGTTGAGCTCGCCCTTGGCTGCCCGGAAAGTCAGTTAAGTTTACGTGGGGTAATGACGTCCGCTACGTTATCGCCATTGAACGTGATTGTGGTGATGCTTTCGGACGCATAATCAAACCAACTCATGGAGTCCGCATCGTAATGGGTGAGTTTCAAAAACACCGCACGAGACCCATCCTCTTCAATGGATTCACGCTCGTCCAACAATTCTCGCGGCGTGGGTTCACGGTTCAGTTCAAAGAACGACGCCCCCCATTGGCGCAATGCGACATTACGTAACGTGAATATCTGGACGTAATGTTTATTGACCACCAGTTCACTGTGGTGGGTGGATTCATTACTGATTATCAGTTTGTCGGTCATTTTGATACTCCGGTGGGTTTACTAAACCATGGGACTGCCAGGTAAAGATTTAACAGCCGTTATTAATTTGGCGGAAATAAAGCCAGGGATTACCCCTGGCATGTGTTGTGTTTAGTTGAACTGAATGCCGTACTTGATTTCAAACCGCAGGTTGCCTTCCGGCACATCCCGATAACGAATCTCACCCGTGATGGTGTTACAGATGAGGTACGTGCCGTCATCGAGATGCAGTGCAACGTTCCACGCATCCATATAACTACCCTCGCCGTACACTAACTGGATACGTCGGCCGTCTTTTACATAGAACACTTCGTGAATCTTACCGGATGCACCCATCTCTGATAACACGGGGTCATATTTTGCAGCGAGACCAAGCAGGTTTGCGTACTCTGTCTGTTTTTCCCGGTCGACGTCCACCATCACATGACGCAGGATAGTTGTCGGTACAACAGGGGCTTTCGGACCCAGGCCCGAGATAAAGAACAACTGACCCCCGTCGATGTAGATATCCTGCCAACCGTCTCGGATAGCATAATCCCACAACACGGCGTAATGATTCAACGTGATTTCAGTACGGTCATCAATAGCAGCAAACTGGGTGATGATTTTGAGTGTGTCCTGTGATGACAGCATGTACACGGGGTCATTGGGGCTGCGGGCATTGACGTCCGGGAAGCCTCGCAGGGTTTTTGGAACCAGAGTATCTTCACCCAGATACTGTAAAAAGCTTAATGATTGCATGGTAAATCCTCAATGATTGACTGTTAAACCCAAAACGGAAACAGTCAGATGGTCACGGGTGTGATTTGCAAAATAAAAGCCCAGGTTTTACCCTGGGCGGTTTAGGTACTCATTTCTTCTTATCACTTTCAGGTGGTTGAGGTTTAGGTTTTCCTGCACTGCGCAGTTTTCCATTTATCTCAACAACCATGACACCATTACGGGTGGTGATTTTTTTTGTCATACACTTGCCTCAACCCGTTACTCTTCTCTTGCAAGTAAGCTGTAGTTTGCCTGTAGGGCCAAACGGGTAACAGGGTCATCTACATTGGCAGGTGTGAAACGGCTGACTTGGGAGGACTTGAACCCCCAACCTCTTCCGTAGCAGGGAAGTGTTCTAATCCAATTGAACTACAAGTCGTGCTTGGTTGATACGGTGGAGTTGATACCACAACTGGCTCTAATGGGTTTGCGCTCTAACCAGCTGAGCTAAGGGGTCATGCGACCCCTGCCGGAATCGAACCGGCGACCTCAAACGTGAGTGAACCTGTTTTCTCGTTAAACTACGTATCATACTTGGTGCGCTCTTACGAGCTGAATTCGTTGCCCCTCGATAGGATTCCGCCTATCGTTTAACCGGCTGGCCGCCGGGGTCATTTGTCTCACCTGGAGTTACCTGGAAGCTATTACAACCAGGACATATCATGGCGTTTCGCAACACCACTCCCTTCACATCAGCCCTCGACCAACGAGGTGGAATCAAACCACCCTTCTTAAAGACCTATATGAATAGAGCTTTGAGAAGGAAGGTGACACTGCCAGGGAATTGCAACCTGGTATATAGCGACCGCGCAATAGCCGAGGGTAGTTGCCTCTGAAGGAAAACTCCCAGCTTCGCATTATCGGTGCGCCAAACCTGTCTTCGCTGCTCGAAAGCGGCCTTAGGTTCAGTGTCGTGTAGTGATGTTCGCCGCTCAGCGTAATCTCTACAGATTATAGTTACTCAGTGTATTTTTTTACACTTTTACTATCAATTCAGGGAGTTAAATGGTTTTTCATTGCCGTGATGATTTGAGAAACCCGACCTTCAGACAAACTGTAGATGGTTGCCAGCTTGACCTGGCGAACACCAGACAGATACCCAAGGTAAATATGGAGGTCCCGCAATTTGTATACTTCGCTTTGCACCGCAAGTAGGTGCCGGGCAGTATTTTCAACATCAGCACCGCTATTAACAACGTTATTCAGATTACTGAGTTCTTGCTGAGCAAGTTCAATCGCCTGAGTTAATGCGGCAGTTGTTCTGGTAGTCAGTTGTGTCATTATGCAAGGTTCCCAAACCAGTGACGCAGTTGTTCGTGGGGGATTTTAATTTCAAAATCCGTGAGGTCGTCTTTCAACGACACCACAATCCAGTCCCGCCCTTTGTTGTCATCTGCTTCGTACACGCAGAGTTGCTCCGTGAGTTCACGGTCAGACATGCCATACTGGTTGGCTACGCCTTGAGTAGCATCAATGATGCGGGCCTTCAGTCGGTCACAGACACCGGGAATGGTACGGTAGTCCACACTGGAGGAGATATTCTCCAGCTCCCCCACCGCCGTTAACAGGCGACTGCGCAATAACCCCATTGGGTATTTGGACATGGTGCATTCCTTACTGATAACTGCGCTTAGGGATGGACTGAGCAAAGCCGTCAGGGCTTATTTCAAAAGTGAGGGTGCGTTGTTGTTCTGAGGCAAAGCGGTTACTCAGGATAAACGTCGTATCCGCCCGGAAGATACACTCCACGTGGTAAGCTTCAATGCCCATACGTTTGAAGGCGGTGTGGATATCCAGGAACTGTTTATCCGTGACCGGTTCTAAAATCTCATAGAACCCGCTGCCTTCCTGACCCGGGTGGTCAGAATAGGTCATGACATACGTGTGGCCTTGCAGCAGGTCTTTGGGGCTGAGCATGGTCCTGCTCAAATTTGGTGCGTCGCTCATGGTATCCTCCGCTATCGAGGTTGGAAAGGTTGGATGTTAGCCCGCAAAGAAGCCGGTATCTGAACATCCAGTATTGTGGGTTCTGGTTTACCGTCGATAACATGTACGCGTGCCAGATGGGGTGATACGTCAACACATACGACGTGGGACGTTTTCAGGTCTCTGCGGGCACGGTGCTGACAATATGTCCGGTATTCCGTTTCATTGAACTCTCCCCAAATCCGAAAGAAGCCGGTCACGTCAGTCACGTCGTCAGACAGGACCAATACGTAATGGGCACCGGGTTGGAGTTGGGTAGTGGAAGTCGGAATATTACTGATGTTGGGGGTTTTCATTATGGTACTCCAATTGTCAATCAAGGGCATAAAGGGCAGGTTTTCCCTGCCCTCGGTTATCCAGCGTTAGCGCAGCGATTCGACAGTGTTGCCGAAACGGTCAGTGACGTAGAGTTGGTCACCCGGGTACACGAAGTCATACTGCACTTCCTGTTCGTTTTCCGGGTTGGTCCGTGTCGTCACCAACACCCCCATCGCATCTTCGCACGCACGAGAGCCGGGTGCTGCACCGACCAACACTAAATCCTGTTCGTGGCGGTTGCCTGCACGAATCACCGTAACCCCGATGACTTCATAGCTCAAATTGGTCGCGACCTCTTCAGTCCCCTGGATTTCAATGGAGCGCTGTTTGAGTTCTGCCAAAGTAGGCGCGAGGTCCTGTGGTTCCAGATGTGATGGGTTCTTGGCGTAGTTACATGCTTCGAGGAACGTTTGACCGCCCCGTTTAGAAATAGTCCAGTCCTCAGAAGCAAACCCGCTGGTATCACCGTTGGTAACACGTTTAATCGTAAACATACTGTTTTTCCTTTTGTTCCTGTTATTGTTGGGTGTAGCGAAAGCTACATACTATCTACTGCTTTAGACCAGATACGTCATCCGGCCGACAAACGGCGGGGCAGTCGGGTCGACAATGACCATTTTGGTCATGCGGATATAACCATCAACCGCCATGGCAGCACCCTCAGCCCGTTGGTACGTAAACACGGGATGGACAATCGGTTGACCGTCTACGTCCAGTATGGCCCACCACGATTCATTTACCCGTTTGGTCCTGGGGAACCGACGCGGTCGGATGGTGTACTGTCCCACGCGCTGCAAGTGGTAAGTCTTGCCGTCGTGACACCACTCCACAGGTTCCCCTTCTATTTTCCACGCCATCTCACTGGGTCCAAATAAAACCGACATCACATCCAGACAATGGGTTTTGTGTGGACGTATCCGCAGATAAAACCGCCCTGTGGTGTACTGAATCAACCGGGCATCCAAGTCCAGTCCCAAACCAACGTTGCTGTAGTCTCGTGGGAAAACCTGCTTACCCAGCATCATCAACCACTTCCCGTTTTTATACGCTATGACAAAGTGCATACAGTTTCCTTAAAGGGAGCGAACCATTCAGCGCATAGCACCCACGGTGCTTCGTTATCAACCCGGTTCATGACTGGGTGACCTTGGTGTAATGTGGTCCAGGCATAACAGTCTACCTGGGTTTTGTCGTGTTCTTCTGTACTGTGGTAGTCCTCAGCGAATCCCGCAATCAGCAAGTCCCCTTCTTTGTTGACTATCCATGGATGCAGATACGCCAGTAAGAAGTGATACACGTCCAGCTGTGCTTTAGAGTTCGCACAGAACCGCAGTTCGTAGCCCTCCACGTTTTGGTCTTTGAGTTCTGCGCACGGGGTGAGCTCAGGGACGGTACTGCGTCGGTAGTCCGAAAACACAGACGTTGAATACGGGTGGAGGAAGAACACGTCATCTTCTTCGATAGGGGGGTGGTAGTTCAGCCCCATCGTGATGAGGTTGTGCAATGCCTGCAATACGGTGGGGTTGGTGTTTTTGGCCAATTTAATACGACCGCAATACGTGTTGTAGTGTCCCATGGAAGGTCCTTTTAACGAACAACGCTGAATGAGGGAGGGGTATTTCGGTCCAACCGAATAATGCCGTTCTCACCCACAAGTTGAGTGTGTTGATTTTCGGCGTACATTATCCCAGCAACAATGGATGGGCGGCCTGACGCACCGGTAATGCATTTCTCAGACACGTCTGAGGTCAAGCAATACAAATAACATTGCGATAAATGGGTGGTCACCAGATGTTGGATTTGTTGCAACGCCCAGTTGTCGGTATCTGCCCAAGCGGATACCGTAGCGCCCGATGTCTGTGTTGTAACCAGTAACTCGTCATCTTCCAGATAGACCAGTGGATACAGTGTTGTAATGGCATCGGTGACCATCTGTAAAATGATTTTTCGATTACTGTATTCATACGCACTGATGAGCATGTATTTGTAGCTGTCGCCCTGTTCCTTGAGGTCACCAAACTGTTCAATCAACGTTGCTTCAGGAATACCCCGCCCCAATGACAGGAAATAGTTAATCCGCCAGTCACGGGTGGGGATACCTGTCAGGTGCCAATTACACAACACCCCCAACAGTTGTTTACGGTCGTCATCCCAATTGTAATGCGCACCGGCTAGAACATCGGTGTTCTGCTGGAGGTGGCCCGCCGTTTCGTCATTGAGCAATGTCGCACAGGCTTCCATGTTCAACAGGTAGGTGTACGCCATAACTTCGTCGTACGTCACGGTTTCCAGAAAACCCAATACAGGATCTTTAAATTCGGTCATTGTCGTACTCCTGTACTGTTAAGAGAAAGAAAACGGGTGGTGGCGTGATACGCCGTAGCAAACGGGGTGGTGACCAACATCGACAATACAGTCCGTGCTTCATCGACCGAGGGGAATTGCGCGTAGAGCTCTCGTGCATCCAGGTAGTCAATCAGGTCTCTTTTTGGCCATTGGGTCAGGTCATCCAGGTCCAGACTACCTGCAGGCCATCCGGCGTCGTAGAACCGGTCTTCGTACTCCAGGAATACGTGAGTCGGTGACCCTACAACGCTCACGCGTGTCAGACCCATTTCCACTAAACGGGCATGAACCACCAACGCATAGACATGACACAACCCGTTGTTGATAAAGGTATCCACGGGCGTCGGTTCGCCATTGTCCATAACAGGACGGTCACCGTAGCTGTAGCCAAACGCATACCGTGACAACCCGTCGATATGGTGAGCCAACACGCCATTCAGCTCCGTAATGGTTGCGGTGATAATAGAGTGCATTGTAATAATCCGGTAGGTTATAGGTTCATCCCAGTAATATAGGTTTGAGCTGTTTTTATTTAACGAAAAAAATAAAGAAAAATCACTCCCTCAATAAAGGGGATTATGCCCTGTAGCATAATCCCTATTCACTGTATACAGGTGTTATATAGCTATCTCTCTATATATACCGTAATATCTGCCGTAGGCAGGAGAAGGTCAACGGCGGTTGCATCCAAACTATATAGGTATCCCGTGTATTTTCTTACAGACGTATTTCTGTAAGTGATTGATGTCCTTATCAATTTGTTTTATTTCTTAGTGACGGTTAGAATTCGCAATGAGTTCCACACCGTATTCAGTGGCTTTCTCACGGCAGTCTTCAATGAGTTCGTCCACGATAGACGAATCACTGGAGTGCAGGTAACAGCGTTTGAGGTTCGGGTACTTACGCCCCAGACGATACATCACCATCAGGAACAACTCACCACCGGTGTGGTCAGGTCCCTCCAGATAATGGTCGAAGTGGATTTCTTCCAGACTGGCTTCGTGTTGCTTGAGCAGTCGATTAGCTTCACGCCAGGTTTTTGTCCACGTCATCTTACTGCCCCGGTCCTCGCCTAAATAGCGTACCGGGTCACGTAGGTCATCGATGTACAAATGGGTAATGGGTGTTACGGGAACGAGCGTTTCGTCAGTCATGGTGTTTCCTGTTTATCACGGTAATAGAATTTCAACACGTAGGCATCGCGCGATGCCTTAACGGTGGCGTTTCAGTACGGCCTTACGGCGTGTCTGTACGATAATTGACCAATGTTAATATTTACGGCATAGCAGGCAGGGTTTCCCCTGCCCACTATCTGCTTATGCGTAAGCCTGCAGCGCACGCGCACAAATCACCGAACGTACGCAGTCACCTTTCAGGAAGCGCACCACGGAAACGATTTCATCATCTTCAAAGCGGTCCAGCGCATCGCGCAGACCCGACATCGACGCCGACGGTAAATCGATTTGCTCAACGTCACCGTTGACGATAACCGTGCAGTTCTCACCCAAACGCGTCAGGAACATTTTCATCTGTTTCGCTGTGGCGTTCTGGGCTTCATCCAGGATGACAACCGCGTTCTCAAAGGTACGCCCACGCATATAGGCGAACGGAGCAATCTCCACCTTGCCAATTTCAGGGCGCAGGCAGTATTGCAGGAAACTGTGACCCAGACGCTTTTGCAGCACGTCATACACCGGTCGGAAATACGGGGCGAACTTCTCACTGATGTCACCCGGTAAGAAACCCAGGTCTTCATCGGCTTGCAGTACCGGACGGGTAACGATGATGCGTTCCACTTCTTTGTCCAACAACCGTTTAGCAGCCCATGCTGTGGCCAGGTAGGTTTTACCGCATCCCGCTTCACCGGTCGCAAAAATCAACGACTTGGTTTGGAGCGCATTGAGGTAAGCTGCCTGATTTTCCGTACGGGCTTCCAGCGGGGATTCATCCCGGCGGGTGTTCGCACGTGGCATGTTCATCTCGTCGATGGCGTCATTCTTGTTATTGAATTTAGCACCGAGCTCTACAACGTTGTTATCAGCATGGTTCCGGCGAGATTCACGACGGGATGCTTTAGCTTTCTGTCGACCCATAATAAACACCTTAGGTAAAGGGTGGTGAAGGATGGTTTAAACGCGCTACACTGCCAGGGTCCTTGGTTGGGTGGTTGAGTCATATCATCAACCATCTATATGAATCCGTTCAGCGAGATGGGTCTCTAACATAGAGTGGAATGAAATATGTATTTTCTTACACGGTTAGTCCATCGTTTGTAGATACCTCGTAGTGCTGTGTGTAGTCTTAACCTGGTGGCTTCCAGGTCATTTTGTCGGTCTTTTTGGGAGGGGAAACCCTCCCATTTATTTCGTCATTGTGGTAAAGCCGGAGGCGTCAAAGGCGTAATCGGAGGACCACCTTTTCTGTAGTCCAGTGACACTACCCCACCACCCAGGCGGTTTTCCATCACTACCGTGTAGCCGTTGTTAGACACCACGGTCACCGCAATGACATCGGCTCGCGAATCCCGTGACGCCAGAACAATTTCTGCCCACTCGGAATCGGTGAAATCCCCCAGGGGTGCGTACACACGTTGTCGCATAGAAGTTGGCGCATTGGGTCCCAGACGATGCCACAGATAGGTGTGTCCGGGACGCATGTCAGCAAAGCGATTGATGATGCTGAACGGGTACTCGCCGGAGTCCGTCACCACCTTCGCAGGGGCCTGACGACTGCTACTGTCTAATGGATGACGTAACATGGTATTATTCCCCCTCAACCTGGCTGACCACCAAATACCCCGCAAGGTTGTCGTAGTCGAACTGCAGGTATTTACCCTGGTTCAGTCGACTCCCCACAACCATGCACCCACCGGTGGCAGATAACACGTTTTCCCGTACCTTTACTGCCCACACGTTATCCCCGTTGGCCTTTGTGGTCGCCACGATTTCATACCAGCTCGCATCGCTTAAATCCAATGGGGTTTCATAGAACGTGTAACCAACCTGGTCAGGGTTTTGGTCCAGTTCAGTTACCTGCATCAGATAGGTTTTGTGGGCTGCTAATGTGCGCAGGTCAGGCACCGTATAAAAGGAATAGATTCGTTCGTCACAGACCACGGCCATGTCTGACCCGATGACTCCCGGGTACCCGTTTGTTTCACTCATAAGAAATTCTCCACAACGTCCCACAGTTCACGTTTATCTTCGGCCAGCTGTAGCGTGCTGTCATCCCAGATGACCCAGTTAAACTCGTCGGCCCGACGCACCCGGATTTCATCGTTACTGAGGTTCACCAGGTATTCAAACTGGTTGGTTTCAATGTACGCCCAAATCGGGTCATTGGTGTCAGTGAGCCCCCATTCATCGGTGCGTTTGAAATACCCGGTACAGTCGAAGTTACGGGCTGCTCGTTCGTGACCGGCTACCGCCATGTCTAACCATCTGACGTAGTCCGGTTTGCCGTTGAAGCCCCCACGCGTCGCCGATGGCATGTAGCCTTTATTGATACGACGTCTGAGCTCACCTAACAGCTCCTCACGGGTTACTCGCTGACGACTGACATAATCCCCACCGAACACGCTTTTGTTCACCACAGCGTCTTTAGGGCCGGGTACCAGGGCCTGGCGATGCATTGCCGATGTATCGATATCCACTGTAGGGTACTGCATGTGGTACATGACATCGTCCTCGGCACTGAGGATTAATGCGCCTCCACGTGTCAGACTCGGGAAGGCCATTTTGGGAGAAATATCGGGACGGTAGTGTTCACACACCAAATGAACACTTGAGGTTTCAGACAACCCATACCGAGGGTCGTCAATATCGCAATTTGTGTCGTACTGCGGAATCACTACCGGGGTGATGGGGTCTACACCTTGTTGCAGCAATGACTCCATGAGAGCATGCATTTCTTTGATGTTCATTGTGGTCTTCCGAATAAAAAAATAAGGGAGGCGGAAGCCTCCCGTTATGTCGTGGTTATTCACCACCCGTAAAACGCAGTTTGCGACGGGTTTCGCTAAACGGCACACCAAATACCTGACGGGCGTTAGCACACATCCAGCAGCCACAACCCGCAGGGGTCGTAGCAACCTTACCAACCACACGCTTATCAGTCTGGGGTTGATGGTCACGGTAGTAGTAGGCTGCCTGGCCGTAGCGAGACACACGTTGTTTTTTCACACTGCGTTTATAACGGCGATAGGCACGAGTACGTTGTTGCATTGTTTCGATTCCGAGGATGTGGGGTCTGCGGTATACAGACCCTCAAGGGGCATCTCGGAATGGATGTAATAACGATGCATGATTATTTATCCTTAAAGAAAGGTTGGTTAGGGTGCGAATACCAGGCGTACCACTGTCCTTCCTTATACGCTACTACCCGACCAAACCGGTCTACGTCACCATCGACCTCACACCCTACCCCGTGTCGGTCTACTGGTGGTTGAGTGAGTTTGACCGCGTTATCAGGAATTGACATTACACACCCCCGTTCTTGCCGCTCCATAAGCCTGCACACCATCTGTGTACCACCACCCGTCCCTTTCCACTACGTTGTGACGACAAGTCGTCCTGAAGTGTTTGGTGCGCTTGAACGTCATGTCCCGACGTACGTTCTCCGGCAGACGAAAGGCCTGGTTCTTGACTTGCGAGTCATGTGACTCACCCGCCCGGAAACGCAGTACGTGCGTGTCGGCGTCGTACTCCAGTTCCACGTAATCAGGCTTACCGAGCAGGGCATATAACCCACCGCCAAAATAGCCGCCAACATCAATGTTCACGGAAACGAAAGGAATGGGTGGATGTTTGTCTTTGTCTTTTAAAAGCGGGTCCGTGATTGCAACAAAAGCCATTGTGTACTCCAGTCGAATAACAAATTACTGCGAGGGGATTCAACGTAGTAATATACGTTTTTATTTTGTTGCGTTGGTTGAATGGTCAGGTGATGGTCTTTTTCATGACAGGACTGAAGTCAACATGCCCGGTAACAATCAGACGCTCGCCGTCTTCGTCAATGTCGTAACCTTGCAGTGTTCCGGCGGAGTTCAGGACATCCACCGTGTTGATGCGATTAAGCTGTCCAGTGAGGTCACCATTCATTGCGTTGATGGCAGCGGTGTTGATTTCACCGACCGGTTTACCGACCTGCTTATCCATGAACCGACGTAAGTCTTCTTTGGTCATTTTGTAAACACGGCCATCAACCGTACTGGCACCGTTAAATTCAGCCAGTCGGACAGTGAAATACATACCTTCTTTACTACTCATGGTATTAACACCCCTGTTTCATGGTCTATACAACCAATCACCCCGAAGCCTCGCACAAACACCCAACACGTATGCCAATCAACCCGAGGGTCATACGGACACACATTGAAGTGTACCATCCGAGGGGTAATCTTTACCTGCCCCAGTATTGCCAGGCTGTTGATGTGTTCACATAACGCTGCGACGGTAGGTTCGAGTTCCACGACGGTCGCCATGGATTCCGCCAGTTCACCCCGATGTTCACGAAAACGCATGGTGTTACCTTTTAATGTTTGGTGGGTTCGCTGTCTTTACCTGCCGCAATGACCGGTTCCAGATAAGACGGAATACGGTCGTACTGTACCAGACGGATAGCCAACTCCACCGCTTCCAGTTCACGGTTAACCATCACTGCGATGGTCGATACCGGAATCCCGATGTCACGCATCGCTTCCATACGGTACCGTTGACACCACTCGATTTCGTTTTCAATCCTGGTACGACGACGTTCAATCCAATCGGCCTCATCTACTGATGGGCGACCGCGTTTCTTTTTCTGCGTCCCCATTGCAATGAGTTCCTGGTGCAGACCTGCAATGATGCGTTCAAACAACCCCACCGCTTTGGCTTGTGTCCGAATGAATGGGTTATCTGTTTCAATTGCTGACATGTTACCTCCTAATACTGGGAGCGATACCACCCAATGGCTTTATCACTGATACGCTGCTGCAGGTCTTTATAGACCAGGCGGTTAGCTGCCAGGGTATCAGATTCTTCTTTTACGATGTCAGCATGTAACCATTTCAGGAACGCCGACATGTTGGCCTTTTCAATGTTACCGGTTTCACGTACCGCTTGTAACATGCGGTTCTCGGTACACGCATAGCTAACAAAGGCTTGTGCGCCAGCGACTTGTTCCGGGTCTACTGTGGCCAGTTCACGGATCTTGGCAGCCGAATGCTTTTTGCCTTTGACCTTGAACACCAGATGACGGTCTTTGTTGGCTTTACACCACCACACAACACCTTCACCTTTAGATGATGACCCACCCATGTATTTCGCAATCGGACAATCTGCTTCCACCTCAGTGGTGGTGCGGGCTAAGTCGTTCTGCGCCAGTTCTGGCATGTCGGTATTGATGGTCACGGTGTACTGTCCCATGTTACGCACATCAAACATGCGTATTGCGGGTTCTTCAATGCGGAAATCATCATCATTGATGAACTGCATTTTCCAGTTACCGTTTTCGTTCAGGCGGGAATAGCCTACCCGGAACACGAGCAAGAATTTCTCCATCCCCTCGCACGATGACCCTTTTGTGATGTTCCCACCCATCCATTCCCCGCAGATTTCAAACGGGTAATCAATAGGGTATTCGAGCTTGAGGATTTTGGCCCAGGTCAGCAGTGCATCACGATGGGTCTGTACCCAGTCGTAGAAGCCGTAACCGTCTTTGAGCGCAGTTGTCCACTGGTGTTCTTTGCCGTGTGCTACGACATCCTCAGGTCCCAGGAACACCACTCGGGCATTGCTGCCGTGCCCCTTTGGAAAGCCGACCACCTCGACTTCACCGTAGTAGCCAAGTTTACGGTATTCCTTAATCACTTCACGGTACTGCTTGATGCTGGGGAATTTCATGTTCATTTGCGTGCCTCGGGTAAATTAGTGCAAGTGCCCTCTACTAAGGTAAAGGCCGTAGGACCGGCGGCGTAAAGATACTCACAACCCGTTTTGGTGTCTTTGAGGATGTATGCGTTTGTACCTTCAACGTCATACTGTACGAAACGCCCTTTCTCAGGGTAGTCTTGACTAACGGCAGCCAGACTCGGGAACGCAACGCACAATAAAACCAATAATAATGTTTTCATTAATAATTTCCATCACTGAGAATAATGACACTCGGTCGTGATACGTCAACTAACACGATGTCTTCCAATGGTACGGTTTGTGGGATACCTATTTCAGCCAATCGGGCTTCCAACATGACCTTTGCTGCCTCTGGGGTTGCTGCTACCACTACGGCTGCAGTATTGGTAGGCTCGATGCCTGAGAAGGAATTGCTGCTGTACACATTGAGTGCACCTGACAGTGCATCGCGGTTAGTAATCGCGACCAGCATTGCTTTATCGTAGTTACTTGGTTCCATCGTCTCCCTCTCTGAGTTTACTGGTTTCGCATACTGTCTGCGTTCCAGACAGTGATGAAATTTTTAGTAATTATTCATTAACATTTCATGGGTATCAAAAATTTCATCATAAAAGGCGATATTTTTTAAAAATGTTATTGCTGCTTCTCGATCCTTAAAACGCATAATTTTATCCCCATCATCACATCCTACAAATATAACGAGAAATTTGTTCTCATTGAAGTTTTTGATGTAGTCATCGCGATAAATCTCATGGCGCAATTTCTGTTCTTCTCTTGCTTTTTTATCTAATGACTCCTGCATAAAGAACTGTTCTTCATTACTTCGCCATTCATCATTGACATTGTGCTGAAAACACGGTACTACTCGATTATACTCGCGTTCGGGATGGAGGTTTTCACATGAGTAATATGAAATAGCACCAAAGTGCTCATCAAGTACTGGAAGATATCCTAATAATTCAGAATTAGAAAAATGTAAATCCCATACCGTAGTAGCTTTATCATGTATCATTTTTTATTCTCTTTCGTGCAGGGTCAGTTCATCGCAGACACAGAGGCTTACTTTACGCAAAGAACAATCACACCATCCATGATTTTGAAATACGTGAGTTGATGCACGTATACCTCCTTTAACTACACCATGTCTGGCGTATGTAAGAAAATAAAAAAGGAGGCCGAAGCCTCCTTGCGCAGTTATTTGCTCACAGCATCAGCTGGGGCAGCATCAAGGGCCGTAATCACATCCAGGCTATCCATCGCTTGCCGTGCTTCATCACACAGGGCTTCCATCTGTTTGATTACCAACTGCATCGTCTGGTAACGGGCAATACGCACCCGGTTATCCGGCGTATCCAGCAACAGTGACCAACCATAACGGGTGGAGAAACGTCCTTCCAACCCAGACAAGTCGAAGTCCCAGTCCCCGTGTTCGGTCAGCACCACGTTCGTGGCCGTATGGGCATAGTTTTCTACCGGGATATGTTCACCCGACTTTGAAAAAGCAAGATGCATGTTGTAGATGAACGATTTGCCTTCGAGTGAAGACGGGGTGTGTTGTTCTGACATGGGTTGTGACCTTCCGATAGATTAGTTAGTGTAAAGCTGTGCGCAGCTGACGTGAGCCAACAAACACTGTGGGAGATACATGTGCTGTATCCCTTTTGCAAGGGACGTGTACAGTCGGTCTTGCATCACATACTGGGCGTTACGCTGAAGGAATGCCATACCGCGCACGTTCACTTTAGGTCCTACTTCTGCTTCGAGTCCCTGATAAACATCCACGTCAAAGAACACGGTTGCATACAGCTGGTCAGCATCCCGAAGTGAGTATTGCCAAGCGTCAAGGTTTTCTGGCATGGGGTGGGCAAAGTCGTATTCTGTTGCCTCCACTGCTTTTCGAATACGTACATCAGCATCCGCCGCATTCACTACAGGTAATGCAAAGAACCCTTCTTCTTCAGCCTGGGCCAACGAGTGGGCAATATTCACGGCATCCGGTTGTTGGTTGATATACCGGAAGTCATGAATGAACGCCGCCAACACCGTTATACGTTCACCGCCAGTGAGGTAATAGCCCAGGAACGCCACTCCAATCAAATGGCGGGTGTTGTGGTATGTTTCTGGACCCATGTGTGGTGGGGTGTTGTGTTCAATCAACCACTCCAGCACCGACCGGTATTCGTCGCAGAACACGTGAAAATAGTGCAGCATGTCTGGGTCGCGTTCCAGCGGCTTTAAGAGGGAAGCTAAAATGTTATCAAGCATTGTGTTGATTCCTGTAGTGTACAGTCACACCGTGAAAGGATACTTGATAGGCTCCAATGCCACGTAGTTGTCAATACGGACATCATCACCTGTCATGGTTTCAATATCAGCCAGGGTTTGAATACGTGGGTCAATCCAAAGTGTTGCGTTGGACTCCAACGGTTCACGAGCCATCTGAGTGCGGAAGGCATCCATCTGATTCTCATACACGTGACAATTCACGAGTTTATGAAATACCTTACCCGGTTTGTGTCCGGTGATACGTGCCATGAGCGCCAAGAAGAAATAGCACTGTACCATGTTGGCGACCAGACCCAGACCGTAATCGATACTGCGTTGAAATGAATTCAGGTACAGTACGCCGTCGAGTAAAGAAAAGTGATGGGTGTGCATGCACGGACGCAGACAACCTTCACCGAACTCACCTGGGTTCCAGAACGTGATGATTTCACCACGGTCATCAATACCCTTACTCAAGTTGTCAATGACTTTCTTAAGTTGGTCGAAGTGCTCACCTTTGGCATTAATCCAGTCACGTCCTTGTACGCCATACACCCGCCCCATGTCATCTTCCCCTTTACGGTTCGGATTGTTGAGCCAGGCTTTATTTTCATTGGCGTTGGCGTTCCATGTATTAGAACCAATTGCACGGAAGTCTGCAGCGCTGGACAAGCCTTGCATGTACCCAATGAACTCTGACAGACCACCTTTATACGGTACACGACGCGTAGTCACGACTGGGAGTTCACCCGCACCCACGTCGTAGACCAAGTCATGGTTAATCACGGTCAGACAGCGCACGCCTGTACGTGGATTCGTGACCCACGTACCTTCATCACGGATACGCTTACCCAAATCTAAATATTGTTTCATGCTATTATTTCTCGTTCGTTGATAGGGAGTCTGTTGTTCCCATTTCTTGTGTTTCACGGGCCAGCAGAATCATGGCTTCTTCCTGCTCGTACCGTTTGGCATTGATTGTGATATCATTGAGCGTCATGCCGAGGGCGTTACGGTTACGTTCGAGTAGCTCTGCTGCTTGTTGTTGTAGGTCTGCGTCCCCTCTGGTCAACACTTTCAATGACAACCATTTCTCGACGAGGTAAATACGGGCAAACCCGGGTGCAAAGGCCACGATAGTGGTAGAGTTCGCGATGAGGTCAGCGAGCTTGATGGTCTGGGCCTCAGCCGGCGCTTGTGCGGTGTGGAGGCGGTCGAGGGTACGACGCACCACACGCGGACCGTCGTTCGGTTTAGACACATCAGTTAACCAGTCCACTAAATCCGCAACCGTATTGCCAAACAAATCCCGGATAGTGTCGAGCTTGATGGGGGTGTCTTCCACGACGTCGTGCAGCCAAGCTGCCGCAATCATCTCGGGTGTCCCACCGTGGGCCGCCACAATGTGTGCGACCTCTTCAGGATGTGTCCAGTAGGGTTCACCCGTGTAGTTACGTTTTTGTTCGCAGGCCTCGTGTGCTGCGATAGCAAAGGCTTTTGCCCGTTCGATGATGTTCATTATGCAACCCCTTTGAGTTCTTTTGATTTGGTGTGGCGTGTACCCTGGCGGGTTATTTCATATTCGCCATGCTTTGCCTGGTAACGCAACGGATGCTTGACGATTTCCCACTGGGAGTCATCGGTAGGGTGTTGTCCCAATAATGCCATGGCACGCGGGATGTGATACTCCACGATGTTCAGGGTGTATTCTCGCTCACCGCTGCGCACTACGGATGCAAGGTACAAATGCCGCCCTGGGGGTTGATACAGTGCAAGCAAGGCGTCATAGTCCAGGCACTCCAGGTTATCCCCTTTCAGCACCGGATACAGGCCATAGTCATCAATGGGATGCGGCGTTCCAAATTCGAGTTCATCCATCAATAACTGTGCCACAATCCGAGCACGGTAGCGTTGAGGAATCTCAAACAGAATGGGTTTACTGAATGTGAGTAATGTTTCTACAGACATGGTGAATTTTCCTTTTACCCTAAAGTAATAAAATCAGGTACGGTAGATAAATCCATAATCAGTCCACGAGAGGTCATATGCGTAAAAACATCTTCTATGTACTGAATTTCGTCAGGTGTTTTATCACGTAGCTTCCACCGTTTAAACTGGGGTTCGAATGAGGTCTTGTGAAGAGTTGGAAAAGCCTCAGTATAAATACGCCTGGAATTTATTTCGTCTCGCACTGTGTCATACCCTTTTACCATGTCAGCATCACAGGGTATAAACCCGGTATTCTGCCATTGTTTATCTTTAAAGGGCACTGCTTGGTCAGTATTCAGGGCGATGACCCGGGAAATATACTGAGCCATGCTTTCTTTCGAATAGCCGAGAAAGATACCGACCAAAATATTTTCATAGAAGCGAACATGCAGTCTTAATTTATCCAAGCGATGTAAGACATCGCCAGCCGCATTAAGATTAGGTTTATTATTTCCCATTTTACACCTTGTAATAGTCCCGCAGCAGTATCCCTATCGCATCGGCATGCAACCAATGGGTTGGGTAGAGATAGTCGTTGAACTGTGCGTAGAGTTTATCACACCGAAGTATCAGTCGTTTCTTTTCCGCGATACGGGCATCACCTAAAGGCGGTCGGGTAAAGCCGACATCCCCAAACGCAATATCCCACCGGTCTTCCAGGCGGTCGAGCAGATACTGAAACTCCGGACTTATTTGGTCATGTTTTGCAGTCGCCATCTGATATATCGCCTCTGTAATTTTAATCCCAGACGACGAATGTACAACCACAACAACAGTGCGTCAATGTGCCACATACGCCACCTCCTATGGAAACACACCATAGGACGACAGCATAACTGGGAGTCCGAAGACTCCCAGGGCACAGGTCTTTTATTTTGCAGGCGACGCGTTCGGGAACAACGTGTTCGTTGGAATGAACGGTACTGCACCACCCGGTATCATGGTGGTTGGTAGCACGCCTTTCCATTGCTTCGCAAACAAATACTGGATGTAGTTCGGTGAACTGGATAACGCTTCCTGTACGGCGCGGGTTGCAGCGGCTTCAGCTTCACCTTGCTTCATGGTTGCGTAAGCGGCAGCATCTGCAGCGGTACGTTGAGCGTATGCCTCAGCGTCTGCCTTGTTGCGTTGGATATCGTTGTTCACCATCTCTTTCTGTTTGGTGAACCCCCGCTGTTTGATTTCAACTTCCTCTTTCTGCGTGGCTTCAATTTTCTCTTCATAAGAACTTTCAAATGCCACGTCTTTTAAGTTAACCCCTTCCAGCACCAACATCGACCCGAGTTCCTTCGACAGATGTTGCATGATGTCAGCACTCACCGCTGTACGCTTTTGAATCAACAACGGTGCTGTAAAGAGACCAAACACGTCTTTTACCGCCGAGGGGATTTTCTGTGTGGCGAGCTGGGCAACCATGTTATCCGAGGTCCGGTATTGCTTGTAGACTTGCTCAACCGAGGCTGGGTTAATGTGGTAGTTAATCGAGATATCGATGGTGACCGTTTGTAAATCACTGGAGTATGACGACAGTTTCCCAGTAGGGTTGTAGGCAAACGAGCGCAGTGAGATATAGTGAACATCATCGATATAAGGCCATTTCAGACTTAAGCCCGGTTCTGCTGTTCCGACGACTTTACCATTGCGGGTAATGACGCCACGCTCACCTTCATCCACGGTGTACACAGCTTTGAACAAAGCAACAATAACCACCAGGGTCAGCAACAACAACGCACCCAACCCAAAGATACGTTTAACAAGCTTGACAGCATTTTCACGTTCAGTGGCAGCTTCGCCTGTTACGTTAATGCCATTACCACGAAAATCATTCATTTATTGTCTTTTTCCTATAAGTGTTAGGGGGTTACCAAAACATGGGTCAACAAAATAAAAAAATAAAGGAGACCCACAGGCCTCCTTTTAACCTACGATTACTGATTGAAGCCAAACGTACGGTTTTTACGTACTTCAACATCATCATCGTTAATACTTAACGCATCCGCTAGAGGAACGCCGTTGGTAAAGCCTGCCATGTCTACTGGTGGTAAGTCCATGGCGTCACGCAGTGCCGTGGCTTCTTCCACCGTGAGGTTACGGAATTCCAGTACCTGGAACAACCGCCCGCGACGCAGCAGCGCGGAATCAATCTTGGCGGTGGTACTGAGGTTGGTTGAAATAAAGAACTTGGTATCGGTGGCAGCAACCCCGCTGGTCGCGTTCAACAACGTAGACATTTCCTTATTGCCGTTGTCACGTTTTTCCAACATCATGTCCGAGTCTTCCGTGAGCATCACTGACCCACTAGGCAAGTCACGGACCCGTTCCATGAAACTACGGTGCCCTATGGTGGTAACACTGTCCGCCATAAAGGTATCGGGTTCACCCGACACACCACGTGCTAACATCACGTTGCGCAAGAACGACGATTTGCCGGTACCTGGCCCACCAATAAGAATCGTGACGTTGTTAGCCGATGCTTTGAACGCGTCCCAGAATTCTTCTGGGGTTTGTTTTAGATACGGATACGCCAGCGCAAAATGTTTGAGTGGGACAAACGGTGGTGGAACAATGGTTTTGTCACGCAGTGTATCGCGCTCATCCACATAGAAGCGTTGGAAGCTCTCAGGGATAGGACCCTCCCGTTCCTGCAGGCACGCTTTCAGGGCTTCAATTAATGGCTCATAGCCGAACCATCGCATGGCAACGTAGTTAGGTGCCGCGCGCTGGTACGCCCCGATTGCCATGATTTCTGAGTCAGTCACCACAAGGTAATGATGTTGCAGTTTGATGAGTTTCAGGTCCCAGGTCGGGAAAATACCGTTGCGATATTCGTCCACGAGTTCCGGCATGTATGTTTCGGGCTTTGTCTGGTATTTCAACCAATGACTGTGTGTGTACTGGGCAGAGTCCACACCACGCTCCATGAAAAATAATCGGGCCGCATCGCGCAAGATGAGATCGGGATTGCTTTGTTTGGCGAGGGATTGATAGATTTCACTCAAACGGGCGAGTTTGGCGTTTAAAGGGCGGGCAGTGGTCGGTAATTCAAATTGCATTAGTTACTCCAGTAGTAATGATTATCAGGACTGAACAGTACGGCCGCGTTTTACCACCGGCAACGGTTCAGTAATCGGTTTGATGGATTCAATTTGACGCCAGGTAAAGGCGTCCATTTGCAACAGATGGCGGTCCAGGGCATGTTGCAGGTTCAGCCAGAACTCCGGTGTCGTACCGAAGTAGTTACCTAACCGCACGGCCACTTCATAGGTCACCCGACCTTTGCCACGTAACAGGGGACTGATACTGCCTTCAGGTAAACCGGTAGCCTCAGCCAAGGCACGGTTACTGATATTCAATGGCTTCATGTACTCTTCGCGGAGTATTTCACCGGGGGTTGCAGGACGGCGGGATACCGTGTTCATTTACTTCTCCAAATCAATGGTGGTGAGTGGCCCAAAGAACTTAACCAAACCTGAGACGACGGCAAGGCTCATAGTGACTTCCCCATTCAAATACTAAACGAGTGACGTACTTTTTGTACGGCTTTACGGGCTCTGCGATAACCCGAGGCATTGTCCAACCCAACGACCGAGGAAAGCGTTGGTTGAGCAAGTTATGGGCAATCACCGTGAGTTGCGCGTTGATTTCAGAATACGAGTGCGGTGTGTCACAAACACCCCTGACTTGGCTGCGCGGATATACAGCGGTGGGGATAACCTCATACCGCAGTAAGAATCGCTTTGCATCTTCATCGTAGCGCGTTTTAAACTGAATCTTACCTAACCCATCGTAGATGCCTACACGGTCTTCAATCTCAAAGCGCCCGTTACCCTGATTCACAAACAGAATCTGGTCCATGTGTCGGGTGATTTCCAGTCGCATCTTTTCCCAATCAGTGGCGAGGGTACACGCAATGTCTCGGACAAAGTTGTCCCCAAGCGGTAAGGTAGCCATGAGACTTTCCTCTTTAACAAATAAAAAAGGGAGCCGAAGCTCCCTGGGTATGAATCAGCTTGCCTCAAAATGACGGACCGGCCTTTTCAGGTGAGTGATGAGATAACGCTTCGCCTGACGGTAATGACGACAGGTCGCCTCGCCTTCCAGGTAGTAGTTACCTTGTGGCAGGATTTGACCGAGCTGCGCCATGGGGATGGAGAACGTAATCCAATCCGGTGTGCGGTCCGCTGGAACGATTTGAGCCACTTCAACGAAGGCGCACTGCACACCCTCTTTGTTAGCGACCATCATCTTACCCAACGTCAAATCCCCGAAGTCCGGTGCACCTGCTGCAATGATTGCCCGACGCATCAGTTCCGTCACGCTTGGGAGTTTGGATGGCAACACCGACAAAATCTGCCCGGTGTAGTCCACAAACCCTTTAAGCTCTTTTTCTTTCTTTGCCATGATTGTTTGATCCGTTAATAAGGGAGGTCGAGCCAGTCGTCGTCTTCTGGCTCTGCGTCATCATCGACTTCATCGATACCGTCATCAAACACCGAGAGTTCAGACAACAAATCTTCTTCGTTGTCTTCAAACTCACCAAACACCAATACCGCAAGGTTCATGATGAACTGGGCAGTCGGGTCCAACATATCGGCCTGCAGTGTTGTCTCATCGACTTCACGTTGTGCAATACGTTGCAGTTCGAGTATTTGGGTGTGAAGGTCACTGATGGTGCCTTCCTCAGCCGACTGGTGGTGAACCGCGTAGTCATAGGCGAATTCACTGAAGTGTTCGAAGTCGTTGCCCGATACGTGTGTTAAGTCCAAACCCATTGCGTCAACCGCTTCACTGAGTGACTCCAGTAAGGCTTCCAGGGCTTCTGGGTCGAACTGCTTACCTTGACGGGTATACAGGTCGTACAGGTGTTCCTGGGCTGCTGACAGATGACGCATCACTTCCGTTTTGTTGTACATGGGTTTCTTTACTCCGGTTTGTTTTTGACGAATTTCTGCAGGTTCCCTGCAACCAGGGATTCTACGCTGATGGTGGCATTACTTTCTGTGGTCTCAGGGACGTTGAGTTCACGAAAGCGACGTTCGAACGAATGGCGAGCCGGGTAGGTCTCTTCGTTCAAGTTCGGGTCTTTCTGAGCAGCCATTAATAGACGCTCTTGAAAGGTGAGTTTACGGGTCATGTTGTGGTACTCCGGTTAGGCGTTATGGTAGCCAATGCCATGGAAATCAGACGAGTCACGAATGACACGCATAATTTCATAGGCTTCAAATTCAGTTTCTTTTTGACCGCCGAGGTTAACATACTTTACCGCCCGCGCTAACAACTCACCCGGTGACAAAATAGCAACATGTTCACATCGGTACAGTTGACGGCCTTGATAATGCATGTAGTGGTCAATACGTAAGCAATCTTTATTGTCCGCAGTATAAACGTATTTCCCCACAACGCCAAAACCGTAATCGTAGCTGACGCTATGGGTTTCATACATCGCTTTCATACTGTGGTACATCCGCATTATCCCTGGCGATTCACTCGACGTGGGTACCTCCGCCAGTGTGTTTTCCTCAGGCAATAACACCAAATCAAACCCAAGCAAAGACAGTTCGATTTCAAACCCTTCACAACTGTGCTCAGCCATCGCAAAATCACGATACGGCAGTGCGAGGTTGGTGAACACGTAATGCTGTTCAGGCCCCATGTATGGAGTGGTCAGCTTAACATGCGGGATAAGTTCGTACCACACCCCGTCCTCTTTTTCCAAATCACCCACAAACACCGGGTGCATGACGGTTAACGGGACAGTGACGAGTGACTGCGAGGCGTCTATGCGATACGGGCCGTGTAAACGGATATCCGTTGAACCCAGTCCTAGACGACGGGGTTTCTTTGCGTTCTCGCCTTCATTGAAATTGAGGAAGAAACCTTCGGGCCGTGCCGACCCATAGAACGACTGCGAGGCTTCTGTGTTGTAAGCCAGCAACGCACGCAGTCTTTCAGGGTGGACCCCGATTAAACTCGCCATGTGGTCGATATCGGCAGTCAGCATGTATTTGACTTCCTGGTCTTTCGGTTGGTCAGTGGGACTTAAACGTTTAATCAACATTGAAAACATCCTCGTAAACACGACACTTGACAGCCTGCACGTTATTGTGCGGTGTGTGGGTGTTACGTGTTGGGTGCAGTAAAGGCGACATACCTTTACAGATAATTAAAACCTGCGGTAAAAAGTAACTGTATTACTCACAGCAGTAATATAGGTTTGTAAAACGCTTATTCCCGACTTTCATCCAGACGGGGACCAATGAGGACGTACACACAGCCCAGCATTACCACCAACCCAAACCAGAACATCGCCTGGATAAACAACAACTCACCGTAGGACGTCAGTTCCGGGGATTGCAACAACCCCATGGGAATACCCACCACTAAGGCGGCCAGTGCGGCCACCAGACGTAAACGAAACGCGCCAAGGGTAGGTAAAGCGAGTACGACTAATACCAATGTCGCGATAACCACGATTAGGGTCAGCGACACACTGTGAGACAACCAACAATTAGACAAGGGAGGAAACATGGTAGGGCTCCTAATCGTATGCCATTTTCGGCAAGGGGACAGATAAAATGACTGAGTTTGATTTTCCTGACATGCCAACCAAATACCTCGTGAAGCTGGACCAGTTCCAGTTCACCGAGTTCTACACAACACCCGAAGTCACGATTCCAGAAGGGTTCATCACAGACGGTGCCAGTGTGCCACGTTGGCTGCAGGGGTTGTACCCATCGTATTACAAATACTTTCCAGCGGCCGCCGTACACGATTACATGTATGGGTCCGGACTCTACGACCGCGCGGTTTGCGATGCGTTGTTCCGGGATAACATGCGTCATCGTTTGGGGTTGAGCTGGCGGTATTGGTGGGTGATGTGGGCAGGTGTCCGGTTGGGTGGGGCGTCTCGCTTCACACAACGTAAGGCAGAAGGGAACCCGGTGGTAGCGGTTACGGACACCCCGATTACTGACACGGAACTGTCGACAAAATAACAAAAAAATAAAGGGAGCACAGGCTCCCTTTTATGCCGTTATTCGCGAGCAAAGTCCCCGTCAGCCAAAGGCAGGCTGACTTCACTGATGAGCAGTGCGGGTTGTGGGTTCATGCTGATGATAGCCGTGTGGGTTGAGATAGGGACTTCAAACGGCCCCATGTCCGTGGACCCCAGTAACTTAAAGCTGCCGATATCGTCGGTTGCAATAATCCCCTGGAACAAAAAGCCATGAGGGTGGTTCAGCAAGAGACGTGGGTCAAACGCTAACCCACAGATAGGACTTTCTGAACGGATGATGATGTTCACCAGTTTGCCATCTGCGCCGCCCCGGTTAACCGCGAAACGAATCGAGCGGCACGTCAGGTCCGGGTCGCTGCCTGAGACGTGCATGTATTCACCGCGCAGCTGTACCAGTGCCTCGACGTTCTGATTGCAACGGTACTGGGCGCCACGCAGGGCATTTAAAACGGTATTCACTTTCATTATAAACTCCGGCATAAAAGGGGAGCTTTCGCTCCCCGGGGTTTTACAGCAACGGTTGCTGCATGGATGGGTTATAACCCGGTTCGGTGGGTAAGACATTTTTATCGTCACCCCAAATCAACTGCATACACTGGACACCGGTACCGTAACGTGACACCGCACCCAGGATGTAGTTTTCCTGCACGTGGGTTAAATCACTGACCTTACGCAAGGCAATACGCAAGCCGTTCCCGTCTTTGAGTTTCAGCGGTCCGCTGTACACGCCCTCATTAAACGCTTCTTTGTTCTTAAAGACCTGTTCTGCGATGATGATGATTAGCGGACCCATGGGTGAGTCCGACAGCCCGGTCACCAGAATCTCCGGCAAACCAATCTTTGCCAAACCCACGGTGTAGCTGAACGGTGGTGTGCTGACGCTGCCAGTAACGACGACCACTGTCCAACCGAGGCGGTCTATCTGGTCGTCCTGCTTTTGCCGGAATACCGCGTTGCGAATGTCCAATTCTTCTTGCGTCATGCCGTTTGGAAGAGTCATCATTTCCCCTCTATTGCATTGTTGAGTTTTTCAATGGCGATGCCCATCGCAGCCACCGCGTCGATTTGCAGACTTAAGGCATCCTGCACGTTCTGGTACTCCGCGATTACCGCATCACGCAGTGGGCGCAGTTCTTCACGCAAGCTGGCGTTGTCTTCCTCACGTTCCACGTCACTGGCCAGTTTTTCCAACAGCGCAATTTGTGCCCGAATGGCTTCTGATTTTGGTGTAGTGGTCACTGGGGCCACCACCACTGGAGCAACCGGCTCTTTAACCAATACGGGTTCAGGTACAACGGGTGGGGTGGATTTAACCGTTTGTTTGCTCAATGCGTCCATAAAGGCGGATGCCATGGTGCTTGGGGTTTCATCGGTACTGTGCGCAATGGTTGATTTATTATCCTCTGCCTCTTTATACAAATGAATCCACAACACACCGTTGGTGTTGTTCGGTACGCGATACGTCCGGACTTTGTCGGCTTTCACCAAGGCCTGGATGCAGTCACGACGGTCGTTATCATTGAGGTCATGGTACTCCGGTACCGCACGATGCAGGTCATACATCGGCATTTCACCATCCTGGTCTTCAATAGCGTCTATGACTAACTGACCGATTTCTGCGAAAGTGAGTTGGGGTTTTGCGCTGTCCTGCTGAGGTTCCGGTTGTCCTGCTGGCACTGTGGGTTCCAGCATTGGTGTCACGGGGTCGAGGGTTAACTGTGGCGCGCTGTGGTCCAGACGTTGTGCCGAAGCCGGTAGGGTATACTGGAACGTTGGGTGATAGAAACGTCCACCGCGACGACCGTCACCGTCCCCTACTACTACTTCCAGAATGCCTTCAAAGCGGGTGAGATAACTCAACACGACCTGACGGTTCGCCCCACGCAGTACGTGATAAGACATGACTTGTTGGTTGATGTCTGTGCGGGTTGCGCCCTGGGGATTGGTAACCAGGAAGCCCACGATTTCATCCGCTGCTTTGTGCAGATACGGAGGCAGGTTGGCATCACGCAATGTCTGGACATCCACGGGTTCAGTAACAGCGGCAGTTTCAGGTTTCATGGTTGGCTCTTCTTTTACGGTTTCAGGTTTCTGCAACGCCGGACGGCCTGCAGTTGCAACAAACACCACACTCTCCTCTTTGACCACCGGAGCAACGGGCACCGAGGTCACTTCACCTGTGTGCATTTTGTGGCGCAACAGAGGTGCATCTGCTGCATCTCTACGGGTGGTAGGGATGACAGTAATGCGGTCACGGGTTTTGATGTAGCTGAGGAGGGTGACCAGTTCCTTACGGCGTAAACGCTTTAAAGAAGCCAACTTTGATTGTAACACGTCGTAGGTTAATCCGCCTGGTGCCATTTCTAACGCCCGGGTGATATCGTCATACGCCGCATACATGTTTTCAGGTAATTTCATGGTTATAATACTCCAATGTAACTTAAGAAATAAAAAGGGAGCCGAAGCTCCCTTGAGTGGTCAAACAGTCAATCAGTTCCAGCGCACGATGTCAAACAACACCGCGCCGGTCGGCAGTTCACACAACACACGCACCACAGGGTTTGGTGAGTCAAAGCCTTTTGTCAGTATGATGCCGGCAAATTCATCTTCGCTACGTTCAGCGTGCATGGTGTTGGACAGGTTCTCCAACGCGTTGCGAATAGGGTACAGGTCGCGGATGAGAATCTGTGGGAACAAGCCCAATGTTGGCTCAGCCACTTCACGTGCCCCTTCCAGCACCAACATCTGACCCACTGGCAGGTTCGGCAGAGATTTCCCGTTCCAGCTACACGGCATATCAACCACGCCCGTAATTTTCACGTAGTCCTGACCCTGCAGACCCCACTGTGCCGCCGTTGATCCCTTGTTGTAGATGTACCAACTTACGGTGTTACGATGCTCAACGTCATCCCACAGCAGAATCGGTGGGGCATCCGGGTTCACGGCAGCCAGCATGCGGCCGTAGTTATGGGTACCACGGGGAATTTGCAACTGCACGGATTTGGCTTGTGGCAGAATGGTGCTCACGAACTCATCCCAACCCATACGCTTGCCTGCGATAGGGGTGTTGGGTTTCTCTTTGATTTGCTTACGTAGCACATCGAAGATACCGCCCGGTGCATTGGCTTCAACGGTGGTTTCCGGATGTTGCCACACCCATTCCTGCACATCACTTAAGGTCGCAGCACGACGTTTCAGTGACTCTGCCACACCCAGCTTTTCAATCAGCTTTTCCGCTGCGTTCAGGTGCCCTTCAGAGGCTTCTGATTTCGGACGCTGATAGTTATCGCCCCGGGTCATAACCAAATAGTTACTACGTGCCGTGTCACGCTGGCGGTCGGTCGTACAGGACTTCAGCTGCTCCAGATACGTACCCAGTGCAGTGTTAGCCAATCGTGCAGCACCCACCGGTAAGCTCTGTGACAAGCCCCACACCATATTGTTACGTGCTACCCCTTTTACGGTCTTCAGGCGCTCCAGGGCCGTTTTAAAGGCTTGCAGGATACCGAGACCGTTACGTGATGCCAGTTCATCGTCGTAGGTGAACTGGTGAATCAACCAGTCCAGCGTCGCCATGTCTGTTTCATGAATCGCCCGCCCAAACAACTGGTGGTTGGTACGTGCGTCACCCATCTTGGCTTCAGCAGAATGCACACCCGTCAGGATGAACTCGCTGGCCTCAAGGTGGAAGTGTTCAAACGAGCCTTTTTCCGGGTTACCGTTTTCCGGTGTTCCCATCAACTTTTCAGTTGTGTAGAAACGGTCAGCAATACGACCCGATTCTGCACGGGCTTTCAGCGCAGCGACGGTGGCTTCATAACCGGCTGGGGCATTTTCCGTGTCCCATACCGCCGAGACGATGGTGCCTTCCTCGGTGAAATACACCAGGTCAGCGTAGTGCTTAAAGAACGCCCGACAGGTAAAGCAGTTGTGGGACTGACGGTCTGCATCACTGAAGGTGTTCAGATACGTCGCATTGGCGCTTTGGTCAGTATTCGCTGGGGTCACACGAAAGAGAATGCCTTTGGTTTTGTTACGGTCAAAGGTTTCTTTAACATGCGCAACCAACGCATGGTAATCGAGATCAGACGGCACGGCAGCCATCAGGGTTACATCAGTCATTGCGTGTTCCTTTTCGTAATTGCGCGAGTAGTGTTGACACTACGTCTTGTTTTAATGGGGGTCTGTCTTGCGGAGACAATTCACAGCTTACCGAGTGTTTGCATTCAACTTCCATGGCGTGCTCTGTCCCGGTAACCGCTGCGAGGCCATTTTCCTGCACGATACTGCAATACGTACGAATCACTAATCGGTTTGGGTGCCAGAAACGGGCATAGCGAACAGTGATACCGTCAACCTCAATGTCTTCACACAGTGAGGGTGTCGGTTTAATCTGGAGGGTGGACAACGTGGCCCAGTACGCCTGAATGACTTCGAGCACATGGTGACGTTCTTCGGCACTGCGAATGTTCGTGTCATCACACCAGTAAAAAACATTATCAAACGCGAGCTGGACGATATTTTTGAAACCGTCACGCGGTCGCGTTAATACCGCATCAACAACACGTTTGCCATTGATACGCATATCCACGTGGGTTTGTTTAGCGTCAACCCGATACAGGTCTAGCGACATTCCTTCGTACTGCACGTGTTTAATCAACGTCTGCGACGACGTTGCTACAGACATGACCATTTGATTATCCTTAGAAGAGAGGTAGGGAGTGCTTATTCTCACACTCAAGTCATGCTGGTAATATGCGTCTAAAAAAAATTAATATCGACTTTTGAGAAAAGGTGAGCCGAAGCCCACCTTGGTGTTATTACGACCCGAAATACTCCAGCACTTTGCCGAAGTCATAATCGAGTTCAGCCAGATAATCACCGGCACGTGCCTGCAATTTCCAGGTCTGCAGTTCTGGACTGTTCACCACATGAACGTGGTCCAGGTCAACAGACAGCAGACGCTGCACCATCATTACAAACGGCGTATAGATGAAGCTTAGGTGATCGCTACCGCGCAGCACTGATGTCAATGATTCGATGATTTGCTTATCCGCAATCGGCGCATCTTCTGCTGTATCCAGGTTCTGTTCTGGTAAGGTCTGTCCAGGCTGGAGTTTCGTAAAGCGCACATGGCCGTATTCCAGCGGCTCAGCGACACCCGTGTCATCGGTCTGCACCAACAAATCCAGGCCAAAACTGCTGAAGTCACGGGTTTCGTGGATGATGTCGCAATACGTGCTGATGCCCTCGACTTCCACCGGACGTTGACGGATATCCACCACCCGTTGATTACGGGCCAGCTCACGCAGGGATTCGAAAATCAGCGCCAGCTCAATACGATCGTCTTTGCGGGCCAGGTCTTCCTGCTGGTCCCAGTGTGCCAGACGTTCACTGATGGTCATTTGCTTCATGGTAACACAATCCTTTTATCGAGCCGTACGCGATGGGTAAGCATACTGGCGAGGGAGGGGTGGTAAAATACGCTGCCAGATTTCAGACACGTAACGTACCTGGAAACGGCAGTCATCCAGCGCTTTGTGTGGGGAACCCAGTGACGCCATCTCGGTCTTCGGGTCAATACCAAACTGACGACCCAGTTCCACAATGGTACGTACGTCCAGGGATTTCCAGAACACCAGTGGGCTTTTGCGCTTCAATGAGTGACAGGCTTCTTCAATGATACCCGGGTCAAAGTTCGCCCCGTTCGCCCAGTGTTTGATACCCTGACGGGGAGAGGCCTGATGGCGTTGAATGAACTCACCCAATGCCGCCAGGGCTTCAGGCAGGGCCATCACGCCGTTATCACCGACATTGCCCACCATTTGCAGTTGTGCTTCAGTGACCTGCTTCAACCACCATTTGATGGTTTCTGGGTCCAATACCCCGCCTGCTTCCACCGACGTGGTGATATCAATTTTGGTGTAGAACTCATCGATGATGTTCCCGGTATCGGGTTCAAAGATGGCTGCACCAATCGCACCGAGTGGTGCGTTAGTACGGGTACCCATGCACTCAACATCAATCATGACGTGACGTTCAGGGGGTTGAGACTGCGCCATATGGCCTTGATGACCATCCAGCGACAAGCCGGTTTGGGGTAACGAATTATCCATTAATAAATCCTCGGTTGCTTACCCATGATTGTTTGCAGGTGTAAGAAATGACTCATTCCTTGAGTCCCAGCCACATTTTGACCAGTTCATGTTGGGTTGCTACTTCCATACACCGTGTCGCATCAAGCTTCACCCGCGTACCATCTTCGAATGTTTCCCCACCTTGCAGTCGACGGAATTCGCGCTCTGCAGTGTTTTGGTTCACGATTAAATCCACCCGAGGGAAGTTTTCCTGACCGCCCGACAACAAATTCAGTATCGCCTGAGTTGCTTTCAGGCTGCCCGTTACTGGGTCAGGCCGATCACCCAACATTGGGAAACACGCACCCCAGACACATTCAAAGATTCTTGAGGTTACACGTCCCGCTAAATCACCAGAGGTAGCAACGCTGGGTTTGCGTGGGTCTTCTTCATCGGGGTAGGTGCGATAATCTTCACTGAGGTTTCCTTCACGTAACAGTGACTCACAGTGGGTTGCTGCATAACACGCAATGTCAGAGTCCATCTGCATTGCGTACATTGCCAGCGAAGACCATTCTAGCACGTCATCCTTATACAACCCGATAAGGAAGTCACTGCGGAATGCCAGTTCAATGGTAATAGAAACATGGCCCTCTTGAGTTTTGCGAAAAAATAACCAAGTATGGAAAACATCCTTGTTATCCACATCGCTTGGTTTTCGGGTACGGAGCGTACGAATATATCCGGTAGTTTCGATAACCACCGGGATTTCCGTTTTACCAAGGTAGTCAAGCATGCGTTAACCGCCTTTTATCAGAATGGCAGGTCATCAACGTCATCAACCAGCAACGGCAATGACTCCTCATCATCCAATACTTCCGCCTCAGCGGCTTCGGTAGCCATTTCCTGACGCATGCTGGTATAGCGCGTGTGCAGGTCATAGGCGGGGTTCATGTTGGTACCCGGGGCAATGTAGGGTTCGCCCTGCTCTTTGCTTAACCGCACCGTCTCATCGGACGTTTGGGCCAACAACTGCATAGCAGGGACTTCACGTTTGCCATCGAGTGCCGCGAGCACAGAGAAAGCCACCCCGTGACATTTCTCAGCCACGTCCAAATCCGGGTCTTGCGCGTATTCTTCCGCAATGTTTACAGCGGTAGCAACCAGCAAGTCTCGAGCTTCTAACTCGGTGAGTGTACGTACATCAGTCATGATAAACCTCGTGTGTTATAGTAGCGTGCTGTTGGTTGGGTGGAGTCTGAAACCCCACTCCCTGGTTTTTGTAGTAAAATAAAAAATCAATCAATCCGCATGTTACTCAAATGCTTACTTTCACATGTTTTTTATTACTTCGGCATAAACGGGGAGTTTTCACTCCCCGGGGGTCACTTATGGGTTTTCAGGTGTATCTGATTCCGGTTCTGGCTGTTCGATAGGGTTATCGAGCAGGGGTTGTGCAAACGCGTTGATGCGGTCGCGGACTTGTTCCAGTGTCCAGTCGGCGTACTGCTCACCAAACACCGCCGGCATCGGGTTCATGGCGATAGACTGGCAAATCCCTGCAAACACGTTATCCCAGTCATCCGGGATGTGCTGCATCAGGATACCACAGACCGAGGCTTCGTCATCCGGGTCACGGGTAAACAACGACACTACGTACACGGCATCTTCGATAACGGACTCATCCGTAATTGAAGCATCCAGCGTGTGTTCGTAATGCAGGAACAGCACAGGGTGTTGTTCGACTTTTGCATTCCCTACCGCTACGTTGACGGTCCAGGTTTCCTGACGTTTCACTTCCTGACTCATGCTACATCCTCTTTCAGTTGGTGGATGACATACGTAAGAAGCGCAATCGGGCGCGCAGTGATATACTCACTGGCGATGGCATGCGCTACCGTCTCAAAAGCACGAGGAGCGAGTCGGTTGTCCAGTGTAACCACTTCATTACGGTACCACTGCCGTTCCAGACAATCGTCAGCATCGGCAACCACGCCTTCACTGGATGCCTTACGCAGGGTGTCAACGGCATCGTCGAGACTTGCCATGACTGCCTGGCGTTCAACGCCACTGAGTGGGGATTGCAGACGGTGAGAGGCGTCTAAAACAGTGGTGATAACTGCTAACCGTACAGTTTCAAATGCGGGCATTTCGGTGCTCCTACGTGTGATAGGTATAGCATTCGTCAGGGCGGTGTTTCCTTCAACGGCCGGGTATTACCGCCCACCATTGCAAAGTACTCCTGCGCCACTTTACGACAACGTGCCGCCGGGATACCGGTGCGTTTTTCAATACTGCCCAGCGCCATGCCCTGGTCCCAGAGTTTAGCGACCAGGGGTTCATGGGACTTGATGTAGCGGTTGACTTTATAAAAGGTTGACATCAGTATCACCCGCGTTGTTGTGCTTTATGAAAGCTGTCTTTAAAGATTTGAATGGCGTCAGCCGCGTTCTTTGCCGCACAACTGAAATTACAGCTTTGGCGGGCCTCATTGAAGTTGTACCCGCCCCATTCCCAGTCACCGCAATCCCAATCATTTTCGCCTTTTCCTGGCATCATGATGGTCTGGTCACATTCCACTTCCCAACGCACCTGCTTTCTCGGGAACCACCGTGAGTAATGCCAGGTTCCCACTTTACGGTACACACGGATTCGAACTGGCTGATGGAACGGCACGACCGGATGGCGGTCGCTGCGATGGGTCACCCGTAACGTGGTGTCTTTTTCTGCAACGAGTTTGGCGTTGCTCCAGACGACCTCAGTGCATTTCCCTTTGAAGACCTCCCACCAGTCCTTTACTAAATGAAAGCCTTTACGGGTCGTGCTGTCCATGGTGTCACGGTCGCCCCAGTACACGGCCAGATAATCCCGGGTCAGGCTAAGGCTGTAGGTGACGTCGGTACCGTTATCGACCAGGGTCGGGTGTCGGCGTTTAAACCAGTCCCAGTCACACATCACAGTTACCGAGAAACCAAACAACCACGGCAGAATAAACCAGAAATGGTATTCGCCCTCATTACCATCCAGCCCGTAGTGGATATCAAACCGGTCAGCGGCTTTCCACCAGAACACCCGTGACATCACAGCCCGTACCTTCATGGGCTTGGGTTTGACTGCGGCAATAGCGTCAGCCATAGGCACACCCTCTGCAACTTTGCGGTGTATCGTTTCTTCCTGCTCGCGGTTGTTCCGCCAGTACCAGGATTTGGTGTATTGGTCGTTGCTCATTATAAAACTCCATTTCGATAGGCCTCGAGGAACACAAAGAAGTAGATCACCGAAGCAATAACACTGATGAATATCAAGAGAACGGTTCCGATAGAAAGAATGTCATCGGAGTCGTTGTTACGGTATTGCCAAATCGCATAGCCTGAAGTGATTACCAGCAATACAATCGCTGCACCAAAACAGTAGAGAATGGGATGTGACATGATTCACCTCATGGGGTGCCGAAGGGGTTCTCTATTTTGCGTTGGGGTTGGGTTGGTGCCCGAAGCTTACCCCGTTTTTGTGATGCGGCTTTCCGTCGTTCTTTCCGGTTCCGTCCGTCGACACGATAGTCATACACATCACTGTTACACTGCGTCGTGGAGACAGAGAACCCATCTTCATCGCAGGCCGTGCTGATTTCAGGTTGTGGGTAGGTAAGTTTAGGCAACGTTTTCATGACTTAACACCCCGTGTATGGCAACAGCATCCGCATCCGTTAACCCAATCAGTGCCCGACACGTACCGTCATCGTACACCAACACGTAATCACCGGGTGCCAACGTGTAGTCGACGTTCTCGTAGTGCAACCCGAACATGTAGTAGTCACGTGCAGTACTGCCATCAACCTTCAGATGACGAACCCAGCTCCCGTAGCGGTTCTGGAGTTGGGTGGGGTCGCCTGAAATCACCGTAAACGGTTTTTCCTGCGCTAAATCTGATTCCACTCCCTGATTAGAGATTTCGACCTGGTTCAAACGAATGACACCAATCAGTGGGTTTTCTTTAGGCATTTGACACTCCTTAATAAATGGGAGACCGAAGTCTCCCATAACAGTTAGTCTTTCTTCGGGTTGTTAAAGACGGACTTTACGTGACGGGACACCGCGTGGTCAATGTCGTTGGCTTCCTGCTCAGACAATGGCTCATCAGAGTGACCTTTCACCGGACTATCTGCAACAACATCAGGGGTGGCACAGTCCTCGGGAATACTGACCCGGGAGCCGCTGCGGTTGCGTGGATGTGCCAAGCCCAATGCGCGTCGTTTCTGGTAGAGATAGTCTTCCTGGTCACCGTAAACTGGATAGCCTTCATCAAAGAACATGGGTTTGATTTCAGCACCATATTCGGCAAACACCAATACATACCGACCAATGTGTTCCCATCCCTCATAACGACCCAAAGGCTCACAGGCATGTGCAAAGCGCAGTTGATACTCTTTGTGATCCCGGTCAATAAAGAACGGTGCATCCATCGAGTCATTGGTTCCCACCATGTAATCCACGTCACTGGGGATCAATTCCAACATCCGTAGCAGAGGTGCGGCATAATGCGGATGGATAAACACTGCCTTATAACGGTCACGGCCATCACCTTCAGACTGAGGTTCTGTCCAATCCAGTGCAAAGTGTTCGCCGTGTTCGTATAGCCAACGCAGCTTTTCTTTCACGTCACCCAGTAATTCCCAATCGGTGTACTTCACATAACACAACAGATTGCGCAACATCACCGTGAGTTTTTCAACGTCATCGTAATTTACGAACATGACGTCAGTGCGTACTTTGTTGGTCACCGGGTCAATACCGCGATTATTGCGCCTGTGCATCCAACGCAACCACACATCTGGGTCAATACCTTCCGGGAATTCATCTACCCAGGAGTCGTTGGTAAAGTAGCGTACTTGGGTCTGGTTCTTAGGTAGGTTCACGTCATAGGGGAACGTCACCGGTCGTGAACTCAATTCCCTGGTGCGCGATACCTGGTGCCAACCCGTAAAAGATTTTGAAGGGTATGCAAACAACACCCGCTCGATGTGCCAGGCCTGCGCATTGCTACCTTCTTTAAAGATGGTCATGCAACGACGGTTCTGGAACATCGGGCTGCCGGTAGGGCCAGACTGGTCTATCCACTCATCGTCTTCACCGGTTAATGGCGACAACGGCTCAAAGCGGATGACTTTGTGAACAGTCATCAATACGTCCACGTTGGTTTCGGGGTCTGAATCCTGCAGTACCGCTTTAAGGTCGTCGGGCATGCCTTCCTGACCCTTTTTACCTAACCATCGCTTGAGCATTCGACTGTAAATGTCAATTGAGGCACCACTGTGACCGTGACCATCAATCACATCCAGGACTTTTAACACAAGGTCCTGGACGGGTGCGGTCACCTGGGCCAGTTCCATTTCCTGTTTCGCAAAACTTTGATAAGACATATACAACCTCACTTGTTAGACTTTTAGTAGATGGTTTTGGTTTTACTGCGTTCGTGGGTCATGGCCCCGAGTTTCTTTTTCTGTTGGGTCAAGCGACTTACTGATAAACTTTAATGCTGCCGTCGTCGTAATAGGTCAGGCGGTCACCGGGCTTCATCTGAATACTTTCAAACTCGCTCTCAGCCGCACTGTCATAACGCTCACGCAACCGCTCACGGATGTGGTCCCAGTGTTGTTCGACCAGGTCTTGTGTGCCGATTTGAATATCAAACAGACGGTGGATGAATGCATGTCCCGGTGCGACTTTAGGCATCGGAAGCCAAATAAGTTTTAAAATAGGAGTACGGGTTGAATTAGCCATAGTGTTGATCCTTAATCAAACGAGTCAGGGCATCCAATGGGGGTCTCATGCTCATTAAGCAGTACCGAACCACCATACACACCCCCTTTCCAGCCACTGCGGTCATGCCCAATGCCGGTGTTGTATTCCAGACGTACGTAGCGTTCCGTACGTTCCCACGGCAACCATTTAAACCAGGCCCGACGAAATACCCGTTTAGTCATGGTCATGGTGGCAACAGCGGTCTGGACCTCATCGTGTTTGGTGACGTAGGTAAATGAATTCACCCATACACGGTGGTACGTTTTGGGAATCGGCTGGTCTGTGATTTCCGCCCACTGCACCGGAGTGTCGGTTGAGAACTGGACATACTGGTAATCAGCATGACGACGCCAGGTAAACGGAAACGCAATGCTTTTAGAACGGCAGCGCATCGTGACACAATCACCCGCCTTAGGTGGATGGTTACCCAAATACAGTACCAGGTCTCCGTCCATGACATTCCAACCCCATGACGGCGCGCCCTCTTCTTCAAAGAAGCGCATCTCTTTCTTTTTCTTGCGCGTGGCTACCCACAATGCCAGCTTGGCAAAACGAATCATCAACGTCCCGTTGGCATTCGCTTTGTAATACGCACACCAGTCATTACGCTTCCCACCCATCGTGAGTTCGTAACGTCGACCCAACCAGTTCCCGCGAATTATGCGGTTCTGGTAATCATCATCCTTGTAAGATGATTCTACCCCAAACCACTTTCGCATCGTTGCTGCGAACATAGTCAAATCCCCCTTAGTTATTGATAACACCATGTCGGGCAAAAATCGCCACCACGCTATCGTCGAAATACATGCGTAGGCGATTTACCTCCAGGGGCCAGACTCCAGGGTTCGTGAGGTCTGCGTCATCGTGGTTATAGATAAAAGTCACTGTGGTACGTGTTGCGGATACGGTGGTAATTGACACCGTGGTCATGTTGCACTTACCTAACTCATCGCCCTGGTGGTTTTTCAGTATCGCCCCACCGAGTGTGGCCAGTAATGCTTGTTCCAGTGTCAGTCGTTCACTGGGAGTCAAATTCAGAATCTGCATACACCCTCCGTTATAGTTCATAGGTTTTATACAGTCTGTATTTTTTACCTTTGACAAAATAAAAAGGAGGACCGAAGTCCTCCTGGATTAGTTGTGGTCTACCATTTACTCGACCCGGGCTTTTTGTGTTTCTTACCCTGGTATTTGCCCTGCTTTTTATCCGCTGCAATAAACTCCTTTGCAACGTCCTGGTCGATGTCATGTTCTTTTGCAAACTGCTTGTCATGTGCCGCAGCTGCAAACAGGTTATGCTGGGATTTAGATTTGCTCGGCATCCGGACTCTCCTGGGCCGCACGTGCAATGGTCAGAATCTCCAACAGCCCCATTTGTTTCGTTCCGTTGAGTTCGCGAGTGACCGGTTGACTGGTTTTCTCATCAACACCCAACACCACCACCGCTTTAAACACGGTGAAGAACGTAGCACTGCGCAGCACCCCTAAATGAATCGGGTAGTGACCTTTGCTCTCGATAACAAGTTCATAGGTCTCTTCCGCGTCATGGTAGTGAGCGGTAAAGGCGGCATCTGGAATGACGCTACGAATACCGGGGATACTGCGATGCAGCCACTCGTTGAACAAATCGCCTTCAGGCATGGGAGTCTCCTTGGGTTACGTCGTCGGACAACGACATAGCATGCCCTACGGAAGCGTCACACCCTTGGCGGTGGAGGTCGGGTAGAATACGTCCTTCTCCCGCGTCCAGAACGCGCTGCAGAGTTCATGGTCGGGATAGTATCGACACGCCTTATAAACCGTGTCACCCTGCCTTACAGGCGCTTTAATCGGGTCATACTTCCAGACGTCCTCATCGACCTTGATAACCGCACGGCACACGGTATCCAGACACTTCGGTTCATTGACCACCACGCCTTTCACCGAATAGACCTGCGGGTTCTTTACCGGTTGGTCAGCACACGCACTAACAGACAACACCACGAGCAACGCTAACAGCTTTTTCATGACGGCTCCCAATTTAACATGTTTTGTTCAGTAATCACCAATACATCCATTCCCTCTAATGCCGTGATGAGTTCAGGGTCCGTTAAGCCCCCAACCACCACAGGCTCGGTACGGGACACCGGGTGTGACAACACGGTGTACCCAATCGATTCCAGTAACCCTTTAATCACCGCCACGTCGTGTGAAAACTCACCTTTCATCACCACGTACTTTTTCTTGACTGGTTGCAGCGCCACGAATTCCTGATAGAGTGTGTCAAACTCTGGTTCGAAGTCATCCGGGAACACCGCATCGAGATTGGTTTCACCAAACGACTGGAAGTTATCCTGCACGTAACGCAAGTCGTCCTGGGTGGTTTGTGCCCCCACGATAGCATGTTTCGCCCACGTATCGGCTTTGAGTGACGCTCCCAGGTAGTTTGACAGAAACCGTTTTAGCATGTCGCTGTCGTGTTCGACGAAATGCCCCCAGAGCTGCACAGGTTTACCCAACAGGAAGTTCTCTGGGATGTTCGCCCACCACAGATAAAAATCCAGTTGCCAGCGGTGTTTGTCTCCGACATCCACCACTTTCTGTTTACCGGGTTCTTTACCGTAGACATAGTAGTGTCGCAGGTCGAGCTGGTCATAGCCCACCAGGCGACGCAGAGCATCAGACATGTCCGGATGTTGTGCCAGGCGCCAGTACAAGCCCTGTTTGAACTCCCGCTCAAAGTGGTCGTTGTAGACGACCTCAAACGTTTTGCCTTGTTGTTTCGCCTCGAAGCCCGATAACCCCCGCAGGACGTTATGTTGTTTACCGGTTTTCAACCAGTACCAATACCCCTCCAGGCACGCAAACTTACCGAACTCCGGGTGCAACATAGACCGGGCTGAAAGATTAGACAAATCCTTACCGAGTCCTGTTTTGGCCTGCGTCCAAATATTGATATGCGTGATGCCGTCGTCTGCGGGGTTAATCTGTTGTTCCGTCATTTTAATCCGCCAGTTTAATTACTTATTGTCATACCAGTAATATAGGTCTGTGTGATTTTTATTTACTGACGGAAAAAATAAGGGAGCCCGAAGGCTCCCTGAGTATGCCGTTATTTCGGAGCAGGTTCTTTATACTCGGTCAGCGCCAGGGTATAAAGCTTGCCTTCGATTTTCACGATAAGGTCTTTGTTCTTCTCAGTGGTTTTGGACTTCAGCAACAGATAGCCTTCGTCTGAACCACCCACACCTGCTTTCTGACCCATCGACCAGTTCTCTTTCGAGTGCGCTGATTTCTCTAACCCGTCGATATCTTTCTGGGTTTTAGTGGACAAGTCAGGCAGCCAGTACAGCGAGATACCCGCTTCGAAGTGGGTCTTGCCCGTGAAGGTCACCATCGGGATAACGTTGTACGTGTAGGGTTTAAGCTGCACGTAAATCGTGACGATGTTGTTGCCATCCGGTACATAGACCACGTCCAGTAACGGAGATGACCCACACGGCTGATGACTACACTGAACACCGGCTTTGGTGAGGTGTGCACGAATCAGCGTGTTACCGCCACCCTGACGCACGTCATCCAGCTTATCGAGTTTGTCACCCACCGTCAGGTTGTTACCACAACCCACCATGTTGATGTCAATCGAGTCACCGGTTTCAGGTGAGAAAAACTTCCCTAAACAGAACCACTGGCTGTCAGCCGAGTTGTTGTTCAGTTTGTTACGTGACGCGTACGCCATGGCATCCAGTGAACCGCCCACAAACACGCCGTGGTTCTGGATGTCAATGCGACCTGCTTCCCAGATATTCAACCAACGGGTGATAGCCGGGTCATCATCGTAGTTGATACCGGAACCAGACTGCAGGTTACGTTGCATCTCAATCAGGCGAGAATACGCCGCATTGAGTTTGCTACCTTTACAGTCTTCAATCGACAGCGCACTGATAACCCACTGACCGTTGGAGATATCGCCTGGGTTGTCACAATGCTCAATCCAGCCGTTAGAGATCAATGACTGGGTAGCACGTGGCAGATTCAGCACCTTCCCGCCCGTACAGTACTGTACGTTGAAGTTGGTGAGTTCAATGGCCGTGGAGTGGTTCCAGCCACCTTTGTCTGAATCTGACCAGGTTGCTTTGAGGATATCACCGGTACATTTCGAGGCATACCACTGGGAGATTTTGGTATCCAGGGTATCGACCATTGCCATACAGGTCCCGCCCACACGTTCCCACTTCACGCAGTTAACCCGGACGAACTGGCCCTGGATTTCAACGTTACGGTAGAAGCCTTTCTTGTTCGGGATTTTACCCCCTTTGCCATCGTCTACCAACAGCGTGTCACCACGGCCGTTAAAGATGATGTTAGAGATTTCTGTTTTACGTGCTTTCACATCTAACAGAAATTCATCTTTATCATCAGATAACAACGTGGTTGCCGGGAAGTAACCAAAGTTGACCTGGGCGCCTGACACACGGAACAGATTGACTGAGGTCGGACGGGAGAACCGGGACAGATAGAAACGACCTGCCGGGTACTGTACCCCGAGCTCTGGCAGGTTCTTCTGCGTCCAGTTGTACATGGCTGTAAACGCGGTCAGGGTATCGGTCTTACCGTCTGGCAGCGCACCGAAGTGCGTGACATCCAGTTTGTTGAGGTCTTCGCATACACGAGACCAATACCAGTTCTGGCCGCTGGATGCAACCACACCGCCATCATCGGCGGCTTTACTGCCGACTGTTGCAACGAACTCACCACCACCGTAACGCGTGCCAGAGTTCCACCCACGTAATGACACACGCACACCGTTGGCCGAAGGCTTCAGTTTACGCAGTTCATCAAAAGATTGAACCTGACCAAGCAGATTCAGAGAGTCCGGTGCTGCCAGTGTGGTTGGGGAGAGACCACCCGCCTGTTGCATCTGCGCTAATAGCGATGCAACCGGGAGCATTACAGGCTGACCTTCCTGCATACAAAGGATGGTACCTTTTCCGTCAGCCATTGCCTTAAGCTGTTGCATTAAGTCAGCTGCTGATGCAGTGGTATTTGTTTCTGCCATTTTGTCGTGCTCCTAATAACCGAGTAAGAGTCGTAAGAACCCGCCTCAACGTAGTACCAATCTAAAATATAGCGTCTACGCGGCGTTTTCCCATATATAAGTCACGAAAAAATAAAGCAGCATAAATCCCTCCCAAGCCGAAGCCTGGGAGGGAGGATTAGCGACGACGGGTCCATTGCTCAATGACTTCACCAGGTATGGTGAATATAGGTACGCCTGACGTGTTCTCTATTGCGACTTTGAATTTGTCAAGACGGGTACTGCCTAACCGACTGTGAGGCAAATGCATCAACATATCGGTGGTTACTGGCAGGCAATCGTTCTCTGCCTTCCCTTCGTCATATAACGCCCGGAAGACGGTCTCGAACAATTCCAGACCTCCGGTCCCAGGATAGTCCGGAACCCAATCAGTGGGTTTGGAGTTCAACATATCAGCCATGATTTTAATCACACGAATATGCGCATTGATTTTTTCTTGTCTCATGCGGCAACTGGCCCTAATAAGAGACGGTACTCTTTCTGTTCACTGTTACTGAGTACACGTACGTGAGTGAAGCGACGACCCAACAACGTCCCGTAGAGCGAAGGATAATCTTCATCCGCCTGAAAGCGTGGAGGTTCCACTTTCGGGGCATTCTCATCCATGACCGGGGGTTTGTAGTTCGGGTCTTTCGGTAAAAATGCAGTAACCAAATCTTTGCTGGTTTCGAAGTGGGCTTCCATGAAACTCACACCGTTAACCGTAATCTCACGTCCGGTGAACACATAACGGTTCACCATACGGGTTGCAATCATACGCAGCTCACCAAAGTCTTCGGTGAGGATATGGGCTTTGCGCATCACGGTCTGCTTTTCAATCATCTCAGGAGGAATGCCCTGTAGATTGATAATCAGGCTGTCGTTGTTGCGCAGGTTCACCACGGCAATAGGCAGGTTGATATCGAATCCATCTAACTTTAACGTGACGACTTTACCACGAAAATGCAGTTTCTTTTGAGGGAGTTTCATATTGCGTTACACCGGTAGAACGGGAGGGGAGGTTTCCCACCCTCCCAGGAGAGTTAGTCTTTTGCGAGGCCCACTGCCGCCTCGTTGATATTACGCAACAATGCTTCACGATTGATGAACTGGGAGTGGAGTTCACCGTCACAGATATGCGTGCCTGATGGGATAATGACCTTGACGTCGTTATGCATAAACGCCGCGTCCTGACGACTGATCACATCAAAAGAAGGCACCCCAATGCTACCGCCATCCAAGTGATTGAACACCGAGAAAATAGCGCCCGAGATACGTTCACGTGGGGTCTTCTGAGGTAATCGATCCCAGTAATCCACGATGCCGTCAACACTGTCCAGGAAATGTGCCCGAAGCAAGTTTTGTGCCTGGGTTTCGTCCGTGATGCGAACGGCGTTAGGGTCATCGCTGTTGTGTTGTTCCAGGAATTGCTCAATCCGTGCCATGCGTTCGGCTTCATCGATAATGTCAGTCATTGTCATCTACCTGTTGTTCCGCCGCTTCCATACGCAGGGTCTGGATATGCGTGTATTCATTCCGCAGGTTCCGGGTATGAGAAATCACGGTCCCTTCTTCTACGCACACGTTACCAATATCCGTATTGGCCGCACTGATGATATCAAAAGCAGGCAGGTCACAGTTGGTACCATCCAAGGTGGACAGAATCGAGAACACCACGCCGCTGGTGCGTTCGTACGGTGTGAGGTCAGGTTGGTTAGCCCAATACCGCGCCATGTCGTCACAGTGCCCCAGGAACTCGCCACGCAGCAATGCTTCACCCCGTTGTTGGTCACGGGCTTGTTCATCAGCCAGGGAGGCTTTTTCAGCAAGACTGTCTGCGACCAGTTTATCCATCAGCTCAGGTGACGGATGCTGTTGCTCAGGATAATCTTTACGTTCGGTTGAATCAGTCATCTTCTTTTACCTGTAGGTTAGCAGCGGTTTCACGTAAGGCCTGATAATCCCGCCGAATATGGGTCATTTCAAACTCGGCTTTGTAATCGACCGGGAGCGTTTGTATCTTGCCATCGCGCCAGACATCACACATCACGCTATCGTGCCCTAAAGCACTTACCGCCAATACCGGCATCTTGCGTGCTCCGTCGAACAAATCCAGTACTTCAGCCACCGCGTTGTGAATGGTCTCTGCCGTCATTGGACGTCGACTCCATTCGTCTGCGATTTCTACGGCTTTACGTAGCAGCGTATCCCGGACTTCTTCCCCGTAGGCCGGTAAGGGTTCGTCGTCTTCAACTTCAGGCGGAGGTGTGAACTTGGCTTTCGGTGGGGGTTTGATAGTGGGTTTAGGCGGTACCCGCACCGACGGTTTGTTGGGCTGTACCGCTTGCACAACACTGCGGTCGCTTTCGATACGCAACGACTCAGTGACAGAATAGAGACGTTTAGTCATCGTCTTCCTCTGTGACTTGGTAGTTGGCAACCGCGTACCGTAACCGTTCAAAGTGATACGATTCACCGCCATGGAAGTAATTGGTGCGGTCAGTGATACCTTTGACGATTTTCCCATCCCGGAAGATAGCGATATCATTATCGCCATGTTTAGGGGCTAATACCGTTGCCCCCGGGAACCCTGAAACCTGTCCATCCAGGATGGCTAATACGCCAGCAATTGCCCCTTCCGCCCGCTGCATGTCAGTGATGTCGGGCTTAGTGCCCCATTCATCCGCAACATGGCTGCACTGTGCAGCAAAGGCAATACTGAACTCGGAGTCTTCAACATCCGCCGGGACCGCTTCATCCAACGGGCCGTTATTCTGTTTGGCGTCGAGGAACGCTTTGAGGATAGTTCCGTAGGTATAGTAAGTTTGGGTCATGGTTTTACACTCACGAGATTGATTAAAACTGGCTAACTTAGCGATCAGCTCATCATCGGGATAGAAATCATCAAGCGGATGTTCGGTGGTCATGCAACCTCCAGAATGCCCCGTATGGTGGTCAGGATACAGTTAGTACGATTGCCCTGAATGTGCTGATTCCAGGGGCGGTCATACAACCAGATGTGGTCCGGCAATGCATGAGATTGGTCGAAACGAGGACGGTCATCAAATAGGAGGTAGTTTCCTGCTCCGTAGATGTTGTCCAGATAAGTCACTTTATCCGGGATGACGTTATAGTCCAGTACGTGAATTTCATCAATGTACTGTGTCATACCGTGTTCGGTTAACATAGCCAGGGTGTGATTGTAGCCTTCTGCGTGGTACCCGCGATGTGTGCATATTGGAAAACGCGCACCCATGGCATGCAATGTTGGAATGGCTTTGAACAGTTCTAACGTTCCTGGGAAGGGAATAGCCGTACGCATGAATTTTGCTTCACCAATCACAACCGGGTGGTGTCCGTTGGTGTTCGACGGGTCCAGATAGGTATCTGCTGGGCATTCAAAGCCGTGGTCATCCAGGATGATTTTACAGATAGCCCCTTCGGTATCGACTAAACTGTCATCCACATCCAAAATAAAATACTTAATTGGTAAGTCTTGCATCACACACCCTGTTGGTTGAGGTTATCCAGGTAGTCTCCGTAAGCATTGTCCAGTGCGACGTGCGCACGCGATGCTTCGGATTCACGGTCAAATGACACATTGATAGGCAAGCCCGTAGAGCGCAGGATAATCGGGAACCCGTATTTGTTATCATTGAGTTCCATGACTGCACCCACGTACAACACTTCGTGCAAATCGATGAGGGCATGGTTATCGCCCTTTTCAATGCGATGATGTTGGTGGCGCTTCGTACTGGTGGAGGTAGCCATGTTGTTGTACTCCTGCCAGGCAGTGATAAGGTGTTCGCGGTGAACTTCAATGTCGTGTTTACCACCGGATTCAACGAGTCGTTCATTACCTGAGACCGTTACGTTGAAATACCGACGACTGTGACGGGTACTGGGATGAATAACCCCGACGAATTGCAAAGCCGCCAGATTGATTACCGTACCGTGCCCGTTATCCTGGTTGTCGATTTGATAAATCGGGTTCACGGTTGAATGTCCGAAAGGGTTGCGTTCGGAGTGTTAAATTCAGCCTGCGAGGCCTCCATGGAGGCCTGCATCTCCGCCAACGACATCGGTGACTCACCGTTAACCAATTGCTCCCAGGCATTGATGAGTTCGTTACGTCCGGCAATCGCCAGTTCTACAGAGGCGAACGACACCGAGACTTTATTCAGGTGCGGACGGTTGTAGCCCAGTACGATACTGGCTTCTTTACCGATGTACGACGGATGCACCGCACTGATTTCCACTAAGTCATTGACCACGACGGTGTGGGTGATTTCCGCCTCATTCTGGCAGGTCTCATACGAGCGGGCGTCAAACTTGCGTACTGTCAGGTTCAGTAATCGTGTTTTCATTTTTCTTTTTCTCCGGGAAATACTTTTCAATAATAAACGCTATCGCCACCAGTGGGTCACGATGTTTAACGATGTCTCGGGCAATCCGTTTGCCTACGACGGTCGTCATGCGCTTACGTCGCATTTCTACACACCGACGGATAGACGATTCTCCGGTATATCCGCCCGTGTTGATATGTAAGTGTACAGTTTGCACTAAATCCCGGACTTCATCCAGGATTTGTGCTTCGAGTTTGTAGTCAACCTGCGGGTTCGGTATCAACTTCATCGAGATTGTGTCCAGGTGGTAATTGTAACGCTAACGCTTCTTCCAACGTTAACGCCCCTTCAGGTAAATCAAATACCCATTCCCCATCGGCGTCCTGCACCATGGAGGCAAAGCGCCGAAACTGTTTTGGAATAAACGCAACGCCATCTCCCGCCGGAATCACATCCGGGAAATCCTCTTCCCCGAACAGATAGACACAGTGCTCCACGATGTCTTGTTGGGTCGTGATACTGGCCATATATTCAGACGGGTGTTCTTTGGCGTGCAGTAGACAGATTTCAGCAACCTCATCATCACGGATACTGGAGATTTGGTCATTGCCCCAATAAATGGCATTGGGTCGGCATTTGCGATGTACCGTACCATCCTTCAATCGGATGTCGTAGTACTCTTTATAGCGCTGTCCGTTATACGGTACCCATATGCCAGGATAGGCAGGGTGATGGTTAAAACTGTCCATCCAGACCCACGGCACCAACGGTTCAATCTCAGTTTGCATTGAGGTTATCCTAAATTCCAATCACAATAGATTCACCCGGTACGTAATTAACTATCGTCACGTCCCACAGTAAACCGTTTCAACACTTCGATACTCCCATCAGGGTGTCTACGCACCAACATCCCTGCTGTTTCGTCAAACCCGCAACCCACATCAATGCCGAGCGTGATAACCTGACCATCCGCAAAGCTCATCATTGGCTGTGATGTCGATTTCCCCAACGCATCGTACATCACCGGTGGCAGTATTAACTTGTCTACCGGTTGTGCTTTGTATGCCTTTAGGGTCTCAGCCAACTTTTCCATGAAGGGACTAGTTTGTTCCTCGGTTTTCCAGGACGTTGGGTTAGACCCCACAAACAGGCGGTCGAAGGCATCGTCTGCGGCAACCGGAGTACTGATAGCAATGGTGCGGGACTTGGTCGCAGGTAACTTGGATTGTTGTTCCAAATACCCCCAAAGGTCTTTTGCCCAGGACTGCGTGTGAGGAGCAAACATGGGCAACGGCGAAATATTGGAAAACCCCTCACGCATGTGGGCCAGGGCTTGATGCACCGGCAGCACCGTTTTGATGTCACGGTGCATGTTCTCCCGCATACGCTGCATGAGTTCCGCAAACGTGGGTTTGGGTGTCCAGGGCTTAGACGGCACAAACCCAGTCTGGCGGCGTTTGGTGTTGAGGCGTTTGCGAATGCTGGTCATCATAACTCTCCATAAGGCGAACACAGTGTTCACGGTGTTTAGGACCGGCAATAACGATGCACGCTTTGTGGCGTGCTCGCTGCGCGTCCGTGAAGATAGCCATTCCGTGTTTGTGTTCAAATCGATAATGTTGCTGGAACCCACAGCCGGTGGCGGTCACCACAAAAGTTTCTACGTGAAAGACCTTGATGTTTCGAATGTGGCGTTTACGTTGCTTACGAATCGCGACCATTGGCATCACCTTCGGTGTTGTAAACGTGACCTAACAGCTGTGCGCGCTGTTCGAGCGCTTCTTTAGTCAGGGCGATATTCTCAGGCTGACTGGTAGGGGAATAGGTCTTAGTGCTTTTATTAAACCCCTGACTGTCGTGCTTGAATTCACCTTTATTGGCCAACTTCACCGGGGTATTCGAACGGGGGTGGTTGTGTTCGGTACGGCGTTGTTGTTTACGTTTACGTTGTTTAGCAGTAGCCATGATGATAATTCCTTGGGTTATGGGATTCCGGGACATACAGGAACTGCTCACCGTAGCGAACAGTTCCACGAGGGTGCGACTTACTCTCTGGTTTTGGCAGTATACTGTTCCAGATTGGATTTGAGGACGCTGAACAGACTGTCTGGGGTCATTTCATCGTGACCGATACTAGAGACGAACTCATCGTCTTCAGTAGCGAGCTCAACGCTCATCGTTCGGTGACTCACATTCACGCTGTAATGAAAACCTTCCATGGTCGCCAGCTCATGGGTCTCATTCAACAAAGCAGCGGCTTCCAGCGTAAACGGACCTGCACCCGTGGCACCAGGCGAACTGAGTAAGTCATAGAACGCATCGGTCAGACGTTCATCAGAACCTTCACCCAATACATCGAACGTAGCAGGACCAATGGTCTCGATGGTTTGGTTAATCAGGCGGGTTGCCAGTGCATAGCACGCAGTACCGCGACGTGGGTCATTGACATCCATTATTTTTCTCCTGCTTGTTACTGATGCTGTCACGCAGTTCGTTAAACAACGCATCACTGGTGATGGCAATGTTATTTGGGGGACTTTGTGTTGAATAAAGCCAGGTTGGTAGCCAACGCACTAAACAGGCTGTCGGAAGTGACTTCCTCCAATGGGATGGAAGTCACTACTTTGTCAATATCGTTGTTGACGCGTGTTTCCAGAATACCGTTGTCAAGACTCACACAGTAGTCGAGTTTATCAAGTTCAGCTACCCGGTGGGTTTTGTTTAGCTCTAACGCCACGTTAATATCAAACGGGCCTGGACCGGAGGCCTTCAGGATGATCTCAGTGAGTTCATCCACGAGTTCGTTGCGGGCCTCGCCTTCTTCTACCTGCTCACCGATGTTAAAGCGGATGTTCATGTCAGCACAAACCGCCAATGCTGCATGGCGAGCTGCCGACATCGGGACGTCACGACGGGTGTAATCACCCTCGTCACCTACCGGGGTTTCATCGAACCCGTATCCGCCTTCTGTTGACGCCAGCAGGTGGTCTGCCTGTGTGAGGGTTAGCATGGTGATACTCCAAGCGGGACAGTACCCGCGTAATCGGTGGGATTGTAGATGGCCTTGGCAAGAATGGCTTCATTCACCAAGGTGGATAACTGCGCAATCAGGTATGATGGCTTGTTGAGTAACACCGCCTCGACACGGGGTTCAAGGATGTAACGGCGGGTTGAACCGTCGGTACGCACTGAACAAATGCGTTCGATGCCCAGATACACTGATGCTACATCGTCGTGGGGTTGGTCGGGTACCACAACACTCAACGCCAGACCACTGCCATTGAATTTCAGGGCGAGTCTGGGACGCCGTTGATCGTTACCGTGAAACAACACAGCTGACCCAAATCCGTAAGAGAAAGCCAGTTCACCTTTTGGGATTGGTGCTGAAGGAGCATCGGCCATTATTCACCTCCACACAGGGCTTTACGCGTACCCATCACCACTGCAAACAAGCTGTCCGATTTGGTTTCAGTTTGTTCCAGTGCTGAATTGATGGTCTGGATGGCAAACTCATTGCGGTTTGGCATGTATGACAGGCTGTAACCGACACCGTCTTCGGCCGCCCGTTCGTGCAGGCGGTTGAGTTGATGTAGCGTATCCAGGGTATAGGGGCCAGTGTCAGGCCACGCATCCGGTAGCTTACCGGCGATGGCATCAATCTCTTCATCCGTAATAGGTGCAGTTAGTCGGTCTTCGATACACACCAGGACGTGTCGCACTGCAGAGCGGGAGACGTGGTACTCGTATTCGAGTTCTTCCCCGAATACGGATAAGTCTTCATTTGCCATCAGTAGGCTCCTTGACAAGTTGTTTACGGGCCGCGCGGATAGCTTCGAACAAGCTGTCGCCGGTTACGTGTTCTAACCCACCAACAGCTGGTTCAGCCGCAACAGCGAATCGCTTCCTATCAGAGTCATACCCCACTTCCCAATCGCGACCTTCTGCATGCAGTTGGTTGAGTTGGAACGCGACGTCCGGGGTAACCGGACCTTCACCCATGTGCTGGTTGAGTACTGCATTCGCACCATCAATGACATCTTCCATGCGGTTAGCACTGAGGTAGTCGGTTGGTGCTTTATCAAACAACTCAGAAAACTGATGGGTGAATAAAGTGAGCATGTCATTGACAATCATGTCCTGACGGGTTGGGGTGTTGTCACTCATTCCGATTTCCCCATATTGGTACGCACACCCATGATAGCCGCATACAGCGAATCCTCACTCTGATGCGTTGTCGCAGTGCCTTCTACACCTGAATCAAATTGCAGGTAAGTGAACTGGCGAGTTGCGGTGTTGTGGCCAACTTGCCAACTCTTACCCTCGGCGTGTGCGGTGTTCAACTCACGAGCCACATCCACGGTCACCGGGCCGTCACCCAGGTCAAATGCGGTACCGATAATGTCAGTGGCTTCATCCACGATTTCCATGATGACTTCGTGGTCGATGTTGAGTTCGTGCAGGTCTAACCCTTTACGGTCAGCCAGCGCCCCAAACACGGCAAGTGCGGCATGACGTGCCGATGTTAACGGAATACGACGCGGGCCGTCTTCCCCTAAATCCACCCGGGGGATGTAATCAATTTGATACCCGTCCAGAACACGGTCCAGGTGGGCCTGGGCTTCTTCTGGCGTTAGCGTTGGTTTGTATTCTTCATCACTCATGAGACATCCTTATTTTTTCTGATAGGTGTACAGGGCGTCGTTGATGGGGTTACGAATCATCAACACTATCTGGTCTAACCGCTCTTTAGGTAAGCCGGCCAGTGCTGCACTGATTTCAGGTACCTCCTTTAACGTGTCGATGACATCGCGGGCGGTTAACCCGGCACGCGTATTCAACAACTGGCTATCAGGTATTACGGGGATTCTGGTCTGTTCATACGTGGCGTCGCTGACCTGGCGATTGAACGGCACAAAGAACACGCCAGCAATCATTTTCTCTTTCCAGTCCTCGAACAGCTCCAGACGCATTGACCGCTTGGTAATGCGGGCATCCAAATACTCTTTACGAAACGCCATGGCGACATGCCGTGCCATGCGGTAACGGCGCAGGTTCAAATTACCCGCTAAGCCCGCATAGTACGTTTTGATTTTTGGGGTGCCTCGGTTATCCGCGTAACTCACCTGAAACAGAATCTGGTCGGTCTTGCCTTCTTTACGCTGACGCTTTAACGTCACACCCAAGGGTAAGCTCGGGTGTTTGGGATTGCGTCCATTCATGCGTTTGGTGTGGAATGCATGTACCGCCCGCCCATTGCCAGACTTAACACGAGAAGAAAGCTTATCAGGGACAGACCCCGCAAACGGCCAGCGAAAGGTGTTGTTGCGCAGTTTCTCGTAATACCCCACAAAGGCATCAAGGTCCATTTCCCGGTTCTCAGACTTGGCCCGTAAGTATTCTTCACGGAACTTAATGGCCACGTGTCGCACTGCCCGGTATTTTGCCAGACTGATGGTACCGATGATACCCAGATAGAAACTACGGCTTGTTGCCTTACCATTCAGACGGTAGTTCACCATAAAGGCCAGTGAAGGTGAGTTCCCGTTGAGATAGGTAGTCACTGACGGAGTCACACCGGCTGGCAATGACGGGAACCGACGGTTACGGCCTTCACGCAACGTACGAATACGAGGGTCGTTGGTGACCGGTGTCACGCTGCTACTGGCAATGATGTTGCCATTGAGTTTCTGTTTTAGGTGGTCCGGTATAATCATCCGACGCGGTTCTGGGCGCGAGGCCGGGATACGCATCGACGCAACGAAATCGCGAGACGGTTCTTCCAGCGAACTGATGAACCAATCAATCTTGGGTTTATCCGCTTCTGCCAACGGCACGCCAGTCTGACTGTCTCGCCATTTCAGGGCGTTAGTCAGAGCTTGTTGCGCATTGATGGTTGCGGTTGTGACGAATTGTTTCCTTTCTTCTCCGGCAGTAACAGTGAAAACATGACGGCCATCGGTGTGGTGCTGAACATTTTTGAAAGGGGTAGTCTGCATAGTTTCGTCCAAAAAAATTTAAGAGGGACCGAAGCCCCTCTGTTAATACCGGGTCTTATTCAGAATCCACGTAATCTTCACGCAGTTCTGCCACCGTGCGAGCCGTGGATACCGTAATCTGCTTGAACGCGTCAATCACGAGAGTAAACGTCATTGTTCCGGTTTCAGCGTTGGTGCCTGCTGCGGAGCGCCCGATGTTCAGTCGGTCACCAACGGCCTGCGCGACTTCATCACGTACCGCAGACCAGACAGCGTCCAGCGTACCCACGAAGTCGTCACGGAACTTAGACGCGTGTGCGTTCAGTGCCGCATCAACTGCGTTGTTCACGAGGATGTTCAGGGACTTTTCAACTTCCCCGTTTTCTTCTTTGATAAACGTACCGTTAACAATCATGCCTTTACGGTCCTTGATTTGGTTCCACGCATAGTCCTGACACTCTGCAAAGGTCAGGTTCAAGCGAGTGGCTAAGATTTCCAGACAAGCCAGTGAGATGGCCAGCTGTTCGTCGTACTGGATAACAAACGGCATGAACGCATGCGAGTTATCTTCATGCCCGGTCTTTACGATAGACTGGTGCATGATGAAGGCGTTTAGCAGATCATCGTTGTCCATGGTCTTGAACACGTCCTGACGCGCCTGCACGATTTCTGCTGCGTGCTGACCGATGCGTACCGGGTCTAAGCCCATACAACCTGCTACGTTCGCGGTCGTTACGGCACAGTCACCGATGGCGTCTTTAATCGCCAGCATGCGTTCGGCATCGAGGTCAGACTTGGCCATACCGGTCGCCAGCTCAGAGAGTTCTTCCCATGTTTTGGTGCGTTGGCGTTTTGCCTTAGCCCCTTTGATGATATTGCGCTCTGTTGCCCACTGCAGTACGTTCTTGTAAAAATTAGCCATTGTTAGTTTTCCATGAGTTATAGGTCAACTCATTCGTTGCGTATGTAAAAGCTTACTGGCTTATTTCACAACTGACAACGACGGGCGTTTTGCGACCGGGGCGTCATCATTGGTCGGGGTGGACTCAACGTCAGCCATCGGCATAAACACACGCGGGTCATTGCCATCAAAGATAGCCTGAATCTGTGTGGTGCGAATGCGCAGCGGGGTGTCTCTGCCTCCGAACCGGGCACGGAACTGCAGGAACTCGTGGTCAAAGTTCCAGGCACCCACGGAATGCGGGGCAATGTTGAGAGTAATGATTTTCTTCTCAAGGTTACCCAGATGGTAAATCTGCGGAGGGACTTCTGCCAAAGGTACCACAATGTGAGGACGACCACCGTTCTCAACAATCCAGTTGTACATGGCCGAGACCAAATGGAAATGCGGGTGTGTGGTGTAGCCAGCTTGTTCGCTCATTATCATGCTCCGATACTTAAGTATTATAATAAATCCCCGGCATAGAAGCCGGGGCTTAGGACCAGGGTTATCTCAAACCTATAACCCGTCGCGTGTATTTTTCTACTGGGATTCCCAACCCGCCAGGATTGCTGAGGCAAAGGCTTTGTTGACGGTTGCCGTACTCTCGTCCACGTCTGCATTAGCCGCCAGGTCATCCAACTGGTGACGCAGGATATCCCGTAGTTGTCTGTCAGGCACGCTACCGCGCATGAACCAGATATTTACCAGTGGACGCAACCAGTAGTTGCTTTTCCCAGGAATGGTGGCTTTCCAGACCATCTGACGCACCAGACCAGCGGCTTTGTTGCCCGTTGGGCCGGTCTTATCTGTCAGGGCGTCAGTTACCCACTGTTGCATGTTAGCCGCACTGAGGAGCGTGAACGTACCGTCGTTGAGTTCCAACGTACTTAACTTCTCCAGGCGACGAGACACGTCAAACAGTAACCGACCGCTTACGCTGTAACGGCTTTCTTCATCCTCACCCAGACTGACGGGTTCGCCCAACACCGTCACCTTTTTCCCACTGAGTATATCCAGGACGGTAACGCCGTCGATTTCGATCCCGCCCAGGTGCGACAAACTACGTGATTCAACGAGTTTACCCGCCCCGGCGACCACCGTACGCACCACAGTAAAGTGGTTGTCTGCTTGCTGGGACTTTTCCACACGCGGAGCGTCCCCACCAAACAACTCGTCGAACAACCCAAAACGGGGTTGGCCACGTTCCTGGCGTATCCGGTTTTCCATTGCCTGCACAAACGGCAACAGGTGGTCTGACAGTGACACCTCAGCAGGGATATCCAGTACACAGGAGTCAACCCCCACGAATTCAAACACCAGACCCTTACCGTCACCACAATGTCCGCATTCACTGGCGTACGCCACCCAGTATTGGGCATCGGCCTCAGGAAGCTGGTATTGATTGTTCAGGGTTACCGACTCCTTGCCCCGGGTTAAAAACCAAACCCCGCCCTCACCACTGGTGATGGTGATATCGCCGTCACGGGATGCGGTCGTGATAACACCGTCTTCCAGATACGGCGCAATGTTATTGGTGATATCCGCCAACATCCGGGCCATGACGTCAGGTGTCGGTTCGGCAACGTGGTAGTCGGCTTCAAGTTTGAGTTTGGTGTCCCCCACAGTCAGCATGTGTTCGGGGTTATTGACCTGTACCTGGTATAGACTCACCAGCGGTTTGGCTTGGAGTTCGCCTTTGCTGTGAATGTTGATGGCGCCGTGCTCCAGGACGTAAGTGAAATTTTCAGTGGTAAACATGGTTTTAATACTCCGGTAAAAAGACAGTTAGATTAAATCGTTCAGTTGAACATACAGTGGCATGGTGTCACCGGTATCATCCAGTACGACGTTGCCCAGCGTTTTGGTGTGCACGGTGTTGAACACCAACTGCGAATCGCGAAACGCAATCTGCACCGGACCCAATAACACAGCCCGCACGTGTTTGGATTTGGCCTTGCGGGTCTTCACCGCACATTGTCCACAGATATAGAACAGACCCCCTTCGATTTGCTTCAGCGCAACGCTCAGCATTTCTGAGATGTCTTTTGCAGCGACGTCGCTGGTTTGAGCCACACGGTAAAACGAGACTTTCTCACCGATGCGCAGCAGGGCGGTCAGGTCGCCTTCTACTAAGCCGGACGTCAGTGTATAAATCACCCGGTCGTTACGGACCAGCTGCAGGGTGTTGGGGGCGGTATTAAGGCGGATTGTTACAGTGTCATAATCGATAAACATTTCAGTACCCATTAGTTACTCCGGTATGTAAAAGAACGTATGCATTAACTCACTTGGATGATATAGGTCTTAAATCCCTTTATTTGCGCTATCGTATAGCCCAACTCTCTCAGGACGCTGCCATGGCCACCGGAACAATCCTTGCTGTATTTGATAAACACTTAGACCACCTCAAGCTCACTCCCCAGTGGGTACGTAACCTCAAGTCGCACGTCAACGCGTTTGTGACCAAGAATGAAAACCACGTCAAGTTCTTCGGGGGACATTTCCTTGGGGTCTACCAGATGCGGTGGTTAGAACAAGACCGCCAAAGCTGGTTTGACGATATCCTGCAAGTTGACGATGTCGGTCTGACCGATGACCTGCATGCCTTGCCTGCTATCAACACGGACTGGGTGGTGTCATCTGACCCCACGAACTTGTCACACCTCTACATGCTGCATGCCATCCATCGCTCGAATCTGTCGCAGTCTGACAAGCAAGCGGCCCAAGTCAACGTGTTGCTGAACCTGCACTTTAAATTCCTGACCTCGTTACTGGCCCACCGCTTTCGTTTTGCTTCAGACCGTGAGACCGAAATGGCGGCCTTCGCAGACCTCACAAAGCGTTACAGCTTAAAGCAATACGGAAGCTGGATTAAGTTGTTACAAGCCCGCTGTGAGGATATCGTGGGCCCTCGTGGTATCCACCGCAAGACCATCGAGAACTTCCGTGACGACGGGGCGATTGTGGCCATGATTAACGACATTCAGTCCAGGCTGCGTGACATGGTTAACCGCCTCACCACTGAAATCCACTCCGCGATTGCCTCGAATGCAAAAATTACATCGGTGTCGAATGTAATAGAGGTAGATGGCGCGGCGATAGTAAAAGACCAGTCTCGCGAACTGAGTCGATACAAACGGTATATTCACACGGTTATTTCTGACGAACGGGGATTCGTGCGTCCAGAGTTGGTGGCGATCGTGGCAGATGCCATGCACACCCTCTCGACCCCACGTTTCATCGTGACGCTGAAATACATGTCCGAGTCCTATGGGACGAAAGCCATGCCATTTCTGCCGGAGTTCCTGGATGAGATTCTGATTCATGCATTTGAATACATCTCGACCAACCGGCTACGGACCAACGATCTCATGACCATCATCAAGCGTCTGCGGGCGATTTACATGGCGAGCCGAACGTCTGACCCGTCGATGCTGAAGATTAAAGAGATGGCCCATGCGATCGTCAACTCTCACGGTAAAGAACGCTCCCCGGCGCTGGCCGCATCGGAACGTACAGCCATCATTTTGTACGTGTTAATCCGAGCCTTGTCAGAATCGCATTACGCGAACCGGGCAGCGATTGCAGCATGATCATTATATGTAATTTTGCGCTATTGGATGTTGTCATCGCGGACACTTGATAACATCCGGCTCTGTTATACGCCCAAGTACAATAGAGTGTTATGGTTTCTGGTCGGTTACACCAGAAGCTCTTCGGTGGGTATTCCTCGGTTGTTCTGCATCCCCAGGAATAACACAGCTACGGGATCGTCGCGTTGTATTTCCCAAGGTCACCTGTGTTAGCCCACCATCTTTTTATTCTTAACCGTGTTGGCGTGCCAGCACCAGTTCCTCCTCCCGTAGGGTAACGGATGAGTGTCGAGTCTAGAACTCCACTGTAGCGTCTTGGGGGAAACCCCACGATAGTACGACGACCACCTTTCACCGCTGACCGCTCCTAACTTACTTGGAGTCAGTGTTCCCCAGGGCTTCCTCCTGTGAGGCGGCTCTGGGGCTTTATGCCGCCATGACGAAAAAAATAAAGAGGGTACCTCGGCCCCGGACCGAAGTCCGAGGTGAGGCAATATCAGTACCATTAACGTTCTTCGCCTTTTTCCACATCGTTAATTACACGTCGGAAAATGTCGGCAATCTGAATCTTAATCATACTTCCTTGTAAATCAGTCGATACTTTCACGTATTCGATAGTTTCGCCGGTGACTTCAAAGTCCCCAAGCGCAGTGTTATCAAGCCACAGCACAATTACGTTCTCCTCGTCCGGGTCCATTTCCACGTCAATCTTCGTGTCAAAGGCAATGAGGCGTAGGGCCAGATGTGTCTCCATGGCCAATTTGCTGATAACCAGCTTGATGAGTTTATCGAGTGTCACTTCGCTGTTGAGTATTTCATCGGAAAGCCACACACGGTACAACACATCGTAGCCCGAGAATAACCGGATAACGATATAACCGTGCCCTGGCGCATAAAGAGACGTCGACAAATCAATGAGAGGTTTCCCGGAACTGGCGTCCTTTAGGGTAAACCGTTCTTCACTTTGCATCAATACCGACAGGTTCAGTCGGGTACGTGTTTGCTGTATACCTTTTGGTGGTTGCATGTCACACACTCAACTCAAGCGTATTACTGAACGCTTCTGCGGTTTCACCACTCCAGTGTCGGGTAACCCGCTTTACGATGGCCTCTTCTAATGAGCCTTCCATTGAAGTATCCACGGTAAAGGCTGATACCAGACTCACCCGGCGGTGGTATTTTTGTGCCCAGAGATTGGCGATGGTTGTGTAATCACCGTGCGGGGGTTGTTTCTCACGGGTAAGATTATCAATCACCGACACCCCGAACACCGTAGGGTTGCCGTCTACGTCGTAGAGGGCAAAATGCTCATGAAAGGGTTTGATGTTTTTATCCAGTGTGACGTAACGGCTGTAGCCACGGTCTGCTGGACGGTAGGTCAAAATCACTTTCGTGCCTCGTACAGTAACACTATCACATGGCATTGCGTACATAGTTCCTCCTGTAATGGGAATAGAAAGCTAACTGAAACAGGTTGCCCCATTTCAGTTAGCTCAGGTTCGTTCACCACAATAATATCGGTCTATAAAAAGTTTATTTGTATTATGCTGGCTGCTTACTGATGCTACTGGCCACGTTAGCGAGTTGGGCTTTCAACCCGCGACGGTCCGTATCAAACGGCTCCAGCAACATAATGTCTTTTATTTCTGATTTACTGAACTCAACGACAGCAATATCCATTGCCCCGAGGTAGAGTACCTCCTTACGCCCTTCCTTGACCAATCCGTAATGTGGTCCATACGCGGCCATGTGTACCACACGCCCCGTTTCATTGCGAATGCGTTCGAACAGATAACGCAAGATTTTTAGATTACTGGCCTGAGTGATATCAGTCAGTGTCTGGTTGATATAAACCCCAAGTGACGTAAAGTCACCGGCCGCATCCCTTACGAGTGCAATTCCTGATCCGATGTTTCCGTTATTGGGAAACAACTGCACAAGTGGTCCCTGTGTAGCATGATTGAGACTGATTGATGGATTCAGACTCAACCGACACCCATCCAGGTATTCAGTTTCCGATTCCGACATATGCCTAACACCTCTGATACGTATTGCTGCTAAACCTAAAAAAAGAGTGAACGTTCCCAAACAATACCCACGCATGACACGCAGGTATTGCTGGGTGATTGCCCGTCAGTAATTCGCCATTCCGAAACGTTGCGTTGCGCTCAGTCCACGGGAATGCAAATGCTGTCGGGTCCGTTCCTGCTTAGCTTCATTAATCATCGCATCAATGTTGCTGGCATGGCCTCCTTGCTGTACCAGCTTGGCGTTGGTCAACCGGATACGTTGCTCAAGCTGCACGGTCTGGTACGGGTTGTCGGTCTTACGCAGGCGCTGGATCTGTTCTTCCAGTTCTGCTTGCAAGGACTCCAGCAGTTGCCCTCGCTCCCGGTCTGAATCACTGATGCCTTCACCGGTCTCAGAGATATCAGCAAACACCACATTAGGAATCCCGTACACCGAATGGTTCTTCGACACCATCAGGAACCACACTGTCATCAGGTAGGCAATCACGTGGTCATCGTGCGAGCCGTCCTGGTGGTCGATACGGCCTTTCTTAATCACCAGCCCACGAATCTCTGACGCCAACGTTTTGTCATGGATTTTACGGGCACCGCGTTTAATAGCCTCCATCAAAATGTCTTTGTAGAGTTCACGGCGACGCGGACCGTCAGTGATGAAACCAAAGTCACGACGGTGAGGGTCATAGAAGTACGTATCACGGCGACCGACTTGCGTCCCCATCACTTCCCGGTATTCCTCTTTGCGCAGCTGCTGGTCATCGACGAGACGGTTATACAGTCGTTTGAACGGGTCAATCCCTTTGGACTGCATCACATACAACAACTGGTCCATGATGCCGGTCCCGGTGGACTTGCGTTCGATAATCGCCGTGACTTTTGGGTAGCGAATTAAGAAGTCACACAACCAATACGCATACCGTGTTAAATTTGTATCGTTGATGGTTGCCGTGCCCACCACAGCGAGGTCACGTACGTCCACTAACACATGCGCGATGGCATCGCGACCAATGGCCTCAGAGGTATCAATCCCCAGGACATAATTGCCTGCCGCCATGTTAGCAGCATGGTCGATTTTGCTGTCGTACCAACGGAACAAATACCGGTCGGTGGACAAATCCTGGTGGGTCGGGTCTTTCTCAGACTCACGAATCGCATCGGTCATCTCCACAGTCAACGGTGAATCTGCCCCACCGGATGCCCAGATAACACGGTAGTCTTTGTCAGCCTGTTCTTTCGAACCACGGGATTCGGCGATTTTACGGCGCAGCCATTCATCGGTTTTGCCGAGTTGGTTGTGGGTGAACGTACAGTTAACGGAAATGATGTCCGGGTTGGTCGAGCCGATTTTAATCATGTTGACTAAATCGTCACGGTTGTGGGTGTCGAACATCATCTCTGACCACTTGCAGGACTCCATCACCAGGTTATAGATAAACCCACCGTCACGGTCATCAATGTTACCTGGGGTTGTGGTAAACACACGACCATAGGGTTGTCCTGACTTCGCTGCTTCATCGACGACCGTACCCATCGCACCCAACACAGCCGGTACAGTGATACCGATAAACGGAATGAACGGGGCTTCGTCAAACCAGACCATAGGTGGTGTGGAACCACGGAACACGTTGTTCGCTGCTTTACGGTCATTACGGCCTACCTTGGAGGCAAACTCGTTACCGAGGGCGGCGTAGAAAATCCCGGTCTTGGAATCGGGGTTATCCAGGTTTTTGTCTACGTCAATCAGATACGACGGCAGGCGCTCACCGATTTCTTTGATGGCTTCGATGGTCTCCAGTTTCAGCGTGGTGTCTTTGGTCACCTGCCCAATCATGGAGTTCTCCATCCAGAAGCGCAAACAACCCTGGACAAGAGCAGCCATGCCGATCGTTTTCCCAACTTGTCGCAACATGATTAAGAACACGTCAATGTGGTTGAAGAACAACCAGTACAAGCTCAGCGAGGCACGGTTCAGTTCAAAGCGGATGATTTCATTACCGGCTTTGGGTGGAATACGGCACAACTCACGAAAGTAATACCACGGGTTGTAGCGGGCTTCTAAGAAGATGGCCAGCTTTTGTTCCGAGGTCAGGTTCTCTTCATCAAATGGGTCTACACCCTGGAGTTCAGGGTTATGAAGGGCTAGCATGAACAAACAGTTCTGCACACCCATTTCATGTAGCACTTTAGCAATACGGACAAAGGACGTATTTTTGGTGTAATAGTCAGGAATGGCGCCGGGGTAGCGTGCCCAGTCTTCGGCAAAAAGAATCATGAATCCTCACTTACAGCGGGGCAGTACCCGTAGGCACCACCTCCGCTGGAGTGTTGTTGTTAACTGTTGATTGACGTGCCGTCTGTGTAGTCGGTAACGTGACGCACCACCATTGGTGACGCCCCCAGGAACAGTTCGTTAGAGCCGTCCCGATACAGCCAGCGCAGGTTGATACCTTCACCAACCGTTCCGCCCGTTTTAATGGCAAGTTCCTGATTCCATTGAGAAATCGGGAATTCCACTTCCACATCAGAGGCCGCCACCACGACGAAATGCGTCGGCTTCAGGCCCTGGGTTTCGGTATCCGGGAAGAACAGCGGTTGGGTACGGTAGTACACCGCCTCCAGCCATTCGTCCTGGGTCTTCGCCCCACAGTCCACTTTCACGCCCCAGTTATCCACGGAGCCGAACTTGAACTTGGCACTGATGCCTTTCCCGTACATCGGGTCCTGACCTGGTGCATAGCGGATGTACCACGGGTCGCCGTCGGTTGGACCGTCTTGCACTAACGTGATGCTGAAGGTCTGCGCATGGCGAATCGCCTCAAAGCGCGTGTCCACTTTGCTCAAATCAATCGTGACGGTCAGGTTCTGACGTTGACCATACAGTTTCGGCTGGAAGTCCGCCGACAGCTGACCCAGCGTCACGTACGGGGTGACGTAGTAGAACGTTTTGCGGTCCAGGGAGAACATCCAGTAATCCAGACGGTAACCGGTGTTGTCATCTACCCAGGTCGGTACCACAAACAGTTTCACCGCAGAAGCCCCATCGACTGGTGTGACTTCGGCATGATACAACTGCGTGATAAACCGGTTGTCGCCGTCGCTGGTTTGGGCGCCGTAGGTCTCTTCGGTGGAGTCGAGGTAGTACCCCAACACCAGTGGGATTTTCTGTCCCACGATGGTGGCCGTGAAGTTCTCAAAGCCCATCACCCGCATCTTACCCGATACGCCAAGCGTAATCGTCTGTTTACGACTGGAGCCGTCGCTGTAGCTGATTACGCCCTGCATCGCAATGGACGCCACATCCGTGTACAACGGAATGCGGAACAGGTTCTCCTGCGCCGTTGACAGGAACGGAGACGCAATGCTGATGCCCGTGACGTAACGCGTACCTGCAATCCCGGTCGCCGTAAAGGAGGTGTCTTTAATCAGCATCTTCTGATAACTGACCACAGCATTGTCATCGGAGTACACCACCACTGTCACGACTTCCCCGTCCTTCAGGTCTTCAGAAGTATAGGACAGTTTCGGGACTTTGATAGCGGTGTTGGTGGTATCCTGCATCGCCACGAGTTCCAGTGGGATGTGGTCAGTACCGATGTGACCGGTTTCATCCACCATGTAACCAATCACCCGGCCCGTGGCTTCACTGATGTCAGTGCCCCGGAAAATCATCACGTAGGAGGCCTGTGAACCGTACAGACGCATACGCTTGTCAATGGCCAACACGTGTGGGGTAACACGACGGTCGTAGTACACACGAGAGGATTCAGAGGCGTAACCGGGGATGGTTCCCAGTAACACATCCAGCTCGTTGTTCCCGGTGGTGGGAGCGGTCCACGGTTCCCACGTCGCAATGAGGGAACCCACATCTAAATCGGTGACCCGATAAAGACCGGTTTCCCAGTCCAGGATACCGTCGCCCACTTCAGGCACATACCGACCGGTACCGTTAGGCCCGGTGTAGACCTGTGACAGGGCATACCACGTAAAGCGGTCTTTGTCTACCGCATCGCGCAACGTCGATAGGCGGATGGGTACAATTGGGTCTGCCATTTTAATCAATCCTCAATGGTCAAAAAGCGAGAAAGAGTCACCTGGTCACGTAGCAACAGCGTGTTAATGCGCTGCAGGTAACTGAAGGCTTCCTGCTTTAACGCAACCGATGTCCAGGAAGAAATCGGATGGATGGTTTGGTAGTTGGCATCAATCCCCAACACACACGGGTCGTAGGCGAGAATCCACCGGTAGTCAGCCACTGAGTCCAGGACTTGTTTGTCCGTCATGATGGTTTGTGGAATAGCGAGCACCCCATCAACGATATCCCCGACCAGCCAGTTCATGAACGGCGAGAACACCTGGTAACGGGTGGGAATCGACGGGGCATCCGGGTAAACCACTTCCGGTAACAGAGGCGTCAGGTAATCGCTCAGGCGACGACCCAGTTCCTGAGACCGTGCGCGGTACGCATAGGTATCGTACTCCCGTACCCCACGCAAGGGCACTGGCAGTTCCGCGACCTCATACGGACGGCCTTCGTAGTCTGACGACACCCGCACCCCTGGATTGTCTTCGGAGAACTGCACGTCTGAACGCATGACCCCACCTTTCCCGGCGAGGGTAATCTGCAACACCCGGTCATCCCGAATGTCGTATTTCCCGTCATAGCTCAGATAGCCGTTTTCCACAAAGCCCACATCCAATGGCGTTTCCGACGTCATGTCTGGTTTTGCAAACCCATAACCCCGAATGTCCACGATGTTGTCCTGGGTATCGTCACGCAACAAATACTCTTTGTTGATGATAACAATCACCGGGAACTGCACCACAAAATCAATCCCCTGCACCAACCGCTTTTTATTCAGCCATACGTCCAGTCGACCAAACGGGATATAGAGAACCGTTCCATCGGTGTCCGTGTAGGTCAAGGTAAAGCGATACAGGTTGTAGGACGTCGGTATGGCGTACGTACGGGCCAGGAAGCGGTCGTCCTGCTTCACGGCACCCTGCCAGTGGTTCACGTCATGCGTCCAGTATACGACCCCGTTAGAGACCTGTACGTGCGCACTGTCGTTGGCATCGATTTCAATCCACTCGTTGGTCACCACCCGGGCTTTCTTCGGGGAGACGTACAACCGATACCCGTTGTTGGGATTGAGTGTGACCTGGTCATTGCCGAGCACCAGATTCAGGGACTTGCTCCCCCGACCACTCAGGGCTTCAATCGTGACTGCCGTGGCATTGCGGGCGTAGTAGCGACCGCCAGAGGAGTGGTAGTACCACCCCAGCAACATCCCGTCTTTATCGTACTCATAGACAGTGGCGTTGTCGTACAACCCATAAGGCAATACACTGAACCGCTCCCCGTTGCTAAGTACCGTGAGTTTCTGTGGGGTGTCACCCACTAACTTGGCCGTGGCATCGTAACCGTAGGCGTCCAGTACCCGAGGCAGAGTAATCTCCGGCCAGCGTGCCCGCATGAGGTACGTGTAGTTACTGGACTCCAGGCCATCGGCGGTCCACTCAGGAATCGTGGCATTTACGCCAACCATCGCTTCGAGGATTTGTGCGTCGGTGAGTTTGTAGAGTTCGTGGATGTGATGATGTTCGTTGACCAGTGCACGCTCGTACCCACTGCGACGCATCTGTACCCGAATCACTAACCCTTCCAGGTTATCCCAACTCGGGTGGCCGTTGACAAACGCCTGTACGGTGTGTACCGGCAAGCCATAGTCCGCGTGCGTCACCATACGGACCGCGTTCTCTTTGGCTCGGTAGTAATAGATGCCACTGAGTCGTTCGCCGTCTTTCTTATACAGGAACACATCGATGTCATCCCGGTACTGGATACTGGCAACCGCATCGGCTTTCTTTGGATGGAGCAGGTATTTCGCTACCGCATCCAGAGTAGAGCGATACGACTTCAACCCGGATAAGGGAAAGTCCGTGACCCGGTAGATAGATGGGTCATACACAAACTCCAGTATGTCACCGGCTTTTACGTTCGTGGTGGCAAAGTCCGTACGGTAGTACCCGTTATGAAAGGCGTAGGCAAATCCCGGCAACGCTTGAGCCGCCCGGTACTGGTCAGCCAGACTGGCCACGGCGGCCAGGCTTGCCATTTTACCGCCGTTGACCTGAATGGCATTGGCCCCATCATAGCGACCGGAATCAAAGAACGCATTGGAGTACAACCGCAACATCAACGGCTCGGCATCCAGGTTGGTAATCGCCTCGTGAATCTGCACGGCTAGCACGTAGTTCTTGTCATTGGTACGGGCGATGTATGATGTCGTGCGTGGATACTGCCGCCCATCCCGAATCACCAAATCCACAATCTGCTGACGAACAGTGCAAAGCTCAGACAACGCCATCCACTGGTTGGTCTGGGTTGGCAGGTTGAGTTGGGGTGGGAAGTTTGACCCGATTTGGTACAGATGAAAGCTTGTGTTTGCCACGGGCATGCGAATGCGGTCCCACAACAAATCCATGCTGTCAGTGACACCACCAATCGGGGTCAGGCGATGTAGTTCCAACAATGCTTGGTGGTCCTGGTAGGGACTGCACCAGACGTTAGCACGCGCGTGTTCAACCAGGAACTCACTCATTATCAATCCTCGTCGTGACCCACCAAACTTTCGAATGCATGGTTAAAGAGTTTAAAGGCATTTTGACGGTCATACGGCTTCGCCGCCATCTGCAATGGGGTCTTGTTATAGCTGCGGTCATTCACGATGGCATGCACAATCGCCAGGAAGGTTGGTGGGTATTCAATGGCCACGGCCAGGACTTCATCCGGACGGGTCACGCCAAAGAAGCCTTTGGTGGTGATCGTATAGAAGCTACCAATCGACAAATGTTCCAGGCGCATGCCGTAGTCCCCGGTGCTGAACAGTTTCACCAAACCCGGTACGTCTTGTGGCATCTCATCCGGTACCCATTCCAGTACCAGACTGATGGCAATGCCGGTGCACTGTGAAACCTTGCTCGCCAGCTTCTGCATCATGTTCCGGTCGAGTGCGGACTGGGAAAATAAGCCAATATAGAAGTAAGCCATCATCACCCGAATCTGTTGATGGAAGGTCTCTTCAACAGCCAGACCGCGAATGATTTGTTCACTGACCCAACGACTGTAGACAGACACGGGGAGATTGGACAGTCCGAGCAGCGCGTCGGCCGTATCCACACCCCACATGTACTGCAGAACCGCCCGGTTCACAGTGATAGCGGCGCCACCGTAAGGGGCGATTTTAATCACGGTACCGCCTGGGTTTTCCACCACGTTGACATTGCGTTTGTATTGACGTAAGTCAACCACGACCTTGCGACCACGGTTGGCATCATCCAGAATAATCGGATGAAGGAAAATCGGGATTTCTGGATCATCGATTACGGCGACCAGCCAGGGAGTTGCGGGGTCTAACACACGCAAACGCTTTTGGATGTCAGCTTGCTGTAACGCCAGTTCAACCTTAGCGGTGTTGAACTTACTGCCAATCGTGGTGCTATAGGGTGAACCAAACATAATCTGTTTCCTTGTAGAAGTATTTTTTGACTGAACTGACATATTTAGGTCGCTCATAAGTATGATGTGGATACGAGTGTCCGCAGACTGCTGATAAGAGACCTATCCACCTATACAATCTAAGTCCACCCCTTCTTTCTCGGAGGGGCAGAGGAAGGAGTCACCATGTCCGGTATTAAGAACGCCGCTCCGATGGCCAGGTTACTCGGGATTCAGGACCTCAGCGGCAATACCATTGTCGCCGACATCGCCTTTACCCCGATCCACATGGCCTTTGTTCCACTTTACACCCAGCGTGGCCCAGATGCTCCGCAAGTGGTAGTGGGTTCTGCCCGTAGCAGCATTTACGGTGCAGATAGCTTTAACATGCGTAAGAACTACGCAAACCACGGTACTGTGTTGTCCAACGTGCTGAACGCCGCTGCGAACACCCAGATCATTTACCGTTTGAAACCAAAAGACGCACCGGGTCCGGCAACGACTCGTTACAGCCTGGAAGTGGTTGATACCGCAATTCCTCTGTACGAGCGCGATGTCACTGGCGCGTACAAAACCGACACCAACGGTAACCCTGTACCAACGGGCGAAACAGTCGATGGCCATGTGCTGCGCTGGACCGTGGGTCAGGCAACGGGTGGCGTAGGTCAAGGTGCGATTGGGACAGGCGATCTGGTGGTTGGTGAAGCAACCTCTACGAAGTATCCTATTTTCGATGACCGTGTCTCAAGCTGGGGCGCGTTTGGTAACAACGTCGGTCGCCGCATCTATGCCGTGACTGAGAAGTCTGAACCGGGTGTGGACAGTGACGTAGCTACCACTGAAGGCACAGCACTGTACCGTATCCAGTATCTGGAACGTGCTACGCCGGCGTCTACGCCAACCATCACGTCTACTCTGTTCGGTGAGCAGTATGTGGAGTTCTCTCTGAAGCCAGGTGCGGTGAATGAGAAAACCGAAGCAGACCTGTTTATCGACAACACGGTCATGAAGCAGTACCGTGATGTGGACTTGTCTACCGGTGACGCACCCCAGTTCGGTCCGGTTGACAAAATCTACACTTACCACGCCAACGTGGCGACTGTGCTGAAGAAGCTCTATGCCTCTGAATGCGCACATACCGGTAAGACCCCAGTAGATGGTCAGGAATACCTGATGAACATCATGGACGGTCTGGACCTCGATGGCAACCCGTTTGAAACCTTCGTGGTTCAAGGGGCGCTGGATGCCGGTGCGGCGTCTATGACTTCCACAGCGGTGCATTATTCTGCTGGCGGTGGCGACGGTACCATGTCTGATGCACTGTACGCTGAACTGGTACGTGACCTAATGAACGGCTTCGAAACCAACGAATTCGATCTCATGGACATGGCCAAATATCCAATGACCACGGTCTGGGATACCGGTTTTGATATCGCCACCAAAAAGACGCTGCTGATGCCAATGTCACTGCGTAAAGATGTGTGGACCGTACTGTCGACGCAGGATGTCAACGAAGACCTGAACAGCCGTAGCGATGAGTCGTCTATCACCGTTGCGCTGCGTACGGCGGCGTTGCAGTTCCCTGAGTCAGAGTACTACGGTACCAAGACATGTCGTGCTATCATCGTGGGCCATGGCGGAACACTGATTGATGACGCGGTTACTCGTCAGGCACCAATGACGATTGACCTGGCGAAGAAAGTGGCTGACTACATGGGTAGCAACAACGCAGTGCTGGTTAACGGCAAAGCGTTTGACCAGTTCCCGAACAACCTGGTCTCTAACCTGCGTGATGTCAACATCCCGTACAAAAATGCCAAAGTGCGCAACACTGATTGGTCTAACGGCCTGACCTGGGTGCAGCAGTTTGACGCAACGCGCCTGTTCTACCCTGCGATGCAGACCGTGTACGAAGACGACACGTCTGTGCTCAACAGCCTTATCACCATGGCGATTGCTGCCTACTGTGAGAAGATTGTCGTGCAGACCTGGAAACGCCTGACTGGCCGTAGCGACCTGACCAAAGACCAGTTCATTGAACGCTCTAACCTCGACATCGCTGATGCCGTGAAGAACCGTTTCGATGACCGCGTGACCATCGTACCAGACACGTACTTCAGTGCTGACGACGATGCCCGTGGTTACAGCTGGTCTTGTAAGGTCAACATCTACGCCAACGTCATGAAAACCGTGGGTACCTATACCCTGGTTACGCGTCGTCTGGAAGATCTGGTTGGTGTGTCTACCGGCACCACTACGGCAACGCAAGCCACCGCAGCGTAAGTCTTTGCATGATTTAGGTCGGCCTTATACCGGGCCGACCTATTGAGGAGAAAAACAATGGTACAACGTTTAAAAGACGCGTTCATTGGCGATAAAGCGTACGGGAAGAACAACCATGCCCGCACCGTGGATTTGTCAATGGGCGGTCAGATGGGCCACCATACGCTGTTCGAGAACATGTTTGCGAACACCGCGTATGTCAGCCGTAACCTTATCTGTGTGCTGGTCGAAGCGCCTAAAGGTTTTCAGTATTTTGAAAACCCGTCGGACTGGGTCGGTGCCCTCAAGGTTCTGGTGGAAATGCATGCCCGTAGTTGGGAAGGTCTGCAGGCAGGTGTCACAGCGGAGTTCACTGAGAACGCCGTTGATGGTTCCGGTCAGATGCAGCAGGACATCTCCAACGTCACGCGTGCACGGTCAACCCCAACGTCAGTATTCCTGGAGAAACCAGGCAAACCAATCCGTTGGTTCCTGGAGCACTGGATTACCGGTCTGGGTATGGACCCGATTTCCAAAGTGCCAAACGTCGTGGCAATGAACAGCACCAACAAACCGACTGACATGCTGTCTGATGTTACCGGGGCGACCATGCTGTTCTTTGAACCCGATCCAACGTTCAGCTTCCCACAAGAAGCGTGGCTGTGCACCAACATGTTCCCGAACACCACGGGTGATGTTGTGGGTCGTCGTGACCTGACTGCAGCCGGCCAGAACCAGGAAATCACCGTGGAGTGGACGGCGGTAACGCAGCATGGCGTGGGTGTGATGAACTTCGCGCAACGTGTCATGAACTCCATGAACCTGGCGGGTACCAACCCGAACATGGAAGATGCGTTCATCACCAGTATTTCTGCGGATGTAACTGCTATCGACCAGGGTTACGTGGAATCAGTCAATGCACTGAACGCGAACCAGGTTTCTGCCGAAGCATAACTGTTTTCAACGGGAGGGGAAACCTTCCCGTTTATGCCGCCAAACAAAAAAATAAAGAGGTGACAGTGTGGGGCTGAGGACCCGAAGGCCCTCAGCGTGTTGCAACTTGATAAATCATTGAAGCGATGAGAACAACCGGCACAGACATCAGTACCAGGAATAACCAGTACGGAATCACCGGCTGGACATAGCCGTCTTTGTTATCCCAGCAGTCACGGTTTTCTTTATAACGTTTGGCAATGGCTTTTAACATGGTTAGGCTCCGAATACAGTAATCAGTTTAATGACCGCGTCACCCAGTAAGTAGGTGACGAGGCCGATGAGTATTACGACATTAACAGCATCTGAATTTTGACAACGGACGATGCGTGCAGTCATGATGGATGGGTGTTTTCCTGGTGGAAAGAAAGCTTAAAAGTTATTTAGCCGCATCATTGTTTTTCATGATGTCAGCAACCGACGTTGCGATGAACACAACGGAGAGCACAATACACGCACTGCTAATCGCAGCACTCAGAACCAACCGGGTAGCCGACATCAGTCTTCCCCTTTGTCCAGTTCAGCGGCCTGGTCAAACAACTCCATCAGCGTGTGAGCATGGATGACCAGGGTGACAACCGCAACACCCAAAACCACATAGTTCAGGGTGTTGCCTTGGTACCAGGGCTTTTTATCAGCCATGGTTACTCGACCGTTTCATCGGTGGGTTTGTCTGATTTAGGTTCGTCACCCGCTGGCTTGTCGGTGGTTTCAGTGGTTTCAGTGAACGTCTTCACCGTGGTGCTCGTGTTACGGGTGGCGAAGTACGTGGCGGTACCGGCAATCACAGCACCGGCTACGGTACCCAGGGCGAAGGCTTGTACTTTTTCGTCAGCGATGAAAGTTTTGATTGATTCTAACATGGGGGTAATTCCTTAAATTAGTGTTGGCTATGATTGCGACGTGAACGATTCACGGCGCTTTTGAAATACGGTGGAACCGGGCGAGTCGAGGTGCTATCGTCACCTGACTCCAGTGCCTCTAACACAGACTCACCAGAAACGTCTGTAGTGCCGTCCTGTGAGGTTGTTACCACACTGACTACCTGAGCCTCCATCTCAACGATGGTAGGCTCAGGCGTCGTTACAGGCTCGTTTACAGGGGGTTTAACCGGTGGGACTGGGAAGCACGCTTTTGCAATAGCAAGCAGCATGGAACCTCCTGGGATTACTCGTCAGCGAAAGCGTTGTATACGCCAGATACGATGCTGTATGTGGTGTAGCCCATGACGCCGTAGTACGTGACCGCTGCCGCAGTGCCGGCAACGTTTTCTACAGTATCGTTTTCAGCGCCGCAGGCATTGGCAATGGAACCCGCACCCATACCCACAACCCCGCCAGCTAATCCGCCAGCGATAGAACCCACAACCAGGGCAGGGATGGTAACAACAGCAGCAGCGATAAGACCAGTAGTGTTTGACATGATTATAGTACTCCGATGGTAAATGACGGTTAGGTAAGAGATAATTACTCTCACTATTCAAGACAGTGATATGTGTTTATAATGCGTTTATTTCAACTTTTATCAAACTTCAGGGTGGTGAGTTTCACGGTCACACCAAAGCGACCCACCAACTGGGCTTGAGTCACCTGGGCTTTGATGGTCGGTGTACAGTAGGGGGTTTTGCGGTCAACTAACTGAGCCATTTTAAGCTCACGGTCAACAATGGTATCCAGCAGAACGTAATTAATGTTTTCACGCAGACCATATTGCAAAGCGTGATCCAGACGATAGTTCTTGACAATCGACATCAGGAAGCGTTCTTCCTTGCGACGTGCGAGTTCTTGCTCAGCGGACTTTGCCTCGACAGACAACTTTTCATTGTGAACATAAGCAGCGATGGCCACGGCTCCCACTGCAACACTCACACCAATCAGAATTTTAGTTGACGTATCCATAGTTTTTATTTCCTGTTAATTTGTTAGACGGTAAGAGTGTTGCCTGATAGGCCGTTTAGTCAGAGGTAGCAAAGCCGACAAGCATGCCGACTACTGCACCGGTAACCGTGCACGCCGTACGCAGACGACTGTCAGCCGATTCCGTAATCTCAGCAGACGCACCGTCCACCTTCATGATGTTCGACATCGCTGCACCGACACCGTAACCGATGAAGGCACCGAGGATACCACCGATAGCCATATCGCCGCCGATTTCATTGTTGGTTGGAATTGGATTGTACATGGTTTTACTCCTCGATTAGACGATAAAGGTTTCGGTGTGCATAGAAGCAATCCCGGTGAGGGTAATGTAATAACGCCCACCGATACGGCCGATTTGGATAACGGGTGCATCAATTGTCCGACCGAACACCGCACGCAGGGTGTTGGTAGCCAACAGGATTTGTTGCTGAACCAACTGCAGCATTGCCGCTTCTGTAGTCGGGCGGGCGAATGCCGTATCTTTAATGCGCTCCAGCAGGTTGAGTTCATCAACGCACTGCTGATTGCTAAAGCACACGTCGGGCTGTGGCTGGTAGGGGTTCGCCATCACACAGGTAGAACGAAGGGATTTAAGGGTCATGACGAACTCCATTGGATAAAGGGTGATTATTCGTTTTCGTTCAGTAAGTGCAGGCCGACAGTTGCAACGCCACCTAAGACGCCACCCACACCCACGCAGACTTGTTTGAACACCGCGTCATTGGCTTTCTTCTCAGCACTGTCACTGTCGCTTTCGTTGGTTCCTAACCAGGATACCGCGCCGCCGATAGCAGCACCCACAAACACGCCACTGAAGATATCCAAACCGGTTAATTTACTCATGTCGATTCTCGCTATAAAAGGGGTATGTAACAGAATTATCTCTGCTACTATTCACCACTTTAATATACGTTTATAAAAAGTTTATTTGACGTTTTCACAAAAAAGAAGGAGACGGAATAAATGGGAGGGTTTTACCCCTCCCATGTTATACGTTATTTGCCAAACCACCCACGGACGGTATCCAGTAACCGGGCAGGAAAAGGACGGGTATCCTCAACCACCACGATTTTACCGGGTGGAACGTCCAGACCCGCATTAAACTCCGGTGACTGTGCTGCGTGCACGGTCTGGTGAACTTCCATCCAGTAGAGCAGGCTGTCACGTTCCCACCACAATACCAATGCACCAAAGGCGGTGTATGCGGTAACGGTCAGGGGTTTCGTCCCATCACGAGTCACAGCAATATCCACGTTCAGGGCTTTGAGTTGCTTGGCCGCTGCCGGAATCACGGCGGGGCCTTTCTGCGTGTGGTGAATCGCATGCTGCCACAGTCCATCACGGATGTCGGCGTACTCGGTGTCGGCTGCCCATTCGGGGTTAGCCATTGTTGCATGCGCGGCGTACGTCGTGGCGGTGCTGTTGTGTTTGGCAATCAACTGCAATAACTGTTCCATACAAACCCCTTAGGTATTAAAGGCCAGGCAGAATAGGACGCACCAGTCCACCTGCTGTGATTTCACCGTTGTATTGAAATGCCCTTCCATTGCGTTGACAGATTTTATCCAACATTCTGACCAACACATACCGGTGACAGAATACATATTTTTCTTGTGTACATGCTGGGCAATAACACATGATGCATACACTGGGTTGATTAATCAGGGAAATCCACCGGGCAGTGTTCTCCCGGTAACTCAACGCCATCATCTGTTTGTACACTTGCGTGTAACCTTTATCCGTCAGGGTGCGTTGTTTGTGTCGCATCACGATATCCCAGCTGGGCGCAAACGCCGGGTCGCCGGTTTTTACCGTGGTGTCAAGCGTAGGGATACCAAGCTCATCTGCCAGTTTCTTTTTGTAGACCTGGACGGTGTATAACTCAAACGGGGGCGTGCTCTCCTGTAGGTTGCTCATGACCTACCCCTAACGATTTGCCGGTTTTAAAGTTCAGATAACGAATAGACGCATCAGACGGCAAGTTGAACCGACTGTGGATAAACCGTGCAATGTGGGCGGTTAACGCCACCGTATCCGGGGCAGGGTCTTTCTCGTAGTCCCGAATGGCGACCCCGAGTTCCCGCATGGACGCGTGGTTCTCATCACCCGGTACACACAACGCATAGGTCTCTTCTTCATCCCCTGGGATGGCTTTGACCACACCGCCTTCAGTGATGTAGAGCGTAGGTGCCCGGTACATGGGCTTGTGGGGATTGTCCATGAACATGCCGACCCGCGCATGTTGAAAGAACTCACCGACTTCCATCGCCCGACCCTGTGCTTCGGTTTCAGACCAGTAGGCCATGGCGGTGTCTAAGTCTGCCCGCTCGCCAAACAGCGCCACGAGTTTCTCCTCAGCCCCTACCGACATCAACTCCATTGCCCCGCCAAACATCCCTTCACCGTAAGGCGCACATTGCACAATCAACATGTGCTCTTTGTAACCCACTCCGAAAAACATAACCTCTCCTGCAAACAAAAAGAGAGGCCGAAGCCTCCCTTAAAAATTAGTGTTTGGTTTCAGTACCCACAACCACGTCTGCATCACCCATAGAAGGTTCCGGGGTGACGTTGGCTTCTTTGGCTGCCTGTTCCTGCGCCTGTTGGCGACTCACCACTTCGAAGAAGCGGTTGATGACCAGTGCAACTTCCGGGTCCCAGCGGGCGAACTTCACATGCAGTGCACGGATAGCCAGCAGACGCAGGTCTTTATCGGCCAGCTGCGTACGGTTAATCAGGGTGCTGCCTTCACCGGCAGTGAAGCCAAGTGCAGTAGTCCACAGACCGTCGTCGTTCTTGACCGGGGCCGGGATGCCTTGCTGTTGCAGGATGTCCAGGGCTTCATCATCACTGGCAATGTTCACCAGCTGGCGCTCGCCCAGGAAGCCTTGTGCGGACAGGTTCCAACACATGACCATGACAGCGAATTCCGTGGAGTTAACATCCACTGCGTCCATTGGGCCAAACGCAGGAGTGAGGTCAGGCTCGCCTGCCGGTTCATCAGTGGCCGTGGCAGTGTCAACCGCAGAAGAGTCATCAACCACGTCGCTTTGTGCGCCTGGGGCCAGTGCGGCTTCTGCATGCACTTCTTCTACACTCAGGGGTGCTACGTCAGAGGCAGGGATATCGTCTTGTTTAATTTCGTCGGTCATAACGGTTACTCAAAGAAAAAAGTGAATCGAGGGTGAGCAATGCCCCGAACACGTCGGGGCATTGCAGGCACTACAGATCAGGTCGACTTAGTCAGCCAGGGCAGCGGCCGCTTCTTCAGCGATGGTCGCACGCACCTTTTTCAGGTTGCCTACAGTTGGACCGCCAGACACCAGATAGTTAACTTTCACAGAACCGAATTTGGTTGTACGGTTTTCACCTACGCCCACTTCAGCACGGCGCACAGAGCTCAGACGCAGTTTGTCACCGCCAACTTTGATTTTCGCTTCAGTGGTTTCCAGCTCTTTGTTGGATTTGTAGGCGTCGATAGAACGACGACCGAATGCCAGCGCAGCTGAGTCAACGAAGTTAGAGATAGTGCCCTGAACTTTGGTGATGTCGCTCAGTGTTACATCGCTACCCGACTCTTGCAGGAAGGTTTCCAGCAGGTTATCGCCTTTGAAAATACCAGCGTCGCCCAGTTCAAAACCTGATTCCAGCTTGCCAGACATTGCTTCGGTGTCGAATTTTTCTTTAGCCATTTTGTACTACTCCTACAATCGATTGTGTTATGGATTTGAAATTAAAGTGTTACGTCGCATATTACACGTGTAGCACGTAATTTTTTATTACCTGCGTATATACCTGTCAGTAATATAGACGTGTGGATATTTTAAATCATGTTTACTTACGAGGCCATCTGGGTCGCCGGTTGGTCCAGCTGTCGCGCATGAGCAAACCGAATGGCAATCGGGGAGACATCCATGCGTACGTGGTAGGTAGGGATAGTCTGGCCGGGGTAGGTTTGTTTGGCCAGTGCCACATCCGACAAGTTCGGGCACGTATGGCGCAGATAGAGCTGCGCACTGCGTTCCTGTACACATACGCCATAGGTCGGTACGGCATCCGCTTTCAGGCGAGTGAGTTTCTTGGTGAACAGATGCAGACGACGTGCCGCCATCCAGCGCAGTTGACGCACCCACAAATCCGCATCGGCTGACAGCACCAGGCGATTATGACGACACGCTTCAATCATGCGGTCAGCAATTGCGTAGACCACCATCACGCCCACGTACGGCAGAATATAACGACCCAACTTATCGGTCATCGGAGAGACATCAACCTGCACCGCACAGCGTTCGTCTTGTAAGAACACGTAGCGGTAAAGTGCGTAGATATCAGACATGGCGTATTCCTGCAGCGCTTTATAGCTCCAGGCTTCCGGTTCGGTTTCCAACACTTCCCATAAATGCAGTTCATCAAAATCAGGCAGTACCGCAAAGGCGGGGGCGTGTTCAATCGGGCCGGTCTCTGACCAGTGACGGATTTCTTTACGCAGTTCAGGTTTCTTCCAAAACCATTTCAGTTCATGGGTAATCAGTTCACGTTTAGTGATGGTGGTGTTCATGGGATGTACTCCGGTTCGAGATAATAAGGATTAACTGCTGGGCGGCGTTTGGGCCTGCTCCCATGCAGCGAGGATTTGGGTTTTATTGGCGATGCTGCTGGCATCCGCCGCGTGTTGGTTCAGGGCGTAATCCGCCACCATCAGGAGTTCATCACCGCCTTCGGCCACAAACGCATCAAAGCGCTCTTGTGACACATACAGCTTGGTGCGGTAGCTCGTACCCAGTGTCACCCGGTAGCCTTCTATGACCAGGCTGCTATCTGGTTCAGACAGGTTGAACTTCACCAGTATCCGGTCGATGGTGTACTGTAGATGGTCTGCCAGGTTGGCCAGGATTTGACCGTTACGCACCAGTGATGAGGCCGGTTGCGCTTTGAGGTCATCTGCCATGGAACTCAATAACCACATCACCAGATAGTACTGGCTCAGGGCATAGGGGTTGACGACCAGCGTATCGCCAATGCGCAGCCGCATGAGGCTCTTTCCGCGCATGGGTCGGTTGTAGGCCACGTTATACAGCGAGTCGCTGAGAAAGTCATCTGGGAGGTCATTCAGGTACACGGAGATATCACGACCCAGTGTGTTGCGCACGTACTGAATCACCCGACCGCGATGCAGGTCTTCTGGGTTGCTCAGGTCAAACACGATTTCAGGCAGGAAGTCACCAGACTTATCCACACCCGACACATCCGCCGACGTAGGGTCAGTGTCCCAGACTTTGACGAACGGCAGGTAGTTTACCGTTAACGATGCACCGCCACCGGTAATGGGGTCGAAGTAGTTGTAACCCACAACGGTGTTATCAGTATCAGCCATCAGATTAAATTCCTTAGGAAAGGGAGACATACAGTAAGGGGTGGGTGTTATTTCTTAAACGGGCAGGTGCAGATGTTTATCACGTCATCCGGGTCCACGCTCGGCACTAAGCCCAGTTCGTAGGAACGGGTCTGTCCGTAGAGGGCCATGACCTGATACACGTCAAAGCCAATGACGTCGGCGACGCGGTCATCGGGCATCCACGGTGACCAGGGTTCAGTAATCGGGTATTGCGCAAAGCCCAACGTCCCTTCGTTAACCAGCTTAAACAGGGCATCGTCTTCGGTGTGCAGAACGATCCCGCAGGCGTCATCGCTATAGTGGTTCATCACCGCCTGCAGGTCCCGGACTAACGCTGTACCGTAGCGGAAGGCAGCCCGGTTCAGTATCTGACCTTTTACGTTACGGTACCTCAGGACGTGCTTACGCATCTCCAGAACAACAGCATAACTGCCTGTGAAATACACACCTGCCAGATTATTGCGTATATCGCTATTGGCACGGCAATCCAGGTAAGCTTGATTGAGCGCTCCTTCAAGATGGATGGTGTTGTCATTGGATTGGTCAGACTCTTCACTGTAGGTTACCAGACCGGGAACCAATACGTCTTCATCGTCGAAACCCACAAAGAGCTCGACGCGTGCGGTGGCCACTAACATTGTAATACTCCAGTATATGCGAAGACAAATAAAAACTCTATATGCCGCTAGGCATCACCTCAGTAATATACGTTTATGAAATCTTTATTTACGCTAACGGAATAAATGGAGAGGTTCCCCTCCCCACTTAGATTACCAACGGGTGCTGCCCGGTGCCCGGTGCTCAGCGGCTTTCACCGAATGGGCATGGTGGGTCAGCAGCTGCTTGAGACTGCAACCTTCTGCGGACTCCATGCTCACCGTGGTCGGGTTAGCGTCCTGACGGGCGATGTAGTCCTGCAATGCAGAAACCGGCACAGACATGTCAGCCACCGTATCGGCACCGGCGTAACTCATGCCAGCATCAATGGACTCCAGTGACGGGAAGCTGAACTTGTTTGCTGCAGCAATACCCGGTTCGTTCACGTAGTCCCAGGTAATCACTTCCTTGATGTTTTTCTCATAGCGTCCGCGCACCATGACATCGTGCGTGACAGCACGAATCGAGAAACACACGTTTTCGTGTGGGTTCTCCAGTTGTTTCTCCAGTGCCAAGCCATACGGCGTGGCAGCAGGGCGGATTTTGCCCATGATGGCAATCACCACACGCCCACTTGGGTCTTTGACTTTCTGGGTATCCAGCCACACGTCTTTGATGTGACAACAGACCATGTGCTCCCAGATTTGGGTCAGGCGGTTAGCGTACTCAGGCATTGACATGCCAGGGTCACGTTTAGGGTGGCCGTATTCACAACGCAATGCTGCACGACGCACACGACGCACAAAGGAACTCGATTCCTGGAACAGCTCTTTCACGCCCGTTGACGGATAGAACTGTCCGGAGAAGTTATAGACATCCAGTGCGCCGAGTACCACTTCGTAATAACCATCCGCATCCCGCTTCAGGTTACCGACTTTGTTTGTACCCACCAACGCCGTACAGTTAAAATTGATGCGGTCAGACTGAGACATGACAGACTCCTCAAAAAACAAAACGCCTTACCAGTAAGCACTTCCCGGACGTTGATGGTCTTCGAATCCCAGCAATGAGACCGAATCCCGACGTACCGTTTTATACTCCGCAGTAGAGACAGGTGTAGTAATAAACGCGTTCGCATCTTTGTGGGTACGCAGGTCATGGCGGTTCCAGCGAAAGGCGTATTTGCCGGGCGGCAGGATTTTTCCCTCTGCCACACACAACCCTTCGTGGGACGTTACTTCCACATATCCCTGGTATTCCACTAACATGCGACGCAGGCGGCGGGTTTTCACCACCCCCTCAATAAAGAACTTGGCAACCGGTCGAGGAATGTAGGCCACGGTATCCTGACAGAACGTGACCAACCAATGTTCATCAGACATGTCCACATCAGGTAGCAACTTCGCGCTCGGACGCACTGCGTGTTCAAAGGGCAAACCGTAAACATACCAGCCTTTGTAGTCCGGTGATTCAAAGTCGTGCGTACAGGCCTGATAGGCCAGAATACAGCCCGCCAGTGAAGTGGAGGTGGAAATACGTGGCACCGCACGGTCTTCCTCATCCAGTGTACGGCGCGTCACTGAAGGCATCATCAGACCCAGCTCGTGGTTGGTCGAGATGTGGTAGAGCCTCGGGTGAGGCATCTCCCGATGATGGCGGACTTTTACTTCTCCCTGTTTGGACGGTGGTAACAGGGACAACCATCTTTCGATATCGGCCGGTGTGGTCATGGTTAGCGCCTTAACAGTGCTTCGACTTTTTCCAAACGGTTAGACGGGTTAGTGATAGCAGAAATCATCCCTTCTTCAAAGTACGCCCCGATAAGCTTAGCGGCGGTGTTGGTGGCACCGTAGGCAATGTTACGGAACGGAATGAAGGCTGGGGTATCGCGCAAGGCCTGTTCCACCGACTGTACGGTCTGTCGGTAGTATTTGGTGCGGTCTTCGGTATCACGGGAAATCACCGCTGCAATCATCTGCAACGTTGACGGTGAAGCACGCAGGTTCAACCCACCATGATAGAGGGCTGAGTCAAACAGCTTCCCTAAATCGATGTAGCTGATGAACCAAGGTACGTTCCCTTTGGCGATGATTTCGTTGTAGATCGTGTACACCAGAATGTCGTTCTTCACCAGGTTAACGTTGGTCACCAGCGTCTGTCCCGGTTCAAAATGAAACTCGATGTACTCCGTGTTGTCGATAGTCACCACATTCGACCAACTCGGGTCAATCCCCATCATGGCATTGGTGAGGTTCACCGAGTATTCGCCGGTTTCCTCTAACACCAATCCCCAAATCCCCACCACGTAGGTTTCGTTCCCCACATGGGCTAACCCTTTTTCGACATAGCGAGCAGGCGTGTAAAGATTACACGCCTTTTTCACTACGAGTCGACCATCAGGCGTTTCCACGATGTTGGCTTTAACAGCGTCCGGGTTACGGACCAGGCGACTCGTATCCATAAGACCCCTTACGCCGCCGCGACAGCAGGCGCTGACGTTACACGAATCTGATTAGACACGTACTGGCTTACGTAATCACGAATCGCCACGTAGGCCGCTTCCTGTGGACTCAGAGACGTATCGGCATCCATCAGGTCATCGATGGTTTCCAGGAAGTGCAGTGCAGTGGGTTTATGGAACACACCCAGTGCCAGCAGTTCACGCGCCGTGCGATAGACGTCCAGGTTACCCCAGTCACGCATGTCGGTGATACGGTTCGACAACGCCTCTTGCAGTTTCTCACGTTCCACGCCAACCGGGAGCTGGTCATCAGTGGCTTCGCCCAGGGCTAACATCAGTGCACCGGCAAAGGCATTACGAATCGCATCATCAGCCCGGGCCGCGACTTCACGGGACAGGATTTTCTCGTAGCGTTGGTACGCCAGCGCATACGCATCTTTCTTGGCTGTCAGGTCTGAGGCTGACACCGGTGGCGCTGAGTCACCCCCAAACAACGCACCAATCAATACTTCTGGTGAACCGCCTTCTTTCAGCCATTCGTTATAGGCATTGCCCAACACCACGATTTTGGCCTCGTCCTGGTTTTTCACCCAGGCGCGCTCAGACTGCGGCCAGTGCAGCACCATCAGTTTGTTTGAAATCTGACGCGCGGCAGAACGCTGGAAGATGCACAGCGCACGACCCAACTGCTGCACCCACGTGGCCATGGTGTTCTTCCACTCGTGCCCGGTGGCATTGGTGGATTGTGGGTTGTTGTACAGGGCAGTTGCCAACAGGTAACCGGCCAACAGGTAATCTTCCGTGCCGATTTTCGCCACGATTTCCAGCTTGCCTTGCAGGTCTGAACGCAGGGCTTGTTCGTGCTCCGCAATCAGGGCGGTTGCGGTCGCTGAACCAAACACGCGATTGTAAACTTCCTGCAACCAGCCTTCTGGTTTAGAGGCTAACCAATCACTGACCTGGTTATCCCAACCACCCATACCGGTGGACAGCATACCGGTTAAATCGGCTTCGCTGATGTCACCCAGTGCCAGACGCTGCAGTTTATCGATTGGGGAGTTATCAAAACGACCCACGGACTCTGTCAGGGCGTCACTGAACAGGATGTCATGGATGTGGTACGGTTCGACGTAATAACGGGCCGGTGCAAAGTTCGCCAGGGCTTCTTTAACAGCCTGCTCTACTTTCGCCGTGGCCGGTGCCAGGACTTTACGGGCAAAGTTCACGGAGCTGTTCAGCGCCGCAGTAACTTCATCCACGGTTTCATCCATGACCATGTCGTGGGCTGAGCCGTCACCGAACGTGGCAGCCATGGAAGACTGCTGGGTTTCACTGATGGCTTCTTCCAGCGAAATACCGGTACGTTTGATGGTTGCCGAGGCATCCACGAGCTGATCCAGTGGCGACCCTTCAATCGTTTCCAGGCTGATGTTGGGTTTGCGTGCCAGCAGCATTGCGGTGGCCTGCTTGGCCAGTTTAGCAGTACGGTTGGTAATCATTTTTACTCACCTGCCCGGTTAGAAAGGTTAGTGACGATACGGGCAGCAACCTGCTCGTCGATTTGGTCGCGCGACAGGCTCTTAGGTGGGTAGACGTCATCGCTGGTCACACCGTCCATAATCGTACGGGTTAATTCCACAGCGTTCGCAACCACACGACCCGCTTCAGTTTCATTACTTCTCATGTTCAATCCTCAATTCGTAAGAGTAAGGGTGGGGTGGGTTGCCCCACCCACACTCTCAGTGACTACTTGCCACCGTAAGATTTATCGCCGTACTGAATGGTTTCGCCACGGAATACGCGTGCCATACGATCCCCCAACACCATCAGGGTGGTGTTTGTGGTGCCGAGTTTGTTCGGAGACGTCACGATACGGTTATCGATACTGGAGTACCCAAATATCGAATCGATGACTTTACCGGATTCGGTTTCATGAATACCGGTCATCACCCGACGTACCACCGTTTTCAGCTGATGGGCAAACACCGCTTTGTCGCCCGCACCCATGCCGTTTTTCCCGACAATATAGATACGGATGGCCAAGCTGTTTGGCTCAAGCGTGGTGCCGTCGATACGACCATAGCCTGTGACCTGTCCGGTTGGGGCTTCGCCGTTCTTCAGCTTGCGGGCCAGTGAGGCACGACGTTCATCTGAGTCCTGCACCAACATCTGCAGGGATTCAGACATGTTGTCGATGGCCCCATTGTAGATAACCTCGACTTTATCCACGACACCGGAGTATTTCGCCCGGGGTGAGTTCGCAGATAACAGACGCAGTGTACTGACGGATTGGTCATCGAACAAATCGTAATCCGCCGTCAACGGGTCTTCTATGTTGCATAAAATAGAATCCGAAGTCACTGCATCGCCTGGTTCCACCACATTGCGTACGGCCTGGTCGAACGACATAATCATCGTACGAACCTTACACGTGTTCGTGGACATGCGCTCTGACAACTCTTCTGAAATAGCACAGGAGTCATCCGTGGTGTCCACAGTTTCCATCAGCGCGACGGTCGCCAGGCACCCTTGCATCCAGCTCACACGACCCGGGTTCATGGGGTCCGGTTTAAAGAAGCCCGTGTTGTAAGCCACCGCTGCCCCGCGTTTAAAGCTATCACCCGTTTTGAGATGGGTCACGACTTTGTGCGGTACGGTTGCCCCGGCAGAGACCCCGTGGATTGTCCCGATACGAACCGATTCATCCGGCAAGTTAGTGCCCGGGTAGCTGACCAGTACGTGCTCTTTGTCCCGCTTCACCACCACGCCATCGGCTTTCGCCGTGTGACAGAACGTATCATCCACACGGTGTGGGATAATCTGCTCATAGCCGGTTAGCAGTGGCGAGATTTGGTAGCCTTGTGCTGAGATGGTTGATGAGTTCTGAATGTTAATAAAGTTAACACGTTTCGGGTCATCGTTGGTGGCACCTGGCGACAACAGTGCCGAGGTCGACAACTGACGCGTCACGCCGTCTTCATTTTCATCGAACTGACCTACCGTACCGTACAGGCTGGTGAACTTCGGGTTGGCCGACAGATAGGTGTTAACCGCCACGTCCGAGTTATCCACGGTCGCTTCAGAAATCACCCCACGGTCGTTGGGATGGAACACACGGGTGCGTTTCGCCATGGTACGACCACTACGTCCACCGGTGCCGTTAAACGTCACCGCCTCTTTCTCTTTCAGGTTGTGAACCGGGTTCGAGTCGTTAACCAGAATCTGCGCCGAGTCATTTTGAATCGCCTGAAACACTGAGGTGTGGGGAATCGCAATGGCAGCACGACTGGAGACCGGGTTGGAGTAATAGGATTTAAACCCACGCACCAACTCGTTATACACAGCGCCTGCAAAACGTTCATAGCCACGTTCCAGCTGGAATTTGTGGTCGGTTTCATCCGGGGAATCATCCGTCATCAACATCTCACAGGCACGCAGTAACAGACCGTCAAAGTTGGTCGGTTCCTTTTGCATGATGAGCAGGTCTTTGGTGATATGATCCACAAACAGCTGACGCACGGTATCGAGTTCACGCATGTACTTGTGACCCAGTCCCAATCCCGAGAGTACGTTACCGTAGACTTCCGGGTTATCAAAGCTCAGCACCGAATAGGCAGAGAGTTGTTTGGTGAACTGTTTCAGGCCCGCTAAGACCTGGGTCGCCAGACGGTTGTCCCGGTTAAAGATTAAAGTTTCATCACTAAAGCGCAATGGCCATTCATCTTTCTCCAGGTTCATCTGCGTACCACGTGGGACACGACGGGGTTCCACGTCCAACAGACGACAGAGTTTCCCCAGCCCGTAGTAATAGGCCAGAATGAACCCAAGACTGATAGGCTTACCAGAGACTTTCATCTCGCAGTACTCAATCGGGGCTTTCTCGTACTCAAACCCAAACAGGTCTTCGACATGACCCAACACCACCAGTTGCTCACCCGGACGGTTCAGATACAGCGTATCCGTCATGTCCATGGTAATGATGGCGTGAGAATCAGTGCTGCTGCCGTTAGAGGCACGGCCCACTACCACCACACCGTCGGTCTCGTATTGGGTAATGATGTCCTGGGTGAAATGCTCAATCCGTGATTCGTAGTCCCAGAAGAAACTAAAGCCCGTCATGCCGTCTTCACGGTTATCCGCAGCAGCGTTATAGGTGAACCCACCGTACTGCTGGGAAATCGCCGTGTAGGCCCGAGGGAGCTTATAGGCGGTATAGAAGTGTGACCCGTAAATCACCGCATCAATCCGCGTATCGTCCTGAATGATGGCCGCCTGGATTTGCGCCTTTAGCCACTTGCCATAGTTCTGCACCACGCGTTCGCCACGGGTGACAAACAGCTTCCCGTAGTACGAGGTCAACGCCACCTGATTCGGTTTGATTTTACGAATCGGCATATCTGCACGTTGTCGACGCAGGCGGTATTTCACGCCACCTGACACATACACGCCGTTGGGTTGCACCACTGGCAATGAGAACTTAAACGTCGACGGTTGACCGGCCACTGGAGTCAGTTTGATGGTGTACTGGTCTGTGGACCCCATGACGTCATGCACACGCTGGACTTTATAGTCAGTGACCGCAATGCCCATTTTCTGGATTTGCAACACCATCTGTGCCACGTTACGGGGCAACAGATTCTGGATATAGCGTTTGTCGTAATCCACCAGGGTGGACTTCAACATCGACTTGTCAACGATGGTGTCCGAGTCAGGCAGTTCGGTTTCAATCAAATCCGTAATCATGGCCGGTTGGATTTCAGCCATCTCTTTCAATGACCCAGTACCAATCGGGTTAGGGATACGTTCATAGGACGTTGCCAGGCGCTGAAAGCGACGGAACTCAGCGCCGGTTAGCAACCCGACTTCTGTCAGGCGATGGGCACGATTCACCACACCGGCACTGTAGTCTTCGAAGTTGTTACGCTCCGGGACATACCGGGGGTCCGGGACCTGACCAATCGAGGCCCAGGCATTCTCCGACAGTGACCGTGACTCATCAGCTTCCACGTCATCGTTGCCAATCGAGGCAATGACTTGTTCAGCCAGCTCCGGGATTTCATCGTCCGGGTCATCTTCACTGAAGGTTACCGTGGTGTCATCGTCTGGCGAAACCAGGGTACCGTCATCCAGACCCGATGGTGGTTCGCCAGCAACGTCGGTGGTTTGTTTACCCACCAGTTGCACCAGCTGTGGTTCACCCAACACTTTATCCGTGGATTTGTTTTTGAGTTTAACCGCCTGGTCAACGACTTCTTCTGCCACTTCATCTTCTGGGTTAGCCACCGCTAACACATCGGCTTCTTGTGGTGGGTTTTGCGGGACGTCTTCTATCACGGTACTGGACGCGGCGACAGAACGGGCTTTCAGGATGTTGTTCACAAACTGATGGAACCGGGTCTGCAGCACGTGACCGGTCTTACCGTTGGTGGCTGCTTTCTCGGCTTCGGCGCGCTCTTCAGCAGACATCGCTGCCAGTTCTTCTTTCCCAGACCGACGCCATTTGTTCAGCATCCCCAGGTTTACCACACACCACATGCCTGATTCCAGGAACACCAGGTTCAGGCGCTCCAGGGTGGTTTCGGTAAGCACCGCCATACGGGAACGGTCCCGGTCTTCCCCTAACCACTGCCACAAATCAAACAGGTTCAGCGCATCCGGTGAGTTAAACGCTTCCAGTGACGTCCGGTTAACCGCAGAGTTCAGTTTGTTGAATTCTGCCCGGGTAGGAATACGGGTCGGTAATTGCATAAACACAAACTGCTGGCGTTGCGACTGCTGACCCCACTCTTCGACGTTGTGCCACAGGGTATCACGGACGTTGTACCACGCATGGTAACTGGCCAGGGCATTGGCCCGGTAGCGCCACATCTGCGGCAGCATGGCATAGTTACGCACGATAATGTTTTTGGCGTCACGGCCTGCGGTGTCCAGGTTATTCAGTGGGCGAAAACGACGGTGGGTTTTACGGTAATCCCGAATCATCACTTGTGGGTAGTGATTCTGGTTACGCAGGGGGTTTCCCTCCTGCGCGGTCATTTCCGTGATGTGGTCAATAAAGATTTGACCGTCTGCTTTAATGACCCAGAAGTCATTCAGGGACGGTCCTAACCGGTAGTCGTCCATGGGGTAGTAGTGCAGAATCGACTCACGCGGAGCTTCAAACAGATTCAGGGCGCTGAGGCGTGGTGCAACCAGTTGGTCAAACCGGAGGACACCACGCTGGCGGTAGAATGCGGGATAAAGAATCATGGCTAGTTAGCACCTGTAATGTTGTGGAGTACCAGCTCTACCGCTGGCAAGTCCAGGTTCGGTAGGAGATGGCCGTTACCGTCAACCCAGGCTCGTTTCATCCCCAGATAGTCTTCGCACTCGGCGGTGGCTTCTGGACTGTAGACGGCGGTGACTGAGCCGGTATCCCCATCAAAGTCAGCCCCTAACCCAGCCAGCATAATCAAATGCGGGACCATGGTGTCGTTCCAGTTGTCGGAAGGATTGGACGACGGGAATTCTAACGCGGCGTACTCGTCGCTCATGGGTTGCCAGTCGGCATCCAACGGCAGCTTACGGGTGGCGTTATCCGTGGTCAAGGCATAGAGGTGTGACGGGTAGATAGACCCGGCACCGGTCACCGGATAGCGGGTGATAAAGCCGTAGATTTTCTCCAGGCGTTTATGGCAACTGATGTACAGCAATTGCGCCAGTGTCAGAGGCGACACGTTGTCGCGGGAGTAGTGTTCGGGCAATTCGTTAATATCATTAAATATCCTGAATCGGTATTTATCGACATACACTAACCCCAGGTAATGTCCCTCGATTTTCACGGCTTTATTACGGCTACCCGGCTTTTCGAAACTGGTGATGATTTTCTCCAGACCTTCCATGGTATCCCATCGGTCTAACGAGTCCACGGTTAAATCCACCGGCACGGCTTCCCAGGTTTCCGCGTCGGTCAGCATCACCGTAGAGCTTCCGGAGAACACCTGCGACAACCAGCCGTTCTTTAACTCAAACTGGGTGACTGGCAAGGTTGCTTTCATTAACTGATAAAAGCCGAGTTGGGTCTGGGTCGGTTTTACCGCTCGTTCGTCCCCGAGTACCGCACAACTCGTGTCCATGGCTGACAACACGTTTCGGGTGCCGTTGAACACCGAGCGCCGTGCCCACTTCGCCTGGATGAGACCCTTCTTACCGGAAATCATGTTTTCCAGGTAATCGTAGATGGCGTTAAACGCAATCTGTGCTGACTTACGGGACGTATCGAAAATCGGGTCTTCTTTGGTGCCTGATACCCCTTTGAATACGTTGGAGATACTCAGCAAGGTACGGTAGTAGTCGTTGATTTCATCCTGCGCAATCCGCGACCCTTCCTGGATTTCAATATCACGCAGACCGGCTGGAATCACCAGGATGTTATCGGTCAGGGCTTCTTTACGGAATTTGTTCAGCATGTTAACGCGCAGCGTACGGGTCTCTGAGCGGTTGGTGACAAACTCCATCTCCATGTAGTGTTCCATAAAGAACGCATAACCAGTACGGCCGTCAATCGGGTTACTGGGTACGAAGTCATGGGCTTCTGCATCCCAGGTGGCAAATCGTGTGCCAAGCATGATATCTCGGTAGAGGGACTTCAGTCGACCGAGTGTGCGAAAAATCAGAGGATGGAGGATGGTGGCACCCAGTGGGATATACGAGAACGTCGTGTCCCGGGATTCATCCCCCATACGGCCGTAAATTTCAGTTGAGAACAAACCCTCAGGGTGGGGAATTTGGGTACTGCCTTCGAAGATATCCTGAGTGGTTGTGGGTCTCAAAAAACGCAGCGTTTCTTTCGTTAAAGAAAGAAGCCACACGTTAAACGGTTGCATTGCGGCCGCCATATCGGTCTAGCCTCCTGTAATTTATAGTTTAGTCATTCTAACAATGGGGTGTAACCCACCATGGCCAAGAAGAAAGAAACAGATGTGGATGATTTCGACCTCGATGATTTCGACGTTGACTTCAACTTCACAGACTCGCCTGAACCCAGCCCCAAAGACCGTCGGCCGATTATTGACACCAGTGTGAATGCCGTAAAAGGCTTCAAGAACACGGTGGCCAATAAAGGCTTTATGACGCGGGTGTTGCGCAAGGCGTTGCCCAAAGGTTTTGTCGACGCGTTCGACCAAGCCGAGCGCGTAGTAACGAAGGGTCGGGCTCTATACAATGGAGCGGCACAGGAAATCCGTCCCGCCTACACGGACCTGGAACGTGCGGCCCGCGAAATCTCCCCGATTGTCCGTAACAAGGGCAAAAAGGGATTAGCTGACACGATTGATAAAGTGTTTGGCAAAGACAAAGGCGGTAGCAACCAACGGTTTGATCCCGACGAAGCCAGTATCTCTGACAGCCTGGCTGAAATCTACAAACTACAAGCCCAGGACGACGAGAAAAAAGAGGTCAAAGAACGCGCGATTGACCAAATCAAAGAGCGCACCACCACACGCCGTCACACGGACATCATGGGTCAGCAGACCATCATGGCCGATGGCATCAACATGTTGGTGGGATACCAGAAACAAATCACCAGTCGCTACCAGCAGAAAATGCTGGAGCTCAACTTCCGTCAGTATTACGCACAACGTGATATGCTGGGGACGTTGCAGGCTTATGCCCGTGACTCCCACACTCAACTCGAAACCATCATCCACAACACGGCGTTACCTGACATTCTGAAGATGCAAGCCTCTGAACAGTTTGTCAATCAGGCCCGTCAGAAGATGTTCGGTAAAGTCCAGGACCGAGTCGGGGATTACTTTCGTAACTACACCGACAAAGTCTTTGAGAACATCGAGAAGGAAGTTAACGGGTTTGCTCAGAACATCTCCATGGGCATGCAGATGGGTGCGCAACTCGTCGATGCTCAGCGTATGGGGATGGAGTATGACGTTGACTCGGGTGGACTGGGGGGTGCAGCAGGCAGTGGGTTAGGGCAGTTATTCGGGAGCTGGCTTGGGAAGAAAGGCGCGCGGGTACTCAACCGAAACGCCCGGGTGCAGAACCTGGGGGCAAAGGTCGGATACCACGCCAACAACATTCCTGAGTTCTTAAACGAACTGCGTAACAACAACCGCTTCTACGGTGACTGGCGTGACAAAGGCATGGACGTCGCCCGACGTATTCTGCCCGGTCCTTTCCAGCGTAACACACAACTGGAAGGCCAGGATGAACTCCACGGCGGGATGCCAACCATGTTTGATAACCAGACCCACAAAACCATCAACGAAATCCTGCCTGGCTATTTGTCACGGATTTTGCAATCCCTGGAATCTGCCCGTCAAGGCAAACCGGTCAGTCGGTTAGTCTATAACAAGGAACGCAACAAGTTCACCGTCCAACGTGAACGTACTGCTGACACCGCTGCAGAAATCCTGGACGACCGTAAGATTTCCGCGATTCGCAGTTCTGCGGATGCAATGGTCAACCGTATCGATGCAGAGAACAAGCTGTCGCCAGAAGCCCGCAAAGCCCTGGCTGATAGCCTGATTAATGAAGCAGATAAAGGGGGGAGTTTCAGTCCAGCTCGGTTTGCTACAGGTGGTGTGGAGTTCTCCAGTGATGCACGTGTTCACCGGGAAATCACCGGACACCTGCGTGGGCGTTATGGCGTAGATGCCTTTGGTAAGATGGGTGACGATGCTGAGAACTACAACCGAGCGGCGTTAGATAACTCCTCCTTTAAAATGCTGCGTGAAACCATGCCGGATGTCTATGCAACGATTAACCGCATGGTCAACACCGGTTCAGCAGAAGACCTGCGGGCCCTGGGGATTCTGGTCTCTGACCCGAACAACCCTCGCAAGGAAATGATTGACTACAGTTTCCTGCAGCAACGCATGGCCGGTGGGGATTGGACTATCGATGACCTGTCTGATTTAGGGGCAGGTGGCAAGAGCCGCAGTAAAGGGCGCGGTCGTGGCAGTCGGGGTCGTCCACCGGGTGCCGGTCGTGGTACACCGCCGCCGATTCCACCGGGTCCAGTACCACCTCGTAACGACACGGACAGCGTGAAACTTGCCGGGGCCTTTGACCGGTTCGGGGATTTAATCACCGCATCATTGAGTAAGTTGGGGGTCGACCTGGGTGGTCACCTGGATAAACTCGGTGAGCGGGTTGATGCCCTGGGGGTGCGCATTGATGCACTGGGTACCAAAATCGAGGAGCACTCGGTTAAACAGGAAGCCAAAGAAAGTGTACTGTGGCTTAACCGTATTGCCAAACTGCTGTCCAGCATTAACAAAGGAGGGATTCGTCGAGGGCGTCGTCGCCCACCGACTGTGAACCCGGATGGTTCGGTTGATGCGGAATTCGATGACGAACCCGGTGAGGAAAACTGGGACGAATGGCGGGATGAAGATGGGGATATCTTTGACCGGGCACGTGGCGGTTTCCGTCGGGGTGCACGAGGTGCTCGCAGTGCCTTCGGACGGGCCAAAGCGTTTGGTGGTCGGCAGTACCGTCGGGGACGTGCAGCAGCCGGTCGTGCCGGGCGGTTCGCAGGTGCGCAACTCGGTAAAGCCAAAGACTGGTTGATGGACGGTAAGTCACTGTTCGGACGCATTGGGGATGTCGCCAAAGGCGCAATGAGTGCGGCAGGAACGTTGCACAACATGTTCCAGGAAGTCTTTGACATCTATACGGCACCCGATGCTGAAAGCCCGGTGATGACCGCTGCCAAAATGCGCGCGGGCCATTACTTCAACCGACACACCAATGACCCGATTGCCAAGTTCTCTGATATCAAAGGGTCCGTGGTGGATGAGAACGGCGATGTGGTGTTGACTGAGGAAGACATCCGTCGGGGTCTCTACGGTAAAAACGGCAAGCCTGTTGGCGGCAGTTTAATGCGCGGAGTAGTAGGTGCGGTGAGTGGTTTAGTGGGGCGCGTGTTTGGTGTCCCGCAAGCCGTGTTGAGCCTGGCTGCCCGTACGGCCCGTAAAACGCTCAGTATGACCCGTAACGCGATTGATGGCCCAGAGGATGTCTACGTACGGGGTGAAGAGTCTCCACGCCTCCTGGCGATTATCATGCGGCGTCAGGGCTATCGGTCCAAGGCCACGGGGCGTGTCATCAAACGTCCATCGGATATTGATGGTCCGGTTGTGGATATTGAAGGCAACGAAGTGTTGTCAGCTGACGATATTCTCAAAGGGTTGGTGGACAGTCAATCCCGTCCTGTGGTGGGATTGGGGGGTAAACTGCTGCGTATGGCCAAAGGGGGCTTCGGTCTGATTGGCAAAGCAGCGGGACTGGCTAACCGGGTGCGTAAGTATGCCTGGAACACCGCCAAACGGGGCGCACGTGCCGTCGGTCGGGGTATTCGCGGTGTGGGACGTTTCCTCGCCAAAGGCTTTAACTTCCAGGCCAACATCGGCTTTGGGGTGGGTGGTGGCGGTCAGGCCAGTGGCGCGGTACTCGACGGACTGGAGGCGATTTACAACCTGTTGGATGACCGTCTGCCGGGTGAGTCTAAATTCCGTGCAGGAAGCTGGCAGGAGAAATACAGTCGTCGTGCCACACCGGGGGAAACCAAGAAGAAACTCGAGCGGGCAGCAGAAGGCTCACCGATACTCAAATACCTCATGATGTTTGGGGGTGCGGTGATGTCGGGCTTTGCCTGGCTTAAGTCGAAGTTTGGGGACTTCTTCAGTGGGGTGAAAACGCTGTTCTCTGCCAAACGGGGTGCAGATGCCCTGGGTGGGGCGGCTGATGCTGCAGCCGGTGCCGGTGGACGTCGGGGTCGGGGCGGGTTATTGCGTCGGACCTTGTCAGGTGCTGGGCGTTTAGCCAAAGGTGCTGGTCGTCTGGCACTGGGTGCGTTGCCGTTTCTCGGCCAGGCCGCAATGAGTATTGGTGGGGCTGTCGTCGGGGTATTGGGTGCGCCATTGACCATCGCCATCGGTGTGGCAGCGGCGGGTTACTTTGCCTACAAATACTTCAAAGGCCGTCCACAACCGTTGCAGCGCTTGCGCTTAGCGGAATACGGCTTTGACCCGTCTGACAAAGAGGCCATGAAAAAGGTCATCGAGATGGAAGGGTATTTGCTGGAGAGCGTCAGTGTCCAGGGTGGCAAAGCGAGTATTGGCAATGTCAATACCGACGAGCTGCTTAAACGCGCTGGGATTCCAGATGACCCTGCTGCACAACAGGCCTTTACGGAGTGGTACCGGGGACGTTTCATTCACGTGTTCTTACGTAACGTGTCAGCCCTGAAACAGGTCGGCAGTACCGTGAGTCTGTTGGAAGTGGACGACAAACTGGACAAAGGGTTGAAAGCAGACTTTGCCAGTGCCACCCGCGAACCGGCCAACTCAGGCTATACTCCGTACAGTGTAGGCGGTCAACCGTTTGCGGATATTGACCCCCTGACCACCGGGGCGAAAGCCGTGGACGATGAGATTGCGGCCATCCGTAAGGAGTTTGCACAGTACAAGAAAGCCACTGCCGTGAAGTCTCCCGCACAGCAAGTCACCGCTGCGATTCCGGGAGCACCGGCCATGCCGACCCCAACAGGCCAGGCTGGGAAGTTCCAGCCATCCGTGAATGCGTACATCACTCCGTCTGAGAAGACCGGTGGGTACGAACCGGGGATTGCCGTGCAGCAATGGACACCGGGGGCGAACCGGTTACTGGATGACCTGACTGCGGTCAGGATGCGACTCTATGGGTTAGGTACGTTGGATGTGTCACAAGTCAACGCCTTAACCACACTGGAGTCCAATCTGGCTGAGGTGATTTCTATCGGGAACGACGGCAAGGTCAAAATGACCATGGCGCCCGAAGGCATCTACAAAGCCAATGCTGGGTTGTTTGGTCGCAACCCAACCGACGGTCAGGCGCAAACCGAATGGGTCACGTGGTTTAACTACCGCTTCTTACCGGTGTACTCCCAGTTCATCTCGGCGTTGTGGGGCATTAACCGCAACATCAAACCGGGACTGGCCTGGAAGTATTTGCGTCCAGAAGACATGTTGTCCGTGGCCGAGTTGTTGAAAGGAGTACGGGCGAATACCCCGGACGGTGCCGTGTCAGTCTGGGCAGTGCATGCCTCGGCCTTTGCGGGGGTGGAGTCCAACCAGGACATCACCTCTATTGACACCAACCTGACTTCCTTGCGCACCCAGGTCAAAAACAACCAGTTCCAGGAACGGACCCCGAATGTCAATGCTGCGTCTCAAAAACAAGGCAACGGCACCACGGGTACCAACTCGGTGGCCAGCAACACGACCCCAGGTAACGCTGCGAAACCAGGGTTCTTCCAACGGGTCAAAAACTGGTTTACCGGTAACGGGGACGCACCGTCTACTGCACTGGGTGGTGCGGGTCTGGGCACCGGGTACAGTGGCGGTATGGCCCTGGGTGGTGCCGGTGGGGGTGGAGGACCTACTGCTGTGATGGGGTCACCTATCATGCAGCCAGGCAACGGTACCGGGGGCGACATCAATCAAATCCCACAACCTGAAGGTGATGGTAGCTGGGATGCGTTGAAGAAAACCATTGTGGCGGCTGCCAACATGGCCGGGGTTGACCCGGGGTTAATGGCCTCCATGGCATTTGTGGAGTCCAACTTCCGGGCTGCTGTGAAACCGGGCACCAGTGCGGCACAAGGACTGTACCAGTTCATTCCATCGACCTGGCGCAGTATGATGCAGAAGTATGCAGCCAAATACGGGATTGACCCGAACACCCCACCGTCTGACCCTCGGGCCAATGCCCTGATGGGCGCCGAGTATCTGAAAGAGAACCAGAAGATACTCGAACAGAAGCTGGGACGTCCGGTCACCGGGACTGACTTGTACCTGTCGCATTTCTTGGGCGGGGCAGGCGGTCCACGACTGCTCAAAGCACCGAGTGGGGATTTGGCACAAAACCATGCAGATGCCGCAGCAGTGAATGCCAACCGAACCGTGTTCTTTGCCGGCGGTCGTCCGAAGACAGTGGCGGAAGTCATTGCCTGGGCGAACAAACGCATTGAAGGTGACGGGGGCAAGTTCATGACTGAAGCCCAATCACTGGCCGGTAACCCCGGTGCGTTGAAAGCAGCAAACGACCCACAGATGGACGCGGCGAATGATGCCACGGGCGGGACTGCGGCAACCGGACCACAACGGCCATCGGATGACGGTGATGTCGCGAATGCACGGGGACAGGCGCAAGCCGCCAGCATGAACAATGCGTCTACCGGCATGCCTACCGCACAACCGACACCGGGACCAACCGGCGCAGGGAGTGGCAACGGTGCACGCAGTGGGATTGCCGTCAGTGGCGGTGACAACGCCCCAACACCGAAAGACACCGACAACTATGTCAGTGACGTGCAGACCAGCGCACGGACCGCACGGACGAGTGCCCAGATGGACTCTGCGGATGCTATGTTGGACGTGCAACGGGAACAACTGGAAGTCCAGAAAACCATGTCAAGCCATCTGGCGCGATTGGTGGAGTTGTTCCAGGGTGGTCAGACGACACCCGCCAGTGCCCCGGCAGCAGATTCACCGGCTGCCAGTACTCCGCAAACGAACCCCAGCGACCCACGTCGTAACGGGGCCTCGAATGCAGGAGCACAACGTGTGAACCCTGCTGTTTCAATGAAACGGACGGGGTCGTAATAACAGGAGGGGGAAACCCCTCCTACCCTTTTCTTTACTCCGAGGTCTGAGAAGATGGTCGCAGGCGTAACCGATACCACAATTAAAGATGCCACTTGGATGCGTCAGAGCTTCATGCTGCCCATTCGGGCCATCAATGAAGAGGACGCGTCTCGACGGACGTACAGTACGGCCAAATGGAAGTACAACGATACGACGCTCGGGGGCGATGTTGTTTTAAACCCACTGCCACAGTTTACCCGCTATGCTGACCGCCCTACCCAGAACTACTTTGGGGTCGGTTACGGAATGGGACGGCTCTATTCTGAAGTATTCCACGACAACCAACAGCGCGTACACTTGCGTTTTGGCGTGCCGGAATACAACTCCCTCACCGGGTTCTTTACCACGTTCTATGACCCGTCGCTTTCGGCGCTGACCCGCAAAGGACGTGGGAAAGGGTTGTTCTATAAGGCCGGGTATTTGATTGGGTCGGTGTTGGCCCTCCCACTCACGGTGTATAACTCGGTCTCTGGGATTATGCGCTTTTGGATGGGACAACCGGCGTACAAATTCGCCTACCTGAAACCCACCATGCCACTGTACTGGAATGCCTTGCAGAACATGCTGGACACCGTTGCCAGTAACATGGGGTTGGGATTAGCCGCCCCCATGGACCGCTATGCGAACTGGGGCAATGCCGGGAACACCGTGATGGATGTGAAATCCGTCCCGGACGTGCAGGCGGAAATCGTGCGTAAGATGATGCCGGCCAACTGGGGCTCACAAGGAGGGATTAACATCTATGCCGTTTCCCGACGGGCACAGATGTACGCGGATGCCTACTACCGCAAAATGCAGGAGGTCTTAAACCAGGCCCGCAGTGTGGAAGAAGCCGGGAAACTGTTACGTGCCGTGGAGACCGGTGAATTGCGATGGGACTTAACGGACTACAAGAAATCAGCCCGTACCCTACAGCAGTACATCACGGATTACCTGGGTACCCAGATGGGGATGGAAGGCGCAGAAGCCAGCAACACCCAGAACATGGGCGCCGACGGTACGGTGGCTAACGCGGCGGCACAGTCAGCGAAAACCGGGGAAGCCACACCCTTACCAGAAGCAGCGGAGCAAGCCGGGAGCTGGCGTCAGGCGAATTCATCAACGGACCCAACGGCCTCGACACTTACCACCAAAGTCTGGGACCACTTAGTCGCCGAAGCCCGTGAAGGCTCGGCTTGGGTATCATTGCGGGTTGACCACGTCGGGTCTGTGTCTGAGTCGGTGAGTACGTCGATGCAGGACTCGGGATTGGCCTCGACCATTAACAGCATGTCTGCCTCCAAGCGCAGTATGCAGTTTAACCTGGCAGGCGGTAATGTCGGGGATGGGGTGATTGCGTCTACCATTGAAGGCATTATGAGCGCAGCGACAGATTTGGTGAGTGGTGCTGCCAATGCCGCTGGTTTGGGGGGGATTGGTATTCTGTTGGGCGCAGGCTTAGTAGACTTACCGCAAGACTGGTCGAACACGTCTGTGTCTTTGCCACGCATGAGTTTTACCATTCAGTTACGTACCCCGTACGGAAACAAAATCTCCCGCTTCCAAAACCTGATGGTGCCGTTGTGTGCATTGTTGACCGGGGCACTGCCTCGCTCTACGGGTGCGTCGTCGTATGAGCGTCCGTTTATGTGTGAGATGTTCATGCAGGGTCGTCACCAAATCCGCTACGGTATCATCGACTCTATCAGTATCGAACGTGGGGTCGGTAACGTGGGCTGGACTCAGGATGGCGCACCGTTGGGGATTGACGTCACGTTCTCGGTGGTGGATGCTTACCAGGTGATGCACATGCCAATTGCCAAAGGGATCATGGACTCGAGCCAATCGGTGTTGCGGTACATGTTCGGTGACGACACCCTGTATTCTGATTACCTGACAACGCTCGGGGCGGTGAGTCTGGCCGACCGGACGTACGGGTTTGAAGTCTTAAAGCGCCGCTGGAAAAATGCCAAGATGGATTTTGACAGTTATTTCTCGGTGGCTCACTTTGCCAGTGCGGCCTTTAACAACCTCCCGGGACGATTGATCCAGGCGATTGCCCATCAGTCCAACCGTGGCTAAACAGCATAATTGGGAGGCGAAAGCCTCCCGTTATGTCGTCAATCAGATAGCAATGCCGGGGTAGGTGGTTTTAACGAGCGCTACGGCATCCTGAAGCGGATAACTGTCGGCAACCAACACACAGTCCCAGTAATCGTTGTTGTAGCTTAGTAGCGTGCGTGCATCGCGACTGGCGGTCTGGAACGGGGCCAGTTTATTCACAACCTGGTTGTTGCGTACGCTGCTGTCCCACTGTGGGTCCAGTGAGGTCAACACCCCTAAGAATTTCACCAGCAGGGCCGGGTAGTCAGCCTGTTGGTCATCGGCACGAAACTGGTAGCCGCCTAACACCATGTTGATGGCCGTGGGGTAGGTCGCCATGAGTTTATCCGGGCCGGTGTTTTTGATGATGGTAATCAGGGTGTCCAGTTCTCCGGTGACACATGCGGCTGAAAACGAGTTGGTAAGGGTGTACTCCAGATAGTCGCGTTCAGTGGTGCCTTTCTCGAATTTGTCCATGATGGTCGAGATAGTATCCGCCAGGCCCCATTCGGTGGAGTACTCCATCAAACTCCCGATAAATGCCATCTTTGCGGTGGCGTCGACAATGCTGGTTAACCCGATATCCCCAAGTACCGTTTTAAACCCGTTCAGTACCCCCTGGACATCCCGGGCATTGACTCCGTTGGCCACCTTGAGGACGTGACCCGACGCATCGGTAATTTGGCTGACGTTGACGCCGGCCAGGCTGCTGAGTTTGTTGACGGCGCGCAGTTGTGCTTCCGGGGACAAATCTTTAATCGAGGTGATGTTCACCCCAAGCAGAGAGTTCAGGCGGGATTTGGCTTGGTCGGGGTCAAGGCTGACATCCCCGCCTTTGATATCCAACATGTTGGCTAAGGTGGAGAGATTAAACCCACTGGCTCGGATGTTGGTAAAGACACTCCCCAACACGTTTTTCACCCCGGTCACGGATGAACTCAACAGGTCAATGGTCGGGGCGTTGTACACATCCGCCACTGGCAGCTTATCCAACGCGGCGCCCTGGAACAGGGTCTGGGCAATCTTCGGCATGGGTAGTCCTCTGAAAACAAAAAAAATGAAGTACGCTATAAAATGCCTGTCCCCAGACCGAAGTCCAGGAACAGGCACAACTTACTACACGTGTAATGCGTTGGTCAGAAGGCAGGTAGATTAGTGCTTCTCAGAAGTCTTTTCTGAAAGAGCAGGGAAGTCCGGTTTCTCTAATCCGCGCAGGTCTTCTGGAATGATTGAAGGATTCACGTCCCGATCGCGTTTCTTCGGGGTGCGGTCCATCATGGACACAGTCGATTCAATCGTTTTACCGTTCTTGAATTTCAAACGTACCGTGAACTCCGCACGGACTGGATTGAAAAACCGTATGGCTTTCATAAACACCTTCCAGGTCAAACGGTCGCGAAAGAGTTCCTTGTTGAGGTTCCCTCGTGCAGTTGCTTTATCTTTGGGTGTGTTTTTGATGTTGTTAGCAGGGTTGTTCAAATACTGCGCCATCAGTTGAGACCATCCGAATGCCCCCAGATTCATCTCACGACACAATGTTCGAAACAACGTTGCTAATGCACCTTTCGCCGGGGGCGCATTGACAAAGTTATTATTGACAGCGGTAAACATTGCGCTGGATGGATCTTCATCCCCGCTGTGTTCCTTTCCGTCATTGCCTCTTTTTACCATGTTATACTCCAGTAATGCTGGTTACTTGTTTAGCTTAAGAGACAAGATAGCCTCCAAAAACTCAGCAGCGTCCTCCATATACGCGAGTGTGCTCAATTGGTAATAGTCGTAGAGGTCTTCACGAGCCAGCTCACATTCTGCCAGTTCACGGGACACCTGCGGTATTAGTCGCTTGAGTTCCTTAGTAACCACGTACGGTGATACCGCGCGGCGGTCGCTGTCTTCCAGCCACGCGTCCAGCGTCACACGTCGAGGTAGTCCTGACACCTTATAGCGGTCGTCAATGTCTTTGCGTTCAGTGATAAGTCCTAAGACCTTCTCCAGGTTATGGATTAACCGGCTGGGGTCGGTGGACCGCACATTGAGCACGTAGTCATGGGCATCCGTTAAGGTGTAAGTTTCTTTGACCCACTCAGGGTTGATGAGTTCCACCAGTGCCGTCGCTTGCACGCGGGGTCGAATCTCATAGCTGAGGGGGGTATAGCGCTTTCGCATCTTGTTGACGCGGTGTTTAAGTAAGAGCCGACCAAACATAGTTTATCCTTAGAAAACTACGGGCAATCATACACTACGATAATATACGTTTATAAAGCGTTTATTTTAAATATCTCGTGTCACGGGGACTTATTATGTAGACCCCTTATTTCACGACGGAGTGTTATTCATGTCCACTGAAAAATCCGACCACGTCATTGAGCGCCCTCCGGTTCCAGAAGGTTACCACATCCAGGTACCCGACCTGGAGGGAGACAACGTTCTGGATTTAACGCAACGTGTGCGTATCCAGATGCTCAAACAGTATTTGATGACCGGTCAATTACCCCAGGACGCCAAAGATGCTGCAGTGATTGTCAAACTGTTAGCCGACATGGACAAGCAAGACCTGGGCAAGAAAAAGCTGGTTATCGACGAGAAGAACGTGGGTGTCAACAGCGAGATTGCCGCAGCCGGTATTGCACTGATGCGCAAAATTGGTGGCAGTAAAGCAGACCCCTACGCGGTGTCCAGCAGCCAGCCTCGCACTGCACCGAGCTTTGACCAGGCACTCACCCAGAACATCGAAGTGTTGCCGGGTGAAACCGATTTGTCACCCCGTGATTTCAGCACAGACCCCATTTAACCAGAGAGGGAGAAATCCCTCTCTTTTATTCCGTCTGTCCCACCGGGAACTTAAAGAGCTCAATGCTGAAGTGACGCACATCCACATAGCGCAGCGACACCACATCCATCAACCACTGGGCGGTCCATTCAAACGGGTTGACGTTGTCTTTGAACTCATTGCGGATATCCGCCATTTTCTCCTGGTCCGGTTCCGGGCCGCGCATGATGGCCGGGGTGTAAATCACACACGGGTGCATCTGGGCTTGCGCTAAGACGTCCTGGTGTGCCATCACCCAATAGTTGAAGTCATACATGATGACGTCAGTAAACCGGGATTTCATGGCATACGGACTGATGGTTGCCGGGTCTTCATAAATGGACCGGATAGCAACTTTGGCATCCAGATAAATGGACACCGCGTTTTCCATCACACTCGTGGCATCTTCGGATAACACAAACGGATAGGCGTTAATCACCACTTCAATATCTTTAAAGCCGTGGGGCTGGGCAGTAGATACCATATGCTCGCTGATGATTTTCCCCAGCAACCAAAAGATGGCTGTGGGTTTAGCATGCTGGAGATACGTCGCGTCCCGTGCCCGGTAGAGGTCGCTGTAAACCCGTACATCAAACTTACCCTGGGCGGCAAACCACAAGTCATCACGGTTACGGTCAACATAGCGGCTGTCGGTCAACAACGATGCGGCGAACTCATCGTCTATCAGACTGAGTGTCGCCAATCTAAAATCCAGTATGGACTCTAAGTCGATATAGAGACTCGTCCCGTGTTCACGACTCATTGTACCGCCTCTCCATGTGGGATGTATTTGAGAATCATCTCTAACGTTTTAGGCATGCTGGTCAACGGTGCATAGCTCAGCAGGATTAACGTCACCGCCCAGATGTTATCCGACAGTAACAACGCCGGCTCCGTGGTGCGCTGGAACGGCTCGGTAGCGGTGTCGTCCATGACCGAGTGAGTCCGCTTCATCAGTACGGAACCCCCGGCTGCCAGGTTCGTGACGATTTGGTCCCAATCACTGCCGGTGTAATAGCCGCGTAAGCGTACCGTTACCGCCAGTACAACTTCACACACCCGGCGGTCACTGCGCAACCGTGACCATAAATCTTTGAGGTTGCTCGGCGTGAGCATCAGCTCCAGTGAGATGGTTGTCGGGTAGGTCCAGGTGGCAGTCAGAAACGACCCCTGCGCAGCTTTGTCATTCATAAGGGACATGGCCTTGCGCCCGGTCTCTTCGACAAACAACTCAACGCAGGCCCGCACTGCTTCGCGCACCAGTTGCGTTTCCATTCGTTCAAAGCCCATTGCGGCTTGTGTTTCACTCATAGCGAGTTACCCATGTGCATGCCTTTTAAGAACGTGGCCAGTGACTGCGTGGACTTGACTTTGGTTGGGGTTTGTGCCACTACGTCCAATCGCCCTTCACCGGTTTGCATGATTAAACGGTTATGTTCACGGTAGGCTTTCTCATCGCCCCCACGCACCTTAAACAACTCTTCCAGTGCCCGGTCCATGCCTTTGGAGTAAAGTACCTGAAACTCCGGGAACGAAATCGCTGAGCCTTTAGACGCCCCGGTAGGCTGACCGGTGAGGTCATCGACCACACGGTTATTTTCCGGGATACTGATTTTCTTCTCCAGGGTCTGTTCCTGACGACGAATCGGCATATGCATCACCAGATACTTTTTTGGGGTCAGCATGCGCTGGCCCGTTTTGGCATCGGTCATCCACACCCGCTCAAAGAACTCATGCCCCAGACGTTTGGCGATGTTCACATTGCGCACCACGTCAACGTCGTGTTTCGCTTTGTTGGGAATGAACATGTGCAGGGTTTGTGCCCCCGACTCAATGTCTTTGACAAACGCTTCAAAGTCCTCGTCGGTCATGCCTTTAAAGCGCTTCTCCCAGATACCCCGGTTCGGCCCGTTGTTGTCCATCTCCCCAATGACGTCGAGCACAAGTGCTTCAGCCGCCTGACGATTACCTGCCATTGTGTTACCTCCTCGGTAGCTTGGTCACCCGATAGTTGACACCCAGCTTTTTGGCTTCCCGTATCGCACCCCCGGTACCCGGTGACACACCGTCCCAAAAGGCGGCGTAGTGCGTACAGACCTTCAGCATAGTGACGTTACGTATCATTCCTGCCGGGTTCTTTTTGCCTTCCCGATGGAATTTGTCCCATTCCGGGAGATAGCGCTTGTAGGCGTAGCCGTGCTTTTTCGCAAAGGCGTTCGCCATGGCATCGATGCCTTTGGCCCAGCCGTCGATAATCAGCACGTCCTCCACTGGCCAGTTTTTTAATAACTGACGCATGTGGAACTCAAACCACTCTTCCGGGGGATTCGCATTACGCGGACCCCCGACCATCACCCGAACCGGGTAGAGCAGTGGGTCATCGACCCCGGCATCATCGTCATCAATGGTGGTTGGCATAGTTGAGGAGTTTCCGATTGTTACGCAAAATAGGCAGAGCCTGCTCGGTAAACGTGGCGAGCCATTGCTCTTCGGACATGGTGGGGTGTAACAACCCAACCCCTTCTGGTACCCCAGCACGTTGGAACACGCCGTCCCAATACTGCGTCAGGTGCGGGATGGTTTCCAGCTGGTTAGACCGGCCGGTTTTGCTGTAGTCTTCTACCCACTGATACATGAACTGCGGGGAGAAACTAAACAGAATTTCCGTCAACAAATCTGACGGGGAGGCTTTGGGTATGGCTTTACTTTTGGTCGTAAAGTCCATCTGCGATTCCAAATCCATACAGGTATACTCCTAAGAAAGCTAAATCGTTGCAACGGTTACGGACCGCCATCGTAAAGGTCCAGGCACTGATGGCATCTGTGGCCCGGGAACTGGCCCGTAACTGCTGGTATTGGGTGTTCATGCGTGCGATGCGCTGCTGCAGACTGGCGAGGGTAACGTCACCTATCCACGCTTTGAGCGTCATCTGAGTGGTGTCCCGTACAGGTTGGGTAGGGGTGGTTGCCCCCCATTGTGCTTCCAGGTCAGATAACGCCCCATCCAGTGATGGGGTTGAGAAATAGTGCTGATACTGCAAGTCCATTGCGTTCCACTGTTTGTCGGTTGTACGGGTAATGTACTCCAACAGATTGTCATCAAAAAGTTGGTCAGACAAGGGAGGCCTCCGGGGTTTTGACTTCAGGGATGGTGCCGTCAGCAACCGGACCGTACCACCATGGGTGATATTCGCCCGCACGCATGCGCAGCAAGTCCATGGTCGACAGGAACTCACGATCGCTTTTCTGCTCTTCAAACGTCCAGTAGTAACGCGTTTCCAGCAACCGGTCCCAGTCATAGCCTTTGGCTTTGAGCTGCTCGTAGAGCTCTTTCGGGCTGCAGCGGTAGTTGGCATTGAGTTTGTCATGGAAGTTGAAAATCTGAATCATCTCACCGGTGATTTCAAACGCACGACGCAGCTTATAGCTGTTGTCGATTTTGTTACGCACGGTGGTACGGGACAGATTGACGTCAGGCAGTAAATCGAGTTGGAAGGTCAATGCGTTACCGGCTAAGCCGAAACGACCTGACTCTTTCATCAGCTCCAACGCAGTCAGCTCAGGCAGAACACCTTCACGCTGAGAAATCACCACGGTAAAGGGAATACCGGACACCATGCCTTTATTACGGATGGTGGTCACGTGGATTTTCTGCAGGTCAGTGTCGCCTTTGAATTTGTCGTCAGAGTCCGTTGGGTATTCAGGACCCCCTTCTTTGTGCTTCATGATTTCCACAGAGAAAATCAGATACACGGTGTTCATGAGAAACGTAAATTTCTCAGGAACATCTTTGAATTTGGTGCCGTTCTTTAAGAAGGTCAGGTTTTTGGCTGACGGGGCGTACGCATCGATTTTAATTTCTTTACCGACGTGCGCTGAGAATGCCATGGGGATATTGCCCTGGGTGGTCAGGGTTGGAATTTCCATCAGCATCTGTGACTTGGCGCCCGCTGAACGCATGGCCACGACGTTACGGCCTGAATCACCGACGTTAGCTTTGTCGTTGATTTCCTGAACAGAGTTGGTAACAAACATCGATAACGAATCGAGCTCGTGCGGTGTCGGCACCATCATCTCTATTGGTGAGCCATCTTTATTACGGTATGGCGTGGTCAGCATCAACCCTTTCTTGCCTTTGATTTTATCGGCAACCAGCTTTTTGAGTTGTTCGAACCAATCATCCCCGTACATCTCGGTACAGTCCGTCAGGAACAGACGGCCTTCTTCAATCAGGTCCAACCCCCCGATGTTCTCAAAGCGGGCAGCCAGGCCATGCCAACGTGACGGAGACGCTGAGGCTTCGGTGTCGTAAGACGAACCTTGTGCTTGCAGGTAGTTGTTCAACAGTGCCAGGGTAAAGTGGTGCATCACGGTAGACTTGTTCACGTTACCAGGACCGGCTACCCCAATCGTTGGCCAGAAGCCCCCGAGGGAAATCATTTCACCGTGGATACCTTCCACGTAAGTGCCAGACATGCAGTCAAACGGGAAGCCCACGTTATAGATGGGACGGACGTCAGAACTGGCTTTGTAGTATTGCTTCATGTTCACGAGCATTGGGTTATCCTTTGTATAGAACGCGGTGCTTCATCAATAAATTCCACCCATCTGTTAAAAATAACCGAGTGGTTGTATAGCTCATCTTATAGGTACTGTGCGCACACTACCTCTCCATTTTTTTCTTAAAATTTTGCACTCGAGGAATTCCCGATGTCACGAATGAACACCCGACTGAGTAATCATGTCGACCCCAAGGAAACCGAAGTCGTGGTGATGCCGGCGGAACATGTCGATATCACCGACATTGAGCACGGTACCGATGGGGCGATGGTAAACCTCGTTAACGAAATCAACGACCAACGCACGGTGTACGCACAAACACGCGATGACCAGGCGTCACTGGGTGAGATTGCCACCTCCCTGGAAGAATTTACCATGCTGGCGATGGAAGGCATCGGGGCGGAAACCGGCCTGGAAGCCCAATCTCTGTTGACCATGCAGTACGGCGTTAACCACCACCTGAAACGCATTGGTCAGTCCATGACGTTCCCGTCACTGGAGTCCAACGACGTCGGTAACCTGGAAAAGACCATCCTCACGGTAGAAGGTCTGGGTGACGCCATTGGTAAAGTGTGGGACGGTCTGGTGAATGTGGCGAAACGTGCCCTGGAATCGGTGGGAACGTTCTTCAAACACATGCTGGACTTCTACGCGGCCATGCGTGACAAGTTCACCAAACTGAAATCTCAGCTGCTGGCGCTGGAAGACAAAGCCACCGGTGAAATCAGTACGTCTGCAGCCAAACGGCTGTGGTACGGTGAAAGTAGCTACCGTCAGCTGCTGCCCATGTTGCAGGCGTTGACCAAAACCACGAATGCCTACGTCAATGACTTTAAAACCAACGGCCTGAACCGCTCTGCCGCAATTGTCAAAGAACTCACGGGTGTGGATAAAGACGGGTTCCCAACGGTCAATCCACAGAAGGTCAAAAGCTACATCGTGGATGAGCAAAAGCGCCGTGATGCCCTGTTAAGCTTAGGCTATGGCAGTGCGCCACGTCAGGGACATCTGGACCACCGGGTAATGAACCTGAAAGTGGATTACTCCAAAGGCTTACCGGGTGGTTACCGTCTGGTGTCACACAGCCCAGTGTTCAACGATCGTGAATCAGCGGTGGGTGATGCGGTTGCGGTGATGGAAGACTGCACCTTTGAACTCGAAGCCAACAAGGTCTCAGGGGCACCGTCCACCATGCCAGTACTGTCGATTAAAGACAGCATTGCCATGTGTGACATGATGCTGGATATGTGCAAAAACCTGGATGACGCCATCAGCCAAACCATCGATAACGGTCAGGCTTTCTGGGAACTGGAAGATGACGGCGCGCTGAAGAAACTCGAAGCGAGCTTTAACAAACTCATCGCGCTTGATAAAAACCAGCTCAAAGCCATCAACAAAGAAATCAGTGCCGGCGATGCCGTCGCACGCGGTATGGCAGCGGGCTGGAACATTGTGGCGCGAGGTTCCATCCTGTACGGTATCGTCTCCGGGGTGGTTGCCGCAGGTGCCACCGGTAGCGCCGCTATGGGGTGCATGGTGTTCCTCAGTGCAACGGGTGTGTGTACCATGGCCTTTGTTATTCCAGGGCTTGTGATTGGTGGTGCGTTGGGTCTGCTGTTCAAGAACTTCATGACCAAGTCCAACGGTGAAATGGCAGAGCATATCCGTTCTGATGATCCGAACGCCCCGATTCTGCACATCCTGCGTGCGGTGCTGTCTGCGCGTAGCTGGATTGGCATGTACACCGTCGATACTGTGTACGCGGTATGTGACTACTACACCAAAATCGGCCCGGCATTACTGGACTACATCGGCGATTCCGCCAAGGCCCATCTGAAAGCCCAGAAAGCAGACGTAAGCGACGCCGCTGCTGAACCGGCCCTGGCCTAATAACCCAGCAGGGGCTTCGGCCCCTCTGTGTGTTTGTCTGAGGACATTTCATGACTATCCATGTACCAAACCCAACACCGCAACACATGCTGCTTGAAGCGCGTGTTATCAGCATCAATGCCCGTACCCAGTTCCAGGCCCGTAAGGTTACCACGGAAGACAACGGGGTCACCACCGAAGCGTTGCAGGTAAATTTCATTCACCGCAACACCATTGAGAAACTCAAAGAACTCTGGGGCACGACGTCTGGGTTCATTCAGCGTCTCTTTACTAACGTCCCTAACATCCTGGCGCCGTCACTGGCTCTCTCCCGCACGATTCGTTTAGCGCAAACGAATGTATACCTGAACGACAAAGACCTCAAGGTGACCGTACCAGAGGGCTTAACGGGCACGTATATGGAATACCTGGACGTGCTGGAAGCCATGGTCGAGGCTTCGATTGATTTCTACGACCATACCCTGCTGCCGTTTAAAGGCTGGGTGGGTGAGTGCCTGAACGACCCGACTAAAATTGAATCGGTTCGTGGTCACAACGGCATTAAAGTCTTTGACCCTGAAGCATTGATTAAACAGCGCAGCAAGTTGTTCAAAGGCAAAGCGACCCAGGCCAAATACGGACAAGCGTTTAAACGCAACAGTGACTGGAAAGACATTGAGACCCGTGCCAACGCCCTGCTGTCTCAGATGTCTGGGGCACACTCGCCAACCGTGGTCAACGACGGGGTGCTGCGTCTGGACTCGTCTATCGGTCTGCTTATCGATGCAATGGTCGACCCACAGAAAACCTACAACGCCTCACCGAAGAACGTGGAAGCGCTGGCATTGCTGTGCTACAACCTGGCCAAGATGATTGAGTTCTATGGCCTGACGTGTTACTCGCTGCAGTCCACCATGATTGCGGTGAAAGCAGCATCTGAAGACTACGTGAAAGAACGCGGTTAACGGCATACACCCCCACTCCGGGCACGCGCTCAGAGTGGGGGTGTATTACGTCAGACTGCTTGAACAATCTTAACGGCTTCTTTAGCAGAAGGTACCATCGCAACACTGACGCGACGGGCTTCTACGAACTGCAGTAACGACTTGATGTCGCTGGCGATATCCAGTTGCTTACCGTACGTCAACCAGGACGGGAACCGTGACAGAACCATGGTTTCCCTGTCCGCCAGGTCACGGACCTGACGCAGTTGTGTCCCGTGTCCCCAGATTTCATTGGGTAAACGGGCCGGTAATTTCAACCCCGAAACATCCGTTCCCAATCGCAGGCTGTTATTCAACGCCATTAATTGTGGAACAGTGGGTTCTTCGTCACGAAGTAATGCATACAAAGATACCAGAGCGACAACACGCCGTGTCCGAGCAGGCAATACCGCACCGAGTAACCGATGGATAAACTTCACCTGCGTAGACGGGCTGGTTGAACTCATGGGCTGCTCTCCTTACGCTTTCAGGAATACAACGTTGGTATGGAATGCGGCGTAGATGCTTGTATCCTCAGCCGTGTCCAGGATAAAAGCATGCCGGAAAGAGATATCCGATTCACGCCACGTTACAACCGACACTTTAACCCCGTTGTCAGCCATTGCTGCTAACACATTGCGGTCCGGGGTATGTAGACCAAGCGACAACGTCAACTCCATCGTCTTGTCGACACCGGTAGTGTTATACCGAATCGGGACTTTGATTGTTTTCAGGCCGGGCTGAATGGCCTTCTTCAATTTAAGAGTTTCTTTTGTCTTCTTGACTTCTACATCGTAGAGCTGGTTAGTCAAATCAGTCAAAACGACCGCAAACTCAGGTTCACTGGTCGCTAAACAAGACTCCAGTACGCGCTCTAAGAGCTGCACGTTGTCCATTGCAAACAAGGCCCGACGAGGTGGGTTGGCTTCACCGGTGAGCATTTCACCCGGGTCACCTAACGTGTAGACGTCGTTAGACACCGGAGCCGTTTCCGTATAGTACATTCCATAACGCAGAATGGTATCGTAATGCTCCTGCTTGAACGTGGTGGCTAAATCACACACCACCGCTGTACAGTAGTTGTGTTTGCTCACCGCGTCCTGGTGGGCTCGGATACATTCGAGAATCGGCTCTGCATTTTTAGTGAACAGGACCGAGTAACGAACTTCACCCGACGGCTTGCCCCACAACTCGTTCTTACGGATATCCGCAATGCGTTTCTCCGTGCCTTGTTTTACCGACTGCTTATCATGAATACCGCAGTGATAAACAAATCGTCCATCCTTACTCGTTGGGATTTCCCCCAGATGAGTAAAGAAATACCAACATGAGTGCCCAAAGAACCGGGACGGTCGGGCATCGGCTTTCCAGTACTCTTTCGAATCATGGACTTCCAGAATCTCATGTTTGTCGTTGTTGCGTGAGTGATGCAGTCCACGGGTGGCATTGCGGTCGGCCCGGATGTTACCGATGTTGTCTGAGTGTCCTTTCGTCCACTCCCAGTCGAATGTTACGCCTTGTGCTTTCAGCGCTTCAATCTCAGGCAACAACATCTTCCATTCGCCCTGATTCGCCACCGGTAACCCATCGGGCTTAATCCAGTTGTTACGAATCCAGGCTTTTGACCAACTCCCGATTCCTTTTAACACATACTCCGAATCGAGAATGAACTTCGCCACTTTGGCGCCGGACTCTTTGAGCAGTTGTACCCCTTGAATCGCCGCTGATAGCTCGGCTACGTTGTTCGAGGTCTTACGCTCATCGTTACTGAATACCGGGGCCCAGGCATCGTAGTGGTTTAATGGAGTGACCTGCAACATGTTCTTGGCCAACCCATTTCCGTTCCGATACCCTTCATTGGTGGGTAAATCGATTTTCTTTGCAGCCTTATCGGTTGCTGAGCTAAGGGCGTACGTGTAACCGTGTACACCCCAGCCACAATGTCCCCCAGGGTTAGGACGACAGCCACCGTCGGTATAAAGAACAATACCCAGTGGTTCATCTGCCGGGGTCGTTTGTTTTTTTGTCATGGGTCGATTCCATTGTCGCGTATTCGTATCAATTGATACCTGGCCTGTGTACTATTTAACACAAGGCGCGTAACGCTCGTTTGCAGCGTTGATTAGGCGACGCAGTTCACGGACATGAATGGCCAGGATTTGATTCACCAACATCGGGTCTTGGGTAATCGGCTCTGGGGTGTTGGGCATCACAATCGGCTGCCACGTATACGGAAACGAGCAGGTATGGCCGGTAGACGTCAACAGTCCTTCGGTCACCCCCAACTGGTTAATATATTCGGTTAACCGGTAGTGGTAGTTAATGAGTGACTGACGATAACGCAGCATGCCAACGTGGTAGTCTTCGGAGGTTGACCGTTGCACGTAGTCAGAGCGTTTCGGGAGGGTCGGCTCAGTATAAGGTTCGATGTCTGCGAGCGAATCATCGGGTTTGTGTTCTTCAGCTGGTTCCCCCATTGAATTACACCCAACCAACAACACCGCAAGCAATGACAAGCTAACGAGGCGAATCATTCAGGCTGTCCTCACGCAGTTGTTTCAATACATCCACCGCGCGATTGTGTCGCTTCAGGGATTGGGGGGTTTGTTTGCCCTCAGTGCGAAACGTACTGAGGTTAGTTGCCGCACTTTCGGCCGTTCCGAGTTTGCTGCGCAAGTCCCGGTTCTCTGCGAGTAACACCCGATTATCTTCCTGGGTTGATACGAGTGTTGCTTGTGCGGAGGCGAGCTTGGCATTGATGGTTTCTTTCTCATCCCTGAGTTCACGAACCCGACCGTAGAATTTATCGTTCTCCGCGCGAAGACGATCCCTGTCGTCGCGCAAATCACGGGTATTGGTGTCGTTTTTATCGACCTGGTCTTCCAGCACCATGACTTTGGATTCTGCAACGTGTAACCGCTGCATCATGTTAAAGGCATAATAACTGCCGTAACCCAACAACACCAACAGAAATACGATCGTGTAAAAGAAGGCTTTCAAGCGGGAAGGCGTCTCTGCCTCGGGCCCGCGTCGACCCCCTAGAACCATCTCCCTGAAGAACGGCCATAAGACTGGCAAGATTTTAATCAATGTTGCAAGCATTGGCTTCTCCTATCAATATGACCGGCGTAATGTCACCAGACCATGCTTTATTGCCAACAAATCATTCACCAAGAGGGTTGATTACAAAATGTACAGTGCTTATAGCTTTGTCAACATCCAGAGTATGATTGACAACGCCGTGGGGAAAGTGGCGCCCCTTGGTGAGTTATCTCCCGATTCTGCATCCTATTCAAAAGAACAGGGACTGTACGGCGATGCCGTGGCGGCCCCATATGCTCGTTTGGTTTGTTTTCGCAGTACCGAAGAAGATGACTCGACCAACAACGTTTCACTCGTCCCCATGGATGTTGCCTACAGTGACCCGTTGTTGCAGGTTGCCAACTGGTTTGCTCAAACGTCCATCAACGGTGGGTTTTCAAATGACAGCACCTTGGCTGCGCAAAATTTTAGCACGGAGTTCCCCAACTTTACATTACTGGATATCGGCAAGATGTACAGCAACACCGCTAACCAATGGTTACCGGGTTCTGTTGCCATTAAGCTCACGACGGCCAGTGAAGACAATTACTTAAAACTGTGGTTTGCAGATGCGGCGTTTGAAGCCGAGTACAGCTTCTACACCATCGAAGTTCTGCCGCCGCTTGATACGGTTGATGACCTGACTCAGGATTACGAAACGGTACTCCCGGCACTCAAGGCCCTGACCATTGAAGGCCAAATCAAAAAGGCGAAAGAAAAATGGTCGAAAGGTGTGCGTCCGGTTATCGATGCCGATACCTTTGAATGGTACGATTTCGAAGATGCGGAACAACACGCGCCTGCCCCTTACGTCTACGCGATTTGGGGACAAGCCGGTAACAATGAGGACGCAAAGCGACAAGCGACCCGTGACTTTATTCTGGGTAAATCCAAATACGGTCAGGATCGGTGGGAGGTCCATCATCCCGATTTGTTTATCCCAACGGAATTCTATTTGATTCCATTATGGGACCGGGTAGCAGTACCCGAACAAACCGTAAGCTACGGTCTGTACCGCCCTGTCGTAAAACCGGCAGAAGCGGTGCGTATCTCAAAGGATACCATGGTTGGCTATCCTGATGCGTGGGTATCCGGTGACAACATCGAAATCGTCAGTACGTGCATGAAGTCATTGCAAGTATTGGCTCTGGGCAATGAGAAAAACCGATTAGCGAAACCCACGTTCAGTGAACAGTGGCCTGGCTATGCGGCTATCTCAACCACCCACGTTGACTTTGACAACCTGCATCCGGAAACACAACAGTTTATCTACCTGCTGTTGAACATGTTGGTGGCAGCGGAATCATTGACTGCGTACAGTGATTTGCCGGCCGGCATGAGTCGGGTGACCCGTGACGGGAAACTCTATCTCGCCGCAACCTACAAAGACTGTCAGTATCTGGTGCTGAACAAACAGTATTTCACGGACCAGGCCAGCGCCAGTAACTAAGGGGTAACACATGGCAATCAGTCTTATCCCGCCACTGAACACGCGGGGGATTTACACCCTGCGTGACCCGTGGGTGTCTGACGTAACGAGGATTTACAGCTGTATTGGGGTAGAGCGTTTCTCGGCCCTGGCGGCCCGCAACATTAACGTGTACGAAACCTACTACAAAGCCCGTGGGTTAGCACAGACCGTTTACGATGAAGACAACGCCGCTGGAGCAGCCATCATTACGTTGGCCAATGAGTTCGCTGAACCCATTTCCGTGCCGTCGACCTACATCGTAAGCTACCCCAATCTCGGCAGCGTGACCTATGACCACATTGTGTTATCCGTGAGCTTAGGTGAGCTATATTCCGGGATTGGGTTAGAAGGGGTGCAGGAACAAATCGCCCTGGCTGTGGAAGGGGTGATTGGAGTAACGCCGGCCGTGAAAGTGCATACCGCACCGTCAAAGAACGCGATTACCCCCGACCAGCACCAGACCATCGAAGCAAACCGCAATGCGGCGATTACCAACCGCACCACCAACGCAGCAACGATTATCGCACTGCAACGCCAGGTCGCAGAATTGCAGCAACAGAACGCCACAATGACGCAAATCCTTATCGATAACCACTGGGTCGGCAACGCCTGATCATACACGACAACATAAATGGGGGGACGTAAGTCCCCCCAAATATTTCGCTACGCAGATTGGCCGAAGCCAAAGAGTACCTGATAAGGTCTCTAAAGGGTGGGATAAACAGGAGGCGTTTTCCCATATAATGCCATTAATTAATTGTCAAACACTGGTTGTAGTTGTCGGTGACCGTAACGTTATCGGCATGCAAGATGTTAACATCCGCTAGGGTGAACATCGAATGCAGTGCCGGGTTGTGGGAAATCAAAAACACCTGCGTGGTTTTACCGGACTCTACCATGAACTTGATGTACTGCATCACCCGCACGGCATGGGTCTCATCGAATTCACGGGCCAGTTCGTCTAAGTACAGCGGATAGTCTTTCAGTTGCAGATACCGCATCACCGTAAACCGAAACGCCAGATTGATGATGGCTTGTTGGGAGTCAGACCCCATGTTGATATCCCCCACCAAATCGTCTTCTTCCCCCCTGACTTGTAACGGGAACTTGTAGTTCAAATCCCCACCATCAATCCCACACGGCAACACTTCAAGGTCATAGGTCCAGACCGTTGCAATGTAGCTGTTGATTTGACTAATCAGACTGTTAACTGAGCTGCTGAGGTATTCCGCCACCAAGCCTTCTTTCGGGGAGAGCATGCTGGCCAGGGCAGCAGCAGCATCCGATTCTTTACGGGCGTCCTCCATGGTTTCCCGTAAGCGGTTCAGTGTGTTCTGGGCCTGGTCTGCTGCCCGCAGGCGGTTTTCCAGTGACGCCAGACGGGATTGACGTTCAGCAATCAACGCCGACATCCGGGCATTGAAGTCCATTTTGGCTTTAACGACTTCTTGCTCCATGGCGTCGTCATACACAGTCTTGAGTTGCTGGTAGGTAGACTCCAGCATCAGAAACGCCCGCTCGTGTCCAATCAACGCCCGGTGCTGTTGTTTGGCTTCGTTCAGTAAGCGTAACCATTCCCCCATTTGTTGTTCCAGTTTTTCATACTGGCTGTTCAGTACGGTCAGGTTTTTCTGACGGGCTTGGTTGTTCGCGGTGACCGCCAGCTGGTACGCAGTTTTGACCTGCTCCAGTTCGGTGGTGAGATTGAAGCGCTCGATTTGTTCTTCGAGGGTGGTCATCCAGTGACGTACGTCTGCCAATAACATCTTAGGGCCGGTGGTAAAGTACGGGGACTCAATCACCGCCGTCCGATAGGCTTCCAGGGCTTGTTCTGCTAACGCCCGGGAAATCGACTGACGACGCTGACGCCACTCATCCACTTCTTCAATGTACTGGTGAACGTCTACTGCTTCATTGCGCAACATCGTGAGTTTGGCATCCAGTATCCCGAGTTCGTGACTGATTTGGCTGCGGGTATCGCCACCAATCCCGGGTTTGAATGACGTAGTGCAACTCGGACAGACCACGTTCTCGGTGGTGTCAATGCGGCGCAGCTCCATCTGCAAATGGACCATGCGATTACGGGCCTGGTCTTGCTCCTGTTCAATGGTCTGACTGCGCCCCACCGCTTTCACATACTGCTCTTTGCCATATTCCGGTTTGGTGACCGGTAAGGCACTGAGCAAGTCAGCGAGTTCCCCAATCCGGTCCCGTAGAATTTGGGCGACAATCGGGGCCTGGGCATCCGGCACCAGTATCCGACCCGATACCGCAAACTGGGTGACACGCCGTTGCAACAAGTCCACCCGTTGCGCTTGCACTGCCAGTTCTTCATCTGAAATCCCACCCAGTTCTTTGAGTTGTTTGTCGAGTTCATAAAACTCGTTCACATGTCGGTCGTACTGGGCTTGCAGGTGTACCACCCGGTCCGCTTCACGTACCACCGCCGTCTGGGTTTCTTTCAGCGTACGGTACGGACCCAAATCAGATTGACGTGTATTGAGGATGGTTTCGCTTAACTGGGTGAGTTTGCTGTCAGTCAAATACCCGGCGTTCAGTGTCCCCAATGGGATTTTGGCTTCCATGTATTCGGTGAGTTCATCCTTCACCGCCTGGATATCCTGCTCCAGCGTCAGTCGTTCAGCATCCGGTAACAACACCTTGCTCACTTCAGGGAACTGTTCCACGGCATGTTTGTGCACCGCTGCCATCTGACGACTGCGTGCCATGAACTGCTGGTAGACCGCCATGCCTTCTTTGATGTCCACCGGGGACAAGACCTGAAACCACTCCTGACGTTTGGCCGGTGACATGTTAACGAACTTTGACATGGTTGAGCGGCCCAACAACACGTCATGCAGTTCTGATGTCAATCCCGTGTACTGAAATACCAATTCTTTTTGTACCGCACCCGTGCCCCCTGGATTGAGTTCATCAATCACCCCGTCGTCATGCACCAGTTTAAATGAGTGACGGGCTGAGCGCTTACCAATTTCTGAGGTCAGGATAAAGCGGTTGCCGTTGTGGGTGCCCTCCCAGTGTTTGCTGCCGCCTTCATGGTAATCCCCGGGAATGGCCGGGAGCATGCTGAGTTGTGAGAGAAAAGAGGACTTCCCACAGCCGTTGGTACCCAGGATAAGTTGGAACGGGGAGGCCGGGGTGTATTCAATCTCGTTGATGCCAGACAATGCCAGGGGTTTGTACCCCACGAGCTTCAGGTAATCGGTATCCATCGGAGTGTCCTAATCGTGTGTATTCGTCTCTGTATAATGTCCAGTGTCTGTAAGGTTTTATTTCATTCCACTTTTCGAAAAAAATAAATTCAATTTTTGGGTTTTTTCTTCTCTCTATATCTAAGTACTATACTAATACAGCGGCATAGTTGCCGCTGGCTAGGGGTCGGATTACTCAAAGATATAACTCATCTCGTGTAGAAAAATACATATTTGTAACAAAACGTAACAAGGTACCCGCCCATGAAAATGCGTCAGTCTGAATTTCACAAATATTCCATCGGGATTGTGGCCGAACATGCCAAACTCGGTGCACGCGAAATCCTGGTGATTCCCATTGAGGAAACCCCGCACGTCGACGGGATTCTGAAATCCAATCCTCAGGTACTGACCACCAAAGGCGTGGACGGGGAAGGCAAAGACTACCAGGACGACGCCCTGACCGATAACACCGTCACTGCAACGTGGCTACCGGATTCCGCTAACCGGGTCAGTGCCCCTAACGTGCGCAGGAACACCCGTGTGCAACTTTACCGCATGGGTGATAGCGATACGTTCTATTGGCGTGATCTCGGCTTAGACGGCCATCTGAAGCGCTTAGAGACCGTCATCTACGCCTTTAACAACAACCCCAATGAGAACGGGGCTGACAGCGTGGACCCGTCCCAGTCATATTTCATGGAAGTCTCAACCCACACCGGGGTGATGACGTTGTTTACCGGCAAGTCCAATGGTGAGCCGTATGCCTACACGTTACAGCTCAATGCCCGGGCCGGTAATTTCACCATTGCCGATGATGAAGGTAATGAAGTCACCCTGGACTCGGTTGCCAAACACATCTTTGCCAAACTCTCCACCGGGACCGAGTTCAACCTGGACGGCAACAACATCTACGGGTATGCGCCAGACACCATCAACTTCAAGGCAATGAAAAACATCCAGATGCTTTGTCAAAAGTTTTATCTGGAAGCCACGCAATCGTTTGAGTGTAAAACCGCGACCTTTGATGTGGTCGCCCCAAAGGGGAGCTTCTCCGGGATTTGGACCGTTGGGGCATTGGCCACCAACTCCAAAGGCGGCTATTCCGGGAAGGCCACCATTGATGCGGAACTCGAGGTCCTGAAAGATTTTACAGTGTCGGCTAATGCTACGGTAACCGGCACGTTACATGCCAACAAAGTCATTTCAGACCAGAACATCGACGCACCGAACGTGTAGGAGGGAATGTGTTACAAATCGTAGAGGGTACGGTATTTGACTACCCGGCACAGACTATTGTGAACACCGTAAACTGTGTAGGGGTGATGGGTGCGGGCTTAGCCAAAGCCTGTAAAGACCGCTGGCCTGAGATGTTTCGGGAATACGTCACGCGGTGTCAGGACGGGCGGTTAGAACCGGGGGTGTTGCATTTATGGAAAGGGGCTGACCAATGGGTATTGAACTTTCCCACCAAAGGCCACTGGAAATACCCCTCGCAGCTGAACTGGATTGTGAACGGGTTAGACAACCTTGAGCGGAACTACCGGGCCATGGGCATCACTGACATCAACATCCCGTTGTTGGGGTGCAGTAAAGGCAAACTCGACCCGGACGATGTGATTCCCCTCATCAAAGACAAACTGGGTTACAAGCACGACTTGTCTGTCCGCCTGTGTATCAATCACGCATAACGGCATATTGCCCAGGTCAACGCCTGGGCAATTTACTTTATTTATTTTGTTCAGGAACAACCACGGGGGTGTTGATGTAGGTCCGGTCTGTGGTGGCCTGGGTCTGTAAGCCGCTGACCTGCACCGCCACGGAATCTGCTTCCCCGGCAAACAACGTCAACCACTCCGCGTCTCGTTGCGAGAAGCGAATCTGTCCGTCCTTGTTGCGGATGAACTGTTGCATGCGGGTATTGAAATTCATTTCACGGGGTTGGGTTAACTGGGCCGAAAGTGGTGCCAAAGACCGCTGGATAGTTACCGGCTTCTCCACAGTTACTGTTTTCGGCGTACACGCTGCGAGTAGGGTCACGCAAAGTAGTGAGCAAGTCCAATGTAGCAGCTTGGTTCGCATTGAGTCTCTCCTGTAGTAGTTTGTCGTTTTGACTGGTGGCAATGTCGAGCTTGTCACGCAACGCGGCGTTCGCACTCACCAAATCCTGGTAGTCTTTCAAATACTGGTCTTTGCTCTCAAGCTGTTGCTTGAGTTGCCCGTTGTCGCTTCGGCTGTGAGCCAGTTCGGTGCGGGTCGTCGCGGTGGTCCAGATAAACAGCGACCAGGCCAACAACCCCAGCAGTAACCCACCCCATTTAATAGCAGTGGCGTATTTCTCAATCAGTGTAAGCACGGTACCCTCCACAAAATAAAAATAGCCCCGAGCATGGCCGAAGCCACACCCGACGCCATTCATACGATTACAGAATGTTTTTAACAATCAGACCTGCGTACAGGGCTTCGTTGTCATAGCCACGCTGCAACCAACCATTGGTGAATTCTTCGTTCGCTGCACGCGACTCGGAGATATCCACGTAGTAGCTGTTTTGCATTCCGGAGTGCGTGGTGATGATGTAACGCAACCCGGCTTTGCCCCGCACCTTAATGAAAGACGCCAGCGCACCCAGTGTCCCGGGACCCATTGCCCCATCAACCCCGATGTCTTTGTAGTCACGCTGCTGACGGTTACACACGTTCAGTAAACGTTGCAGAGCGAACACACCACGTTGACGACCGGCGTTAATCCCCCAGTCGAACAAACGGTCACACAGCACCGGATGAATTGCCTGGACTTCATCCAGACGCAGTTTGTCCCACCACCCCTTCTTGTAGATTTCCATCGCGAGCTCAACCGGCAGGGTACGCATGTTACCGTCCCAGTTGTATTTGCTCCACAGGCTTTTCCACTCAGTTGCGGTCGCTTTGGTGATACCATGGTTAGTCTCACCGCCCAGGTCATTGCTGTTGTTGACATAACCGGATTCCACCGCAACACGATGGCGAACAATTCCGTCAAAGGTAAACTGTTCGACGGTGGGGTTGCGAATATCAATCGCCATTACTCACTCCTCAGGTAGTTGTATTCCGACATAGTCATGCCTTTGTCCCGTGCGGCTTTCAGCATGAAGTCCGGCAACGCCACAAACGGCACGTGCGGGAAGTCTTGCGCTGACGGTAAATCCCGCAAGGCCTGACGTACCGACTGCAGAGCAGCCCGGTCTTCTTTACTGAGAGGATAGTCTGCCACGACCATAAAGTCAGTGGCGCCTAACACCAGTGTCCGCAACCGTTTCATCTTCAATGCCCGACCTGTATCGGTTTGCTGGATTTTTCCGTCTTTGTAGAACCAGGACTGGTCTTCATCGATTTCAAATCCACCAGGCACAGCATCCAACGGCACTTCGGTGATGACGTAGGCGGGACCCCCCATTGGCAACATGAATTCCGCTGATGGGTCGGCTGAGACGATTTGGCCATTGGCGTCTTCATCAAAGACAATCTTCAACGTATCACTGCGAAACTTATATCGCCAGTAGTACCAGTCACGGCCCTGGTCATCACACAGATGCGGTGTGTTGGGATCGTAGGCGTTGTACTCAGGGGTGTAGAATTCAAACCCCCGCATGGTAAGCAGTTCTTGAGCCATCAGGTTATCCTTAGGTGTATGGCGCTAACACCCAGTTACCGTTGCTGAGGTAATAGAGTGGACGTAAACGAACCCAGTAGTTAGAGCCACCGTAGTCAGCCCAACTGGTCATCACGCCCCCACTGAGACGTTCAGCAGTTGAGCGCTCTTTGACTGACGTACTCGGACCAAACTGAATGCGTCCACTGTTGCCGGCTGCGGCGTTGATTTTAGCATCAATGGTTCCCGCATCGTACGTCCCCACGTTGCCTGCACTGAGGTTGATGTCCCCGGTGAGAGCAATGCCGTTGATGCGCCGTCCGGTGGGCACAGAGCCGGTTTGACTCCAGCTAACACCGTGGGGGTTATCGCGACGGTTGACGTGGGCGTTGATGTTGTTGTTCGCACCATTGATGTTGTTCTGCAGCTGGGTATCGGCGTTCTGCAAGGCCACCACGCGGGTATCGGTTTCGGCTTTGCTGTACGCTCCCACATCCCCGGCACTGAGCACGATGTTCTGCGTCAGGGCTTTTCCGTTCACTGTCCGTGATGTCGGTACCGACTGGGTTTGGGTCGACGTCACTTCGTGTGGGTTGTTTTTGTTGTTGATGTGCGTGGACACCACTGACGACAACGCATTCAATGCGGTGGTCAGGCGAGTATCGACGGCATCCAGGTCCGCTTCGAGCTGGTCCATGCGTTTGGTGTTCGCCAGCTGGTTCGCATCGATTTGGTCCTGGAGCTGTTTCTTAATCGTTGCAATGCGCAGATAGATTTGCTCATGCGACGCGGTATCCCCTAACAACACTGCACTGGTGAGGTCATTGATGGCATCCACCAGATGCTCAAAGCCATACAGGTCCGTGGCGGGATGTAAGTGCGGAGCCGGTGGGAATGTCACCGGTTTGTTGGTGATGTTCAACCAGCTCACTGCCCGGTTGTCAATCTCCAGCAACGCAATCAGTTCTTCCAGCGCATACGCATTCGAACTGTAGAGCCCACCCACGACCTGGTAGTCAATCAACAAATCATCATTGATAGACTTATCCAGAATATGCAGCACCGCCGTCACGGGCTTGCCAGACGCTTGTGTGGCATCAGCGTAGAGATACAAACATTCGAAGTCCACACCTTGGGTCAACGCAACCCCGGTGGATTTTAAACGTACCACAACGCTGTCCGAATAGAACGGCCCGTAGTTCGTTGCAAAGGCCCATTTGTTATCAAACGGTACCGTGTGGACTTCTCCACTGACTCGGTTGTCCGGGTTTTTACCGGTCAAGTCCAAGCCATATTTCCAAACTGCCATAACCATGGAGAATCCCCTTTATTAGCTGACTTGATACCAGACGTGGCCATCACTGAACCCGCTGACATCCGCCGGCGGTGGATTGGTGGAAACCGTGACACGCGGTGGCTCAAAGAGGGTCACGAAAGCCGCAGGGTCATTGGTCTGGCATTTATACCCGACTTTGGTCACCGGGTTAAAATAGACTACCCCGCTCACCAATCGTTCAGCCACGGTTACCCCGGCGGTGACCAGCCAACTCGCACTGTCGCCGTCGTATTCCCAGACCTGGTTCCCCGGGATATCAATCAACGACTCCTGGTACACACTCTGGGCTTTGTACGCCGTGACTTGTGCAGCAGTCAGACACACGCCAGACAACTGCACCCCACCAAACAAATCCACGATGGTTTTGGTATCAACCGGGGTCATGTAGGCAGTGTCGCCTACCGGGTTCACTAAATCAGAATAGTCAGCCAGTGGCAGGTTCTGCACTTTACCCAGTCGGCTAGTGACGTAGGTTTCCAGGTCTTGTTGGGTTAACCCGTCACCGGCGCCAGCTGCATCGAGGGCCCGTTGCACAATCATCGCCACGATTTCTGGGGTGGTGACCGTGTTATCCAGGTTGGCCTGATTGGTGATGTCCGCATCGACCGTGGGGCGGTAGTTAGCCACGTTGTCCAGGTCAAGGTCTTTGGCCGTCAGGGAATGCACGTTGCCAGTGGCATCGATGTGTGCCTGCAGAGCTTTACCCACACCTTCCGCCACATACTGCGCCACCCGAAGCGGTGACATCCATTTGGCCGTACTGGTGCCAGTTTCGGCTTCCTTCTGATTGGCCTGTGCCTGGTTATAGAGCGCGGTGTACGCATCGATCGCCAGCTGTGCCACATGGATAGCCACTTCCAGCGAAGCGTAGTGGTCCAGGTTAGTGTTGCCGTCCGCGTCCGTGGTGGTCGCCATGCCTACGTTTTTAACTTGACCCAAACCCACGTCATTGGCGTCGGTCTCATGCGGGTTGTTTTTATCCGCAATGTGTTGGGCTAACGGCTGCAGGACTTTGGACTCACCCCATTGCTGGGTACGTAACGAGGTCATGTACCCGTCGTTGTCGACGCCTTCAATTGCCTGCTGCTGGGTGGCTTTGGGAATCGCTGTACCGCCTGAGCCACCCGGAATCATCTGCATGACGTGGTGCGGGTCATTGAAGTCATTCAGGTGTTCATTCAGTGCCTGGAACCATTTGCCACCACCGTTGAGTAACCCAGCGGTTAACGCTTTAATGGCCTCAACCACATCCTGCATGTCGGTGATGTTATCCACATCGTGCAGGTGTTGGGTCACCGGGAACTGTGACGGAATGTCGGTCACGGAATCCCATTGGGTGGTACGTGGGTCGATAGCCGCATTGGCTAACAGCGCCAGTGCTTTGTTCTGGTCGATTGCAAACTGACCCCCGATGGTCATGTAGTCAATCGTGAACTGTCCGGTGAGGTTGGTGTCGATTAACACAATCGCGCCGTACACGGGGCGTAACGTTACCTGGGTGTTGAACTGGTGGTATTCCAGGCCCAGGTTATAGTCCACGCCACGTATTAACGTCTTGCCTGAAGCGACATGTTTTACGACAACACTAAAACCGAAAAACGGTGCCGCAAACGGAATGAACCAGTTGTAGTTCGCACTCGTTCCCGGCGTAATAGTGTGTGGTTCACCAATGATTTTACATTCATCCAATACCCCACTCGGGTTGTAGGGGTAGGTGAATTCATTCGTTGCGGCCATGGTCAAAATTCCTCAAGGTTAATACCCCCACTGTTGTAATAAAGGGTAGTGACACATACTATTTTTAATTTTTCCAAAGGTAGAGCCTTATGTACACATATGTCAGTGCGCTCGCCCGTACTAAAGGAAGCAGCGGGACGTGGAGTGCGGTAGATATTGCTACCCTACCACTCTACCAAATCTACGCGCTCTATTCCGATATCAAGGCGATTGTGACAAACCCGGTGATTACCGGAGACCTGTCGGTGGATTTCGCGGATTTGCATGAACAACTGCGCGTGCTGACTATCACGTTCCCTCAGTGGTTGGTGATTAACGGCAACCGGACACTACCGACCTCAAACCAGATACCGACGACTACCCAGGCAACTGCCCGGCATTTAGATGCGTGGTATTGGGGGTTTGACATCAAGCCAGCAAATCATACTAAACACCCCGATGTCGAACTGCTCCACGATGAACAGACGGACTTGTATCTTACCAAAGCCAACACCAATCCCCTGACCATTCAAACCTATTGCATCGCCACGGTCAACGGGTTCGCTCACCGGTTAAGTTCCAGTGAACTGGGTACGTTTGTACTGGGGGGTTGTACCAGTGGACGCATTGCCAACGACAACCAGGTTGGGTTGCTGGATTTCTCAGCACTGGGTCCGACCGAAACGGTATCACTGCAATCGGGCATGCGGGTGAACCCGGTGGAGGAACTCCCGGTAAAAGATGCCCTCTATATCAACGTAGGCAAACCGTTGCTGGGTAAAACCGTGATGGTGAGTCTGGCTGGGTATTTGTTTGTGCTCGATGACTGCTACGACGTGGTGGGTGAGTCCACCATCAAACTCAATATCCGCAACATGAATCTGCTGGCTCGGTATTACGAAGGTCGCCAATACGTGGACTGGTCTCAGGTATACCGTCCGGATGCTCGGGTACCAGGTGCTGTCGGTGTGGCGGAGTTCTTCAGTGACACTACCCTTAACGCGATACTGGACATGCCACAGTCGTTTGTGGTCATCCTCGATGCCCAGGATGTACAGGTGAGTTACGCAGCACTGGACATGGCACAACTGCCGGGAGTGTATTACGCTTACGGTGACGCCCCGGTTGCTCCCCTGCGTACCGGGTTAGGGCGCCTGGCCGAATACCTCAGCGTCAAAGAGGTTGACACCCACGTGGTGAAAATCAACGGGTACCGAACCCACGACCCCCACCGTGAACAGGTCAATCTCACGGACTTAACCGTGGTGGAGAACGGTGACAAACCCGCAATGCACGAAGCCTACAGTCACGCTAAACTGATGTTGATTCAAAAACTGCAACTCGCATAACGAAAAAAAAGAGTAGGGTAGCCAACCGGCCGCCCCGCTCTTTGTTATGCCGTTACGTCGGTGGAATACCTGACCCACCGCGACGACGCCCTGCGGCGACCGCCTGCACAATCGTTGCCAAGAACCCACCTGGTACCGAGCCCAACCCTGCGGCAATCGCATCCCGGTTCTCTTTGGTCAACAATCCATTGTAGTTCCACACAACCGCCCCGAGTGTGACAAACGGAATAAAGATGTCTGTCCACTCCGGTAAAGTGAGGTTACGCCATGACACATAAATCACCAGGGCGATATAACACACCGCCATGGCCACAATTGCCACTGACATCATTACCGCAATAAAGGCACGGTAATCACTGTTGGGTCCGCCAGCCACAGGGGCCGTCAAATCCAAGGGAGTCCGACCGAAGTTGCTGATGACATAATCTTCCACCACTGCTTCAATCCGGGATTGCTCCTCGGGTTGCAGGGTATCAAACACCGCCAGGACTTCTTTCCCCGATGCCAGGGGTTCCAGTGTCGGGGTGGACTGCAGGGCATTGAGGGCAGCAATGAGCTGACTGCCATTGACATTCACCTCGGTTAACACCCGCTCCCCGACTTGTTCTAATAAACGACGTACATACATGGTTGTTTCCTCAGTAAACCCTCCTGCACATCATGGGGCTCTCGCCCCAGTCTGGTGATGGTGTTATGGACGATAACTGCCGATGTCCAGTTTGATTTGACCCACTTTCTCATTCGACCATGCACCGCCATCCGGTGCTTTCATGGCCGCATAAGTTTTGCGAGTAGGGGCACCAACCAGACCCGGTATTGTCCGGTCCAGGGGCAGTGACGCCGTACCCTGTTTGAGTTGCTGCTGAGTCCCTGCAGCAGCGGCTTGCAGTTTGTGGCTGAGGGTGGCGACCTGTACTGCCACAATCGGCTGGGTTTCCGTTGGTAGCGCAGCAGACAACGTAGCAATCTCACCGTTCGGGGAAGTCTGTACGTTGTAATACCGGTTGTCCCAGTTGGACTGTTGACCAGACGCCGGAACTACCCCCAAATCAGTGTTGTTGGCATTGAACTGATCCAACACACTCAAGGTACCCGGTGGCGTAAAGCGTCCGGCATTGGCAATGGACTGCCTCGGCAGGGGTTTGACGATAATCGGCCCCAGTCGCCCGCCAATCGGGTTGGGCTCATTGGCTTCTTCCACAATGAAATAGAAATCAGTGAAACCAGCTTGCGGGCCAGTACCGGAGTAGCTACTGGTTGGACCAACATTAATCAACTTACCAGTATAGCTGGGTGTTAGATAAGCCGCCCCGGATACCGTGTTTTGCAATACACCGTTGAGGTAGGTTTTGATGGTCAGTGCCACCCAGTCAATCTCAACCTCCATGTACGACACGCCAGGGGTGTAGGTGACCGCGCTAACAATCAGACCATTGGAACCCAGGCGGATCTGTATTCCCGTACCTGGACTGCCGGCTTGAGGTCCGATGGCGTAGTAGATACGAGCCCCCAGGTACCACTTGCCGGTTTTAGGGAGGGCGTCAACTTGGGCATTGTTCATCTGCCAACGCATGTAAGAACTGGCCCCGGAGGTACAGAGAAACTTCCTGACCTTACCGTTACTGAGCGTGACTTCGTTTACAAGCCAGGTGGAACTGTACGACGACAACATAGAGCCGAATGTCGTGGTGTCATTACCCGGAAGACCGGCCAGACCCGACGCCAGTGAACTGGCTGCTGCAAACAGAGCACCACCAGTGCCGGCGTTATAAGTAGGTACGGTTTTAAAATGGTCAAAGCCAATCAGGTTGACAAGAGCCATGTGAAATATCCTTTAATTAAGTATCGCTGACCGCGTATTGCGCGAACGCAGAACGCACAGAAGTGCCGTAGTACTGTTGTACCAATGCGCGCCCGATAACATTCGACACGCTGGCTGCCGTGAGTTCTTTGGTGGCGTATTGAATATTGAGGCTGCGCAGTGAGGTAGGGTAGTACTGTTGTACAAGCGTGCGACCAAACACCCCGGAGACACTGGCCACTGAGATATCTTTGGTGGCCATTTGCGCAAACAAACTACGCAGGCTAACAAAGTCCGTTCCAGATTTCCACAGTACGTGGGTTTGTGTGGTCCCTGTGAGGTTCAGTGACGTCTCTTTCACCGTAATCGGAACAGTAACGTCCTGACCGGTTGACCCGTAATCCACCACGTCATCCACAATTTGTTCTGGCAGAACTTTATCCAGAACTTGTGGGAAGAACGCCTGGATGTAACTGAGTGTTGTGCCTTTGTACGGCGCGGTGCTGTAGATATACAGGTCCGGGAACAAATCCACAATACTGTCACGGTTGAAATACAGATCCAACGTACCGGTGTATCCGTATTCCGGTTTGCCGGTAAAGGTCACCACCGAGTTACCGAACGGTGAATTACTGTTACGTAACGCTCCCCAACTCACGGATTGCTTTTCCACAAACCGGCGGTTGATGGCGTTCGCCAACCCAATCAAATCCCCGATACCGGCTAAGACACCGGTTCGTACCAATGCCTGGTTCATCCAGACCGAGGCGAGTTCAATCGGTTTACGAGCATGGAGGGTAATGACTTTCGAGCCCGTGCAGAGATTACTGCCGGGTTTCGCCGTCAGGGTGACAGTAATATCCCCGTTGGTGAAATCCAGTGGCTGGTTCTCCACGTCGTTCTCGGTTAACACCACCCCCGTGATTTGCCCGATGCGCAACAATGCTTCATGCAACGTCGGCGCTTTGGGAATACGAATGATAGCTGGCCAGAATTGAGACAACTCCGCCAAAGTACGGCGGTGATAGCGGACCTGGGTTTTGCCTCGGTCAGCCAGTTCCCCCGTGGGCGTGCCTTTGATGTTACTGACACCAAACGTCGGGTCAGCCGTAGGGGTAAACCCACCCATCAACACATCCTGCGGGAGTACACTCGCCCCGTTAATCAGGTTGAGTTGTTTGACCACGGCCGCTTTATAAGGAATAGAAGGCATGGTGGTTCCTTAGGTGTTAGGTTTACTGCCCACAGCAACCGCGTATTTAACGACTTCTTCCGGTGTCCAATTGCCTCCGGCATACGGCGCTGATAAGCACAGGAAATCACGACGTGGTACTTCGGTAGCCACCACTGAATAGTCCGGTGACGTTTTGGTGCCGTCGGTGAAAGCAAACACCGGCTGGGCGGCAGCATCGTACTGCTTGAACGTCAGCAAGTCCATCTGAAACGCTTTGATGCTGTATTCGTTGGCATTCAACACCGGCTTTTTAAAGTGGAACTTGCCTTTTGCCCCACCGCTATCCAGCGATACACTCACCACAGGGATGGTACTTACGTTCGTCCCGGTATTCACTGCTGTTGCTGCATCCGCAGCACCGACGGCTTTCATGTCCCCAACCAGGTCTACCGTATCAACTGCCACCGTACGTACCCGAATCGGGCCCAGTCGTCCAGTGGGATTTGGGTCACCTGCTTTATCAATGACGAAATAGACATGTGACACACCCAGTGAGTAACTAGAGCTGTTGGTGTATGATGAACTCAGTGGTGGCAACTGCATCCCGGTTGCCCAGTACTGGGCGGTTTGTGGATTACCAAAGTACGCGATGGGCGTGGTGGCGAATGTCGTGGAAGCAATCAGTACCCCGTCGACATACCCCTTCACGGTTTTGGCGACCCAATCAATTTCAAACTCCAGGTAATACGTCCCACTGCTAAAGTTTGCGGCGGTGTTTGTCGTACTGGCGTTAGCAATCACCGGGATGTTTTTGGTGGCGTCATCCATATCCCCCACCATCGCCCATGCCGTATTCGCGCTGACGTTAAGTACCGGGGAGACACACATGCCGAAATACCATTTCCCGGTTTTATCCAGACCGGCAGCACTGAATGGTGGACCGTACAGATACTGCGCGGGCACCCCGCTGGCCTGTGTGCTTGACCACGGTAAGCAATAAACGGTCTGGTTACCATCTGGGTCGGCACGCGGCCGAAAATCCATGCGATTGTAAGCAGTGCCCACATACTGCATCAGTGAAATGTCTTTGTCGTTTACGGGTGAGCGCATCAGCCACGGGAACGACGCGGCGAAAGGCGCATCGGTGGTGAGGCTTTGCAACACCATATTGTCGAAGCCAATCATTGCTACAACGGCCATATATCAGACCTCTTATTCAATATGAACAAAATAAAAACGCCCCGTAAGGAGCATTTTTATTCATTATTTTGTCGGGGGTTCTAACCCAGGCAGTTGCGTAACCGATACCAGGTCTTCGGTGGCCATCTTCGTGATTTTATCAACATGCAAATAAATCGGCGAATACTGGTTGCCATAAACCGCAGGGGGTGATAGCAGCGCCACCCGACGATAACTCGGGTTGCTGTCCTGCAGGACATCCGGCGTGGTAAAGGATAACGTAAAGCCCGACAGGTCATACGGGTCACTGCCCGGCACCAACGTGGACCCCAACGTCAATGGCATTGCGAGCTTGGCTTTTAAGGCCGCTACAATCGCCACAGCGGTACTGGAGGCCAACGAGAACCCAACGGTAGTGTCATGGGCTTGCAGCGTCGTGAGGATGTCACTGAAGTCCATCTGGAACGCTTTGAGCATCACATCCGGTAATGACACCGCCGTCAAATCACGTTGTGGGTAATACTCGGTGATTTGTTTGATGCCCCGCGTCCAGACACAGTTAATGGTGCCCTCGTAGACAAACGACTTGTCAGTACCCACCGCAATGGTGATGTTACCTGAAGTCGCACTCGCCCCAATTGCAAAGCTCACCATCTCCGAGGCATCGAGGGTTAACCCATAACGCTCATTGATAGGAACAATCAAATCCAGGGATGTCGTGGCCACAAACTTCTGAATCAGGCACGTGGTATTACTGAACAACGTTGCGATATGGATACGACGGTAGGTAAACGCCCGCACCCCGGTAAACCCCGCACCCCGAATCCCACGCAACACCACTTTAACCATACTGTTCCCGATAGACACCGGCAACCCCACAAACTCGACGTTCACTCCCAGTACCGCCCCGGCTAACCCGGGGTTCTCCTGGATGAGTAAGTCCATCACCATTTGTTTCTGTGGTTTATTAAACAAGGCCATTTAACACCTCGCTTAATTCATGTAGTGGTAATAGGCAACACCCACCACATTGCTGTTGTCGATACCGGTTTGCACCACCACGCGGTCAAACGCTTTGTTGGCGTTACTCACCGCTGAGGTTGGTTGGTCTACCACGTAGTTACTGTTGAGTGGGGCGTCCCACTGCGGTAACCCAAACGTCGTGGTCATCACGTGTGACAAATCCGCAAAGCTCGGCATCCCCACCCCGGTGACAGACAGGAAGTTTTTAAACTCCGTGAAGTCCAACCCGATAGTGAGCATCTGGGCCGATTTGCGTTTGGTGTCCGTGACCGGGTGCTGGTAGGCATTCAGGTTGCGGTTGACCACAAACAAATCAAGCTTCGGTAAACCACGGTAGTAATACAGCGAGATGGAACTGGTTGTCAGCAACGGAGAATTTGCGTTCCCGCGAATGCTGGTTGACGCCGAGTAGTTCGCAGAGTTTACCCCACCAAACGCCGGGTTCGTCACATCCGCCTGTGTCAGCTTCAGACCATACCGGGTGTTGAACGCATCCAGCGTGTCAAAGAACTGTGTGGCACTGAAAGAATCTACCCTGGCCTGAACCCCACTGAACAGCGTCGACAGACTCAGTCGGTTGTAATACACCGTTTTGTTACCGGTATAACCGGCACCCGCTAAGCCACGAATACGGGCTGAGGTGTTGTACTGCACCCCATCGATGGTGATGTTTACTGCCGTGATGGCTTCAATCGCGGTGTTGGTTTCTGAATACGGTATCTCGGACGGGTTCGCCTGGTTAATGAGGTCGAACACCATCTGCTTACCAGTTTTGGTATATAAAGGCATGGGTTACGTCCTCATTAAGTAACGGCGTTCGGGTCTTCCGGGTCATTGTAGTGCAAATAAAGCAGACCCACGAACAACGTGTTATACACCGTAGTGGGTACTCCGTTGTTGCCTGTACCGTCAGGGAGTTGAATCATCGTTACGTATTTGTAGTTCTGATTCGTGGCGAACTCTGGTTTGTTCAGTCCAGCATACACCACTTTACCCATGTAGATATTGCGTTGTGCTGCCGAGGTTTGAGACGCCCAGCCATTGACATCCAGTGCAGTCATGGCTGCCGCCAGTTTCGCCGCTGAGGTATCAGCAGCGGTACCGTTTAATACGGTGTCTTTTGGCAAGCTGTCTAACAGGGTTTTGTACGGGGTGAAATCAAACCCATACAGTGCCAGCGGACCTTGAGACTTCGCCGTTTGACCGGTTGGGTAGTTCAGCCCATCAAGGGTGGTGTCCGTCAGGGCGAAGTCCACAATCGCATCGCCTTTCACCAACGTTAATGGATACGTGCCCACCCACCCGTATGACGCTGCTTTCGCCCGCACGGTGATTTGTGCACCGCCGTTCTCGTCAAGGGTAATCGGGTCGTTTTCCACATCGTCTGTGGTGAGGACCATCCCGTAGAAATAGTTGAAGTAGTTAAGCAGGTCATGTACCTGGGTAACTTTCGCTACCTTCAGGGTACTGCCTACCAGGGTTGCCAAATCTTTCAGGTCCAGACGGGTGTAGTTGACCACCACGGTACCGGACCAGGTACTGCCATTTCCCGTCAGGCGGACAGACGAGTTCTTTCCAGACGCCGCAAGAACATCCGCTGAGGCTACAGACACTGCACCGAAGTTCACGTCCGTCAGCTTGAGGGCTGTGGCGTTGGCAGTGTTCGTGGCATCAATGATGCTCTGCTTGGGATCGACATAAAGGCTCATAGCCTATCCTCATAACAAATTGTAGTGTAAATAAATCGGGCCTTTGATGTTGTTGTCCACGATATCGCTGATAACCGTTACCTTTTGGTATCCCGGTCGTGCAGCAGCAACCACACCTTGTGCATACGTTGCGATAGACGCTTTCGAATAATCGAAATTCGGGAAGCCGCGTCCGACTAACGTGGCAACTAACGCCGCACTGTTACCTGACGTGAAATTGGGACCGGTCCCCATGGGGCCGTCCTTCATCGCCGTGAGCATGTTGAACTCATCGGTGAGGTCAAGACCAAAACTCAACATCGAAGCAGACCGTAATCCAGACTGAACATCAGCCGAACTCAGCGGGTGCCGGTAAGTATTGAGGTTACGTTCGTAGATGACATCGTTCAGTCGGTATCCGACGTTCACATACCGGGCGTTGGCGGTACCGACGTACTGCAGTGACTTAGGGTTTGCTACAACCGGAAAGTTGAGCTTGTCATAGAAACTGCGGTTGTTGAGGTCATCTGCGGTAAAGTTTAAGCCGTAACGGGCGTTGATGTTAGCCAACCCCTGAAGCACAGTACTGATAGCAGGCGCATCAAACGTCATCGTGAAGTTCTTGAACAACAAGGCCAAATCCAGGCGCTTGTAGCGAAACGTCACGCTGCCGATGTAACCGCGAAACTGAATACCCGACACCACGATTTCCGTGTTGTAGCCTTCAGGTGTGGTCGCAATCACCACCGGGGAACCGACCTTACAGTTGTTCTCCGTAAGGGGGTACGGTGCTGCGTTGGCACGGTTCATCTCGTCTAACAACAACGCCTTGGGTGACTTGCTGTAAATAGCCATAGTGACTCCAAAAACGTTTATGGGAAAGAGTGGGCCGAGACCCACTCTCTATGCCGCTATCAGCTTGCGTTGTAACCCAGCGTCAGCACACCACCCATGTTGGCGCACAGCGTGTCGTCGAGCTTGAACTGCACGATACGGTTGAACTTTTTGTTGGTGTCGCGTGGGTCGCCATTGGCATCCACGGCATCGTTGACACCGGTGTAGACCACTTCCGCACTGGCGGTGTTGTAGTCTTTCGCTTCGTCGGCATCAAACACCCACACTTCCGGCACGATTTTGTTGAGTTCCACGGCCAATGAGTTATCGGCGATAACGTCGTTAAGCGCGCGGGCATCCAGCCATGCGGAGATGCTGTTGGCATCCACACCCCAGCTGTATTCACGGGCCTGGGCTTTGCTGGTATCAGCATTCGGATACAGCAGGCCGTTCAGGTTGGTGGTCAGAATCACCGTGTTCAGACGCTCACCGACTTCTGGGTCTGGACCCACGGTCAGGGTCAGTTCACCGACGTAGGCCAGGGAGCCCGCAGCCGCTTTGATGGTTGTCGTCCACGGCGACGCACCTGTGGTATCGACAGGACCGTCCACGATATCGCTTTCTTCAAGACCCATCCCGAAACGGGCATTGAGTGCCGGTAGCAGGCCTTTGATATCGGTCGGCTTAATTGGGTCGCCATTGCCATCTTCACCCAAATCAAGGTTCACGGTGATTTTGGAGAACAGCAGCCCTAAGTCCAGACGGTTATAGGTAATGTCAACATTACCAATGTAACCACTGCCTTTAACCGACAGCACACGGGCGCCGGTGTTGTGGTTGTTCGGGTCATCCGTCAGCGCAGTGGGATTGATGACGTTGATTTTGGTATCGTTCAGCGTGGTTTGGTTGGCCGCATTGATGAGGTCAATTACCAGGTCTAACGACGGTTTTGTCAAAATAGAGATGTCAGCCATTTACAAGCTCCGGGAAAGTTAGGCGTTGTATTGCAGGTAGAGGTACCCGCCAAGTTTCAAACTGAATAAGGACAGACTGAGTACAAGAATCCGACTGTAGTTTTTGTTACCGGGATAAAGACTGTTGGTGTTCAGCCCGTTATACAAAAACTCTGCTTCTTTCAGGTTATAGTCCGCTGGGTTACGTCCTACTTGCCAGTCGTCACCGGTGACCGTTTTGAGTATCTGGGCCAGGCGCGTCAGGTCAAGGTTCTGGGTAGTAACCGTTTTGAGGTACGTACCATAATCTGAAAAGTCAAACCGGTAGGAGTAGACCTGGGCTTGTCCTAATTTGGTGTTGAAGTACGGGTAAAGGAAACTGTTGGTCAATCGCGTGGTAGCAAACGCATCACTGATGACCACGTCTCCCGGGGTAATAATGGCGGTGATTTCACCTAACCATCCCAGGGATTCAGGTGCGGCTTTAATCAACACCCGACTGTTTACCCAGTCAATATCCGTGCGAACAATGTCGTCCACGCTGATATCCATCCCACAGAACTGCTTGATTTGTGCCAGCAAGTCATGAGACGTATTCGACAAATCCCCTGCAGGAAACCGCATGGGGTTGATGCCATCGAACTCCGTGAACACCGTGGTAAACGGTACCCGGTGATACTTCAGATTCATCGCCCCGCGAGCAGGCGCTTTCTGCGTCATGGTCATACGCACTTGCGTGTTATTCCCCTGAGCGTCAGTCTCGGGCAACGCCACCGGTAACCCAAACACGACGTCATCGTCTTGCAGGGCCAGTTGGGCAGTTGCGTTCACCGTGTCGATGAGATACTGACGTGCTGATTTAATAAGCATGTCACGTCCCCGACTGGTTAAAATGAAAGATAAGCTTACCGGTGTAGTTGGAGGCGGCGTCCAGCACTAACGTGTTGACGAACTCAAAGTTCTCGCTGTCATACTCGTCACTGGATTCTGCCCGCACTACCCCGCCCCATACGGCGTTGGCCAAAGAAACTTCTCCGTCCCCGACCGCATCCCCGGTAGCCAGGGTGTAACGTGTCGTGGTGACTGTGGTGATTTGGTCGAACTGATCTTGCGTTAACGTTTTCCCGGCATTCGCCGCTGCATTCGTTAACGTGGCATAAATCGCCGTCCAGTCGTAACCGTATGCCAGGTATTCTGCACGGGGTTTAGTCGTGTAGGTCATATCCGGGTTAATGGCGTCGATGGTGCTGTTCGTTACCAAATCGCTGATGTACGGCAATGTTTTTGCAAAGCGCACAGGTAAGCTACCTAACCAGGCCCAGTTGGTTGACTTCATCTCGATTGTGACAATCGCTGATTCGGTCCCAGGCGCAATGGGTTGGTCCACAATGTCACCGACCTCCCATGCCAGACCGTAGAGGTCGTTCAGCAGGGGGAGGAGGTCGGAGTGTTTAGTTGGGCTTGGGTTAGCAATCACCAACGGGGTCAGACCCCTGAACATGTAGTCCAGGCGATAGCGCTGGTAGCTCAACTGGACGCTACCGTGATACCCTTTTCCATACAGTCCGTAAACGGTGGAATAGGTGTTATAAAACGCCGTGTCTGCCCCGGTGGGAATGGGTAGGCCCATGCCAATTTGGTCAAGCGTAAGGGGGTTTGCCGTCAAGCCGTTATCACGATTAATAGCGTCCAGCAGCATCTGCTGAGACTTTCGTGCAATAGTTGCCATGTCGAACCCTTATGAATGAAGTCCCGCATACCATACCCTATAAAATTATACAAGGCCTGTTACGGGGGTTTTATACACTGAACCCACACTGACGTAATCAGAAAGCTGAGTAACCCCAGCGACACACCCCTGGGTGGTGTCCGCATTCACCCAGTCCACCGAGGAGTCCGACAGCAGTGCTTTAAAGTCCCCTGCAAAGCTGCCAGTTAACCCCACGGTATTCTGGAACACCGCTGAAATATCCCGCAGACTCGCCCGGGACTGCATCGCCCGGAACACGCTGCCGATGTTGCCCGTGAGCCCGGTCGATGCAAAGGTCGCCCGCATAACCGCAAGATTGACCGTGGTGGCGAACAACCCGGCCGGTAACTGGGTGAGTTGACCACAGCGATGGAACAAGTGCGCAACATTGACAAGCTTGGGTGTCTGACTGAACAGTTCAGCAGGAACACTGGTGATTAGCGTCCCGGAAAATGCCCCAGCCACTGAGACCAGTTTTGCGAGGGTTGCGAACAACCTACCTGGGATGGCGGTGATACCAGTATTGGCAAACACCCAATCCAGACTGGAAACATTCACCGGTCCATCGAGGATGGTGTCCGGTAAGGTCGTGATACCCGTACACCCATACCACACACCGTTAGCTGATTGTAAACGCAGCAATGGCGATAACAACCCTGGGGGGATCTCTTTGAGTTTGGTACAGTGACTGAAAATGTAGTCGATGGACAGCAAACGCCGTACCGGTGCAAACAGCACCGTGGGGGTGGTGAGTATCCCGGTGTCCGCAAAGGTGTACTGAGCATACTCCAGGTTCGGACAGTTTTGAAACAGACCCGGTGGCACGCTTTTCACTAACCCACAGCCCTGAAACAACCGGTCAACGTTCACTAAGTCCGCCAGTCCTGTTAACAACCCCGGTGGGATGGTATCCAGGTTCCGACACTGAGAGAACATGCCTGCAATCGATTTAAGGCGTGTGTTAGCCTGTAGGAAGCCTTGTGACACAACACTGACCCAACCACAGCCCGCGAACAGATAACTCGCGTCAGTGAGCTTGGGGAGCGTTACAAGCAGGGTTGCTGGGATAGCGTGCGTCACCGCCTGCGTGTTAGCAAAACACCGGTGCAGGGTCTCCAATGCCGTGGTGGTACGGAACACCCCCACTGGAATTTGCGTCAATGCCGTGCAGTGCTCAAAGGCCATATCCAGACGACGCAACCGACTGCATGATTCAAACAGGTTTTCAGGTAACCGGGTGATGGCCGTGTTACGAAACACCGCAGTGGCGGTTTGTAATTGTGAACACGGTGAAAACAACCGGTCAGGCAAAGTAGTCAACCCCACACACCCATCAAACATGTAATCCGCTGAGACCAACCCTGGACACAGAGCAAAGCAGTCAGGGTCGATAACCGTCAGGGTTTTAATCCCACTGAAATACCCGGTACCGTCCACACTGCCCCGGTACTGGGTCAGTCGGGTGATGGGGATATACCGTCCGGCATTGTCCACAACCCGCACGATGCCGCCTCGTACCCGAATAGCCCGGGCACCGACCGCTAACGATTGGGGAAAGCGGTGAGCCAGTTGTTTGGTGCGTTTGTTCAGTGTGGCGGTCAGAGTAACCCAGGCATCGCCGTCTACCGAACCTTCCAGTGTCACCGGCGTATCGGTGTACGCCACCACGGGGGTGAGGTCATCAGCACTGACAGCAAACCCGTACGCCATGCCATCTTTGACCTGCAACCCTGCATCGTGAGTATAGCTGACGTTGGCACTGCCGATATACAGCGGCGAGACCGCATCATTAATCTGTACGGTGGCCACACCGCTACGGGGTAAGGTTGCCTCGGCATTGAGCAGTTCGCTGTCCAGGACATCTAACCCGTGACGGGTACGCAATATCGCCACCAGGTCTTTCACGGTAACGATGCTGCGGTCTTCAATGAGTTCCGGGACTTGCCAGTACTGGGCAATATCAATCCGGTCATAGTGGACGGTGGAGCTACCCACATACCGGACGATGTCACCAGTGTCGAGAGCATACATCGTGGCCTGGGTGTTGCGAGTACCTCGGGGTGTGGCAGTGATGTCATCCAAATCGATGTTATCGGTACTGAGTGGCAACGGGAGTGTCGGGTTAGCGGCCCGTGCCAGTGCCAGGACTTTGTTAATACGGTCGGTATTCATGGACATCCTCTTAATGGCATAAATGGGAGGCACTGCCTCCCATGATATTCGTTGTTATGCAGACAGGTGTTTCACCACCGCCATGTCGGAATCAGACAGGGTTGGGTCGAGTACGTGTTCAACTTCCATCATGACCGCAGTCATGACTTCTTCAAACGGTTTGTTCGCATCAATGATAGCGACGTTGTCATTACCACTGGTGGCCCACTGACGGTAAGCTTCACCCACGCGGGCAAAGAACTCCGGTCCACGACTATCGATGTTATCTGCCACTGGGCGAGCAGTACGCATACGGGCGGTTGCCACCTGTGGGTCGATATCCAGATACACATACAAATCCGGCATCGGGACACCGTCCAGGAACTCTTTAATCAACGCCTGGACTTTCTCCACACGTTGTGCACCGTAACCCTGATACATCAGCGATGAAATCCAGTTACGGTCAGACACCACAATCGCCCCACGTTGCAACGCCGGGAGAATCACGTTGTGATACAACTGCACGCGTGCCGCGAAGAACATCAGGATTTCAGAGTCGATGTGGGTGTTCTCACCTTCTACACCGTAGACCACGAGGTCACGCAGTTTTTCGGCAATCGGTGTACCACCCGCTTCGCGACAATAAACAACCTGACGGTCAGGGTATAACGCTTCAATGCGTTTGCCCATCTCCGTACGGACCGTAGTTTTACCGGACCCGTCACGCCCTTCAACCACTAACCACTTCCCTTCAAACAACATACTCACCTCGGACTTTCAGCGCTTTAGACATCCCGATGGCAATGGAATCCGAGCTGTGCTCATCCAAATCCTGCGGGTCTACATGCCATATGAGTCCGGGGTAATTTACTACACATTGTTTCACACCTTCTTTGTCCCCGCCTTTACCGCCTTTGTGTCCCACCGCCTTTTTGGCTTCCGATGGCCCAATGAGTTCCAGTACCATAAATCGATTGTAATCGAAGATGGCCCCTTTAATCATTTCCAGACCCACGGTTAACGAGGCAAAGGCATTGGCAAATTTCTTTTTCAAGAAAGCGGATTCAGCAATGATGGAATGCGGTTGAAACTCATGCATCATGCGCGTGAGCATTTGTCGGTGACAAAACATGCGAGAGAACATTGACCCATGCAGGTCTTCGTACCCGTTTGGTAAATAGCGCAGTTGACGACTGGCGTGGTGCGTGCTGGAGTACTCGATGGTGATGTCTCCGTTACGCAAATCAACCGTTAATAAGGATAACCCCAGAGTATCACTCCCGGGGTCAATGCTCATAATCCGGTATTGTGACCCGTAGTCACTAGATGCCAGTTGTGCGAACTGCTGCAAAGGAGGAACTTGCGGTTGCACTGACATTACCCTCCGCAGCCAATGGTTCGGTGAAACCAATGTCCACAGTAAATTCAAAGCCCTGATTCGCAAACCCGATGGCGTAGTACGCGGTGATGTGGGTGTAGATTTGCGTCATCAACACTTCGGTGAAAGAAACCTTACCGGCCGGGGTATCAACCTGAACTGGCTTGTCAATCCCGGTGGTCATCATGATTTCAGAAATCACAGCCTCGTTCTCATCACCATAGAGAATCTTCGCCACCTTCATCAGTTCAGCCGCATCGAACTGCGTGAACTGAATGTTAACCGGAGCTGAGGACATCACGAACTCACCGTCGGTGGTGGTGATGCTGACCGGGTCGATAGTCGGTTTGGCGGGATTGAGGTTGGACTCATTCGGTGTCAGGGCGGTGACCGTACTGGTACCGTCGGCAATCACCACGTGCTGCATGGTGACTTTGGAGTCGGTTAAATCCAAACGCTTGAGGTAATAGGCGTAATACGTTTTTCCGTCATGCACTTCAGTACGACGCAGACCGTAGTTTTTACGGAGAGTGGCACTGAGGTCATCGGAAGGCAGGCGCAACACAAATGGAATTTGGTTGAAAGCTGCGAAGTCGGTTGGGCGGTGTTGTACAGGCGTCACATACGGACGACCATTACTGCCGGAAGTAAAGTTGTGACCGTTATCCCCGATAGCCCAATATTTCATGGTCGGAGTCACCGTCGCATCATCACCTGTTACACCCGACTGAATACCCAATTTTTCATTCAGGGTTGTGTAAGGCACAAGTTCGTGCTTCAACCCCAAAAGCTTTGCCGTGAGTAAGGCAGATGCCAACACGGTACGTTGAATCGATTTCATGAAAGTTTATCCTTGAAACATATCCGGGAGAAAGGGTCGCGGTGCCTATACGATAACCATATATTAATCAGCCCTTGTGATAAAAAACCCTGGTGTAAAAAAAGTGACGGTAGACATCACTTTAATAAAAAACCACTGCAATACTATTTAACGATGTTAAATGTTGCAGAACCTGTTAACAGTAAGTTCTTCGAGGATGCGGCAAGCATTACGGTACGCATGGGCAACAACCCGAGTAACCCGGTTGAGGTCAATGAATCCGTAATATCGGCTGCGACCAACTGGGTTTTTAACCACTGGTTGATACGCGGCAACAACGCACCTGTTGAACCCGGAACCGTACTCAGTTCCGCGCCCCAGGCCACTTTACCGTCTGGCATACGCATCTTGAGGAACTCTGTTACAGTGCGGCGGTTGTAATAGATGTTGATGGTTCCTAAAACCGTGGGGTTTATCGGAGTCAACGTCACCACCGTATTTTTTCCATTGAGTGTGGTCGTGCTTGGATTCCCAAAAGTGTAAAAATCTCGATAGTTTGAGAATTTTGGATTCTTCGCTATGATGAGGTCTTTTACCACATTTAGCGGAGTTTGATTCCAGTTCTGTGCCACGGCTAACCTCCATAAAGAGCAGCAGGATCATAACCCCTGCAAACAATAAGCAGCATAAAGGGAAGCTTTCGCCTCCCTGGGGGTTATGCCTTGGTAAAGCGCAGGGTAAAAGAGCCGGTGATATACAGTGATGCGGGGTTCGCTGTCATCACCACATTGGCGTTGACGGCGTTCGGTGGCAGGGTCGCACTCAACACATCGGTCGGGGTGAGTGTGGTGCCGTACATTGCATTGAGGATAGGAATCAAATCCCGGGTGGTCTGGGCATCGGGGTTGCGAATCACCACCGGGATAGCATAGAACAACCGGTCTAAACGAATGCGGCGCCAGCCAATCAGAATCGAATCCGTGAACCCGCTGTCCGGTAACGGACGCAGGGTCGCCTGGGTGTTAATCGTATCTTTGTCTGCCCCCAATACTTTCACCGCTTCCAGCACCACGTTCTCAACACTCAACGGTTTCTCAAGGGTGGTGGCATTCAACTGGGTGAAGCGGGCCAGAATGGTATCCAGGTTACTCATGACAACCCTACCTTACCAATGTCTTTGTTTACGAGAGACGCATCCAAATCCAGCGACGGGTCAGAGAAATGCAGCACGAGATAGCCGAACACGTCGGTACACAACACCGCATCCAACACCACCACCACGATACGGTCAACGTTCAGTCGGTGGGTGAATTCCGCGAGCGGTCGACCCGCATAGAGAATCTGCAGGTTACCGCCAGGCTCAGCCAGATTGCGCACCGTCGGGGTGGTACTGACTCCCCACTGGTTTGCGGCAGGCAAGACCCCGTTGATAACACTCACCAGTGCTTGCGTGGTGGTAGGGTCAGTGACCCCGGCCTTGACCCCTTTTAACATCGGCCAATACGTATCAAAGTCATACGGTCGTAAATAGAGCGGACCTTGTGCTTTGGCGGACTGGGCTGTGGGGTAGTCAAAGACCGGGTCGAGCACCGTTTGCAATGCCGTGGTCAACGATTGACTGAATGCTTTAACCTCCACCGACAACGCCCCTACCCAGGCCAGCGAACTGTCCCGCATCTGAACGGTCACGGTGAGGGGTAAGGTGTTGGGATTGAAATACCGGACCTCGATATCCTCTTCCTCAAACACCGTCCCATAAAGCGCATTCACGGCTTGCATCACCGCCCAGGTATCGGACTCCCCATCCCAGGCAATCTCCACATTACATCGCGCAAAGACTTGAGCAATGTCCAGTCGTCGGTAACGTACCGTGACTTTGCCTGATACGCCTTCTTCATCGACGCCCACCACGTCCAGGGCCGTGTTACGTACGTCATTGGTTTTGCTGTCGGGTCTGAGGTTCGTCAGCACCACGTCATTGGGATTAAAGAACGTACCATTATCCCGGTTGATGAGGTTGTACACCAATGTCCGGGACGGGTAGATATACGGATGAGTCATGTACTCAGTCTCCGGTTAGGTAGTTAGTTGTTGACTGACCGGTGGGAACACCGTGGGGTAATACAGTCCATTGAGGCCACGTACCACGATGACTTGTGCCAGCGGAATGCCTGACGGTTCTTGTTCCGGTAACGGGTCGATTTCATAAAACTCCAGCCCGTTCAGGTCGGTGACCGTTAACCGGTCAGCCAGTCCGTGTGTGCGGAACATCACCCCGGGGAGCGGTTGACGCAAGGCCGAATAGAGATAGCCGTTATGGCGAACCTGCATGTCCGGCACGACGTCCACGGCTTCACGTCCTTTAATCACAATCCAGGCCGACGTATCGGTCACACCCCCGACCAAATCCACAGCTTGGGATGCTTTTAACCGCATCCGGTCACGCAAGACCTCTGGACCCGGGTGAGGAATGTGGTCAGACGCCAGCAGTTTGGTCTGGTCATCCCCCATGCGGATGTACCCATCGTTAATGGCTTTGACTTGCCCACTGTTGATGGTCTGAATCCACTGGGTTGAGTACGAGGACATCTGCGACATGAACTTAATCATCGCCCCTTGAATCTCAGCCAGGGATTTCACATCCGTTAAGTCCTGTCCGGTTGCCACCTTCAGGATTTCAGCACACAGTGTTGAGCTGTCTAAATCGTCGAGCTCCACCACGTACCAACCCCGGGCTTTGAAATAGTCTTCAAAGCGGGAGTGGTCGTTATCCAGCACACAGTTCACCCAGCCGTAGCAGCGTGTTACTGCTGCTTCACATTGTCCCCGTGCCACGTAGTTCTCGTGGGTGGTGTACATGTAGTACTGATTAATGGCGGCGGTGTGGATGGCGTTGGTGGTGTTGAGGAAAGCTTCGGTTGAAAGCATCACCCCGACATCGGCATTCGACTCCAGAATCCACTGCAGTTCCTGGTCACTGACGTAAGCCGGTAAGGTTTGGTCTCGCAGGTCATAGAACGATGGCAGCGGCGTTAACCGAACCCGATTGGCCACCACATCCGGAATGGTGTCCATCACCACCCCGTAGGTGCGGTTCACGGTATAGAGCCAGACCACAAACGCTTCCAGTGCCGACATGGACATCAGTGCCCCGGTGTAGGGGTTGGTGACCTGTATCTTTGCCCGGTAGTAGTTGTGGGTGGCTTTATGTACCCATTCGTTCAACGCAATCTCGGCCGACGGGTACACATCCGATGCACTGGAGTCAATGACTGACGACTCCAGGATTTTGGTTGGCAGGATGTTGTTGGCTGAGACCTCCATGCGGTCGGTGATATCCACGGTATCCACATCGATATCGTTGAGGTTATCGCGGGCTAACCGCGCTTCCCGACTCAGCATGTTCTGCACGGTATGGGTGGCTTTGCCGCCGGTGAGTTTATCCCGGTCGTTACGGGAAATGCGCTGCAAGGCAATCGCCGGGTACAGTGACTCACCGGTTTCGAACTCGGTGATGTCGTGAATCATTTTGTACCAGGCAACCGGCAACCCACGCTCACTCATCACGTTTTCAATCAACGTGGTCTGGTTTGCTACCCGTCCGGCATTCATCTGCAAATACTTGACGTTACGGTACAACCACAGCGCTTGTTTGGTGGTGAAGAAATTGCGGTACTCGCCGAGGTTGCCGTTGGACTCTAAATATTCCCAGATGTGGTAAGAATGCGCAAACTCCGTTTTGCAATTCCCTAACCGCAGGGTCATGATAATCCCGGGCAGGTGTGCCAGATACCCACCCACCGTCGCCGGTCGATAGAGGTCGTCCACGACATCAAACGCGGGCGAGGCCCACCGACTGAACCAGGCATGGGTCCAGTCCTGTAACCGGGGAATCAGATTGACTTCCGTGGGTTCCACCAAATCGGCTTCATAGCCCAGAATAGTATTGTCCGGGGCTTTGATGGCTCGGGTCAGGTCGACCGGATTCAGAATACCGCGAATCAACAGTTCCTGCGTTGGGTATCGTTTGACTAACTCCTCGTAGTAAACACTACCAAAGGCATAGGCTTTCCGGGTTGCCCGGTTATCCTGTAGGGCCGCCGTGGTAAAGGAAATCGTTTCCAGACTGTCGAGTGATGTAACGGACATCATAGTGTCCGTAGAATGATACGCCCCAGATATATTTTTATAGTAGCGCCATGTGGTCGGGTCATCCGACACGGCATACCCTCTTTCCGTGAGATCGTTGTTCATCGCTTCAGCTGTAGCAACGTTCTTCACTACCAATGTCTTGGCGAGTTTGATGACGTCTGATACGTAAAGCCCATAAAGTGTATTGGACACGTAAATCCCTCCGCTCGACCTAAGGAGCTTTCCTAAAATGCAGCATAAGAAAAATGAAGAATCGCTGGTAAGTGAATTCCAGCGGATGGATTTCTTCAAAAATAATGATGTCGCCCAGGCGATTGTGACCAAAATGGTTCCGCAGGTCGCACAATCCCGGACGCGGGGGAACGGTAACGACGACATCATCCCTGACCAATCCACACTGGAACGCATCAGTAAAATGGTGGCATCGGATATCGATGACGCTCACAACATGATGCAAATCCACACGGACCTCGGTCTGGCAAAAGAAATCATGGTGTCGTTGATTATCGCACCCAAAGACCTGTTAACCCACAAACTGATTTGGGGGACCGGCAAGTGCGATTTACCCACCGGTTTGGTCGGCGCAATCACAGACCACCTCTCAACCTATTTTGACCAGGGCTATAAAATTAACGACCTGTTAATTCCGGCCTGTGAAGATGCCCTGTTTAACACTGGCAGTTACCCGTTGGTTATCATCCCGGAAAGCTCACTGGATGACATCATTAACCAGAACGGTCGTATCTCAGTAGAATCCCTGCAGAGCGATACCCGTCTGTTTGAAGACGGCCACGCCAAAAACATTGGGATTCTGGGTCCGGGTAATGCGGTGGTGGGTGACGGTAAAGAACGCAAAGTCGTCCAGACGGTACGCAAGGGCTTTGGTCTGGAATCCCTCTCGGGGTTGTCACACGTCGATGTACGCTCCAGCCCGTGGTTTGATGACAAACTCCGTATTCTCGACTCCACCGATAACCTGAAATTCCCACTGCTGCAAGAACGCTTGACGCAGGAGATGTTACGTGACCGCATGAACTACGGTAACGTGGCACTGGAAAGTCTGGAGCGGGATAAAGAACTCGAGTCCCTACAGGATGCGTTGTTTGTACGGCGCCCGACCCGTAACATTCCTGTGATTGGGATTGACGCTGCGGGCAACAGCTCACGTCTGCCGAAAGGGCATCCGTTGGTGATGAAGCTGCCGTCGGAGTCGATTATCCCGGTTCACACACCAGGCAGTCCCACTGACCACCTGGGTTACTTTGTCATGATTGATGAGTTTGGTAACCCGGTGACGCGTGCACAGTCTCAGGACTACTACAAACAGCTCACGTCCAACATGAACTCCAAGCTTGACAACTACGGCAGTCAAGCCAAATCGTTGCTGAGTAACGTACAGGCGTTTATGGGGCCGAACTGCGAGACCTCCAAGTTTGATGGCATGCAGCTTATCAGTGCCTATGGCGGGATGTTAAAGCATGAACTGCTGACTCGCCTCAAACGCGGACTGTACGGTGAGAACGTGGAGCTGTCGGATATCGCCGGACAAATCTACACGGTGATGCTGTCTCGTACCCTGGCGAACCTGCACACGTCACTGCTTTACGTGCCGGTGGAACAATGTACCTACATCGCGTTCGACTACAACAATGCTGGGTGTGGGAAGTCACTGCTGAGTGATGTGAAAATCCTGGCTGCTCTGCGTTCCACGCTGTTGTTTACCGACACCATGATTGCGCTGAAGAATGCGGTTCCCCACCGTAAGGTTGCCCTGGCGCTGGATGAGACTGACCCAGACCCGGATAAAACCATTTCCCTGGTGCAGAACGAGTTTGCCAAGACGTTGAACTACGCGTTCCCGTTAGGGGTGACTGACCCGAAAGAACAAATCGACATGTTACAAAAAGCAGGCGTGACCTGGGAAATTACGGGACACCCCCAATACCCCACCACGTCCCTGCAAGTCGAAACCACGAATTCTCAGTTTGCTCGCATCGAACCGGAGTTTGCTGAGAACATCCGTAACATGATGTTCATGGGGATTGGTATTCCTCCTGAAATCGTGGACTCCAGCCTGAACGTAGAATTTGCGGCCTCTGTGTATTCCAGCAACTTACTACTTGCTAAGCGTTCGGCACAGAAGCAACAAATCCTCACGGGCTTCATGGTGGATTTTGTCCGCAAATATGTCAGCAGTGACGGTACGCTGATGCAGGAACTGCGCGACATCATTGATGGTCACCGGGAAGACCTGAAGAAAATGCGAGAGGGGGACGAGGAGCTTCGCTATTCAAACGTGATTAAGATGTACCTGGATGCGTTGAAACTGACGTTACCGGCTGCAGACCAAGCCCGTGTGAAAACGCAGCTCGAAGCAGTGAACGACCAGATTGCACTTTACGACGCCTTGTTGCCAGTGGCTATCAACGAAACCGTATTGCGCGAGATGATGGGTGAGGACTACGAGCAATACGCCGATGCCGTGATTCAGGCTGTTCGCAGTAATCTGCTGATGGACTGGATGGTACAGGAAAACATCGCCCCTGAGATTCAGAAGTTGGTCCGTAAAGCCGACGATGAAAACCCAGGCTACGACTTCCTGACCGCACGACTGGAGCACGTCGAAGCCCTCTCTGTGACCATTGCGGAGTACGTGAAGAAGCTGGCTAATCGCAATGGCGGTACCGATGAGAACGCAGACGCAGGGGGTTCAGGTGACGCTGGCAACAACGACACTGATGGTGGCACCGCTGATTTTGATGATGGTATGGATTTTGGAGCTGGTTTTGACGAAACGACGCCAGGCGAAACGCCGTCCGATGACGGTAGCGACGCAGAAGGCGATACGACGACACCGCCAGAAGACGAAGAGAATCCTGACGGCACCACACCACCTACAACCTTTTAAAGCCAAAAAATAAAAGGGCATGCATAGGAGAGAGTCTACCCGTAGGTAGACTCTCTCTTTTATGCCGTGGATTAACGTTTGAGGATAATCACTTTACCGTCACCCATCCAACCCTGGTGAATGGTAAAGCGGGTACCGTCTGCCAGAATCAGCACACGTTTGAAGAAGCCTGCTTTGCCATCTTCACGCAGCGTGGCTTTCATGATAGTGCTCACCAGATTGTACACTGTTGGTGCAGAGGTTTCGGTGATAACAAATTCTGGTTTGTCTGCAAACACGCCCAGTTCAGTACTGGTGTAGTTGAGACGCGCCAGCGTGGTTTCACGACGCAGTAAGACCGTCTGCTCAACCGCCGGGCCGTATTCACCCGCATCATCTTTACGTACCGAGATACAACGCAGTGGCGCCATGAACTCGGCGATGTTGCGACTCAGGGCCTGCAGGAACTTCTCTCCCTTGTTGGTTTTCAGGTATTCTGGCAGTGCTGCGCCATCTTCAGCAAAACTGGTGATGGTGACTTCCAGACCCAGTTCCGTGGTCAGTACGCTGTTGACGTACTCAGTGATTTGCCCATCAATCGCTGCCCACAAATCAGCAGGGATATCCCCGGCAATGCGTTCCAGCTCTTTGGCCATGTCTACCATGCTTTTCAGCTGAGACTGTTTGGTGAACGGTGTCAGGGTTTCAATCACGTCTTCAGCATCTTTCTCCACGAGATACGGGGTGGTTTCAACATAACGGGTAACCAGCAATGGCACGTCAGAGGCATCGAAGTTATCGTTGACCAGCGTTGACTGTGCAGAATACAGCGCATGTTGTTCAGAGAAAAACACGCCGTCTGCCAGGTCTACGTTGACGATTTGTTCCGCTGCTAATTTACCGAGTACCAGCTTTTTCTCAGCGTCGCTTTCGTTTGGCGTTGCGGTGGCCATGGCATCTTCACGTGAAGGTTCCAGTTCCGGTGCCACGTACGCTACACCGTCTTTGGCTTTTTCACGAGCTTGCTCTTCCTGAAGCTCCCAGGTTTCTTTGGCCGCTTCCAGACGTCCGTCGATAATTTTCTGACGGCCCTCAACCAGTTCACCGAGTGTATGGACCGCAGCAGTGGCTGGATCAAACATGTTACGGCGACCGTTGTTTTTCTCATGCGCCCGTGAACTCACAGTGGAGGATACGGCGGCAGATTTTTGTAAGATGGCGTGGTCATCGTAATTCACGCTGTTCTCCTCAATGCATTGGATGAAACACTGGCGTTTGGTGTCGTACGCAATCCGACGCGTACGGGTAGCCGGAGTATAACCGATTTCCCAAGGGAAGTCTGGGTCCGGTTTGGTGCGCCAATCTTCAATGGTGAATTCCATATACCCGTCTGCGGTTTCTTTACCGAAAATCAGTGCGGGTACGTCGGGGTTACTGCTGATACGTTCCATGAATTGTGGTGTGCCGGAGGCATTGCCCTGCACCTGGCTTTTCGGTTGCTCAAACTCATCATCGAACGACACCTTTGGATCGTCCCACTCAAAGTTACTGCTTTCCCAACTGCCTGCAGCGGTGGCAGCGGCTTCGTGCTGTTCCGCCACTTCACGACCCACCGGTGCATGCTGTGGGTCTTCTGGGTTGAAGCGACCCCCGGTGCTGGTGTTGCTACGGCTACGCCAACCTCCTTCACGGACTTTCATGAACTGGGGTGTTTGTGATTCGGCTGCACGCAATACGGGATTAGGACGGGACTGGGCAGGCTCTTGATGTGCCGGTCCACTGTAACGTCCACCACTGCGCGGTTGGTAGTTGTTACCTACTGGTGCCGCTGCCGCTTGACGTGGATTGGCGCCAGCGGGCTGTCCCGGTACGGCAAATGCTGCATTGTTGTTCGACGGATACCCGGGGGCTTGTGCCGGTGCGCCTGCATACGGTACAGCATCCCATCCATTCGCCTGCGGACGCGGCTGTGGTGCACCACGAGGCGCGGGGATACTGGTGTTGTACGCCGGTGCCGCATAACGCGCATTCGCCTGGGCTTGCCATTGGTTGATTTGGTTAGACAGACCCTGCGCTTCCTGCGCCCACTGTAACCAGGCATTATAATCCGCCTGAGACATGCGTTGTGCCAGATCAGGATAACGGGTGGCGGTCATACCACACGTACAGTAGTATACCGTTGAAATCGCTTGATTGATGTCAGCCTGTTGCCCACCGGCTGACCACATTTGCAGTACTTCAGTCAGAGTCGACACCATCCGCTGGAAGAACTCATTATTGTAAGTATTCTGCGTTGCTAACTGCCACACGTACTGTTGGACCGGGCCGGCGTTAGCATTTTGTTGGATAAAATCAGCCAGATATTGTGGAAGATTCTGGTTAGGTTGTGCGTACATGTCAGTTCCTGTGCTTTTGTAAACCGGTTATCGCTGTATCTTACGCTGAATATCATCAAGCTGCTCAATACGTTCTGGGTCGCGTTCAATAGAGCCGTCTTTGCGGATATTGACATACGGGTTAGCGCGAGACCGGCCAGTGGGTTCAGACTTAGGCAGGTTTCGGATACTTCCGACCTCGAAGATGGAGCTGTGCATGAGCTTCGCGGGGTCGGATACAGACGATTTCGGATTCTGCTTGCCTTTGTTAGAAGCATCCGTTTGTAGCACCAGGTTGGCTGTCATTCTGAAGAAATAGTTGTCGCCCGGTGTGGTGATGTTAGAGGACTCACCGTGTTCGCCTTTGCGTATATCCAAAACCGCACCCATGCGGAGTTGCTTGTTCAAGAAGGTATCGATATCTTTTTCGATGACTTCCTTTTTGTTGTAGTTGTTAAATTTCCAGGAGAAGTTGAATATCGAACTGACGATATCAAACAGCGAATAGCGCAGGACGGTCAATCGTTTCCCGTACATGTCTGCGGTGTCCGTGTTACGGATACGCTCTCCCATGGTCTCGATGATGTGCTGACAGAACTCGTAGATGTCTTCTACGATGATGTTGTCATCACGCAGCATTTGTTGTGATTTCAAGTCCAGATACGTATCGAGCGACCGTAAGTGAACATCGATGAGTTCCACGAGCTTGCCTTCGTTGTTGTTGCCCCGCCAGATGATTTTACCCAGCAGAATACACCACAACCGTTCTGACTCGGCATACTCTTTCGTGATGCGGTCAGGGAAGTGGTCAACCACGTAGAAGAAGCTCGCAATGTAACTGCGGGTAACGGCGTTGTAGTCCTCACGACGAATCGCCAGATGGATGTTGGATGGAATATAGTTCTTAGGGTTAACCTTCACTCCCTTTGGACGAATCCCGGTAGACCGACAAATCACCCACTCACGCGGGTCGAATTCGCTCGGGTCAAACGGCCCGTCGTTCAATACCGGTATGGTGTTGGTGAATCGGGCAAAGGCTTCGGTGAACCCATACTTCGCAAAGAAGTAGTGGACTATCGAGGTCTTTGCATCAATGACCACGGTCTGGTCCTGCATCTGATTACGGGGAAGCTTTTTACCGAACTGGTTATGCAGTGCTGACCACACAACGTAATCGGTTTCATCTTCTTCGTTGGCTTTGAAGCTGTGCATGGTGCGCTGATAAATCAGACGGGCACAACTCACCGGCATGAACACGGTGTCTTTCACCACGGAGATAGACACATCCGACAGCACCGGACTGATGTAATACACGGAATCGTAAATACGCATTGACCCTGCTTGCCCCACGAACGGCAGATAGATGTAGCGTGGCTTCAGGGCTTTCCCGTTAAAGGACAACAGGTATTTCACCATATAGACATCGGACTGGGTCAGCTCAAACATCTGCTTGGTGCGTTTGCGGGTGATTTCCGAGTACTCTTCATTCGGTGTACAACGTACGTAACCTTTGTATTCCAGACCCGGTGGAAAACGTTTCGCTGCCGCTCGCCAGATGTCGTCGATATACTGCTCGACATAAGCCATCTGTGATACAGCAAATCCATCCACTACTAGCCGATTGAACTTCGGCATGCGTTCATGGATTTTAGCGGCGAGTCTTGGCTCCACGGTGTACTCCTCAATCTTTCTTCGTTTTTACATAAATACCGTACAGGGTTGCTGCACCGGTAACAATGATACCAATCGCCTTCACGATATTACTGATGTTATCCAGGTCTCGTCCCGTCTCCTCTCTTTCCATCTTGCGCATGGTACTCTCGTGCTTGACTTCCTCAAGCCTGCGTCTTGCCTCAAACTCCTGCATCTTCATTTGATGTTCGAGTTCTTTCTTCTGTTGGTCTAATTCGTCTATGCGTCTCTCCCACATGCGTTTACGTTCATTCCACTCACGGTCACTCTCTTCAATGCGCCGTTTGAGTTGGTCGTTTTCCCGGTCGTTCTCAAGTTTCTGTCGTCTAAAGTCTTCCTCTTCTAACTTACGTTCATGGGCAATCCTGTCCAGCTCTTCCTTTCGTGCAGTCTGCATATCACCCAGAGTTCTGGCCAACTCAATCGTGGTAAACATCCGAAGCATCGTCAGGTCGTCTTTACAGGCTTGGTCGTAGTCATCCATCGTGTAATGTTTCAGCGTAGCCGGTGGTGGTAGTCCGACTGCACCTAACGCACGATTGTTGTCTTTGAAATGCAACCCGTCAGGCAGGTCTGGTCTGCGGCAAGCCGGTACCAGATATATCCGCCCGTTGATGTTGACATACCGTGGCCCTATCCGTCCGTTGTTGTCAACCAGTCGAATACCAAACACGAACTGGTCAGCTTCAACGAGTCCTGGTGTGGTCACCAGTTCATTGTGAAACGCCCCGTGGCGTTCATAAGGGTGGTGCGGTATCTCCGTCCTGGACAGACTCAACACCACATCCAGATTACGATAATACACACTGATATTCTGCCGGATGCTATCCAGCGGAATCTCATAGACTACCGTGGCACTCCTGGTTTGAGAACGATAGACCATAGGGGATGCAAATCGTGAATCCAGCGCCTCGATAAACGCAACGCGGTTGGGGTCACTATCTGATATGTCGGGTCTGTCAAGAATTACATCAGTACCAACCATCAGGTCGTCATACGTCACGGTAACGTACAGACTTCGATTAAGCTCCCGGCGCCGGCTCGGGATACTTTCTAATCTGCATGCTACCCCACGTCGGTCAACGACAGTGACTGCCTGACCGGTATGGTTGTAGTACGACACCCGAGTTGTAAGGCCTGGAGTATCATGATGAGTAAACAGGTTGTTCGCACCTGTTGGTACGCTGTCCTCAATCACAATGCCCCGGGAGTTAATAAAAGTCATAGTCGCCACCCGACCTGTGAACAAAGATAGTACTACCTACACATGCAAGTAATATATGTTTATGTTCTTTTTATTTGGTTAAATCCCAATGAGGTTTTTACTCAGCGAAAAAATAAAATAGACTGACGGCATAGCAGGCTCTCTACCCGCAAAGGTAGAGAGCCTGTATGTGTCTTTCGCCGTTTACCGTTGGCTACGTACTTATCACGGCTACTCGAATGGAGTCGCGTGCAATCCGTCAAGTACGCGGTTACGGATTACGGTGCCCAGTCAAGCTGCCAGCTCTTTGGTGTTGTAAATCGCTGCAGAGCGAGATGCTTTAACCAGGTTGGTTACGGACAGTTTGATGAGGATCGGCAGGTTGATGACGTGACGGAAACGCGGCTGAACCTGACGCTCCATGATGGTAGCACCGTTACGGTTCACCTGGGCAGAAATCGCCAGCTCAGGGATGTACAGCATGTTACCGAAGGTCAGTGGGTCGTGTTTGCCAGTGCCTTTGCGACCGAAGCTCAGGAAGATGGTGTCACGCATACGCAGGTCGTTAACCGAAGTTACAGACATGGTAGCGTTGGCACCCAGGTAACGGTCGTCACCCTGAGTAATCAGGTACTTCGGCAGAACCGGGTCAGTTACCGCGATAACACGCAGCTGTTCAGTAGAACCGCCGTTGTTTGCACGCAGTGACACTTCGTAACCGGTTTCACGGCACGCACGTGCAATGACTTCACGGATTACAGAAACCAGCACGCCCTGGATATCGTCAACCTTGTTAGCAGAACTGGTAGAGTTCAGCTCGGCCTGGATATCAACCGGGATAGCTTCGTAGAACGGCGCAACCAGCAGCTCACCCGGAGTTTCGAATGAAGGATACAGGTTGATGGTTTCAGAAGACACGAACCAGTCGTTCAGCGTTTTGTCGAAGTCCAGCAGCGTGGTCACTGCGGCGTTTTCGATTTGCATGTGAACGCCCTGAACCAGCGCATTCAGGTCGAGACCCAGGTTTTCCTGACCGATTGGCGTCTGAGAAACCAGCGGTGCGTTCAGTGGAACGTAGTACGCACGGGTTTCCATATCCGGGTTCAGGATCAGGCCTTTGGTACGTAAGTTGCTGTTCGTGCGACGAGCATCAACATCGTAACCAATCACTTCGAAGGTCAGGCCTTCCAGTGCGGTCTGTACAGCCGGGGTATCGATACCGACTTCTTTGCCGTCTTCGTCGAGGACACGGATAATGTCAACGCCTGAAGAGAACACCACTTCGTTAGAAGTTTCCAGGTTGATGTTACCAGAAATGCTGGTACCCAGAACCAGGGTGTATTTACCGGCAGTAACGTCAGCCAGTGCAGCGCCTGCAGCGCCAGATGTATCGACCGCACCTGCTTTCAGCGTCAGAGAAGACGGGTTGAAGCTCAGGGTCATAGTACGCAGGTTACATTCCATCGGACGGAAGAAACCAGCGCCTGGCAGGTTCAGTGTACGGATACGGTACACAGACTCAGTTGGATCAGCACCCGCAGCGCCTGCTTTAGAAGCGGCGATGTAGATATTTTTCAGAGAGACTTTAGGCTCAACGGCATCAGTTTCACCGATAGCACCGGCCAGACGCAGAGCTTCGTTAGAAGACAGCGCGATCAGGCTGTGTTTGGTGTTGATGCGCAGTGGCGCCGTGGTCACAGTTACTGCACCCACTTTCGCAGAGGATGGAGCAACAGCTGCTTTGTCAACGAACTTGTCGTTGTTCACGCCATCACGATAAATCGGCACCAGGTCGGTACTGTTGTTCATCAGGATGGTGTAGTCCAGCGCAGCGCGGATCAGGTTGTGCTTTTTGAAGTCAGCCGGGTCGCCAGACTGGTCAGGAGAGATATACTCGTTCTGCACCAGAATACGCGGGATGTTGATACGGAATACCACTTCATCAGGGGTACCGACAACAACCGGGAACCAGTCATCGTTGAACGGAGACTGACCGATGGCCAGGGCGTTGAACACCACAGACACGTCGATGCCTTTCTGCAGTTCCATGTTATCAAACGCTTCCAGTGACACGAAGCGGTCAGATGGCTGACGATAACCGAAAGTACCTACAGAAGACGAGCTCGCTGGCATTTCAGTGCTTTCCAGCGATACGGTCTGCGATGCGCGTACGTAACCCAGTGGATCGCCGTAGGCAGATGCAGTGATGGTTGCTGCTTCCAGCTGCTCTTGGCTCAGCACGTAACCACCGAACTCAGCGTCTTTAAAGATGGCGCCCAGGGTTTTGGACAGGGTCTGCGAATCACGTTGGTGATTAGCAAAGTTCTGGCCTTCCAGGGATTCCATCGACACCATGTTCTGAGTCATGTTCTTTGGTACCAGTGCAGCACCCTCGCTTTTCAGGGTTGCACCGATTTCGTTGGCAGCCAAACGCGCAGCGGCGATGGTATCTTTACCAGTAAGTCTTGACATAATCTTTAATTCCTTCGGAGGATTCAATACGTATTGAAAAAAGCTACATGACGTCGATGCTGTAGCGCATACTATCTAAGCCATAGCCGTTACTGGGGGTCTGCATCCTGCGATGCTCCCACGTACTTGTCAAAAACAGTGAACTGAGTTATGTCACTTACGCGCATAAATTTCGCGAGCTCCGCGATGATTGCATCATAATAATGACTCTTCTGTCCACTGTAGGGGTCCTCAGCACTGCCTGACATGTAAAGAACACCAGACGAGCCCGTGGGAGTGTAGAAACACCCAGACCCATAGTCAACAGCCAGTGCCCTGCGCGGACCACCACCTGCTATACTATATTTGGTTTCGCACTCTGCACATACTTTATCGTACAAACTGCGGTGATTCGAAATCCAGGCCTGAAACGTCGGCTCATCAAATAATGATATCAAATCATCAGCCAGCTCTGGCACCCACTCTTTTGCCTTCGAGTTGTACCATAAGTAATAACTGACATCGGCATCCGATAGTATACCTGAGAGTTGGTCCAGATTAATAAAACCGTCGAGCGGAAAATCGCTTTCGGCAGCGACGACGGCAAGGGATGGTGGAATAACAACCAATCCAATGCGTGGCTCGCTTGACGTAGAAATGAACATGTAATCGCTCCCGCTATAAAAGACAAGACTGATACGGAGTCAAATAATGGATTCGAAATTGTTGTTGGTTCGTGGCATTACCCTTTTATACCTCGAATCAAAACGCTTAACCCAGAACGATAACTCGGCTATTCTCATCCGTGAGCTGGTCGGTGCCATGAAAGCACCCGAGAGCACGTATGAGACAGATGAAGGCTCTGTCACGCATACAGAATTACGCAACACATTATTGTGGATGACTAACCAGCCGCTCGGTCATAAGTACGACCATACCGCGCTGTTACAAAGAATACGTGTTAATATCAAGAACGACGATGGTTTATGGTCTGCGTTTGCTAACGGGATGAACGAACCCGATAACTACGAAGAGCTGTTAGCCAAAGTCGGTGAGATGCGTAACGAATTATTAGCACACCGGCAGAAGACCCGTTTAACCGATGTGATTCGTAAAGCCTCTTTCCAGGTGCAGTTCAAACCCGATGAAGTCGATTGGGCACAACTCGTCCCGCAACTACAGCAGGAACTGGAAACCCACAAACCCGGTGCGAAGGCCTCATTTGAAGCGGTCACCCGGTTTGGCAGCAATACCCGTAATGCCGTAGCAGAAGCGATTCAGAAAGCCGTCGAGCAGAGCTCACCAGAGGGTGTGTTGCGCTGGGGCTGGCAGGGCGTGAACCGGATGATGGGTGAACTCGGGGGACTACGACGCGGTGACATGGTGGTGGTGGGTGCCTTAACCAACAACTTTAAAACCGGCTTTACCTTAAACGGCTTCCGTCAGTTCTGCATGTGGAACAAACCGTTTATGCTCGACCCGTCTAAGAAACCGCTGATGCTGCACATCTCTACCGAGAATGCGCAGGAGGATAACATGATTATCCTCTATGCTCAGATGTTCGAAGACGAGTTCCAAATTGCGATGGACGTCCCGGCATTGAAGAAAGAAGCCCAGGACAATCCACAACGCTACCAGGAAATCGCCGACTACGTCATGGACAAACTCACCATGACCGGGTACGAAGTGGAGTTTGTGCGTCTCAACGGCCCGACCACCACGTACGACAAAATCCTGGAACTCATTGCCTTCTACGAAGCGTTGGGTTATGAAATCCACTGTATCGTGTTTGACTACCTCAACATGTGTTCGAAGTTGGGTTGTCATGCCTCGACCATTGGTGGGGACGTACGTGAACTGTTCCGACTGATTCGCTCGTACACCAACCCGAAAGCCATCACCTTCATGACCCCGCATCAGATTTCTTCAGATGCGTATGCCCTGTTGCGTAACAACACCGATGACTTCGTGAAACAAATCGCGAAGAAAGGGTATTGGGATAGCTGTCGTGTTCTGCAACAAGAAGTCGATTTGGAGATGTTGTTGCACATCGAACACCTCTACGGTAAGTCCTACCTCACCATTGCGCGTGGGAAGCACCGTAAGCCACTGGCGACGCCACTGGATGACTTGTATACGGTTTACGCGTTCGAGGAGTTTGGGTGCATCCCAGACGACCTGGAGAAGCCTGACAAGTCGATGAAGAAATTTGGCAGTGACGCTCCAGACCACCAGACCGAGTGGATGTAAGGCAAAAAAAAATAAGACGACATGACCGGGGAGGCGAAAGCCTCCCCTTATGCTGTCATGGTCTATTTCGGACCGTACACCAGAACCACGAACGTTTGACCCACTTCCATGTTACTCAACCGGTACATGCCGTGGGTGTTGAGCATCATCATAAAGGCCCGGGCCAGTGTCCGTGCGGCATCCACGATAGCCGGGTGCATGGAAATCACTTTGCTACCGTGGGCTGCCCGCCCCAGCAATACCCGGGTTTTGTTTTCCGACACACTTAACATGCTGGGTGGAACCCGTCCCAATGAAAAGCGGGACTGGAAGTCATCAAAGACTTCAATCAAAAAACTGTTGACGTGTACTCCTTTGGGGAAATACTCCTCAGGGATATACAGCACCGATACCGACTCGTTGGCTTTGACGTTGGCATTGGTGCCCAACAACGTGTTGGGGGTGATGGTTAAGTCTTTCAGGAACGCATTGACGTAACGTTGAGCAGACAAAGTCGGGGTATGGGGCTGACCCGGAAGAAACACAGGAGTAAAGCTACGCATGGGGGTTCCTTATTGAAACGGCATAAAGGGAGGTAAAACCTCCCATAAGATTATGTTGGTTACCACTTAAGCGGTGGAAAGCTGTCTAACAGTGCCAGAGATTCTGCTTCGAATTGTTCTTTATCGACATCGATAATCACTGAGTCCGACACCGCCGGAGAGCTCAGTTTCAAATCCAGTCGGTACTGGGTACGACATCGCCACAAACCCGCAACCTCCACGACCAAATCCGGGACGGCCTCTGCAATTTCAGGGGCCAGGTTGAGCAGGGCGGTTTTACCCAGATCGTTAATAATCGAAACATATTCGGCTGGCACCATGATGCGGGCAAGTTGCTCGGTCACGTTGTCACACTCCGTACAGTTCTTTATTGAGAATCAGTTTCAGGTTCGCTTTCACGATGTTGGACAGGGTTGGGGGTACACTGCCGACCGTGGCAGGGTAGACCAGCTGTGAGGGGACTGCATCTGCCAGGGGTTTGTCACCGAGGTAATGGGCTTCTGCGACATTAACGTCACCGATTTTCAGTTTAACAATAACCATCCCCATGCCATCGTTCTGGTAGAACTCATACCCAATGGGCCCCACAATCACCGTGGCGGGCGCAACGTCGGTACCACCACCCAGATACAAATCCAGTAAGGCAGGCATGGACGTGGTGAGTTTACGTTTGGTGGCGCTGTCCACTGGAGAGTCCGCTGGGCTGAAGCGAATGTTCACCGAACTCATGACAATTTCGTTTTTTGTGGTCTTGATGCCGTCAACGGTGGTCGAGACCGGTGTGGTCACCGTATAAACCACCAGGGCACCGATGTCACCCACTTTCAACACATCCGTGGCATACACGGTGGGGAGGCCGGGGAGACTGAGTTTCTTTTCCTTTGCCATCGCGATATTACCTCAAAGTGAAATGACCGCCATTGTGTCATTTTTGTGTATAGGCTACACAGGATTAGCGTACTGGACAGCAATAGCGACCATGCGCTCTCAAACGCATCAGGTGCGGTTTGCGGCATTACACTGCGCATCATAGCGACGTTGCCGTAAAGCTTCCATAACAGCCACTGTGTTGTCACAAACACGTCCCCTGGGGACTCCCGTCCAGGTTACCGTGTGTAGCAGAACAACGTTGCGGATATACGGTACGGTCTGGGTTGACGCCGTAGGCAGAACAGAAGTCATAGGTCACCTGTGAGGAGGAGTGCATTTTCTAATAGATAAGTGATTTATGTAAATTTTGCACACGTTTAAACAAAAAAATAAAGAGGACCGAAGTCCCCTTTATCTACATTACGCGTAGAAATCCACGATGGCTTTAGGAGCCACCGCGTTATACACCGCAACGAACAGACGGTAGACTTCACGTGCAGACAAATGCGCGAACAGGCCCATGATGTTTTTGTCTTTTGCATGCGCAACAAACTTGGCCCAGGCTTTGTTGGTGCTAGGAGCAACCATCATTGGCAGGATTTCACGTAACCAGTTGTACACCAGACCGATGTTGTCGCCTTTAACAGCCACACCACGGTACAGGTTAACAGCACGCTCAACGTCGGCCTTGGTGATGCTCACGTTGAACTCTGGTTTTGCCAGCACGTCACGGTTGAAGTTATGCTTTTCGTTGTAGCTGTACTGCAGCTGAACAGCCGCCATGTCAAGGGTGGTTGTACGAGACAGGGCAACTGCTTCAACGATGAAAGAAGAAGACAGTACGTGTTCGATAGTTGCGATGTTAGTAGTCATGATAAATCTCCATAATTAAAAGGGGGTTAGATAACCCCCACTATGGAGATTATCGATTATGCGTGGCTAATCAGCGTCTGCACGTAGTTCTGCAAACGCGTCAGGGTTTCAGTTTTCAGTGGTGCTTTGATGGTCACGGTATCCAGCAGTGGATTGAAAATCCAACGACGGTCAAACGTCCCCATGATTAATTCATTGTCCAGCAGACAGAAGAAGTCCACG
>Ga0157372_10000029_pt1 | contig 180371 bp, 150 predicted proteins | sample C55metaG_FD_115307 | JGI IMG/M metagenome (GOLD analysis project Ga0157372, IMG submission 115307) | Corn rhizosphere microbial communities from Kellogg Biological Station, Michigan, USA - C5-5 metaG | ecosystem: Host-associated > Plants > Roots > Rhizosphere > Soil | place: USA: Michigan...
CCACAGGACGAGAACCTTGCATGTGGGGTGCTGAAATAAATTCAGCATGACCTAGCATTTTATTTAGTTAGATCGCTGTCATTTCACCTTCAGAGGCCCCGGATTTTATAACTCAGCATGACATCCTATCTTATTTAGGGTTTAAATATCAATCACTTCCTTCTTTTTGCGATTGCGCATGCGCTTGGGTACAAATTCCATGATCTCATTCTTTAGTGCTTCGATCATGCGGCGCTTCAGGAAGTTCTTTTGGGTTACGATGCTGATCTCGCGGGCTGGCTCCGGCGATTTAAAATATCTTACTTTATCCTGCTGTTTATCGGTAAGGTCGGTTAATGCTAACTCGGGTAAAATAGTGGCGCCGTTGTTAAGGTCAACCATACGTTTCAATGTTTCAACGCTGCCCGTGTTATATTCAAAATGTTGAAATCCCTTGGTTGATTTTCGGCGCTGACAGATATTAAGCACCTGCTCACGCATGCAATGGCCCTCGTTCAGGATCCACAGCTCTTCCATATCAATATCATCCGAACTAATATTCTTTTTCTTAGCCAGGTGACTATGCTTAGACACATAGGCCACAAAGTTCTCGTAAAATACGGGTATCTCCACCAAGTTAGGCTCACGCAGTGGAGTTGATAATATGCCGCAATCAATCATGCCGAGCTTAATCTGCTGGATAATCTGGTCGGTTGTTTGCTCCCAAACAATCAGCTTCACCTGCGGGTATTTTTCAATAAACTGTGTAATGATCTTAGGCAGAATATATGGGGCAACGGTTGGGATGATACCGACCTTGAGCTCGCCAGACAACTCCCTTTTCCGGTCGCTTATAATTTCCTTTATTTTAAAGCTTTCGGCAAGCAGGATACGGGCCTGGGCGATAATTTCGGCTCCGATCTCGGTAGGTGTGACAGGTTGCTTGGTACGGTCAAATATTTTAACTCCCAGCGTGTCTTCCAGTTTCTGTACCTGCATGCTGAGCGTTGGTTGCGTAACAAAACATTTCTCAGCAGCAACCACAAAACTGCGGTAAGTATCAACCGCAACTATATATTCGAGCTGTACAATAGTCATATAGTTTCTATCTTTATATAAAGATAGAAACTATTGACATTATCTATAAGTAAAAATGGGAGTTATTCTACAGTAACTGACTTAGCCAGGTTACGTGGCTGGTCAACATTACAACCGCGCATTACGGCGATGTGATAAGATAATAATTGCAGCGGAATAGTGGCCACCAGTGGTACAAAGGCTTCGGCTGTTTGCGGAATTTCAATCACATACTCGGCCATGTCTTTTACCGTAACATCGCCTTCTGATACGATGGCGATTACCTTACCACCACGAGCCTTTACTTCTTGAATATTGCTGATCACCTTCTCGTAAGATGAGTGTTTGGTTGCGATAAATACAACCGGCATTTCCTCATCGATAAGGGCAATAGGGCCGTGCTTCATCTCGGCGGCGGGATAACCTTCCGCGTGGATATAAGAGATCTCCTTCAGCTTTAAAGCACCTTCTAACGCAACTGGGAACGAGCTTCCGCGACCAAGGAACAAACAGTTAGATGAATCCTTGAATTTTTCGCTGATCTCCCTAACGTGCTCATTGGTTTTTAAGGTTTTCTCAACCAGCTCCGGTATTTCATTAAGCTCTGTAAGATATTCGATCAGCTTGCTTTGGGTAATAGTACCTCTCAGTTGAGCAAGATAAAATGCCATAACGGTCAGCACGGTTACCTGAGCGGTAAATGCCTTGGTAGAAGCCACACCAATTTCTGGTCCGGCATGGGTATAAATACCGGCATGGGTAATACGCGGAATTGAAGCACCTACCACGTTACAAACACCCAGTATAGTAGCGCCTTTTTCTTTAGCCAGTTCGATAGCCGCCATAGTATCGGCCGTTTCGCCTGACTGTGAAATTGCAATCACTACATCCTTTTCATTAATGATAGGGTTACGGTAACGGAACTCTGATGCATATTCAACTTCAACCGGTATCCGTGCAAACTCTTCGATCAGGTACTCACCTACCAATCCGGCGTGCCAGGAGGTACCGCAGGCCACAATGATGATCCGGTCAACGTTTTTAAGCTTATCGGCATATTCCTTTAAACCGCCCAATTGGAAAATACCCTGGTCAGGGTAAATACGACCACGCAGACAGTCGCGGATGGAGCGAGGCTGTTCATAGATCTCTTTAAGCATAAAGTGATCATAGCCGCCTTTTTCCAGCATTTCCAATTGAAGCTCCAGTTTCTGGATATAAGGAACCTGTACGGTATTATCAATTGTCTTGATCAGCAGGTCTTCTCTCTTGATATAAGCAATCTCGTTATCCTTGAGATAGATTACGTTTTTGGTATACTCCACAATAGGCGTTGCATCGGAGGCTATAAAGTATTCGCCTTTCCCCACACCGATAACCATCGGACTACCCTTACGTGCGGCAATAAGCTGATCGGGCTCATCCTCGCTCATAATTACGATGGCATAAGCGCCTACAACCCGGTTTAAAGCCAAACGAACAGCTTCGCCCAGATCAAGGTGGGTCTCATTCTGAATATCCTCAATTAAATGAATAAGCACCTCGGTATCAGTATCGCTTAAAAAAACATGGCCCTTCGCCAACAATGCCTCTTTAATGGTTGCGTAATTTTCAATAATACCGTTGTGGATGATGGTAAGCTTGCGGTTGCCAGATGAGTGAGGGTGTGAATTGCGATCGCTTGGCGCACCATGGGTTGCCCAGCGGGTATGCCCCATGCCGATTGTGCCGCGGGGCTGGATGTCCTTTACAAAGTTTTCAAGGTCACTTACTTTACCGGCTTTCTTATAAACCTTAAGGTCGGCATCCAGAAGAGCGACACCGGCGCTATCATATCCCCGATATTCCAGGCGATGTAACCCTTTAATTATCACGGGATACGCATCCCTAAAACCAATATATCCTACAATTCCACACATGAGGCAGACCTATTTTAAATTATTAAACTGCGATAAAATTACACAGCTAATTAACAAAAACAATAGTTATCCCCGAAATTGAATATAAAATGTGACGTCCTAAAATAGGTTGACGATTTTTGATGATACAAAAGTTGTTAAAAACTCAAACATCTGTTAAAGACGTTTGAGTTTTTTTATAGGTTTTTAATTTAATAGTTGTCTGTCGATGCATCTGATCAGGAGTTAGCATATTACAACTCAAATGCGGTCTTAAAAAGTTATAGGCTTTGATACTTTCTTCGACTTGCATCAAAGCTTCATAATGGTTATCCAGTTGCTCTGCCAGCCCAAATTCATCTTTAAGTATTCCATTAACTCTTTCAGCAACTGCATTGTCATAAGGGCTTCCGTTTTCTGTCATGCTGATAGTGATTTTGTTTTGTATCAGACAATCAATGTAAAGTTTACTGCAATATTGTAATCCCCGGTCAGAATGATGAATCAGGGGTAGTTCCTTGTATCTCCGGCTCTTTACAGCCATTTGCAGTGCCTTAAGTGTTGAGGCTGCTTCCATATTATTACACAACTCATAACCCATGATCTGCTTTGAATAGGCATCTGTAACCAGGTGCAGGTATACATTTCCATCTTCTGCAGTATCTAAATAAGTTATATCAGCAACCCAGACCTGCTCGGGCCTGTTGATCGTAAGACCTTTAATAACATTAGGATATTTTCGCATCCAGTGTTTTGAATTCGTGGTAACGGTGTAACGTCTTTTCTTATAAACTAACAAACCTTGCGACCTTAGCCAACTAAACAGATGATCTCTGCCCATGTCTATTCCCTTGTTTTTTAGCAGATAATGAAGCTTTCGGGTTCCTAACTTTGGTAACTGCCGACGTAATTCCAGCACCAATGTTTTTGCATCTCCACGCACCTGAGCATTTTGCCGGTCCGCCTTGATCTTTTTATAGTAAGCTTGTTTACTAATACCAAACAATGCACAAAACATACTTACTTTTCTTGGGTAGGTTTTGGCAAGCTCACTGATTGTTTGGCGACGTCTTTTTTTAGAATACTGATTTTCTCTTCAGCTTCAGAAATTTCAATAAGCTTTTGGTAAGCTGCTATTTGTAGCTTAGCATCGGCTAGTTGCTTTTCCAGGTCTTTGATACGCTGTTTTTGTGGATCTTTCATCGGCCGCCCTAATTCTCCTTTTTGAGCGTAGTGCAATTTACCATACTTCCGGCACCATTTCAAAACGGAGGAGTTTCCCCTTATACCATACTTTACCTGTAATTGATCTTTGTTTAAAAAGCCTCTTTCAAATTCTGCAACTACCTTCTTTTTGAAAGCCACGCTGAACCGCGCCGGGGGGAACCCATTCTTTGATTTAACTGTTTCTTTTTCCATGTGTTGACTTGGTTTTAGTCAACTTTTCTTAGGACGAGACAAAACTAATAAAAAAGCCTCCGCGAGGGAGGCCTTGTTATTATTGATTTATCTTGGTATAAATAATATTTAACCGCATTCGGTACTGGTAGTTGGGTGAGTTTTTGTTTGTCATCCCTCCTATTGCAACCGTACGGCCGGCAGTTTGCGCAGTGGCGTTATAATCAACCGTTGAGATGTTAGTGGTATCAACCGGTTCAATATAGGTACCGTAATCAACTGTTTTTCCGCGCAGCAGATCTTCAATATAACCTGTCACTATAAAATGGTAGGCTTGCTGGGTATTGTTGTAATAACCGCCGAACGCACCTACGCTTACAAAGCGAGGATCAACAAAGGTAGCTCCGGTGCCGCCCATGGCGTCGGGCACTTCTGTTCTAACGTGCGCAATGTCATAACGGTACAAAGAAAGCTTTGGCTGCGGTACAAATGGAATCGTAGAACCGGGCGCAGCAGTTACAACCAGCTCGGCCCTGTTCAGCACAACGTCTGAACCTAAGCTCTTAATGATATTTTTAAGATAAGGAAAGCTAACCTTTACACGCAAACCGCCCAGACCCTGAAAATATACTGTTTCCTGCGTGGTATTAGGCTGACTGGTTGAATTAGCCAGGGCGTTAGTAATATCAGTACTGTAAGTATGCAAAATCTGCGCTGAGTGGTTGCTAAGCGGCAATGTAACAATGGAAGTATCAATTGTACCCGCATTGTTTGCGCGGATATAAACATCTACATGGCTGGAGTCAATATTAAAATACATATTACCACCAACACCTGTGGTTTTATTTTTATCCAGCTCGATGTACAAACCCCTTACCTGGTTAGTAAATATGGTGTTCGAGCTGAGGGTTGTAGTGGAGGCGCCAAAAAGATTGCTTGTAATAAAATTCTTGCTGATTGGTATACGCAACTGTGCAGGCACTTTTTTCAATGTATCTTTTGCCCCTTTAACAATGTCGTAAATTTTAAGAATGGTATTGGGACGGCAATTAAATGTCTTGGAACCAATCAAATCGGTACCATGACTAAACAGATTGTCATTAGGGTTTGCCGTACTGTGCGTACTGTAGTAAGTAGTACTCGATGCCGGCTTGGCATTCAACTGATAAACATTGGCTGTGTACGTTGACGTAAGCGAGTCGCCGTAAAAAGAGCTTTGGTAACGCATCACCAGCAACGCCGAGTCGATAGTTACCGTACCTGTAGGTAAGGAGTAGGCTACGTTGCCGGGTAAGTTAAGCACGGTAGCAATATTAGCCTGGGTAGTACCAAAAACAGGGTCCTTAAAATAGGCAAGAGGCGTTTTAGCAATCCCGGTGGTCAAAACAGAATCCACGGGGACAGTAGTAGTTATAACGGTAGCCGTATCAATCATAGAGCCGCTGAGCTGCTTTGACGGATCAACAGCGAGCCCGAGGGTGTTCTCATTTTTACAGCTATTTAAAATAAAAAGACTTATTAACAGGGTCAATAAGTCTAATCGAAAAAATTTCATATATGTTTTCAAATCTTTAAGCAACGTTCACCAACTCATCGTTAGTTATTTCGTCGTAAAAATTGTAATAATTTTCGAAATCAGCGGTAGAATTATAGTCCAAAACAGATTTATGGCTGTTTTTAACATAATTTAACACTTCAGCGTCAACGTTTTCGCTGCCCAGAACAATAGCGTCACTGTACTCAATAGCACCTGCGTATAATGCCGCATTTGTGCCCGGCTTATATACTTCAGTGTGTTTTTCTGTCATATCGCTCATTACTGCTTTCTGAGCAAAATCAGCGCTGAGTTGTTCCTTAAAATCGTTCTCGTAAATAGAGTAAACAATTTTCGAGTTTTTGAAAGTAGGATCGTCCTTGTAGGTATTTTTCAGATAAGCCGGCACCAGCGAGCTCATCCAGCCATGGCAATGAACGATGTCAGGAGACCAGCCTAATTTTTTAACAGTTTCCAATGCACCTTTGCAGAAGAAGATCATTCGCTCGTCATTGTCAGCATAAAACTTTCCATCTTTATCGGTAAACACATGTTTACGCTGAAAATACTCCTCGTTGTCCAGGAAATAAACTTGCATGCGTGCCGATGGGATAGATGCCACTTTTATGATCAACGGATTATCATTATCGTTGATAATGATGTTCATTCCGGATAAGCGGATCACTTCATGAAGACGGTTCCGGCGCTCGTTAATATTTCCAAAACGTGGCATAAGGATACGGATTTCAAAGCCCTTATCCTGCATGGCCTGAGGCAGCTGCCTGGTTATTTCAGAAATTTTAGTGAGTTCGAGGAAAGGCGACATTTCATGAGTTATAAACAGAAGCTTAGATTTACCCATCTCTAATCAGTATTTAAAAATTGTTAAGAAGTCGAAAAAAATTCGAGTGTGCAAATATAAGCAATATCTTAACAACTATCAATGAAATATGCAACTAGTTTTGGTTATTTTTAAACAAATGCACACCTTTGCCAACTTTTTCGAAAAATACAGGGTTGAGAATTTTTAACACGATCAAAAGCCTGCAGGAGTATCTGCAAAACTTACGCCAGCAGGGCAAAACCATCGGTTTGGTGCCCACTATGGGCGCATTACACCAGGGGCACCTGTCATTGCTGCAACAGGCAAAAGCCGCAAATGACGTTGCAGTGTGCAGCATCTTTGTAAATCCTACACAGTTTAACGATCCCAAAGACCTCGAAAAATACCCCAGACCCATTGATTCTGATACAGAAAAGTTACAAAGCGCCGGATGCGACGTATTGTTTAGTCCTGCTGTTGACGAGATGTATGCTCAAAATGAGCAATGGCATTTAAACCTCGGTGAGCTGGAGCATTTGCTGGAAGGAAAATTCAGGCCCGGTCATTACCAGGGCGTAACCCAGGTTGTTTACAAGCTATTTGACATTGTTAAACCTAACACCGCCTTTTTTGGACAAAAGGACTACCAGCAGTTTCTGGTGATCAGCAAAATGGTGGCTTTACTCAACCTGCCCGTAAAGCTCATTATGTGCCACATTGTGCGCGAAGCAGACGGCCTGGCCATGAGCTCAAGGAACATTCATCTTAGCACCGCCGATCGCCGCCATGCGCTTGTGCTTTCCAGGTCTCTTTTCTGGGTAAAAGAACATTTTGACAAAGCCGACCTCGCCACCTTGAAGCAGCAAGCCGAAGAAATGATAAACGCCGAAGAAGGAACAAGCCTCGAATATTTTGAAATTGCCGATGGCCAAACCCTACAACCAGCCAAACAAGACAGCAAGCAGATCGTTGCACTGGTAGCGGCCCGTGTAGGAAATACCCGGCTCATTGATAATGTGATATTACGCTGAAATACCTTAACAAATATATTCGCCGCTTATTAATAACTTTGTATCCATGATTATAGAGGTGTTAAAATCTAAAATCCATCGTGTTAAGGTAACGCAAGCTGAACTGAATTATGTGGGAAGTATCACGATTGATGCGGATCTGATTGAAGCTGCCAATATTATTCCCAACGAAAAGGTGCAGATTGTAAATAACAACAACGGGGCCCGCTTTGAAACCTATGTAATTAAAGGCGAAAGAGGCAGCGGCACGGTTTGTTTAAATGGCGCAGCAGCCCGCCTGGCCCAGGTAGGCGATATCATCATCATTATGTCTTATGCCTGGATGGAAATGGAAGAGGCCAAAAAATATGAGCCGCTTCTGGTATTCCCCGATGTAAATAATAAACTGATTAAGTAATTTAGTTGCGCCTAAACCGGCGCAACAATGAAGAAGTTACTTGTAGTTTTATATCTCCTTTTAGTATCATTTGCTACTTTCTCACAGAAACCTATTCGGCAAAGTGTTTTTTATTTTACCAAAACCGGCATAGAAGTACAAGGTAAAGACAGCGCCGATTTGATTAGAGTAATAAGCGAGCCGGATTCTGGATCAAAACTCTATAAGGTTAATGAGTTTTACAAAAACGGTCATGGCAAACTTATTGGCTTTTCACACACCATTTTTCCATTAACATTTGAGGGCACCTGTATCACATTTTACCCTAATGGAAAACGGGCTAATTATAGTTTTTACAACAAAGGCGTCCTCGACTCTGCTTACGAATATTACCCCAACGGCAGAATTCATATTCTGAAACAATATCTCTCCATAAAAAAAGTTCAGGCCGATTCGCTTGATTACAACTTTAAAATTGAATCTGTTTACGATACTTCGGGAAAGAAGATAGCCGAAAAAGGCAACGGGTATTTTGTTGATTACGACAATCAGCTTAAAAAAGTAATTGAGGAGGGACCTATTGAGCATGGATTAAAAACAGGCCAGTGGAAAGGCGAGGACAGCACAGCAAATATAACCTTCATAGAAACATACCATCTAAACAAACTCGTATCGGGGACTGCAACAAGCCCAGGCGGAGATAAAATCAGTTATGAAAAACGGGTAATGCCACCTCATTACCCAGGTGGTATTGATCAGTTTTACGCTTTTATTGGCCGGATAATAACTTATCCGAAGTATGAGAGGGATAGAAATATACAAGGTCGCGTAGTTGTATCTTTCATTGTTCGTAAAGATGGAACTACTTGCGATTATGGACTCAAGCATGGCGTGAGTCCAGGTATAAATTCCGAAGTTATAAAAGTGGTGCAATTGTCAAGGGGCTGGATCCCCGGTTTAAAATTTGGAAAACCAGCTGACCTCGAATTAGACATACCAGTTAACTTTCAATTATCTTCCGGTCAATAGATCGAAAATGCGATAATTATTAGTAAAATGTCACGTTAATTTTATTTTTAAAAAAGTATCCTCAAACCCGCGTAAAGTTTCTACCTTTGCATCCCGACGCTGAGGTCGGGTTTTTCGCTTTCAGCGCATAGGAAAACGGCTAATTTTTAGCTATTTACTTTAAAATGATTGTTTGACTCAAATAGTCCTATGCCCAAAGATACATCCATAAAATCAGTTTTAATTATCGGTTCCGGACCTATTATCATAGGCCAGGCCTGCGAGTTTGATTACTCAGGTTCACAAGCGGCGCTTTCTTTGAAAGACGAAGGCATTGAGGTTTCCATCATCAACAGTAACCCGGCCACGATTATGACCGACAAGGTTATTGCGGATCATGTTTACCTGCGACCGCTCAACTGTGACAGCATCGAAAAGATTCTGCAGGAACAAAAGATTGACGCCGTATTGCCTACCATGGGCGGCCAAACTGCACTTAACCTTTGTAAAGAAGCCGAAGAACGCGGCATCTGGCAAAAATACGGTGTACGCGTAGTTGGTGTAGACGTTGATGCCATCGAAAAAACTGAAAACCGCGAGGCCTTCCGCCAGCTGATGGTTGACATCAACGTTGGTGTGGCTAAGTCAAAAATTGCCAACTCTTTTCTGGAAGGTAAAGAAGCTGCGCAGGAAATTGGTTTTCCGCTGGTAATTCGCCCAAGTTATACGCTTGGTGGTACAGGCGGCGGCTTTGTGCACAAAAAAGAAGAATTCGATGCAGCGCTGAGCCGTGGTCTGCAGGCTTCTCCTACCCATGAGGTACTGGTTGAGCAGGCAGTTTTAGGCTGGAAAGAGTTTGAGCTGGAGTTACTGCGTGATAGCGCTGATAACGTGATCATCATCTGCTCTATCGAGAACTTTGACCCGATGGGTATCCACACCGGCGACTCGATCACCGTGGCTCCTGCCATGACCCTGAGCGATCGCTGCTACCAGGAGATGCGTAACCAGGCTATTAAGATGATGCGCGCTATTGGCACTTTTGCAGGTGGCTGTAACGTGCAGTTCTCCGTTAATCCGGCTAATGAAGAGATCATCGCTATCGAGATTAACCCACGCGTATCACGCTCTTCGGCTTTAGCTTCAAAAGCAACCGGTTATCCAATCGCTAAAATTGCGGCTAAACTGGCTATCGGTTACAACCTCGACGAAATTGAAAATCAGATCACCAAAACCACTTCGGCTTATTTTGAGCCTACGCTGGACTATGTGATCGTTAAAATACCTCGCTGGAATTTTGATAAGTTCAAAGGCGCCAACAAATACCTTGGCCTGCAGATGAAATCAGTAGGTGAAGTAATGGGTATCGGCCGCAGCTTTATCGAAGCTTTACAGAAAGCTTGCCAGAGTCTGGAGATTGGCCGTGCCGGTTTAGGTGCCGACGGACGCCAGAGCCGCAACCTTGACGAAATTATGGAAAGCCTCGAGCATCCAAGCTGGGACCGCTTGTTCCACATCTACGATGCACTGAGCCTTGGCGTGCCAATTGAGTCTGTAAGAAAAGCTACCCGTATTGACCGCTGGTTCCTGAACCAAATTCAGGAGATAGTTAATATGGAGACCGAGCTTCGCAGGTATTCTTTAAACAACATCCCAGAGGACTTCCTGCTTACTTTAAAGCAAAAAGGATTCTCAGACGTACAGATAGCCTGGATATTGGGTGCTAACACCACTGAGGATGAAGTTTATCAGCGCCGCAAGGCCTTAGGCATCAACCGAGTTTACAAAATGGTTGATACCTGTGCGGCAGAGTTCCAGGCGCAAACACCTTACTACTACTCAACTTACGAGGGAGAAAACGAGTCTGTAGTATCAAACCGTAAAAAGATCATCGTTTTGGGCTCAGGCCCTAACCGTATCGGTCAGGGTATTGAGTTTGATTACAGTTGCGTACACGGCTTGTTAGCTGCCAAAGAGGTAGGTTACGAGGCTATCATGATCAACTGTAACCCTGAGACGGTTTCTACCGACTTCAATATGGCTGATAAGCTATACTTCGAGCCGGTGTTCTGGGAGCATGTTCGCGAGATCATCGACCTGGAAAAACCAGAAGGTGTCATCGTTCAGCTGGGTGGTCAGACCGCGCTTAAAATGGCCGAAAAATTGAGCGAGCATGGCATCAAGATCATCGGTACTTCCTTCAATAACATGGACATTGCCGAAGACCGTGGCCGTTTCTCTGATCTGCTAAAAGAACTGGACATCCCGTATCCAAAATATGGTGTTGCCGAAAGTGCTGAAGAAGCGCTGGAAGTTGCTCACGAAGTAGGTTATCCGGTACTGGTGCGCCCAAGCTATGTATTAGGCGGACAAGGCATGAGCATTGTGATCAATGACGAGGACCTGGAGAAAGCGGTAGTTAACCTGCTGAAGAATCTGCCTGGCAACCGTGTATTGATCGACCACTTCCTGGATCGTGCATCAGAAGCTGAATCAGATTCTATCTGCGACGGTGAAGATGTACATATCATCGGGATGATGGAGCATATTGAGCCTGCAGGTATCCACTCCGGCGACTCGAGCGCAGTACTGCCTCCGTTTGACCTGTCCGAGAACGTGCAGCAGCAAATGGAAGAGTATACCATAAAGCTGGCCAAAGCGCTTAACGTGCGTGGTTTGTTAAACATCCAGTTCGCTATTAAGAATGAGAAGGTTTATGTGATCGAGGCGAACCCACGTGCTTCACGTACGGTTCCGTTCATCGCTAAGGCGTACGATGTACCTTACATCAATATCGCTGCAAAAGTGATGCTTGGGTCACACAAATTGAAAGACTTTACCATTGAACGCAAGCTGAAAGGCTATGCCATCAAAGAACCAGTGTTCTCTTTCGATAAATTCCCGGAAGTAAATAAAGAACTGGGTCCCGAAATGAAATCAACCGGCGAAGCCATCCGTTTCATTCCAAACCTGGAAGATCCATACTTCGTAAAATTGTACAAAGAGAAATCGATGTATTTGAGCAAATAAGCCCCCCGGCCCCCTAAAGGGGGAGTAAATTTCGGAATTCGGATTTTCGATTTCGGATTTAGATAGAATAAAAAAAGAGTTCAAGCGTGTTGCTTGAGCTCTTTTTTTATTTCATCCTTAACCGATCTTATCGATATATACCAGATCTAAATTCCAAATAGGCAACCTTGGAAATCCGAATTCGAAAATCTGAAATTCAAGATCAAAATTCCCCCTTCAGGGGGTTAGGGGGTTATTTATTTACCATCAACCCCTTAACGGCAAAATAGAGGCGTCTCTTAGGATTGGTTTTCACCTGATGTTGCTTCTTCCCGACTACGGTATCGCCTGCCATGTGTTGGCGGTCATCGGCTATAAAATGTTTGGCGGCTATGCCATCCATAATCACCTCGCGGCCTTTCAGGTCTTCGGGTAAATTGACCTGGTAATTCTCAAAATAAGCCTGGATGATATTTCCATTACCGGCATCTACCTCAAACCACCCTCCTTTTGGCTTGGTCACCCTGATTACTTTACCTACTACTACCGCATAAGTCCGGGCCCTTTTACCTACATACGCCTCGAGCTTGCTTGCCGGAATCATATTGATATTGCTGGGCCTCGCTCCGAAAATCATCCCATGCGGAAGCGGTGTGTGCTTTTGCTGGGGTACATGAGCAGATAAAACTGCGACGAATAATAGTATGATAAATTTCATGACGAACGGTATTACTGCCGTAATAACAGCCAGGCTCAGTGGTGGTTTTAGGGACGACATCGCAGAGCCGACAATCCCGCCGTAAATCCAAGGTGGTTGGGCAAAAAATCCCGTTCAATTGGCAGGTAAGAATGTGTATCGGATGTGTTAAAATTTGTTAAATAGCCCGCTGCTGAAATTAAACTGTGTATTTGAAACAAAAACTTTACTTAACGTTGCATTGCGGAGGAAATTTTAACAATGCTTGTTTAACTATCATTTTATCAACCACGTATATTTGCGGCTGATTTATAATGACAGTCAAAAATTAACGATTACAGCCTGAACTGCTCCTGAAACTATTCATGATAAGTTTAGGCCCACTTTTAGCTTATTTGCATGAAAAAACCCCTATTTAACCTTTTCTTATTAGTATTTGGTGTTGTAGCCGTTGAAACCGGTTGTAAAAAAAGTGATGGTACTACTGCACCTACCATACAAACCAATGGCGTGATCAGTAATGTGAGCGACACCGTGGCCCAGAGCGAAGGCGCGGTTACCAGTTATGGCGGATCATTTATCACCGCGCTTGGTATATGTTACAGCTCAACTAATCCCACACCTACTATAGCCGATTCAAAGACATCAGAAAGCACCGGCGCTTATGACTTTGTAAGCACTTTACATAAACTAACGCCTAACACGGTATATTATGCCCGGGCTTATGCTACTAACGGTAAAGGTACAGGTTATGGAAGCGTTGTTAAATTTACAACAGCGGCTACAGCTAACAGCTACGCCGGTACCGTAACTACTTTTGCAGGTAACGGAACGGCAGGTTATGCCGATGGAACTGGTACAAACGCCGAATTTAGCAATCCACAAGGCGTGGCTGCAGATGCACAAGGCAACCTCTATGTTACCGATCCTTTTAACCATGTGATTCGTAAAATAACACCTGCTGGTGTAGTAAGCACCATCGCAGGCAATGGCAACATTGGCTACGTAATAGGTCCTGCCGCCAGTTCAGAGTTTTATAGCCCAACCGGTATTGCTGTTGATGCCAGCGGCAATAACATTTACGTTGCAGATCAGGGCAATAACGTGATACTTAAGATAAGCAACGGCGTAGTAACCAAACTTGCAGGCAGCGGAGCCGCCGGTATTGTTGACGGAGCAGCTGCAACAGCCCAGTTTAGTAATCCTACATCAGTAGCGGTAGATGCATCCGGCAATGTTTACGTGGCGGACAGAAATAATAACCGTATCCGTAAAATAAGCACGGCAGGTGTGGTTAGCACCTTTTGCGGAACTGGCACGGCCGGTTACCTTGACGGCACATCTACTACTGCCGAGTTTAATGGGCCAACTGGTATAGCTATTGACGCATCCAACAATTTGTACGTAGCCGATAGTTACAACCATTCTATCCGTAAAATTGGTACTGACGGTACTGCAAGTACTATTGTTGGTTCGCCTATCCAGGCTATCGAAATAAACGACCCGGGAGCAATCGCTGTTGATAGTCAGAAAAATCTCTACATCACAGACCATAGCGGTCGCGTTATTGAACTTAACGTATCTACCAATATTTCCTATACACTGGCTGGCGCCGATAACACCACCGGTTATGCCGAAGGTGTTGGCTCAGCTGCTATATTTTATGGTCCGATGGGCATAACGGTGACCTCTACTGGCGTTTTTGTTGCCGATAGCTACAACAACAGGATCCGCAAGATCACCCACTAAAAATTATCCGAACAACAACTCGAATACCTCTTCGATACGGGCAACGGTTGCGATCTCTATCTTATAACGGGACAGATCCATCCGTTGCTTATCTTTTGCCGACGGCAGGTTATACTTCGATATAAAAATCTTCTCAAAGCCGAGTTTTTCGGCCTCCGCAATTCGCTGTTCCACACGGTTCACCGCCCTGATCTCACCCGACAGGCCAAGTTCGCCGGCAAAACATATTTTAGACGAGATAGGAATATCCTCGTGCGAGGAAATAATGGCCGCAGCCAAACCGAGATCTATCGCCGGATCTTCAACCCTGATACCACCGGTGATATTTAAAAACACATCCTTGGCCCCTAACCTGAAACCACAGCGTTTTTCCAATACAGCCAGCAACATATTCATGCGCCGCGTATCGAAGCCCGTTGCTGAGCGCTGAGGCGTGCCGTATGGCGACGTACTTACTAACGCCTGCGTTTCTATTAACATAGGCCGCAGTCCTTCCAGCGTTGCAGAAATAGCTATCCCACTCAACGCCTCATCGCGCTGTGACAATAGGATTTCCGACGGATTAGAAACCTCGCGCAACCCCTCTCCCATCATCTCATAAATACCCAGTTCGGAGGCCGAACCGAATCGATTTTTGATTGCCCGCAGAATGCGGTAAATATGATGCCTGTCGCCTTCAAACTGCAAAACCGTGTCGACCATATGCTCCAGTATCTTAGGTCCCGCAATCATACCGTCTTTTGTTATATGACCAATCAGAAATACCGGCGTGGCACTCTCCTTGGCAAACCTAAGCAGCTCCGCGGTACATTCCCGCACCTGTGACACACTTCCCGGAGTTGATTCAATATGAGCCGAGTAAAGCGTTTGTATCGAGTCGATAATAACCAGATCTGGCTCTAACTGTTCAATCTGCTTAAAAATGTTTTGAGTTGAAGTTTCTGTAAGGATAAAAACCCCCCTACCCCCTGAAGGGGGAGTTGACGCGCTTAAGGATTTGCGCACCGGGATTTCGTCATTATACGAAGCTGCAGCACGCAAATCTCCTTGCATAGAAGCTCCCCCTTCAGGGGGCTGGGGGGTAAGTCTTTCCGCCCGCATCTTGATTTGCTTTTCGCTTTCCTCTCCGGAAACATAGAGTACCTTCAGGTTAGGCATGTTCAATGCGAACTGCAACATGAGGGTTGATTTACCGATGCCCGGCTCGCCTCCAATGAGTACCAGAGAACCGTCAACAATACCGCCGCCCAGCACACGGTTCAGTTCTTTATCTTGTGTAAGCGTACGATGCTCTTCATCAAAGGTAATTGCCGATACCTCTATAGCCTTATTGGCGCGCTGAAGCGAAGTTGAACCGGTATTCTTCCAGTCGGGAACGCTGGCACTCGGTTTCTCAATAATTTCTTCAACAAATGTGTTCCACTGCTGGCAGGCCGGACATTTACCCAGCCACTTCGGCGATTCATAGCCACAGCTCTGACAGAAATATGATGTTTTAGTTTTAGCCAATTGATTAATTAATGTGAAGATGTGCAAATATGCAAATGTGCAGATTAAAAACTGAATTGTGGAGGCCTTCCAAAGTGTTCGGCGATAAAATCCCGACCCGATGACAGGGACGTCAGTATGTTTATGAGAAAAATAAAAGAGCAGATATGCAATGCACATCTGCTCTTTTTACATCCGCAAATATGCATATCCGCACATTTGCACATTTACTAATTAAAGCTTGATTTCCTCATCCTTGGATGAGAAGAAGTGAAATTCTGTGATCTGGTAAGAGGCATTGCTCTTAACCTTAATCCATTGCCCGTACTTGAAGTACCACTTCATCTGCCTGTTATAGATACCTTTTTTAATGAAAGCCTCTATGTAGGGATGTACTACAAGCGTAATGTTTTTCTCATTTTGCTCCTTAAGGATATAGTTAAAGTTATTCTCTATATCGTCTAAAAGTAAAATGCTCGGCCTTATAACGCCGGTTCCATGACAGGTTGGGCAAACCTCGGTGGTCACAATATTCATTTCGGGACGCACGCGCTGGCGGGTAATCTGCACCAGTCCGAATTTACTCGGCGGCAGAATAGTGTGCTTAGCTCTGTCGTGCGCCATTTCGGCTCTCAGGTAATCAAAAAGCTCTTTACGGTTAAGCGGCTTGTGCATATCAATAAAATCGATAACCACTATGCCACCCATATCGCGCAGCCTCAGCTGGCGGGCTATTTCTCTGGCAGCCTCCTTGTTTACCTGCAGGGCATTTTCTTCCTGGTTTTCTTTATTGGCTGTACGGTTGCCACTGTTCACGTCAATAACATGCAGGGCCTCTGTATGCTCAATTACCAGGTATGCACCTCCGGCAAGGTTTACTGTTTTACCAAATGCAGATTTGATCTGCTTTTCAACCCCGTAATGCTCAAATATAGGATCGCGGTGCTTGTGCAAGCGTACAATGCTTTCCAGATCCGGCGATATCTCGTGAACGTATGATTTTACTTCTTCATATATGGCATTGTCATTCACATATATGTGCTGAAAATCAGGATTCAAAATATCACGCAGGATGGTAGACGTACGGTCAATCTCTCCTAACACCTTTTTTGAAGGCTCTGTACCTGGCAACTTGGTCATAAACAGTTCCCATTTTGATACCAGATCGAGGAGATCTTTTTGCAATTCTGCGACACCCTTACCCTCTGAGACAGTTCGAATAATTACTCCGAAATGTTTAGGTTTTATGCTCTCTACAATTTTACGCAGCCTGGTTCGTTCGGTATTGCTCTTGATCTTTTTAGAAATCGAAATCGTTTCTGAAAAGGGAACGAGCACCACATAACGTCCTGCAATGGACAAATCTGAACTTAAACGAGGGCCTTTGGTTGATATCGGTTCCTTTGCAATCTGAACCGGTATCAATTGATTTTTGGCAAGTACCTCAGATATTTTCCCGGACTTGTTAATGTCCGCTTCCAGTTTAAGATTATCCAGCAGTTTGGCCTGGTAACTACCACCCCTAACCTGTTTAGTGAGCTTCAGCAGGCTTTGCACCTGCGGCCCCAGATCAAGGTAGTGTAGAAAAGCGTCCTTTTCGTAACCAACATCCACAAATGCAGCGTTTAGCCCGGGCATTATCTTTTTGATACGCCCGAGATAAATATCACCAACTGTATAGTTATTGGTAACCTGCTCTTTATGAAGTTCTACGAGTTGCTTGTCCTGTAATAAGGCAATGGTTGCCCCGTTAGGGGTTGAATCGATAATTAATTCTTTTACCAACTGCTACTCCATTTCTTAAAGCGGCTAACTAATGTTGCCGCAAATTCATAAGAGGTAAGAACAAATAACAAAATAACCTGCTAAAAGCAGGTCAATAAGCTGCTATTGCAGCTTATTTCTTTTTATGTCTGTTTTTTCTTAAACGTTTTTTACGTTTATGGGTAGCCATTTTGTGTCTTTTACGTTTTTTACCGCTCGGCATAATTCTAATGTTTTAAATGTTATTAATTAATCTTTTAATTCTTTGATAAACTGATCAATGCGCTGATCAAAAGCCGGATCAGGCATCATTTCCTTACATCTCTGATAAGCTGCAATGGCTTCTTTTTTCATGCCAAGCTGCTTATAGCTTTCTGCAAGGTAAAAATAAGGTTCCAGCAATGATTTGGGCTTTTGGTCAATTACGGTTTTGAAACGCGTAACAGCTTTTTCAAACTGGCCAGATTTCATGGCGAACAAACCGAGGTTAAGATTAGCATTTACGTTGTTAGGATCTTTCTTTACTACCCCCAGAAGTAAAGCAATTCCCTGCATAGGCGAAGGTGCTCCGCCATTAACGTAAGCCACACCTAAACCAGTTTGTGCGTCCAGGTTATCGGCATTAAGCTTCAAGGCATGTTGGAAACTTTCAACCGCATTGTTTACATATGCTGGCTGTAATGAAGTGTCCTGGGTAAGCTTGTAAGCATCGTTGAACCGGCTACCGGCATTTAGCCAGTCGCTAAGGTCATTCTTTTTACGCGCAATATCCAGGTAATAAAATGCGGCAGGTGCTGCTTGATTAACATCGTCCCAGCTTTTGGCAAGCTGAAACTGAAGTTTCAGCTTTTCATCATCGGTAGATGCTTTTTTAAGCGCATCTTCCAGATCGTTGATTTTAACTGATAGATTAGGACCAATGGCCGCCTTGGCAGAAGCAGTAACGGCAGTAAGGTCAACTTGGGTAACAGGTTTAGCCTGCGCCATGGTAACAGGCCGACTGGTACGCGCTTCTTTAGGTCGTACCAGTCCCTGTACAGGTAAATTCCACAAATAGCCCATGATAATGAGAACTACCACAACAACGACTATTTGCTTCTTCTTCATGATTAAATGCTTAATTATTTAACTTTAGCAGATTTATTACCTGTCTTTACCTTTTCAACAAAAGTTTTAGCTGGCTTAAAGCTCGGAACAAAATGTTCCGGAATAATAATGGCAGTGTTTTTAGAGATATTACGTGCTGTTTTTTTCGCTCTTTTTTTCACTACAAAACTACCGAAACCTCTTACATACACATTTTCCCCGCCAACCATCGAGTTCTTTACCACTTTGAAAAAGGCTTCAACAGTCTCCTGTACATCTACCTTCTCAATTCCTGTCTTAGATGAGATTTCAGCTATAATTTCTGCCTTGGTCATATCCTATTTCTTTTAATTATTTTATAACTACTTAACTGTTTTGGGGTTGCAAAAGTATCGCTTTATCCGCAAACCTTAAAATAAAAGATCGATTTTTTTACGCTCTTGACTTTATTATGTGTAAACCGCATCAAATTGTTACCTATTTTTGTGATTAATGATGTTTTCCGAAGCCCTGATATCCTGGTATAATTTAAACAAAAGAGACCTTCCGTGGCGCAGCACCACCAACCCTTATATCATCTGGATTTCTGAAATAATTTTGCAGCAAACACGTGTGGAACAGGGACTTCCATACTTTTACAAATTTACAGAAAATTACCCTACAGTTACAGATTTTGCCAACGCTTCTGAAGATGAGATCCTTCGGTTGTGGCAGGGACTGGGCTATTACTCTCGTGGTCGCAACATGCTCAAAACCGCAAGGGTAGTTAAGGAGATTTATGGCGGAAATTTTCCTTCCGGTTACAACGAACTCGTGAAGCTTACCGGTATCGGACAATATACCGCTTCGGCCATATCATCTTTTGCGGCGAACGAAGCACGTGCGGTGGTAGATGGCAACGTGTACCGTGTGCTGGCCCGGTACTTTGGTATTAACGAACCAATCAACAGCACAGCGGGCAAAAAGATATTTCAGCAGGTGGCAGATGAGGTACTCAACCACGAGCATCCTGGCCTGCACAACCAGGCCATTATGGAGTTTGGGGCCACGCTTTGTAAACCTAAAAACCCGGCGTGCGGCACGTGCCCGGTACGCACCGGCTGTTATGCCTTTTTACATCAGGCCACAACGGCATTACCGGTAAAGTTAAAAACCGTGAAAGTTAAGGATAGGTATTTCAATTATCTTCTTTTTACAGACGGCAAATCTATCATCATGAACAAACGGGGGACTGGTGACATCTGGGCAAATATGTATGATCTGCCTTTAATAGAAACGACATCTCTATTAACTGTAGATGAGGTTCTTAATTTATCAGAAATAAAAAATATTTTACCAGAAGGCGCAAAACCGGCAGAAATATTTCCCATCCAAAAGCACGTTCTAACCCATCAGCGGCTACATATCCGCTTCCTTTTGTTTGTGTATAAGCCAATTAAATTAGAAATAGAATGGTTTTCTATTGAAGTAGAAAATTTAAAAAAATTAGCGCTACCTCAAATCATTTTTATATTTTTAACTAAATTTTTTAATTTTTAAAAATAATCCCCCTTTTCTAACTAAACTATATGTCTGGAATAAATAAAGTAATTCTTGTAGGCCATCTGGGTAAAGATCCTGAAGTGCGCTACCTCGAGGGCGGCGTTTCTGTGGCGAGCTTCCCACTGGCAACCTCTGAAAGTTATACCAAAGACGGCAAAAGATTTGAGCAAACAGAATGGCATAATATTGTAATGTGGCGAGGCCTGGCAGATGTTGCAGGAAAATACTTACAAAAAGGCAAGCTGGTTTATATTGAAGGCAAACTGAGGACACGTTCTTTTGAAGACAAAGAAGGCGTAAAAAAATATACTACAGAAGTAGTGGCAGAAAACTTTACGATGCTGGGTCGTAAAAGTGATTTTGAAAATGAGCCTGTAAAGACCACCTTTAAGCCCGAAGAGTCGAGCGTAACGTTCGAGAATCAGGATGTCGATGATCTTCCGTTCTAACCAATTGTAATGCTATATTAAACCGAAAGAGGCTGCACTTCACAAGTGGCAGCCTCTTTGTATTTGGTTATCTTACCTAAACCCGTTACAAATTTGATCTCTATCGGCCTCCTGGTGCACAATGCTCCTTTAAATAATTGGTAAATAAAGTTCTGAGGTGTTCCCTGGTACCCGCACCTTCCGAAATGGAGTGGGTACGGTTGGGATAGGACATTAGCTGAAATTGCTTGTTATATTTTACCAGTTCGTTGATCAGCATTTCGGCATTCTTGTAATGCACGTTATCATCACCTGTGCCGTGCACATATAACAGGTTGCCGCGCAAATTTTTGGCGTAAGTAACCGGGGATCCTTTAATGAACACTGCCCGGCTTTCCTCGTCTGTAGGTACCCCCATGTAACGCTCCTGGTATATATCGTCATAAGTTAGCTGATAGCCAACCGCCGCTACCGCGATACCTGTTTTATAGATCTGCGGATACTGAAACAGCAAGTTTAAAGTTGATGAGCCGCCACCACTCCATCCCCACACTGCTACACGGCTGCTATCTATAAACGGCCACTTTAACACTTCCTTTGCCGCCATAGCCTGATCGCGTATATTCACTGTACCTATCCCCTTGTAAATAGCCTTGCGCCATTCTCGGCCCTTCGGTGCGGGTGAACCCCGGTTATCCATAGAAATATAGATATAACCGTCATTGGCCATGCTGCCTTCATATTCGCGGTTGTTGCCGGTTCCATAGACGTCTGTCACGGTTTGGGCAGCAGGTTCGCCATAAACATAAAACAGTACCGGATATTTCTTTTGAGGGTCAAAATTGGTAGGCTTTACCATCCAGCCATCCATCTCCACGCCGTCAGCGGTCTTTACTTTAAAAAACTGTACCTTCTTGCTCGCCGTCTGATCAACATGGATCACATCCCCGCTAAGGTGACGATGATCTGGGAGGCTTACTATTTCCTGCTTATGAGGTGTATAGACATTGCTAAAATAATGGAGAGCCACCGTTCCGTTAGGCGATATCTCGTAATTATGCGTACCTGGTTCATCCAGCGGTGATAACCGTTTGGCCTTGGAGCCACCTTTTAGCTTTACGCAATACAGGTATTTTTGGGTAGCATTATCTGGCGAGGCCGTGAAATAAAGGTTGCCATGAGCTTCGTCAACCCGTATCAGTTCAATAGCGTCGTAGTTACCCTTGGTAAGCAGCGTTTCCCGGCCGTCGCGTGTAATGCGGTATAAATGTCGCCAACCGTCCTTCTCGCTCGACCAGATAAAGGCTTTTCCATTCTCAATCCAGTCCCAGCCCTCAGGGTCAGCTTTGGCATCTATCCACGCTTTATCGGTCTCGTGATAAATGGCGCGGGCAGTGCCATTAGAAACGTTGCATAACAGCAACCGGCTTTCATTCTGAGGACGGTTAAGCTGCTGAACGATCAGTTCATTTGAGTTATGCGCCCACTCCATCCGGGGCAGATAATACTGAACGGGATTGCCCGGAATATCCATCCATCTCGTAGGTCCGCCATCTGCACTTACTACGCCTATCTTTGCCGAGCTAGGGTTAACGCCGGCCACGGGATATTCCACAGGCACCACAAATGAGTAAGTAGAGTCAGTGGTATTCAGCATCAGGTAATTGGGGATCTTACTGGCATCTATCTGCCAGTAAGCTATAGAACGGCTATCCGGCGACCACCGGAAACCGTCCCGGCAGTCGAGCTCCTCTTCATACGCCCAGTCAAATGTGCCGTTGATCAGCTTTGTGGTTCCATCGGTAGTAAGCTCTTTAACTGCATCCGTTGCTACGTCTTCCACGTAAATATTATGTCCGCTTACGTAAGCTACCTTTTTACCATCTGGCGAAAACTTGGCAAACATCAATGATGATGCCGGCAGGTCCTTACCCATTTGTTTCAGTTGATGGGTTTTCAGATCCAGCAGCCAGTAATCACCGCGGGTATCATAACGCCACACCTTTTTGGTGTTGGTATTGATCAGTACTTCCTGGCCATCCTCAGAGACCGAAAATCGCCTTACCCCAATAAATGCCTTACCCGGAGGTGTAAGCATCGCTTTAGAAACAAGCACCGTTTGCTTGCCAGGGTCGTGAGCATCGATCTCGACAATCTGATCGTCTTCAATCTCATAAAATTTACCTCCATCTTTAGTCCAGTGGGTTTCGCTACCGTATTGAGCCTGGCTCGGCTGCGCCCAACACAGAACCACAACCGCTATAATTGCCACCAAATAGTAATTTTTAATACTCATCTAATCTACTTTACTGTTTAACCATGTTTAACTTTGAAGACCATGTAACCCAAGCGAAAGTTGTACGTTATAGGATACTTAAATTACTGTAAATTTATTTTATTGCGAAAATGAAAAAAATCTGCCTTTTTTTAGTTGCAAGTCTTTTTACCCTAACGTTTACACAAGCCCAAAAAATTAACCGTAATAAGTTTATTACAGACAGCCTCGATATCTATATCAATAAGGCGATGACCAACTGGCGCATACCGGGCGCTGCCGTTTGTATTGTTAAAGACGGCAGAATTGTGCTGATGCGCGGCTATGGCGTTAAGGAACTGGGCCTCCCGGGCAAGGTTGACATTAATACCTTGTTTATGATAGGCAGCAACACTAAGGCATTTACCGCAACTGCGCTCACTATGTTGCAGGAACAGCACAAACTTTCACTCAACGACAAGGTAACCAAATATCTGCCCGATTTTAAATTATTCGACAAGGCCTCAACCGAGCAGCTCACCATTCGTGACCTGCTATGCCACCGCTTAGGCTTTGAAACCTTTGAGGGCGATTTTACTTTTTACAACACCGATTTAACCCGTCAGCAGGTTATGCAGAAGTTAGCGGTGATGAAACCGGTATATCCTTTTCGCACGCACTGGGGGTACACCAATTCGGCTTTTTTAACAGCAGGTGAGATCATTCCAAAAGTGACCGGGCAAACCTGGGAGTCCTTTGTTAAGAACACCATCTTTGCGCCACTGGGTATGACCAATACCGTGGCTTTAAGTAAAGACTTCCCTACGGCCATTAATAAAACAGCCGCACATACTATAGTTGATAGCCGCCTTACCGCCATTCCTTATTGCCAGATAGACGCCCTGGCTCCGGCAGGCGCCATCGGATCATCAGTAAATGACATGAGCAAATGGGTATTGGCCTTATTAAATAACGGCATGGTGGGTAACCGCCAGGTGATCTCAGCAGCAGCCGTACAAGAAACCCGCGAACCACAGGATATTGTTGGAAGTGTAAGTCATCTTAGCGGTTACACCGATTATGAGCTATATGGATTAGGTTGGTTTGTGCAGGATTATAACAATCACCGCGTAGTAATGCATGATGGTGGTGTAAACGGCTTCGTTTCATCAGTAACCCTGGTACCTGAAGAAAAGCTTGGCATTATCGTTTTAACTAATACCGATCAAAATCGCCTCTATGATGCCCTTCGCTGGGAAATTATGGATGCATATTTCAAGATGCCTTATGTGGACTATAGCGGCAAAATGCTGGCCCGCTATAAAGCGCACCGCGAGGAAGAAATGCTGACCGACCGCAGACAACGCGATTCTTTATTATTGAGTCCTAAACCAGCCCTGTCATTGAGCGATTACACCGGAAAATACCACAATGAGCTATATGGCAACATGACGGTTACCAAGGGGGAAAACAACGATCTTGAAATGCACTTTGAGCACCACACAAAGATGTTTGCCAAACTACAGCCCTTGGGTGGTAATCGTTTTTATGTAACATTTACCGATCCTGAATATGGCAAAGCTGTGTTCCCATTTACTGTGCAAAAGGGTAAAGTGACCGGTGTACAGGTAAAGGTTGCTGATTTTATAGAAAAAACGCCGTACGAGTTCAGGAAACTGTAACGTTGAGATTATTGATGGGAGTTGCGATCCCGGGCCGTTGAGGACATGATCGCTTAGGTTTGATACCCGATAACCTGGAATAAAAAAAGGCGACCTCAAGAGGTCGCCTTTTTGATATCTAAACGGATTCGTATTAATGAAATCCTACCAGGTCAATAGTAAACACCAGCACAGAATTAGCGGGAATACCAGATTGTGCTGAACTGCCATAGCCGAGTGCAGAAGGGATGAGCAGTAGGATACGACCGCCGGTATTAATGTGCGGAATACCAACTTGCCAGCCTTTGATCACCTCCGCTAATGGAAACTGAATACCTGATTCTTTATCGAACTGCGTACCATCCAACAGCGTACCGGTATAATTTACAGTAACAGTTGAACTTGCAGTTGGGTAAGGCCCGGTTCCCGGCGTAACAACCTGGTAATATAATCCCGAAGCATCTTTAGTGGCGTTGATATTATTGGCCTTTATATAAGCCTGTATCTTGCCGTCATCGATTGTGGCCTGTTGTTCTGCACTAACGCTGTTCTTTTTACAAGCCGCAAAGCTTAAACAAACAAAGCCGAGCAGTAATAAAAAAGCTTCTCTCATTACTATACCGTTGTTTTTATTTTCAACTCATCCATTTGCGCTGATGAGATAACTGAAGGTGAATCGATCATCACGTCTCTTCCCGAGTTATTTTTCGGGAATGCGATCACATCACGGATAGAATCCAGACCAGCGAAGATAGAACACAAACGGTCAAAGCCGAAAGCAATACCACCATGCGGAGGCGCGCCATACTCAAAGGCATCCATCAGGAAGCCAAACTGTTTTTGAGCTTCTTCAGGGCTAAAGCCTAAATGCTTGAACATTAACGACTGCAGTTTACGGTCGTAGATACGGATGGAACCGCCGCCTACTTCAATACCATTAATCACCATATCATAAGCGTTAGCTCTAACAGCACCCGGATTAGTATCTAACAAGTCAATATCTTCTGGTTTTGGTGAAGTGAACGGATGGTGCATAGCATGCCAGCGGGCAGTTTCCTCATCCCACTCCAACAGCGGGAAGTCGACCACCCAAAGGGGAGCAAAAGTATTTTTATCGCGAAGCCCTAAACGGGTTCCCATTTCGAGGCGGAGCTCATTAAGCTGCTTACGCACTTTATCTGTCTGGCCAGCCAGGATTAACATCAGGTCACCCTGTTCGGCATCGAAAGCAGCGGCCCAGTTGGTCAGGTCATCTTCAGTGAAGAATTTATCAACTGAAGATTTTAGGGAGCCATCAGTATTATAACGGCAATAGATAAGACCGGTAGCGCCGATCTGTGGCTTTTTAACAAAGTCAGTCAGCTCGTCCAATTGTTTACGAGTATAACCGGCACATCCTTTAGCATTGATACCTACTACCAGTTCCGCGTTATCAAATACGCCGAAATTTTTACCTTTGGCCACGTCGTTCAGTTCAACAAACTGCATTCCGAAACGGACATCTGGCTTGTCAGATCCATACAGGCGCATAGCATCTGCATAGTCCATGCGTGGTAACGACGGCAGGTCTACACCTTTAACGTTTTTGAACAGGGTACGAATCATGCCCTCAAACACGTTGAGGATATCCTCCTGCTCTATAAAAGACATTTCGCAGTCTATCTGTGTAAATTCAGGCTGACGGTCGGCACGAAGATCCTCATCCCGGAAACATTTAACGATCTGGAAATAACGGTCAAAGCCGCTCACCATCAACAACTGCTTAAATGTTTGGGGCGATTGCGGCAATGCATAAAATTCGCCCTGGTTCATGCGGCTTGGTACTACGAAGTCGCGCGCACCCTCTGGGGTGGATTTGATCAGTACCGGCGTTTCCACCTCGATAAAATTCAATCCATCCAAATACTTTCTAACCTCTTGTGCTACCCTGTGACGCAGCATCAGGTTATTGCGGATCGGATTACGACGCAGGTCAAGATAACGGTATTTAGCCCGAAGCTCTTCGCCGCCATCGGTTTCATCCTCAATCAGGAACGGCGGGATTTTAGCCTCATTTAAAATCTCTACATCAGATACGGAGATTTCAATATCGCCGGTAGGGATTTTGGGGTTTTTATTAGTACGCTCAATTACCTTACCGGTAACCTTGATCACAAACTCCCGGCTCAGGCTCCGCGCTCTTTCACGTATCTCAGCATCAGTATCAGTGTTCAATACCAGTTGTGTTAAACCATAGCGGTCTCGCACATCAATAAAGGTTGTACCACCCAGGTCGCGTGATTTTTGCACCCAACCTGCTAAAGTAACCGTTTGTCCCAAGTGGCTGATATTTAACTCGCCGCAAGTATGTGTTCTAAGCATAACCCTATTTTAGTAAAGTTTGCAAAAGTAAGTTTTTGATTTTGAATTTCGGATTTTTGATTTCGGATTTGTGTGACAACTTCTCGTCTTTCCGAACATGTTTCGGGATCTCACTGAACAAGCCGACTTCCATGTGAAGTGCCAAAACAAGTTCGGCATGACCAGGATGAGAAATTGGCAATGGATCCGACATAAAACGCACTCCCAACACAAATCCGAAATCAAAAATCCGAATTCCGAAATAAAGAAACTATCTTTGCCCCATCATTCATTCTCAAGGGGTGCCTTGCTTTGGTTTATAAAATAAACTACCGGTTTATTTAACCAAACTGAAAAGACAGGCTGAGATCATACCCATTGTGAGTTGCAGTAACGTTTTGCCGGGTTAATTAACTTGTAAATCAAAATTCGTCATTCGTAACTCACATGCACCTGATCCGGATAATGCCGGCGTAGGGAGAGGTAAAAGTTAATTATACCATATGTGCACACCCTGCATGTGGATGGTTAAACTACATGTACTATCACAACAAATTGAAAACTTTATTTGCGGCTATATTAGCCCTGCTGCTGCCTTTTCTGGCATCGGCCCAATTCACCGTTACAGGCAGAATTACGGATCAGCAAACCGGCGAACCTTTACCCGGGGCTACCATCAGTTTGCAAAGCACCAATTACGGCGCAGTATCTAACGCCAATGGCTTTTATCGCATTGGTGATGTAAAACAAGGCAATTACGCTATTAAAGTATCTTACATCGGTTATGAAGCGGTAGTAAAAAACGTAAATGTTATCGGCAACCAGGGCGTTAACTTTGTGCTGAACAAAAGCAATGAGTTAACGGAGGAAGTTACCGTTCGCTCTACCCGTGCTGCGGCTAATTCGCCAATTGCCTTTACCAATATCAAAAAGGCCGATATTGACAAAAACAATAACGGACGAGGGTTCGAATACCTGCTTGATCAAACGCCATCAACCGTAGTAAGTTCAAATGCAGGTGCAGGCGTGGGTTACACCAGCATTCGCGTCCGCGGCTCGGACCCAACCCGCATCAATGTAACTCTAAACGGTATCCCGCTTAATGACGCAGAAGACCAGGGCGTTTACTTTGTCGACCTGCCAGATCTCGCCTCATCAACCAACAACATCCAGGTACAGCGCGGCGTAGGTACCTCGACCAACGGGGCCGGAGCATTTGGAGCCAGCATTAACATACAAACCACCACAAGGCAGGATACTGCTTATGGCGAGATCAACAATTCCGCAGGCTCTTACGGAACCGTAAAAAATACGGTAGCGCTGGGCACCGGCTTGTTAGGTGGGCATTTCAGTGTGGACGGTCGCTTTTCAAGGATCAATTCTGATGGCTATATTGACCGTGCTTTCTCGCACCTGAAATCATTCTTCTTAAGCGGCGCCTACTATGGTAAGAACAGTGTATTAAGACTGAATGTATTTTCGGGCTATGAACAAACCTACCAGGCTTGGGATGGCGTGCCGGAGGATAGCGTAAAATATGGCAACCGCCGCTATAACGAACTGGGCTATATTGCGCGCACCAACAGCTTCTTTAAAAATCAGACAGACAACTATACGCAGAACTATTACCAGTTACTGTACGACCAAAAGCTGACCGATAAACTATCTTTTAATGGCGCCCTGCACTATACTAAAGGCTACGGTTATTATGAAGAATACCATAACGCCGATTCATTAAAAAACTACGGTCTGCAGCCGGTAACTGTTGGCGGCACTACTATCTCTGCCACTGACCTTACCCGTCAGCTATGGCTTAATAATGATTTTTATGGGGTTACTTATAACCTTAACTATCATCCCCAGGCTTCATCTACCTTTACTTTAGGCGGAGCCTATAACGAATATCGCGGAGCACATTATAACATTTTGGACTGGACCGCAGAGAGCGCTGGCATCACACCTAATTACGAATACTCGAGGAATGATGCCCACAAAAACGACTTCAATATTTTTGCCCGCGCTGATTACCACCTCGGCAACTTCCTGCTTTATGCGGATATGCAATACCGCCACATTTATTATTCGTTTTTGGGATATGATGAAAATCTAAACAATGTTCAACAAGCGGTAACGCTGAATTTCTTCAACCCCAAAGCAGGTATAACTTATCAGCTCAACGATCATAGCAATGTGTATGCATCATTTGCAGTGGGCAACCACGAACCTAACCGCGACGACTTCGTGAACTCTACTCCAGTGAGCCGACCAAAGCCGGAACATTTGACCGACTGGGAACTGGGCTATCGTACCCATCAGTCGTTCTTTAGCGGAGGTATTAACGCCTTTTATATGCTGTATCGCAATCAGCTGGTGTTAACCGGGGCTTTAAATGATGTTGGCGCAGCGATAAGAACTAACGTTCCGGAAAGTTACCGCGCCGGCCTGGAAGCTGATGGCCGGTTTCTGATCACCAAACAACTCAACTGGGCGCTAACAGCAACCTATAGCACCAACAAGGTTAAAAACTTCCAGCAGTTTTTATACAACTATGATACGGGCAACATGGACGAGACCCAGTATGCCAAAACAGATCTCGCTTATTCGCCTAACTTTATTGGTTCAAGCACCATCAGCTATCATCCGGTTGCCAATGCTGAAATTGCCTTTATTAGCAAATATGTAAGCAGGCAGTATCTGGATAATACCTCAACCCAAAGCCGTTCGCTTGATGCGTTTTTTGTAAACGATGTTCGCCTGAACTATAACTTTAAAATGAAGGGATTGAAAAATGTAGGTGTTGGCTTGCTCATCAACAATATTTTCAGCGCTAAATATGCGTCAGACGGCGCAACTTATCCGGATATTGAGGGCGGTAAGGTGGTTAACTACAATTATTGGTTCCCGCAGGCGCCAATCAATTTCTTAGCTTCACTTAACTTAAGATTTTAAAAAATGGAGCTGCACCACTGGCTTAATTTGTTTGTTGAGCAGATCAAAGAAACATCTTTACTGCAGTGGATTGCCGTAATTACGGGCGTGGCAGAAGTACTGCTCGCCCGTATTAACAACGTATGGCTTTACCCAGCCGGAATTATCAGCACGGTATTATCTATTATCCTGCTGTTTGAAGCCCAGTTATATGCAGACTCCTTACTCAACGTATACTATGTAGTAATGAGCGTTTATGGGTGGTACCATTGGATCAAAAAACGAAACCAGCCCGAGGTGCCTATCGCTTATTGCAATAAAAAGGAGTGGTTCATCACCCTGGCAATTTCATTAGGCGGATGGCTGGTGCTTTACATACTGCTTAAAAACTTTACGCCTTCAAACGTTCCTGTTTGGGATGCCCTGGTATCTTCAACCGCGTGGGCCGGAATGTGGTTGCTGGCACGCCGCAAAATGGAGAACTGGATATTGCTCAACATTTCTAACCTGTTTGCTATTCCCCTGTTATTTTACAAGCAGCTGCCCATGTTTGCCATACTCACCCTATTCCTCTTCGTCATTGCTTTTTTTGGCTACTTCGAGTGGAGAAAGCTTTATCGGCAACAGGAAAAATCATTAATGGTAGTTTAACGTTATGCCCAACATTCAACACCCATCCTTCTACCTTCAGCCCGAATGGGTGACTATATTGCGCAATTCTTCTTTTGAGGCGGAAAGAGCCGGTAAGTTGCAGCCAGAGCAGTTAAAGCTCATCATCGATCAGCAATGGTTCAACTTATTAGCTCCCGCTAAATATGGCGGTTTGGAAAAAACGCTGCCCGAAGTGGTGCGGATCGAAGAAAGCCTGAGCTGGGCCGATGGCAGTGCAGGCTGGGTGATTACGTTGTGTGCAGGAGCAGGCTGGTTTGGCGGCTTTTTGAATGCACAATTGGCAGAAGCCATTTTTAAAGTCCCGGGCGTGTGCTTTGCAGGCAGCGGAGCAGCTACAGGCACTGCAGAACTGACGCGTAAAGGCTACATTATAAACGGGAACTGGAAATATGCCAGTGGTGTACATCATGCCACTCATATCACTGCAAATTGCGTGGTTGTGAAAGATGGCGAAGCGCTTTTAAATGCTGACGGCACGCAAATGATTATACCGTTTGTGTTCGACAGGAAAGACGTCCAGTTACTTCCGGGATGGAAATATACGGGAATGATGGGTACGGGCAGCGACGCTTACGAAGTTAAGGACCTGTTTGTCGATTTTAACCGCAGTTTTAAAATTGATCCAGCAGCCGTGGTGGTCGACAAGCCTTTATATCGCTATCCCTTTTATCAGTTAGCCGAAGCTACGCTCGCTGCCAACATATCAGGCATTGCTTATCATTTTATCGACCTTGCGGAAGGTATCTTTACAGAAAGGATAGGACACGACAAAAGGCTTAACGACAAACAACGTGCGGTACTAAAAGACATGCTAACGCATGTAGTACAACAATTAGAAAAAGCGCGTAGTAATTTTTACGCTGCTGTTGACTTTTCTTGGAAGCAGTTAACAACTGAAAAAGAGATTGGTAAGGAAAGCCTCGAAGAAGTAAGCTCAACCAGCAGAACTTTGGCGAGAATAGCGCGCGAAAGCACAGACCAGCTCTACCCATATTGCGGGTTGATTGCAGCAGCTCCGGACAGCCCCATCAACCAGGTTTGGCGGGATTTGCACACGGCAAGTCAGCACGCATTGCTTACCTTCCCGGAGTAGTAGGTTAAGGGTTAGTTAACAAAAATATCACATTGGGTATAAGTTTCAATATGGATATTTGCGGATTAAAAACGCTCCCGGATGAAATTTAAACATTTATTCCTTTTGTTTGCTGCCTTTGCATCATTAACCGCATCGGCTCAAAAAAAATCTAACACTCCGCTTCCTGCCCCCGCATCTACCTCTGTAGCACGCCCCAAACTTGTTGTTGGTATTGTGGTTGACCAAATGCGTTGGGATTACCTTTACCGCTTTTATGACCGCTATCAGAACAATGGCTTTAAGCGATTACTTAATGACGGTTTCAGCTGCGAAAACACCTTAATAGATTACATTCCTACGGTAACCGCCGCTGGCCATACTTGTATTTATACCGGTTCTGTGCCGGCCCTCCACGGGATTGCCGGAAACGACTTTACCATCCAGGCAACGGGTAAATCAATGTATTGTACAGAAGATAGCACGGTAAATACGGTAGGCAGTACTTCCCTTGCCGGAAAGATGTCGCCACGCAATATGCTTACCAACACCGTTACAGATGAACTGCGCCTCGCAACAAACTTTCGCTCAAAGGTTATCGGTATTGCTCTGAAGGATCGCGGCGGTATTTTACCCGCGGGCCACACCGCTAATGCGGCTTACTGGTTTGACGACAAGACCGGCAACTGGATCACCAGTACTTATTATATGAACGACCTGCCACAATGGGTAAAGGACTTTAACGATCAGAAGCTGGCGGAAACTTATTTAAAAAACGACTGGAATCCACTTTTCCCGTTGGCATCTTACGTTCAAAGTGCCGATGACGCCAGCAACCGTTACGAAGGCGCATTCAAAGGAATGGATTCTCCGGTATTACCGGTAAAAACATCGGGAATGTATAAGGGTAACCTTGGCCTTATCCGTAATACGCCGTTTGGCAATACGTTAACGCTTGATTTTGCCGTTGCCGCTATCAATAGTGAGCATTTGGGTTCTAATCCGGCCGGAGTGCCTGATTTTTTGGCCGTGAGTTTATCGTCAACCGATTACGTGGGACATCAATTTGGCGTTAATGCAGTGGAGACCGAGGATACTTACCTTCGTCTCGACCGCGATCTCGGAAGCTTTCTTACTTTCCTGGATGCAAAAGTAGGCAAGGGTAATTATACCGTTTTTCTTACTGCCGATCATGGTGCGGCCCATAACCCAACCTTCCTAACAGATCGGCACATACCGGCTGGCGTATGGAACGATGCCAATGTAAAGAATGAGCTAAACGAAATGCTGCGCGCCAAATATAAGGCCGAAGGCATGGTGCTTAACCTGGCTAATTACCAGGTTTCATTCAACAACTACATCCTGCATTATCTGCATTTAAATGAGGACGAAGTGAAAGAAACCGTTATAGATTTTCTATTGAAAGATCCGGCGGTGGCTTTTGCGGTGGACATGAAAAAGGTACAAACCACAACCATCCCCGAAGAGCTGAAAACCAGGATCATCAACGGCTATAACATGGAACACAGCGGCGCTATCCAGATCATCCTTAAACCCGGATGGTACTCTGGCGCTGGTACAACCGGTACCACCCACGGCACCTGGAACCCTTACGATGCGCATATCCCGCTGTTGTTTATGGGCTGGGGCGTAAACCACGGCAACACCACCCGCGAAACCCACATGACCGATATCGCAGCCACTGTCGCCGCCTTGCTGCACATACAAGCACCCAACGGTTGCATCGGCAAGCCAATCAGTGAGGTGATGGGGAAGTGGTGATTAGAGAGTAGTGAATTAGAGATTGGGGCTAGTGATTAGCTAACTAGAGATTAGTGATTAGTCAAATCAGCGATTAACAATCTCTAGTTACTAATTAACTGATTCACTAGTCACTAATCTCTAATCTTCAACCACCAATTTTTCAGCCTCTTTACCGGATCCACTTTCCGAGGCTTAGGCAAGCCATCGTGAGTGAGTTGGTGATCGAAATTATACTGGAGCTTCTTTGCGTATTCCTGATCAGCGGCACTGCCTTCTGTTAATAGCTGATCAATAAAAGGTTGAACGTTGGTATTGAGTGAGCTGTTGACCGATACGGTTTGATATTCGCTTCTACCAATTGGGTTTTTATTGCTGTTGATGGGGACGCTTCCATTTTCGGCAAAATAGTCAACCTGGTAAATCTCGGGGTTAAGTTTCTTGAGCCTCTTGGTGCCCTTCCGTTCATTGCGCCAGGGGTGTTCGCCTTTGTGCAATTGGGCCAATAAGAACTCCTTGTCCCAAATGGTAACCTGGTGCGACATTAAGTATTCAGATGCTTCGTTATCCAGCTTCGCAATATTGAAACCTTCTATAAAGTACTCGGTGGAATGCGTTTGATAAACTTCTGCGCTGGTTAGTTTTACTTGTTTCCATTCATTTCGACTAATCAATTCAAAAAGCTGCTCAAAGAAGGCAGAGCTAACCGGTTTATTGAGCCACATATCTTCCTGAAAATAGATCACATACTTTTCTGTCACTTCGTTACGCAACAAAAAAGCTAGTCGGTCGGCCCATTCTCCTTTGCCCGATTTTATATCTTTAAACCCCTTTATAGCGGCATCGAGCTCTTCCGACGCGAAATAATAATTGCAGGGTATACCAAAATCCCAGTATTTATTAAAGAACCAGGCAAAGCCCGGATAAAGGAAACGATACCTGTCACAAGCATGTACCAATAGTGCAAAGTCGTGTTTTATAGGGGCCTTACCACTCATTTAGAGGTCAAGTATTTTGTTTAAGATTATCTGTTATATTTGATCAAGCATCACAAAAATACAATTACCTATGTCATCGCATCATATTGTCCGTGAAAAACAGGAACCTGCGCTATTGATCCTCGGGCTCAATGGCTTTTCTGAAGAGCTACTCGGGCAGTTGCTGGAATGGAGCCCAACGGTAATTGTAACGCCCACAACGGCGGAAAAGGTGCATGCTTTCGGTACCAAGATTGACTGGCTTTTGACCGATGGTATAATAGGTGAACTACAGTCAGACGTTAAAATGTTACCTGTAGGTAACGATTCATTCGCCGAAGCCGCCCTAAAATATCTTATTGCTCATGGTTACCATGCCGTAAACGTAGTAACTGATAACTTTGAACTGAAGGACTACCTGTTTTATACTGATAAAATAACATTGGTAATGTATCAGGACCATCAGAAGATATACCCCGTTTCGTCGGGGTTTAGTAAATGGAAGCCTGCCGGCGAGGTGATACACCTCATTACCCGGCCCAAAGTACTTACGTACAGCGGATTGAAGGCATTGGGAAACAACAAATTTAAAACAGCTCAAGACGGCTTCTTCAGTATGCGGTTTCCGCAGCCATTTATTTTTATTGCCGAAGAGGTATAACAAAAACGCCGGATCTCGAATAAAAGTCAGCAGTAGGCTGTCATCCGAAACCCAGCGTCTTATAGTTTGATCCTATCTGTTATTTGTCCCTTCCGGATCACCTTCCTTTTTGAGTTGGTCCAGACTCAGATTGGTCGTACCGCCCATGTTTTCCTCAATTTCTTTTTCGCTACCCTGGGTAGTAAGCGGCTGTTGGGTACCGCCCTTATTGCCCATCTCGTCGGCTTCCCGCTGATTTACGGCATTCTCCTGAGCCTGTTTGTTAAACTTCACAGCATCCGCGTTTGAATCGGCATTTTTTGTTTTAGCCACATCCCGACTTGCAATCGAGCGTTCAAACTCGTCGGCATTATATTTAGCCGCGTCGGCGTTGTTAACATCCTGCTCGCGGTCCTGGTCGTTAGCCCCGCGATCCTCTTGATTATTAAAATTATCCTGTGGTATCATTTGCATTAAATTTTACGTTTATTGAAATAACTCCGTTTACATTCAAGAGGTTTTAAATGTTTGATAAAGTGTATTGTCATGCAGGTGTCTGATAAATAATATTTTAAGTTATCGTTAAACCATGAGGTGCTAAATCAGTCTGATAATAAAAACGGCACAGATTTGGTGCCATACATGCTGAAAGGAATTCAATAATCATGAAACGCATATATAGGTTTTTAACAATAGCCGCTTTAAATGCCCTGCTTGTGGGGTTTGTGGCTTTTTCTGCTGATGCTCAGCATAGAGGTGGTGGAAGTGGAGGGTTTCACGGCGGAGGTGGCGGCGGCTTTCACGGTGGTAGTAGCTTTGGCGGTGGTTTCCGTGGTGGCAGCAATTTTGGAGGCGGTGGCCATGTGATGATGTCACGTCCAGGCTTTGGTGGCGGCCGTACCGGTGCAGTAATGCCAAGAGGTGGCTTTAATGGCGCTCGTCCATATGTAGGCGGCGGTTACAGAGGCAACATGGGCGGTTACAGAGGTGGTATGGTTTATCGTGGCGGCTCTAATAGCAGGTTCTATGGTGGTAGCCGTTTCGGTCGTCCTTATGTTGGTGGCGGTTATTACTATCGTCCATTCGGTGGTGGCTATCATTACTATCATGGTTTTTATAACCGCTTTTATGCTCCCCGTCTTGGTTTCAGTATCTCAGTATTACCATACGGTTACTACCCATTCTGGTGGGGCGGTTATCAATACTACTATTCAGGTGGTTACTTTTATACCTATGATAACGACCAATACACCATTGTTGAACCTCCGGTTGGCGCACAGCTTGATCGTTTACCCGAGGGTGCTAAATCAATCTTAATTGATAATCAGCAATACTATGAGCTAAACGGTGTTTATTACCTCCCTGTTACTAATTCTGACGGACGACTGGTTTACCAGGTAGTTGGAAAAGATGGTAAGCTGGATACGGTAAATGGCGGCGGCGATTATCCGCAGGATGGCAATTATGCTCCAGACAACGGGGGAAGTTACCCACAAGCCTATCCTCAAAATGACCAGGCTTATCCACAGAACGGCCCTAAGGTAGGTGATGTGCTTCAAGCCTTACCTCCCGACTGTCACAAAGTGAAATTAAACGGCGAAAAATATTATGTTGATCCAGCCGGTATCTACTATCACGAAGAACGTGATGAACACGGACAAAAAGTTTATCGTGTTGAAGATATCGAGAGCAATGGTGATCAATCTTACTAAAAGATTCCTATAATTTAAATCTCCCAAAAAAGAGGCTTGCTCACATGAGCGGCCTCTTTTGCTTTTATAGGTTAAATCAAGCGCGACATGGTGAGCGCAATCGAACTACGTCACGCCTAGCCATCGCTGCCTAACCCTCCACTCAGAACAACACCTTTACTTATGGGTGAGCCAAAGGGTGTCACGGTGAGCCACGTCAAACCATGTGCGGCTCGCCACAACCCATCGTTTTCCAATTTTAAAAACAACCTCAATTTCCGCAGGTATCTATAGTATAACTAACAGTTTAACTATGAAAAATCACAATCATGAACAACTGATCCGCACTTTGTTGGATTGCGCGTTAGCCTGTGAGCATTGCGCAACTTCCTGTCTGCAGGAAGAGGATGTTAAATCAATGGCGCAATGCATTAAGCTTGATCGCGACTGCGCGGATATTTGTGTGCAGGGAGCGCGTTTGCTCCAACGCGATTCAGACATTGGTCACCAATATCTGGTGCTCTGTGAAGAGATATGCAGAATGTGTGGGGATGAATGCAGCAAACACCAAATGGATCACTGCCAGCGCTGTGCAGCTGCGTGTCGGCAATGCGCTGAGGCTTGTCACGCCCACCACCAGCCTATCACTCAAGACTAAGAACCTTCTTTTACACTTACTTCAGGTTCCCGCTGTACACCCATGATGACGGCAGGAACCTGAAGTATCATTCTTACCATCACCCGCCTATTCCCCCTGAAAAGCCTCATCCTGTAAAAGCGCATAGTAGCCCTCTCTTCTAATTAACCTTGGGAGCTTCAGCCAACACATATATGACTTAAAAGTCATTTTTTCAATAAAAATAAACACTGCATTTCATTTTTCTGTACACATTAAAATACATAAATAGCACTTCAGCCTTAAAAAAATTGCGTAAACCAAAAATTGCCCGCAGTCGCCTCCTTTTGGCACAGTTCTCGCAATATACTTTGCACAAACAAACTAAACTAAAAACTGAAGGCTATGAAAACCATAAACAAGACACAAATCCTGCTTAAATCGATTGACATTGAACTGAAGTTATTATTAGAAAAAGACCTTAAGGCTTTTCGTGCTGCTCAATTAAAACAAGGCAACAACCAGGGCGCTAAAAAAGCAGCCTGACAACATATATACAACATCACCTATGAACAAAGAGAGCTTCCCGGTGCACACGGAAGCTCTTTTTGTTTTACCCCCTCCCAACCATCCCCGAAGGAGAGGGCTTTAAAATATTTTAAAAAAGTCTTCCCAGCCAACCGACGGGGAGATTTAGAGGGAGTAATCAGGTACAATTCTTGTTTTAAAATTGAAAGCCAATATTGGCTGAACCAAAATTTGCAAACTATGAAAGGTCAAAAAAATTCAAAGGATATGCAGGGTGGCTCTACTTCAGATAGGGCTTATTTTGATCAGAATGAAAAATTAAAAGAAAGGGGCATCAGCAATTCAGGCGGACAACGCTCTGACCAAACTTCTAGTCGAAACAGTATGCACAAACCTGAAAAGAAAAAATCATAACACAAAAGGCCTGTCTCTCGCGAGACAGGCCTCTTATCATTTATTCAATATGTATTATGACAATAACTTATCCGGCGTAATGGGCAATTGCCTGATTCGCTTTCCGGTGGCATTATAGACCGCATTAGCTACAGCTGCGGCCATGCCGATGAGGGCAATTTCGCCCATGCCTTTCGCACCTATAGGGTTCACATTGAAATCGGGTTTGTTCACAAACAGCGCATCAATTTGTGGTATATCTGCATTTACGGGTACGTGATAATTGGCCAGATCGGCATTTACATACTTGCCAAAGCGATGATCAAATATGCCTTCTTCTGTTAAAGCCATACCTATGCCGCCAATAGCGCCGCCAACTACCTGGCTGCGGGCTGTCTTCGGGCTAATAACGCGGCCGGAGTCGGCCACCGAGGCTACGGCAGCAACCCGTACTACACCGGTCCTCGGATTCACCTTTACTTTTATGAAATGGACAGAAAAGGAATGCAACGAAAAAGCTTTGCCGGCCTCATTACCCTGACCGCTATAAGTTACCGATAGTTGCGGCAGGTTGTGATCCTTCAATATCTTTACATAATCCGGATTATCCGTTCCGCCATTACCTGCCAGTTTCTGAAACTGCTCCTTGAGGTTAGCGCAGGCCTCCTGAACGGCAGAACCAACGGTTGAAGTGATCATAGAACCGCCCTGTGTTGGCGAAGGGGGTAATGCTGAATCGCCGATCTCAAAGCGGATGCGGTTTACCGGTATATCCAGGGTATCCGAGGCAATTTTAACCATCATAGTACCTGTACCGGGACCAATATCACTCACCGCAGTTTGCAAATTGAGCATACCATCAGCGGTTAAAGTGGCTTTAATAGTTGCCCGCCCGCGGCCTGCGCCGAAGATACCTGTGCCCATGCCATAACCAACCAGCCAGCCATCTTCTTTGAGCGTACCGGGTTCTAATTTTCTATTGCTCCAGCCTATTTTATCCGCGCCAAGTTGGTAAGCATCTTTGAGGTTCTTACCTGAGAACGGCTTACCGGTTTCAGGATCAGTCTCCGCGTAATTTCTGAGGCGGAATTCAATCGGGTCGAGATTGAGCTTGGCGGCCATTTCGTCCATGGCGCATTCCAATGCATAGGCACCGCTTGTTTCACCCGGGCCACGCATCCATGTCGGTGTACCTACATCTACATGCGAAATCTTATAAATAGTCGCAATATTAGGACAAGCGTACATGTTGCGGCTCAGGTTTACAGTCCCTTCCGTAAAAGTTTCGTAGGCCGATGACTGCCCCACGGCCTCGTGTACCAAGCCTACTAGTTTACCGTCTTTAGTGGCTCCCATGCTGATCTTTTGCCAGGTATAAGGCCGGTAACCTACCGAATTGAACATCTGCTCGCGGGTAAGCATCAGCTTAACCGGCTTTTTTACTACCTGCGCTGCCATAACCGCGGCAATTTCATGCGGCCAGGTGCGCAGGGCGCTACCGAATGCTCCACCAACAAATTGGGAGTTAACGTGTACATTTTCGGCCGGTATTTTAAAGGCTTGGGCAATGGTGCCCTGCGTTGATTTTACCCCTTGTGTTTTATCCCAAACGGTTACACGGTCAGGGCCGTCCCACTGTGCAATGATGGCATGCAGCTCCATGGGATTATGCACATTGATGGGGATAATATATTCTTCAGAAAGCGAGGCTTCTGCCGTTTTCCAGGCATTTTCGTCGCCTTTCTTATAATCTTCAAAACGAGGTCCAGAAGGTGTGACTGCCTTATCCAGATTCTTGGCTACATCGGTTTCATGAGCTTCCTCATTGTATTCGGCCTTAATTAGTGATCCGGCATAAGTGGCGCGCTCAAAGGTATCGGCAATAACCATGGCAATGGGCATACCGTTGAACCAAACCTTTTCGTCATTAAAAAGCTTCAGCGGACCACCTGCTGTCTGTGGCTTTGCAGGATCCTTGCCTGTCTGGTACCCCGGAATTTTTGGCGCATTCAGATAAGTGATCACCTCTAACACACCGGGAGCTGATTTGGCGGCCCTGGTATCTATCGATTTAATGGTTCCATAGGTGATCCGGCTTCCTACCAGCACAGCGTAAGTGATACCTGGCTGATTATATTCTGCGGAATATTTAGCTTTTCCGGTCACTTTCAAGCGGCCGTCGGCCCGGTCTATTCCGTCTGTATATGGTGCGAAATTAATATCGTGATTGTTCATTTAGCTGGCACTTTAAATTTAAACCTACTGGTTAATTAGGCGATCCCTGCGGCATGGCACAAAGCTTCCACAATACTTGCCGGAGCCATTTTGAGCTTAAAGGCATTAAACTCATAGGCTTTAGCGCCATGCATAGCTACTTCGGCAACATGCTGAAATACAGCCTCCGACGGCTGCTGACCTATCAGCGCTTTTTCGGCGTCAAACAAGCGCCATGGCTTATGCGCTACCCCACCCATCGCTAAAAGTGCGTTGCGGATGGTACCGTTATTAATATCCAGGGCCGCCGCCACCGAAACAAGAGCGAATGCATAAGACGCACGGTCGCGAACCTTGAGGTAATAACTGTGTGAAGCAAAATTGTTATCAGGAATCTCTACGGCCAGGATCAGTTCGTCTTTGGCAAGATTGTTATCTAACTCAGGATGTTCGCCAGGTAAACGATGAAACTCGGTAAATGGAATGCGCCGTTCTCCTTTTTTGCCTGCTACAATTACCGTAGCATCAAGCGCGGCAAGGCCCACACACATATCGCTGGGGTGTACAGCTATACATTTTTCACTTGTACCAAAAATAGCGTGCATGCGATTAAATCCCTGCAAAGCGCCGCAACCCGAACCCGGGTTGCGTTTATTACAAGGCATAGCAACATCGTAAAAATAAGTACAACGTGTACGTTGCATCATATTACCGCCAACAGTAGCCATGTTTCGCAATTGGGCCGAAGCTCCGGCGTTAAGCGCCTGTGCGAGTAATGGAAACCGCTCTTTTACTGTGGCATTATCAGCAACCTGACTATTCAATGCAAGTGCGCCTATATGTAGTCCGGTTTTAGTTGGCGTGATAGCTCTCAGGGGCAGCTTATTAATATCCACCAGCTTATCGGGGCTCATTACGCCGTGCTTCATCAGGTCGACGAGGTTGCTGCCTCCGGCAATAATTTTGGTTCCGGGTTTAGCTATGGCGTCTAATACGCTCTGCTGACTGGCCGGACGGGTATACTGAAACTGCTTCATACCTGTTGCCCTCCTTGTTTAACATCAAGAATGGCATTAACGATATTGGGATAGGCCCCGCAGCGGCAAATGTTACCACTCATATATTCACGTACTTCCGCTTCTGAATTGGCATGCCCCTCGCGAATACATGCCACTGCCGACATGATTTGCCCCGAGGTGCAATAACCGCATTGAAAGCCATCATGCTTAATAAAGGCTTCCTGCATCGGGTGCAGGTCATCTCCCTTAGCCAGGCCCTCAATAGTGGTCACTTTTTTACCATCTACCATTACCGCGAGGGTAAGGCAGGAATTTACACGGTGACCGTCTACATGTAACGTGCAAGCGCCGCACTGGCCATAGTCGCAGCCCTTTTTGGTTCCGGTCAGATCAAGCTGTTCGCGAAGCAGATCGAGCAAGGTTACACGCGGCTCAATGAAAAGGCTATGTTTTGTGCCGTTCACTTCTATATTTACCGGCAGCTTTTCAAATATGGCGGCTATCTTATCATCCAGATGCGCTTCGGCGGCTTTAACAGCAGCTCCGGGCGCAAGGGCCACGGCCGTCATTAAAGTAGTTTGCTTTATAAAGGTTCTGCGCGGATGGTCAACTTCCTGAGCGTCAATATCAGGCTCAGCACAAGGCTTTTTCGTCTCCATAGATCAATTGGCTTTTCAGGAATACAAGTTAGAAAATTTTCGCTGCACGCAACAACTCGAGGTGTAATTCAGACACGCCAAACTTTGGCAAACGAATGACTACTAATGGATTACAAAAACACCTAATGGATTAATTAGTACGTTGTAGTATAAATTTTACAACCGCCCCGTCAAAAGAGATTAACAAGTAACCGATCAATAACTTCAGTCCACCGTCTATTAGCAACGAACTATAAGGCGATTTTTTAAAACCATTCAGCCCCCATGACACAGGAAGTTTCGATAACCCCTATTCTGAAACGGGTTATTACATTAAGACAATTTTAAGCGAAGTCCAATAATTCCTTTCCTAAATCTCTAATTCCCTGCAATATCCTGCTTACCTGTTTATCAGAAGGCTCTTTCTTTCCGTTTACGTATTGAGAAAGGAGCGTTTCATTCATCCCTACCCTTCTTGCTAATGCCTTGGCATTTATTTCCTTATAGTATTCGAAGAATTGAGGTAGATCAAACTTTACAGCCAGATCCTCTTCTCTAATGGGAGAATTTCCTGTTTCTTCCTGATGCAAGTTGTAAGCTTCAACCATGTTGGCCTTTAATTCAGCCATAGTTGAGCCAACTGTTGCAACAAATCCCTCTGCATCTTCACAATAAGCTGAATATCCGGTATCAGTTTTTTCAACTGTAAATACGATCTTTTTCATCGCAATCATTGTCAATTTGTTAAACTTAATATTGGCATTCATGTCGCCAATACCGATGATTAAAACGCTCTTATTTCAGTCCTGCTTGTTTTAAAATCTTATTGGCCAACCCCGTTCCTAATTCTTTGCTACCATGGTTAGGAAATATGATCAGGTCTCCTCGATCAGGATGCCGCAGAACAACATGGCTACCCGACTGGCGACTCTCTATCCATCCGGCTTGTTTAAGTTTTCTAAGTAATTCTGAGCATTTCATTTATCATACCGGATATATCAAAAGTCAATAATTATTTACATTTTGTCAAGCAAAATGTAAATAATTATTGACTTAATTTTATTTGATTTATAGTGACCGTGATCGATATCATGGCAAGATGTAGCAAATGAGGTCAAAGCCGCCCGTCAACTAATATCCGTTATCTCTACAATACTATCCTCAGAGAATTTGAAGATGGATTTTCCGCTCACATTCAATTCCGAGCCTTTCCTTAATCCGTTGGCCATATCAGCAGCGAGCACGCCGTAAAAATCAATTTCAACTTCGGTTTGATCCTCGTCTACGTGCTCAAAGAATTTGATCACCTGTTCGCGGCTCTCAAATAACGTCGTGGCTTGTTCAGCTTGCACTCTCAGCTCCTCCCGTCCGTTAATGGATAAACTTACCTGCCCATTTGAGATATTTTCGAATTGGATATCAGGGTCGAGATGTTTAAGCATACCTTCAATATCAAAATTATTGTAGGCATTAATATATTCTTTGATCAGCCATTCGCGTTGTGTAGTTTCCATAAAGTATTTATAGTGATTGATGCAGGGTGAATATAGGCTTTTAAATTTTTAACCACAAAGGACACAAAGACGATGCGAAGAACGCCAGTTTTTCCACATAGACAATTACTATATTTCCTTACAATAATTATAGATTGACCAACAATCACCTTTCCTCCGAGCCTAATATCTCATCAACCATCCCAAATTCTTTTGCTTCGTGGGCTATCATCCAGAAGTCGCGATCGGATACCTGGTATACCTTATCATAGTCTTGCCCGCTGTGTTTTGAAATGATGCTATATAGTTCCTGACGGAGCTTGGCCACCTCCCGGGCAGTAATCTCAATATCCGAGGCTGGTCCCTGTACACCGCCTGATGGCTGATGCAGCATTACCCGTGCATGCTTGAGCGCTGCCCGTTTACCTTTTGCGCCCGCACACAGCAATACCGAGGCCATTGAAGCCGCCATACCGGTACAAATGGTTGCTACATCGGGGTTTATAAATTGCATGGTATCATAGATGCCTAAGCCTGCATAAACGGAGCCGCCGGGGGAATTGATGTAAATCTGGATGTCGCGCTTAGAATCTGCAGATTGCAGGAAGAGTAATTGCGCCTGGATAATGTTCGCTATCTGATCGTCAATCGCGGTCCCTAAAAAAATGATGCGATCCATCATCAGGCGCGAAAAAACATCCATCTGGGCCACATTAAGTTGCCTTTCTTCAATAATATGAGGCGTCATAGCCAACGGGAGCCGACTTGAGTTAACCTCCGCCACATACTGATCTACCAAAAGTGAGGACACACCACGGTGCCTTACCGCATAATTGCGGAATTCATGCTTATCAATTTTCATGATCCTTAAATTTTAGAAATAAAGAAATGGGAAGAAAGGCGGTTACCAGCTAAATAGAGCGCGAATCTTTTGGGCAAAGCTCCGGTGTTCCGTTTGCGTAAACAGTTGCTGATGAACCACTTCCAGCTCGGCCTTTAGCTTTTTGCGGCCGTACTGTTTAACCAGCTGATAGGTTTGCTGCTGCCATTTAACGTTGTCAGCAAACTGGGGATTAAGAATGAGCCGCGCTTCAAAAAGCACCGACTCCTGAGGATCAACCTCGTTAAACAGATGATCCTCTATCTGTTTAATTTCATTCAAGGAAGTCCTCATAGGTTAATGCTTTTTGTTTAACGGTATCCCTTACTTTTTCAAGGCACTTGTATTTCTGCACAGTCGCGGATCGCTCACCCGAATAGCCAAACTGCTCGGCCACTTCGGTCATATTCAACTTATCGTAGTAGAAGGCTTTCAGCATGTCCATGCAACGCTGCCCGGCAGTTTCGAGAAAATTCAGGAGTTTTTGAGTTACCGGTAAAGGTTCTTCCACGTGCTCTATTAATTGGCCAGCTTCATTGATGTCAATATTCCGGCTATCGAGGTTATATTTTTTGATCCATAAATGCTTGGCGATACCCATAAGGTAAGCCTGTTCATTTACCTGCAGGTTCAGTTTATCGCCGACCAGCTTTTCGTAATACAACACTACGGCATCCTGAAATACATCCCTGGCCTCCTCAAAAGAACCGCCTCTTTTGCTGATATATTTTGCAATCGCCGGAAAGGAGTTTTTATAAAGTTCTAAAAAGAACTTTTCCCTTTCCCCGGCATCCGATAAAATTCGTTTAACCAACATAAGCTATACGTTTTATGGATATGTGCATGTTCACCCAACAATATCACCTTACTAAGTTAAATTTTTTTGAGATTGTTTTCAGCGAAGAAGATTAGGCTCCCAGTCTGCTAAAAGTAAAAACTTACACCGCCAGTAAATGAATAGCCTTTACGGTAAGCGCCGTTAAATTGGGTAAGGTCGGTTGCACCATCCTGGAGGTAAAGCCTATCATTTCCTTTGCCTGTTTCCCAGTAGTAATAACCCGCAGCAACGTGCACTTTAAGATGCGGGATAATGGTATAAGCGATAGCCGCGCCGGCGTTAACACCGTAACCTTTGGCATCGTCTGTGAAACTCACTGGATGCCTAAACTGCGAGATCAGGTTCCAATCGGCTTGCCCTTGGTAGTTTACCTGATTGTATCGACAGTTGACAGCCACATTTAATTTGGGAACAATATAATATTGAGCCTTTACCTGCACAAAGGGCCCCGACCAGCTATCGGCATAAGTACTGTTCAAATTGGAGAACCGCCCGCTTTCATCAATGATATTAAGGGATTGCCTGTTTCGGCCATAACCGGCTCCCGGGATAATGTAGAATGCCGAACAGGGCGCATACCGAAATTCAAGACCGGCATGCCAACTATCCGTATATCCGCCTCGATTATTAAAATTCTGATTATAGACAGGATTGGTTCGATTATCAGCTCCGTAATCTGTATCGTTTACATCACCGCTGCTCAATGTAGTCTTGCTATACCCGCCGAAAACCACAAAATGCTTCCAGATCCTCACATTAATATCAGCACCATTGAAGGTTCCACGCAAATTTTTCCACTTTAGCTCAGAGTAAACGTTGGGATTTTGACCGCTGCTGTTACCTGCTATCGACCAGTTAAAATCTTCCTGTTGAACGCCGCGATAGTAAACTATTTCCATCCGCGGATTATTTTGTGCGAGCAAGTCCTTTGGGCAGATCAGTACTGATGAAAGGAGCAGGAAAGCGTAAAAAATATTCTTCATTCAAGGTGATGGTAGCTGTAAATATAAAAAAATAGGGATGCTTGCAAAAGCCCTACAGTATTTCGTCTATTTATATTCGCTTGAAAAAACCGGTTTTAAACAACATCAGACAAAAAATAAGCGTAAACTGTTGATTAAAATCAATACGCTTTTTTCCAGCGTTAACTTTTATGAAAAAAAGTATTAAAACTTTTTAGATGGCTTGTTTATTTTTTGTAACACAATTGCTACAGATCAATAATTTGTATATTGCTGATCCTGATAAAGCTATTGAGATACTTTAACTATATGTGCAGGATGAGGCCCGGCGTTTTTTTTCTGATCATTGTATGCCTCTTAGCTTTGGCAGGAAGAGCCAGCGCCCAGGTCAGAACAATTACAGGCAAAATAACCGATGCCCATACTGGTGAACCTTTGCCTTATGTTACTGTATTTGTAAAGCTACCCAATCATACCACCAAGGGCACTGCAAGTGATTTTAACGGCAACTATCGCCTTACTATTCCAGCTGAATTGCTGCGCGACTCTGTCTACGCCACTTATGTAAGCTATGCCCCTTCGCGCGAACGACTTGGTACCAGTACCGCCGTTGATTTTCAGCTTACGCCCGATAACCGCATGTTAAAAGATGTGCTGATAACGCCCAAGAGCTATGTTAACCCAGCCTGGGAGATTATGGAGCAAATGGTAAAGCACAAAAAGATCAACAATCCTGTGCGTCTAAAAAGCTATCAGTACCAGAGCTACAACCGCATACAGGTTTTTATGAATAACCTGAGCGATAAAATGAAACGGCGCAAGGTGATGCGCCAACTATTGCCGCTAATGGATAGCCTTAAAGAGATTGCCGGCAGCAACGGCACCCCTATTCTTCCGATTTTTATGTCTGAAACCGTTTCAGACGTTTACACGGAGCACAATCCGGATAAAAAGACGGAACATGTGGTGCGCACCAAGGTTAACGGCGTAGGTATTGAAGATGCCACATTAATATCACAGATTGTAAGTGCGGGCCTGCAGCAGTATAATTTCTATCAAAACTACCTGCGTCTGGCCGGGAAGGATTTTATTTCGCCGTTGAGTGATGGCTGGAAAACGTTTTATGATTACGAGTTAGTAGACCGTAACGACCATATTGACGGCAAGGATTATTATAAGATTGCCTTTAAACCGAAGCGAACCCATGATCTTTCATTTACCGGAGTTTTTTGGCTAACCCACGGTAGCTACGCACTCTATCGCATGGATGCCTACCTCTCGCCTGATGCTAACCTCGACTTTATAGACAAGATCCGCATCCAGGAGGAAATGACGCAACCCGCAGGCACCGACGCATGGCTGCCATCTCTAACCCGGGTTGTGGTGAACATCAACAACATATTGAAGAACCAGGCAGGCTTCATCGGCCAGTTTTATATTTCGAACCACAACTTTGAGGTGAACAAAGCCTACCCTGACAAGCTTTTTGCCGAGCCCCTGACCATGAGTGCCGATGCTGATAAAAAAGACGACAAATATTGGATGGCTAACCGGCCAGATACCCTCACTGCATCGGACCGGCGCATCTACCAGATGATCGACACTGTAAAAAATCTTCCCGTTGTGCGTACTTATGCTGATGTAGTAGGCATGCTGATCAACGGTTATTACAAAGTAGGCAAAATCGGGTTCGGGCCATATATTTATACTTACAGCTATAATGATCTGGAGGGAAGCGTACTGCGATTGGGTGGCATGACCAATAGCTCATTCAGCGATAAACTGATCCTGGGTGGTTCGTTAAGCTATGGTTTCAGGGACCATAAATGGTTATATGACGGCTTTGCCAGCTACATCTTCTCACGCAAACCCTGGACAGAAGCTGGTATTTCTTATACGCGCACGTTAGGACAAACAGCCTATCAGTTCGAAAACTTTAGCACCGCCAACGTGGTATTTAAAGCTTCGATACGCAATGGGGATGTTACGCGCCGGGGACCATTTCTACAAAATGAAGCACGCGTCTATGTGCAAACAGACCTTACACCTACACTGAAAGCAAAGGTTAGCGCTTTAACACGCACTTTTGATCCGCTCTTTAGGTTTAATTATACCGACCCGGTTAATAAGGCCCGGTACCACGACTATCAGGTTACCGAAACCGGCCTCGAATTGCAATGGACGCCCGGACGCCGGCAAATACAATCAAACAAAATTAATCGCAGGGTTCAGATCAAAGAGGACCAGGATGCGCCGGTAGTGACCTTACGATATACACGAGGATACAAAGTAGATGGCGGTGATTTTAATTATGATAAAATAGCTGGTAACATTAGCCAAAAACTGCACATGGGTATTTTAGGTAAGGGCGAATACTCTTTAACAGGGGGGTATATACCGGCTACCCTGCCATTGCCACTGTTGGAGAATCACCGCTACAACTTTAACACCATGCGTTTCCTGGAATTTACCAGCGACCGTTATGTGTCCCTTAACTATACCCAGCACATGGAGGGGTTGATCACTAATAGCATCCCATTACTCCGGTCACTCAACCTGCGTACCGTTGCGGACCTGAACATTTTAGACGGCTACTTGTCGGCCTCCAATAATATGCCGCTGGTTAATGGCGTACGCCGCTTTGACCGCAGCTTGCATGGGGTTCCCTATGTAGAAACAGGTTACGGAGTTGAGAACATCTTCAAGTTCTTACGGTTCGATTTTCTGTACCGGCTTAACCATAATGACCACATAGATCAAACCGGTCATTTACCCAACCGGTTTGCCTTAAGGACGAGTGTGCAATTCAGGCTGTAATAGCATAGAAAATTAGCCGTTGCCGCAAGCGTCCACGTGGCTGTTGCGCGACGGATTAATTACCATTTAACGCCTGATAAATTTCCGCAAACAGTAATCCACTACCACCGCCATAGTGTTGTACAATACGCACACCCGGCTGGTGCTCGCTTAAACTTTTGCGCAGCTGCGTATCTTCGTGGGGCTCAATACCTGCACCAAGCAGCACTACGTCAAACTTTCGCTTTCCGGTAAGGTCCAAAGCGGCGGCGCCAGGGGCACAGCCTGCTGGTTCCCACTCGGGCTTATTTCGGATCAGCCTAAGTATAGTCTGCAGAATCTCCGGATTTCTGCAGATCACCAATATTTGTACCGGCTTCGTTGTCATCGTTATTAGATTTTAAAATGTCAGCGGCACTTCCATTAATAAAAACTCTGCATCGGTAAGCGCTTTTATCGTAAGCTTTTCAATTTCCCATATCCCCAAGCCATCACGACTGCTCAATACCTGGCCATTAATCTCTACGTCCCCATTAATGATAAAAGCATAAACGCCACTGTTCTCTCCTTTTAATACATAATCAGTGGCTACTCCCTGATCAAATTGCCCAAGATTAAACCATGCTTGTTGATATATCCAAATACCGGCATCGTCAGAATCGGGTGAAACAACCTGCTGTAAACGATTATGCCTATCGGCGGTATTTAACGTAAGCTGTGCGTAGCGCGGTTCCACGTTCAGTTGGTTGGGATAAATCCAAATCTGCAAAAACTTCACTTCCTCATCGGTGTTCCTGTTAAACTCCGTGTGGAAGATACCTGTACCTGCACTCATGGCCTGTATATCGCCATCGCTAATTACTGCTACATTATCCATGCTGTCGCGATGTTTCAGGTCGCCCTTTAACGGGATGGAAATAATCTCCATGTTATCATGCGGGTGCTCGCCAAAACCTTTGCCTCCGGCTACAATGTCATCATTCAAAACCCGTAGAGCACCAAAGTGCATACGCTCGGGATTATAATAATTAGCGAAGCTGAAAGTGTGGTAGCTTTTAAGCCAGCCCAAATCGGTTAAACCACGGGTATTTGCCTTATGTAATATTGTTTGTGCCATGATATTTGCTGTTTACCTTACAAAGGTAGCGAGCATAACATAACCGCAACTTGATGTAGGATAAGAAATAAAAATACTTTAATGCCGTGTAAGCATTTGACGCTGCATGCGGCTAAAAAACTCGGGCGTAACGCCAATGTAAGAAGCTATTTGCTTTTTGGGCAACGAATTAATAAGCGTAGGGTAGCGCCTGCAAAAATTATGGTAACGATCCTCAGCAGTAAGGCTTAAGTTATCAATAAGGCGCTGCTGGTAAGAAACGAGTGAGTTCTCGGTAATGATCCTGAAAAAGCGCTCAAACTTTGGGATGTCGGTGTAAAGCTTTTCCTGATTGGTTTTGGAGAGGAGCAGCATAGTTGTGTCTTCCAACGCTTCAATATTGAGCAGGCCCGGTTTCTGGCTCAGCAGGCTATACATATCTGCGGCCCACCAGCCCGGAGGCGCAAAGCTTAATACGTGCTCAAAGCCATCTTTGTCTACTGTATAACCACGCAGGCATCCTCCTGTAACAAAAGCCGAGTACCGGCAAATTTCTCCTTCCTCCAGGAAAAAATGCTTACGTTTTACCTGCTGAGGTCTTAATAAAGAGCAAAAATGCTGTTCCTCGTCCTCGGTGAGCCGGATGTGACGGGTAATATTCTGAATAATAAGATCGGCCGGCATAGCACTGCTAAAGTAAGCAAGAAATGCTATAATCCGGCCGTTAATCTTACTGAAAAACAAAAGCTGCGGCTAAGGCCAGTTCGTCAACCGTGATGGTATGCGAACGGCCGTCATAAATTTTCAGTTGGGTATCGGCATGTAAATTCCTCAAAATATCAATACTTGCTTCTACCCTGTCCACTGGAACATGCGGGTCGGGGTTGTTTGTTGAAACAAATATTCGGGTTCCGGCAAAATCTCCTTTGTAGTTTTCCGGCTTCAATTGCTGGCCTATCAGGCCGCCGGTAAGCGCAATGACACCACCATACCGCTGTGCATTGCGGGCTACATACTCCAGCGACAAACACGCTCCCTGTGAAAAGCCGAGGAAATAAATATTTTCTGTAGGGATTCCTTTGGCTTTTACATCCTCCACTATTTCACCGATCAGCGTTAGAGCAGAGTCAAGCGCAGGCTGATTATTCGCTTCCGGAGCCATAAAGCTGTAAGGATACCAACTGTGATTGGTGGCCTGCGGCGCTATGATGGCCATGTCTGCAAGCGGAAGATGTTTTTTTAACGATACCATGCCAGCGGCATCAGCGCCGCGGCCATGGATCATAATGATGGCCTTCTTAGCCTCGTTGAGCGGAAGGCCATCTGTTATATATTGTTTGGCGTGTGTATACATTGTTTAAAAGTTAAGCTAATTGAGGCAGATTTTTTTCTATCTCGCTGCGGTAAGCTTCGTATTGTGCAGGTAATTTCAAGTGAGTTCCAAGCTCATCAGCTGGTTCATCAACTGCAAAGCCCGGGTTATCAGTAGCGATCTCAAACAGTACGCCCCCTGGTTCTCTGAAGTAGAGCGAATAGAAATAGTTACGGTCTATTTTCTCGGTGATATTAAGCCCAAGGGCAACTACCTTTTCGCGGTACTGCATCAAGATCTCCTCATTTTTCACCCTGAAGGCTACGTGGTGAACCGAACCTCCTGCTACGTGTCCAATTTTTTCGCCCGGTGCCTCTACCAGGTCAACCAATGCGGCGGTGCCTATAGTATCGGTACCATAGCGGAACCTGTTTACATGCTGATCCTGTAATTTATAACCAAACACGTCGGTCAATATAGCCGCTGTAGGTTTTCTGTCTGTTGTGGTGATGGTAACGTTATGAAATCCTTTAAGGGCATTTTCAGCAGTTACCTCATCAGTGGTCCAGGGCTCACGGTTATCCTCAGTTTTTGAAACGATCAGTTCTAACTTCAAACCATCGGGATCAAGGAAAGTAAGATACTGCTCGCCAAACTTTTCGGAAACTTTGTTATAGATCACGTTATGCTTTTTAAAGCGCTCTTCCCAAAACTCAAGGCTTCCCTTTGGTACTGCATAACCTATTTCTGTAGCCTGGCGGGTTCCGCGGCGACCTGCTACTATACCCTCCCATGGAAAAAATGTCAGGATGGTACCTGGTGTGCCTTGTTTATCGCCGTAATAAAGGTGGTATGTATTGGGGTCGTCAAAGTTGACTGTCTTTTTAACAAGGTGCAAGCCTAACACTTTGGTATAAAAGTCGAGGTTTCTTTTAGCGTTGCCTGCTATAGCGGTAATGTGGTGAAGACCTAAAATTTGCTGTTCCATAGTTGTATTGTTTTTAATGATTTAAGTTCAGTTGTTTAATTTTTCAGCGCCGTATAGTTTCATTGATTATTGATCAGGCACTGATTATCTAACTGACACTACAAAGGTACGGCAGCCCTTCGCCCTCACACTTGATGTAGGATAAGAAATATATATTCCGCCATTTTTATTCAGAATTACATTAAGGATATTTATTTTCGTATGCTGAACTATTTTTAATTGTTAGCAGTTTCAAAGCCTGGATCAATTTAGATGAAGATTATTTGCAAGAGTTTGCTATTGCTTTTGGCTGTGGTTTGTGTGCGGTATAGCTACGGGCAGGAAACCAAACCGGTTCCGTTAACCAACATACCTACAGGCAAAGGCAAGGTAATTCCTAGAGATACCGTTATCGTTTCCAATAAAGGGGTTCAGCAGCAGGACGTTTCTGATGCGCTACGACGCCTTTTTGGCTTAAAGCCAGCACCGGTTAATGATACCATCGGCACAAAGCCACAACTCTCAGTGGTCCCGGCAATTGGCTATACGCTGGTTTCGCGGCTGGCAGTGGTATTATCCGGAAATATAGCCTTTCGTACCAGCCCGCAGTCCAGAATTTCAACCATTATAGCCAGTACAGATTATACACAGAACAAGCAATTCACCGTACCGATACAGACCAGCATCTGGAGCAAAGACAACGAATACAATTTTATTGGCGACTACCGCTTTTATAAATACCCGCAAAGCACATATGGTTTGGGCAGCAGCGCCAGCATTAAGAATGAGGATCCAATGGATTATTCCTTTTTTCAGTTCTATGAAACCGCTCAGCGACATGTAGGCGGCAACTGGTACACCGGCATCGGCTATCTTTTTGATGACCACTGGGATATTACCCACAATGGCCCTAAAGATGGTGCACATTCTGACTACGCTGCTTATCACCCGCGCAATCATACCATTTCAACCGGGCCTACTATAACCGCTTTATACGACTCAAGGGATAACTCGATCAATCCAAGCAAGGGATGGTTCGGCAACCTACAATTCCGCACCAGCTTTCAATCCCTCGGAAGCTCCTACGATTGGCAATCCATGATCATCGACGTACGGAAATACTTCCGCTTTCCGGCAGGTTCTGAAAACGTACTGGCTTTCTGGACCTATGAATGGCTGGTATTAGGCGGAAAAGCACCCTATCTTGATCTGCCCAGCACCTCCTGGGATCCTAACTCTGCCACCGGCCGCGGCTATATACAGGGCCGTTACCGTGGAGCACAAATGGTATACGGTGAAGTAGAATACCGGTACCGCATTACCAGCGATGGTTTGTTAAACGGTGTGGCGTTTTTTAATGCGCAGTCACTTTCTGCGCAGCAGCATACCAGGCTGCAAACGGTTCAGCCCGGGTTTGGGCCGGGGTTACGCATCAAGCTTAACAAGGTCTCCAAAACCAATATCGCCATTGATTACGGCTTTGGCAGCCAGGGATCAAAAGGCTTGTTTATTGACGTTGGTGAGGTATTTTAGCAATTTACCTGCTAAATTTGTTTGCGATGCTTAAAATAAGTCAACTATACATTTACCCGGTAAAATCTTTAGCCGGCATAGCAGTTACAGAAGCAACAGTAACGGACCGCGGCTTAAAGCACGACCGCAGGTGGATGCTTGTTGACGAGCAAAACAGATTCCTTTCGCAACGGCAGCTGCCCCAGATGGCCCTGTTTGATCCGGCAATTACGCCGGATGGTTTACTGATTAAGCATCGATTTAATAACGAACAAATACTTATCCCTTTTGAACTCCAAACCACAGACCTCCTTAATGTAGAGGTGTGGGATGATACCTGCAGCGCCATACGCGTAAGTAACAAGGCCGACGAGTGGTTTACCCGCTTGTTGGAAATTAAATGCCACCTGGTTTATATGCCCGATGCCACCCATCGCCTGGTAGATCAGAAATATGCACATAACAATGAGCTGACTTCCTTTGCTGATGGTTACCCTTTTCTGCTTATCGGCCAGGCATCAATGGACGATCTGAACAACAGGCTTGCTGAAGCAGTTACGGTGAACCGGTTCCGGCCCAGCATTGTTTTTACCGGCGGCTACCCTTTTCAGGAAGATGAAATAACGCATTTACGCATCAATGGCATTAACTTTTATGGGGTTAAACCTTGCGTTCGGTGTAATATACCAGCCATTGACCCCTATACCGGTGCTATAGGCAAAGAACCTGTAAAAACTTTAGCCAAATACCGCAGCCGGAATAATAAGATCTATTTCGGGCAAAACCTTATCCATAACGGAACCGGCAACATCAGCATTGGCGACGTTATTGAATTACCTGCTCAATTATAAATATTGGACATTTTTACGTTTTAAGAAAATAGGCGTACAGGCCGTAAAAATGAGCTCCAAACTGTAGCTTCTGGTTCAAAACTAATTCTAATCATTATTTAATTGCCTATAAATGAATGTTTTTCATATTTTTATTAACAAATACACGGCTATTGCTATGTTAAGTGACTTAGTGTAAATATCTTTATTCATTAACCTCTGGATAATACCTGAAGTAAGGAAATTTGTATTTTAGTCAAGACCAATGAATACTTTCCCCGAGATTGACGAACAGGAAATAGAAGTGCTACGCATGCTGGTCCATGAATCGCCAATGCCCATTGGTTTATTTGTGGGGAAGGAAATGCGCATAAAACTGGCTAATAAAGCCATATTGAAAGCGTGGGGTAAAGATGAAAGTATAATTGGCAGAACTTTTCATGATGCCATACCGGAACTTAACGATCAGCCGTTTGACCACCTGCTTGAGGAGGTTTACAATACCGGCATAGCCTATGAGGCTACCGAAGACCGCGTTGATCTGATAGTTGACGGCCGACTGCAAACTTTCTATTATAATTTTTCTTACAAACCGCTCAAAAATCCGGATGGAACGGTTTGGGGCATCATCAACACTGCCACTAACGTAACGGATCTGGTAATGGCCAGGCAACGCGCAGCCGCCGCAGAAGAAGAAAGAACCATCGCCTTGAACGCCACAGAAATTGGCACCTGGATCTTTAACCCCTTTACACACGAATTCAAAACAGACAAACGCTTCCGCGAGTTGTTCGGGCTGTTACCGCACGAGGAGTTTACAGTTGACGTGGCTGTAAAAACTATTCATCCCGGAGATCTGCCTCTGCTCGAGAAACATATCCGGGAAGTTACGGATCCAGAACTGCGCAAACCTTATGACATTGATTACCGCACCATTGGTTTGCATGATCACCAGGAGCGCTGGGTAAGAGCACGCGGAAAAGTACATTTTGATGAGAACAATATAGCTCACCGGATAGTGGGCACTATACAGGATATTACTAACCAGGTTCACATCCAGCAAAAGCTCGACGAAAAGAACAAGGAACTCAGCCGGGAAATGCGCAAGTTCCTGTTCGTTACCGATTTTGCACCACAAATGATCTGGTCTGCCACGCCGGAAGGGAATATCGACTTCATTAATCAGGGCTGGGTTAACTTTACCGGCCTAAGCAAAAAATCAGCCTATAACAGCAACTGGAAAGGTATTATCCATGCGGATGATTTCCCAGTTGTTGAAAGAGCCTGGAAAGCGTCTCTTATAGACGGGCGGCCTTACCAAATTGAGTACCGGATGCAGCGGTATGACGGGGTCTACTTCTGGCACCTGGAGCGTGCGTTACCTCTGCTTAACGATGACGGAGAGATTATTAAATGGTACGGAACTACTACCAATATTAACGAGCAAAAAGAACTTCAGCAGCAAAAGGATGAGTTTTTAGGCATTGCCAGCCACGAGCTAAAAACACCTGTTACCAGCATAAAAGCGTACGCACAGCTATTGGAAGCCATGCTTAGAAAGGCTGGCGACAACCAAAAGGCGGATATGGTGCATAAAATGGATAGTCAAATCAACCGCCTTACTCACCTGGTCACTGACTTGCTTGACGTAACCAAGATCCAGAGCGGCAAGCTTCAGTTCAACGACGATTACTTTGACTTTAATGAGACCGTAGCCGAGCTAGTTGAGGATCTGCAACGAACCTCTGCCACCCATCATATTCATATAGACCTGAAAGCCAACGGCATTGTCTTTGCCGATAAGGACCGGCTGTGCCAGGTGATAACCAATTTAATAACCAACGCGATCAAGTATTCACCTGACGCACATGAGATCAACGTGACCACCTATAACCAATGCAGTGAGGTGATATTCGCGGTACAGGATTTTGGGATAGGCATCCCTAAAGACAAAACGGACCGGGTATTTGAACAGTTTTACCGGGTAACCGGCAAGTACCAGCATACCTTTCCGGGCCTTGGCCTGGGCCTTTATATATCAGCAGAAATCATTAAGCGCGAGGGGGGCCGGATATGGGTTGAATCAGCTGAGGGAGAAGGGTCGGTTTTCAGTATAGCCCTGCCCATGCAAAAAGACTAAGTTTTATAGCCTGAATTTTTTGATGTCAATATAGTTGCCCTATCTTACTTACACCCGTGAATTTTAACTTAGGAGAAGTGTTGTATTACCGAATATTTATCTATGTCAAAAAAAATACTTATTGCTGATGACGACCAGGGTATTGTAGACGCGGTACAAATGATGCTTGAGTTTAGTGGTTACGACGTTGCGTTTACTTATAACGGTAGGGATGTGATGGAGTTAAAACAACCGGACCTACCCGATCTGATCTTATTGGATATATGGATGTCGGGCGTAGACGGACGCGACGTTTGCCGAAAGCTTAAAGAGCATGAACAAACCAGGCATATCCCTGTACTGATGATCTCGGCAAGTAAAAATGTAGCCGGCTCCGTTATGGAAGTGGGCGCCAATGGTTTTTTACCGAAGCCGTTTGAAATGGACCAGCTGATCAACAAGATTGAAGAGCTGCTTGCCACTGACTCCACGCAAGCACCCTAAAAAATTAACAAAGTTTAACATCGTTTTAAACAGGGCTTTTAGTTGTTATCAGTCGCAATTCGATATATTTAAGCTCTAAACTTATCAGCATGAAAATCAGATTGCTATTTATTGCGGTAGGCCTTAGCCTTAGCCAGCTTGCAACGGCACAAAGTGCTTACCAATGGAAACAGGCTACGTCTGGAGCATATACTTACAAATATGTAACCAACGACCCTACACACTCCAGGTTTTATACCTTGAAAAACGGCTTAACGGTAATTTTAAGCCCTACACCCAAACAGCCGCGCATTCAGGCCTATATAGCGGTTAAAGCGGGCAGTAAAACTGACCCCGCCAACCATACCGGCCTTGCCCACTACCTGGAACACATGATGTTTAAGGGCACTACCAGATACGGTTCGTTAAACTGGGCCAAAGAAAAGCCGTATTTAGATCAGATCGATAACCTGTATGAACAATACAACTCCACAAAAGACGAGACCAAACGGAAGGAGATCTATAAGCAGATAGACCAGGTTTCGGGCCAGGCGGCTAAGTTTGCCATAGCCAACGAGTATGATAAGATGATGACGGCCATGGGTGGACAGGGCAGTAACGCGTTTACTTCCTTTGAACAAACTGTTTACACCGAGGATATTCCAAGCTCAGCAGTAGATAAGTTTTTAACGTTGCAAGCCGAACGCTTCCGCGAGCCGGTTTTCCGTATTTTCCATACCGAACTGGAAGCCGTTTATGAAGAAAAGAACCGCACGCTCGACAGCGACCCTAACAAAGTATTCCAGGCGCTGTTTGCAGGCTTGTTCCCCAACAACAATTATGGTAAGCAAACTACAATAGGCACTATTGAGGACCTTAAAAATCCCTCACTCAAGGCTATCCGCAATTACTATTATACTTATTACGTGCCTAACAATATGGGTGTCATCATGTCGGGCGACTTTAATCCCGATGTGATGATCAAAAAAATTAACGAGCACTTTGGCTACATGAAAGCCAAGCCTACTCCACCCTACACCTTCCCTGCTGAAAAACCAATTACTACACCTGTTCAAAAAGATGTTTATGGTCCAAATCCCGAGAGCCTCACTATTGGCTTCCGTTTCCCGGGTGCACATACACGCGATGCGCAAATGCTCAATCTGCTTGGCGATATCCTTACCAATGGCAAAGCGGGCCTGTTTGACCTCGATCTGGTTAAAAAACAAAAGTTGTTAAGCGCCAACGCATTCTCTTACAACCTCAAAGATTATAGCGCATTGGTTTTACAGGGTAACCCGGTTAAGGGCCAATCGTTGGATGATGTACGAGCCCTGATGCTGGCGGAAATTGACAAGCTAAGGAAAGGTAATTTTGACGACGACCTGATCCCTGCCATCATTAACAACACCAAAAAAAGGATCATTGAAGAGAACGAGAATTATAATGCCCGCGCAAGCAACCTGATGAGCGCATTTACCGCTGGTGAAGACTGGCGCATGGATGTAGCTTATGTGAACGACATGTCTAAGATCACCAAGGCCGAGATGGTTGCCTTTGCCAACAAATATCTTAACGATCAAGATTATGTAGCGGTTTACAAACACCAGGGCGAGGATAAAAGCATTGTGAAAGTTGACAAACCGCCAATTACACCGGTAGAAGTTAACCGTGACGCACAGTCTGATTTCCTGAAATCGGTTAACAATATGCCTTCAAACCCCATGCAACCTGTGTGGCTTGATTTTGCACGGGATATACAAAGGGCCAAAGTTGGCGCGGCGGACCTGTTAGCAGTGCAGAATAAAGACAATAGCCTCTTCCGGTTGTATTACCGCTATGATATGGGTAGCTGGAACAGTAAATTATTGCCTATTGCCGCCCAATACCTCCAGTTTTTAGGGACCGATAAAATGAGCGCCGAAGACTACAGCAAAGCCTTTTACAAATTAGCCGGCTCATTTAACTTAAGCGTTGGTAGCGACATCACCACGGTTAGTATCAATGGTTTGCAGGAGAATCTCGACAAAACGGTATCCCTATTTGAAGAACTGATTACCAACTGCAAGCCCGACCAGCAGGCTTTGGACGGACTGAAAGCGCGTTTACGGAAAGCGCGCGAAAATGCTAAACTCAACAAGAGCCAGATCATGGCCGGCTTGATGAGCTACGCACGTTTCGGGCCGCAGAACCCGTTTAATAATGTGCTTACTGACGAGGAATTGGATGCGCTAAAAGCCGACGAACTGGTGAACCTGCTACACAGCCTGGCTACCTATAAACATGTGGTGCTGTATTACGGCCCTAAAACCGCTGACGACGCAGCATCTGATCTGGCTGTTTTGCATAAAGTACCAGCCACTTTTACTGCCTCCCCTGAGCAGAAAAAATTCACGCCGATAAATCCGGATAAGAGCCGTGTACTTTTTGCGAATTATGATATGGTTCAGGCCGAGATTAACTGGGTAAGGAATGAATCCCCATATGATGCGTCCAGAACACCGACCATCGAATTATATAACAACTATTTCGGTGGCGGTATGAGCGGCCTAGTGTTCCAAACCATCCGGGAGTCTAAGGCGCTGGCTTACTCAACCTACGCCTATTACGTTACCCCCCAAAGAAAGGAAGACCCGGATTACTTTTTAGCCTACGTGGGTACGCAGGCCGATAAATTCAATGAAGCCATTAAAGCCATGAACGAGTTATTGAATGATCTGCCGCAATCAGACAAGGTGGTTGCTGTGGCCAAAGAAAACATTCATAAATCATTGGAAACGGATCGCATTATTCAGCAAGACATTCTGTTTAACTATCTTTCCGCCCAAAGGCATGGCCTTGACTATGATCAACGCAAGAACACCTACGTTACCGTTGACAAATTGAACTATGCTGATATTAAGGCGTTCCACGAGCAGGAGATCAAAGACAAACCGTTTACCTACTGCGTGGTAGCTTCAGAAAAACGCGTGAGCGACGAGGATATGAAGAAGTATGGCGAGTTAACAAAACTGGATCTTAAACAAATATTCGGTTATTAATAACCGGGCTTTTAGCATACAAAAAGGGACCGTCTACAGAGACGGTCCCTTTTTATTTATCGTACTAAGCGTTACTGTTGTGTTACTTTAGTTGTTGTAGTGGTTTTGTAACGTGTGCCAGTACGTTTACTTGCTGCACTATAATGTGTATTAGCCGAACGCCTGCGTAACTGGGCCGACGTACGTGTAGTATGACGGGCAGTATGGCTTACCGCTGCAGTATGCTCGTGCGTAACTGGCTCAGCAACGGTGGTAGTTGTTGTTTCAGTTACCTTCGGATTTGGAGCCGGCGCAGGGGCTGGTGGCGGAGGAGGCGTGGGGTTAGTATTAACATTTACTGTAGTAGCTGGCTGCTGTGTATTGGCATCAGGAGCCGGCTGGTTTGGATTCGGGTTCACATTTACCTGCGTAGCCGGCTGCGGAGCAGGGGCAGGAGCAGGTGCAGGCGTTTCTACCGGAACCGGTACTGGCACCGGTACTGCATCATGCACAACGGTTGGTGTTTGGTGCGGAACGGCTTTTACATCTTCTTTTAGTTTATGCTTCTTAACCTTTAAATGCAATGAATCCGTCTGGGCATGCGCCATCGAAAGCGATCCCAAAACTATAGCTGCTAAAAAAAACATTCTTTTCATAACGATAGACTTTATTAATTATTAATTAATCAACATCTATGTAACATCTTCTTTACAGTATTGTTTTCTAAAAGATTGGCAATGTAAACCAAAAGGTTGAACCGTGACCCTGTTCGCTGGTTACACCCATATCGCCGCTATGGCGCTTAATAAGTTCGTATGAAATATAGAGCCCTAAACCAATCCCGGAAAAGACCTGAGAGGTCTCATGAGCCCGGTAATAACGGCCAAATAGATAAGGTATATGCTCAGGAGGTATGCCAATGCCAAAATCGCGCACCGATACTTTAACCTGTCCATCCTCCTGGTGGATATCAATTAACACTTTATTAGCCTGCGGAGAATATTTTATGGCATTGGATACCATATTAACCACTACCTGCTCAATCCTGAACTTATCGGCAAACACTTCGATATCCTGTTCACCGGTTATTTCCAGCTGATGCGTTTTAATTACCGAAAATATTTCTGTTGTACAATCAATAATGGCCTCGTATAACAGGAAATGGGTAGTATTAAGCTGAACTTTCTCCTGCGATAAGCGGTCAACATCTAACAGGTTGTCTACAATTTCTGACAGGCGCTTAACCTGCTTATTAGCTCTCACTATAAAAGGGTGAATTTTTCTGTCCTTCTCGTTATCAAACTCATGTTTAACCAGTACCTGCATAGTTGCCTTTATACTGGTTAGGGGCGTCTTCAACTCGTGGCTGGCAATACTTATAAATTCATCCTTCCTTTTCATTTGCTGTTCCAGCGCACCAAAGGCATAGGCCAGCGATGCGGCCATCTGGTTAATGGCGTTAGCGAGTGAGCCAAGTAAATCCCGTTCGGCATCAGTCACCCTGATTTGGTAATCGCCGGCAGTGATCTTGTTAGCATAGCTCTCAACAGCTGACAGCCGCTGGCTAATGCTAATATCTTTTTGCTTTAATTCTTCCTGCAACGCAAGGCTCCTCCAGATGCTCCATTTTAATCGTTTAAAAAAAAGATAAACAATAACAGGCGCCATCAAGCTAATCGCAAGAATCAAAATGGAACTAAAAACCATATAACGCTCTTCCTTTTGGCTACGTACGGCAAGCAGGCCGCGTTCGCGCTGTTGCATCAAGGCTACTATTTCTCTCACATGCGTCATTTCTACCTCGCCTGTATGGATCAGGGTGGTATATCCGTCGCGGTGACCGTCTTTCAAAATCTTCAGCGAGTCCAGCACTTGCAGGGTTTTTCGCATGTGCGTACGAAGCAAAGGCAAAGTATTCTGCTGTTGTAGGTTATCACGGGTCAAAAACCCGATGTCGCTATAGGTTCTCTCGGAGGCCGACGAAGCGTTGATGTAAGGCTTCAGCATTGGCGCTTCACCGGTAAGCAAATAGCCCCGCACGCTGGTTTGAGCGTTCTCAACTTCTGAAACCAAAGTTTCCAGCCGGTCTATTACCTGTTGGGTGTGGGTTACCCATTTAGAACTGTCAAACAGTTGCAGGAGCGAATAGTAGCAGACAGCCGCAGGTATCAGCAATAAAATTACGCTTAATGTAAAAGATAAGGCTAACTGACGAACAATACTCGATCTCATAATCTTTCTGGTAACCAACTACACCACAGTTCAAATTTGGCAATACCTATACCATAAAACCATCAAATTAACAACCAACAACTTGCTGAGCTCAAATTAGAAATGCCTGAACATCACTTTTGTTTTCGCCATTCGTTATCCAATTTTAACTTAAAAGAAATATAGCTTTGCCGCTATGGATCCTTTTAACGGAAAAGCACTTGGAGATTGTTATAGCGTCTCCATATAAAATCTATAGTACACTTTATTAGTGTAATATTGACAATTATTTTCAGAAAAGCTTTTTTATTAGAAAAAAATAGGCTTATTTAGAACGGCCTTTATAAACTGGCGGCGGTTTCTCGTTTCAGGGAACGGCACCATTGCTCAGCCTATTGCACAACCAATTATGAAAAAGTTTTTTAGTATTACCTGTCTTTTCATGCTCTGGCAAACCGTATTTGCACAGCGCATGCCGCACAAACTATTATATGGCGTGGCTTATTACGATGAGTACATGCCTTATGACCGTTTGCAAAAAGATGTGCAAATGATGAAAGCCGCCGGAATTAATGTAGTGCGTATAGCAGAATCAACCTGGAGCACGCTTGAGCCGCAGGATGGTACATTTGATTTTACGCATATTGACCGCGTCCTCAAGGCAATGCACGAAGCGGGTATCAGCGTCATTATCGGTACACCAACTTATGCCGTCCCAACATGGATGGTACGAAAATACCCGGATGTGCTGGCCATTACGCCCCGCGGACAGAATCAATACGGTCCGCGTCAAAACATGGATATTACCAACCCGCACTTTCTATTCTATGCGGAAAGGGTGATCAGAAAGCTGATGGAACATGTGAGTGCTAATCCGGCTGTGATTGGATACCAGCTAGATAATGAGACCAAAGCTTACAACACCGCCGGACCCGAGGTGCAAAAGCAGTTTGTAACTTACATGAAGCAAAAATTCGGCACGTTAGATAGCATCAACAGGGCTTTTGGGCTCGACTACTGGAGTAATCGTATTAACGCCTGGGAAGATTTCCCCTCTATGGTAGCCTCCATCAATGCAAGCGAACAGGCTGAGTTTGCTAAGTTTCAGCGGAAGCTGGTTACCGATTACTTACAATGGCAGGCCAACATTGTAAACCAATACAAACGCAAGGATCAGTTTACTACGCAGAATTTTGATTTCGATTGGCATGGCTACACATTCGGTATCCAACCGGAGGTTGATCATTTTGCTGCTGCCAAAGCGCTTGACGTAGCAGGAGTAGACATTTACCATCCCTCACAGGATGACTTAACAGGTGCGGAGATCTCTTTTGGTGGCGATGTGGGCCGGTCCATGAAAGGCGGTAAAAACTATTTTGTTCTGGAAACCGAAGCGCAGGGCTTTCCGGCCTGGGTACCCTATCCGGGACAATTGCGACTACAGGCTTTCAGCCACCTGGCCTCAGGAGCTAACATGGTAGAATACTGGCACTGGCATTCTATCCACAACTCTGCCGAAACCTATTGGAAAGGCTTGTTAAGTCATGATTTCCAACCTAATCCAACTTATAACGAGGCAAAGACGATAGGCAGAGATTTTGAACGATTGAGCAGCCGGCTCATTAACCTTAAAAAGGACAACCAGGTGGCCATCCTCTTCAGCAATGAAGCCCTAACAGCTTTTAATGCTTTTGGCTTCGCCGGTGGTGGCCGCGAAGGTTACAACGATGTGTTGCGGATGATGTACGATGCATTCTACAGAAACAACATAGGCGTTGATTTTGTGGACCCAAGCAGCACTAATATTGAAAAATACAAGCTGCTTATCGTACCCGCTCTATATGCCGCGCCCGATAGCTTATTACATCGGCTCAACAATTTCGTAAAAAACGGCGGTCACATTGTTTATACCTTTAAAAGCGGCTTTTCTAACCAGAATGTGAAGGTACATACCGCGCCTCAACCAGCAATAATCAGCGAAGCTTGCGGCATAAGCTACAGCCAGTTTACGGTCCCTAAAAATGTATCGCTTAAGGATGATCCTTACCATGTTGGCAGTGAAAACAAAATAACTACCTGGATGGAACTCATCACGCCAACAACAGCCAAGGTACTTGCTTATTATGACCACCCGGTGTGGGGTAAATATGCAGCCATTACCCAAAACAACTACGGCAAGGGCACCGCTACTTATATAGGCTGCCTCACCAGTAGACCCTTAATGGAGGCTATATTAACCACTGAAGTAAAAAACGCGGGACTTTGGAGCAAAGAGCAGGATTTACATTTCCCGTTGATTGAAAAGCACGGCAAAAACGAACAAGGCAAAACGATACGCTACCTTTTTAATTATTCTGCCCAACCGGCTACTATCCATTACAATTTTGAAAGCGGAAGAGAATTATTAAGCGGCAACCAGATTGCGAAGGACAGCGAGCTGACGCTTGGCCCCTGGGATGCAAAGATTATTGAAGAGAAGTAGCAACGAGTGTTTATCTATCGGCTAATAGTCAAGCACTAGGCATTGAAAACCTTGCTGCTGAAGAATTGAGATAACCTGAGGAGCAACAACAACGCGTTGCCCGGCTATGCGGAGCACCTTGTCGCAATCCTCAAGGTCAAAACTCACCTGGCAGCCGCCATAATGTACCCGAAGCAGGGCCAGTAAATTTGCTGCTGCTTCGGGGCAATGTACATTGGTTTTAAACACTTCTACCATTATGAGGCCGAAGCTTGATTTTTATTGAAGCTGATCATCCATTGGATGCCGAACTTATCAGTTAGCATACCATAGTAGTCGCCCCAGAACATATCCTGCATTGGCATAACAGCTTGTCCACCTTCAGATAACTTACCGAAAAGAGAATCGGCTTGTTCCCTGGTATCTGTGGATATACAGATAGAAAAATTATTACCCTGAACAAACTTCGATCCCATGCCTTCCATGGTATCAGAGGCCATCAATATATTGTCTTTGCCCACCGGCAGAGACACGTGCAATACCTTATTCTGATCATTCTCACTTAAATTCTCGCAACCGGGCATGTTGGGCGCGTCCTTAAAGCGCATAAAGGCTGCATACTCGGTCTGAAACACTGACTTATAAAATTCAAACGCTTCTGCAGTGTTGCCATCAAAGTTAAGATAGGTGTTGAGTTTCATTGTTTTATAATTTAGTTTGACAATAAGTTTTATATACTAATTTACGTGGATGGTTGCACAAATGCTGATCAAAATCCTCTCACTTTTATTTTATGAAAGTACAGATAGGATACCAGCAGAATTCCAAAGATCACCACGGGGAAAATGGTTTGTGCCGGATCTTGATCAACCGCCAGATGCCCTATAAAGGCCGAAATTATGGAGATGCCGAACCCTACATAGGCCCATTCTTTATATCTTACCGGAACCATAGGCAAGATAAGCAGCAAGCCCCCGATGATTTTACCGATAGACAACTCAATACGGAAATAATCGGGATAACCGAGGTGCCTGATCCCCTCTTTGGCAAGTTGGGAATTAAAGGTTAAGGCAGGCATTACGGAATCAAACAGAAAAAATATGATGGTGAATATCCAATAGATAATGCGGTCTTTTCTTGCGCTTTGAAGATTGATGAACGTTGTCATGGGAATTTATTATTAAGTTATTGGTTATTAGGTTATTTAGTTATTGGTTACCTGGTTTAGCTTTACCATGCAGAGCATTTGATCGGGGTTTTGGTACCATTCTATGCAAGGCGTTACATGATCAAAATCAGGGTCCTGCATCAGTGCGCAAAAAGCATTTCCTATATTTTGGAGTTGTTCTCGCCAGTTGTTTATCCGCTTAACAGCATAAATCCCCGCTGGCACAACAAGCTCTTCACAGTTTAACTCTTCAGCCTCGCCATCGAAGTTCTGGCTTATCGCAGCATAGTAAACCACACCATCCCTTGAACCGTGACTTAGGCCAAAAACATTACGGCTCCATTGATCACCGCCTACTAAATCATTCAGTTTGTCAAATGCTTCCTGTATCCCTTGCGGAAAAGCTTTCACCCGCATGGCCAAAACTTTAATGTCCTTATCTAATATTTGTGTATCCATGTTTTGGTTATTGGTTGTTTAGTTATTGGTTATTAGGTTATTGGGTTATTGTTACTGATTCGGTTATTCCGCTACTTGCGTATTTGTTATTACTTCTGGTTATTTAATCAGCTGCTCAACTTTGTACATAACCTGTTAACTGAGTAACTCAATAACCAATAACTAACTACACACAAACTTACATCAAAGCACCGGCCCCAATGAGGGCTGGTAACGGCAATATTGGGGGTTGATTACGACAGATAAATTTCCTTATCTTTATCAATATGAAGCATATATCAATTCTTATTCCGGTAGGTCACTCCAGCGTAGTTAACATTGAGGGCACACACCAGATTTTGAATGAAGTGAATACCCTTCGGGTAGAAATGGGGAAATCGCCTGTTTTTAAAGTACAAATGGTGGGCATTAATCACGAGTCGCCACAGCGAAATGGTTTGTTTACCATTAAGCCGGACGTATTGATTAATGAGTTGGAAAAAACGGATCTCATTATTATCCCGGCGATCTACCCCGACCCCGAACGCGAACTTGAACCCAACAGCGATTTTATACCCTGGATAGTGAATCAGTATAAACAGGGTGCAGAAATTGCTTCTTTCTGCATAGCTGCGTTCTTCCTGGCCTCAACGGGACTGCTTAAAGGTAAACAGGCCGCAACACACTGGCGCATGGCGAATGAGTTCAGAAAAATGTTTCCGGATGTAAACCTGGTAGATGATAAGATAATGACAGGCGAAGACGGTATCTACACCAGTGGAGGGGCCTACTCCTATCTTAACCTATTGCTTTACCTTATTGAAAAATACGCTGGCAGGGACATTGCCATCCTCATTGCCAAAACCTTCATGATCGACATCAACAAGAACAGTCAGTCACCATTTATCATTTTTGAGGGCCAGAAATCACATGAAGATGACCAGATAAGATCGGCACAGGAATTTATTGAAACCAACTTCGCCGAAAAGATAACGGTGGATCAGCTTGCCGATATGCTGGCCCTCGGTCGGCGCAGCCTCGAACGCAGGTTTAAAAAAGCCACCTGCAATACCGTGAGCGAGTATATTCAGCGAGTTAAAATGGAAGCCGCCAAAAAAAGCTTCGAAACTACCCGTAAAAACATTAATGAAGTAATGTACGAGGTGGGTTATACCGATATTAAAGCCTTCCGCACCATATTTAAAAAGGTTACGGGGCTCTCTCCTGTAGAATACAGAAACCGCTACCATAAACAGGTGGCATAAAGCTTCTACCAGCCCTAAGCCCACTGCTGCGGATAGGGCCTTTTAACGCGCTTACTTTCTGCCATAGGTGTTCCTGCATCCATTATTTTGCAGCATGCCATTGTATGTTCTTCACATTCCATAGTTATAACGAAGTTCAATGCTCCCCATCCTTTGTTACACCGTTTATTTGACGGCTTAAATACCGTGAAAACACCCTCTCCGAAACTCTAAAAGCAGTATACCTTTATCAAAAAAAAACAGAGTATACCTTATCACTAAATATAAGTTCCGGTTAATACCGGATTGTTAACGACGTATAAAATGGCTGACGCCGGGATAAAAGCAAACCGGTTAAAATGCATGCAAAAAATGAGTTGATTGTAGTTTTCCCTTTTCGCATGCTTTAGTCAGTTTTTAGGGGTGGAAAGGCTGCCTTAGAGCGTTAGGCAGCCTTCTATATACACTCCGCGCTGTTACACCGGAACTTTACCATTGCTTGCTTCATACTTAGCACAGCATAAGCATAATTTATCCCATTTCGGGCGCTGGGGCGGATAGCGGCAGGTCAGCGTTATTTCCCCAACTACACCTTCTTAAAACAATTACCGGCCCACCCATCCTTAGCACCTAAACACCTGACCACCAGTCACATTAAAAGACAAGCCTATTGCAACTACCAAATATTAAACTTTAGATTAAATAAGATTTCCCTAAAATCACATTAAAAACCCCTCTCAGCGCGTAAAAAAGGCGTTACATAACTAGAAATATATATATTTTACAAAAAGTTAAATATCTTGTGGCAACAAAACTGACTTATTAGTAATTACGATATTTTTTTGTGTTTTATTTTTACTGAAAAAAAACTAATTTTATTTTGCACTACACCACGAGGCAATTACCCCATGGCTCGAGCTTGGCAAACGACAGTTTGCTTAAAATGACCTAAACTCCATTTTATACCGTGACTGACAACCAACTTATTTTAGACAGAAGCGTTAAAGAGAAGCTTTTCACTTTACTCGTTAATAGTGTTAAAGAATACGCTATTTTTTTGATTGATAAGGATGGCTTTGTTCTTAGCTGGAATAAAGGCGCAGAACGCATAAAAGGCTACACCGAAGAAGAAATCAAGGGTAAGAACATAGCGATTTTTTATACTCCTGAAGATCAGCAAAAAGGTGCGCCCGCTCATGTAATTAGCGAAACACTCAAAAAAGGTGTCCACGAGACCGAAGGGTGGCGGGTTCGCAAAGACGGCAGCCGCTTTTGGGCCGATGTGGTACTCACCTCCTTATATGACGATACGGGCAACTTTGTGGGTATTGCTAAAATGACCCGCGATATTACCGAACAGAAAAAGTTTCTGGAAAGGCAGGAATCGCTCAACCACGAGCTTGAACAAAAAGTAAAAGAAAATACAGCCCGCATCCTGGCGGGCGAACTAAGGTTCAAAAAACTCATCGAGTACAGTTCTGATGGCATCATACTTCTTGATGAGCAAATGAATATCATTTACCGCAGTCGTTCGGCCGAACAAATTACCGGCTGGACGTGGAGCGACCTTAAAGAAACAAGGGCCACCAACCTGGCTCACCCAGAAGATAGAGACAGAGTTAAGGGGGTACTAAAAAGTGTTTTAGCACAACCACGGGTCCCAATAAGATGCACCTTCCGCAGCCTGCACAAAAACGGCAATTATGTTTGGCTGGATATTGTTTACACCAATCATCTTGAAGCGCCTGGCGTTCATGGCATTGTGTGCAATTTCAGAGACGTAACAGAAATAAAAGATATTAACGAGACGCTCGAAAAAAGAGTGCATGAACGCACGCTCCAACTGGAAGAAGCCAACCGGGAACTGGAAGCTTTTTCTTATTCCGTGTCGCATGATCTTCGTACGCCCTTGCGCGCCATAAACGGCTACGCTAATATGCTGAAAGAAGACTTCGGCGAGCTACTTGACACAGAGGGCAGCCGCATACTAAACACCATCAGCCATAATGCGCATTTGATGGGCACGTTGATTGATGACCTCCTATCCTTTTCCCGTCTCGGCCGCAAAGAAATTGTTAAGGCCCAGACAGATATGAAAATGCTGGTTAACAATTGCGTCAGAGAGCTGAACAGTGATGCAAAGCGTTATACTGTAACCGTTCATGATCTACCTCCCTGTGATGCCGATAGCGGTATGATGAAACAGGTTTGGCTTAACCTTATCGGTAACGCACTCAAATACTCGTCAAAAAGAGAGCATGCGGAAATAGAAATTGGAGCTACAGAAGATCAAAACGCTGACGGCGAAAAATATTACACCTATTATATTAAAGATAACGGCGTTGGTTTTGACATGCAATATAGCAACAAGCTATTTGGCGTTTTTCAACGCTTACACCGGCTGGATGAGTTTGAAGGGACCGGCGTAGGCCTGGCCCTGGTAAAACGTATTATTAACCGGCACGGTGGTCGGATCTGGGCCGAAGGTGAGCCAAATAAAGGCGCTACATTTTATTTTACACTTCCCATAACACATTAAATACCAAAACACTCATGGACTACAACGAAGTCGATATCTTACTGGCCGAAGACAACACTTACGATGCCGAACTCACCATCCGTGCCCTGAAAAAAGTAAACCTTGCTAACCATCTGCTTCATGTAAAAGATGGCGCGGAAGCGTTGGATTTTATTTTTGGCCGGGGCGAATTTACCGGCAGGAAAATTGAAAACCGCCCCAAGGTGATCCTCCTTGATATTAAGATGCCGAAAGTGGATGGCATTGAGGTATTACGACAGATTAAGAGCAACGAAATTACCCGCACCATCCCCGTAGTGATCATGACTTCGTCAAAAGAGGAGCAGGATATTATTGCCAGTTATAACCTGGGGGTAAATAGCTACGTAGTTAAACCCGTTAATTTTGAAGGCTTTGCCAGGGCCGTAAGCGAGCTGGGTATGTACTGGCTCATGGTCAATCAGCCTTGTTAGTTTCTTGTCATTCAATACCATTTTATGAACAAGTTAAGGATTCTACACCTTGAGGACGTTCCAACTGATGCCGAACTGGTAGGCCGAGAATTAAAAAAGTCGGCTATAAACTTTGAACGCCTTGTGGTAGATAATAAACAAGATTATTTACGAGCCCTCACGGAATACGCCCCCGATATTATTTTATCGGATCATTCATTGCCTTCGTTCAACTCAACTGAGGCTTTGAAACTACTGAAGGAGAGCGGGCTCAATGTTCCGTTTATTCTGATCACTGCCACCGTGTCGGAAGAGTTTGCTGTAAACGTGATAAAAGAAGGTGCAGCAGATTATATACTAAAAGACCGAATGCAGCGGCTGCCCGCAGCTATTCATAACGCCATTGAAAAAACCAACCTTGAAAATGAGCGTCGAAGGGCATTTAATGAGTTGAACCTTTTGTTTAATACCATAGGCGAGGCTTTTTTCTCGCGAGATGTGGTTGAGGATAAACTGATCCAGATTTCGCCTGCTTGTGAACAAATTTTCGGCTATAAAAGTGAGGAGTTTTTAAATGATCCGGAGCTGTGGCAAAATATCATTCACCCCGACGACCAGCAGATCTATCATGATCAATTTGTGAAGTTACACAATAACGAGCAGGCCCTGTTTGAGTATCGCATCATTCATAAGCGTTTGGGCGAGCGCTGGGTTGAAACCAAGATGCTGCCATCACTCAATCATCACGACACATTGCTGCGGCTTTACGGCGTTACGCGCGACATTCATGAGCGAAAAATTGCCGAACAGCGGGTACAGGAGCAGAATGAACGGCTGCAAGAGGCTATGGAGACCCAGATACAGATCCTGGATGCCCTGCCTGCAAAAATTGCTCTGGTAAATGAACGTGGCAAAATAAGGGCGGTAAACGGTTTATGGCGCAAAGAAGCGCTTGACAACAATCTTGGCATTCCAAACTATGGTGTTGGCTATAGCTATTTTGCACTCGCTCCACACGTTAACGAAGCAGATATGGAAGATGCCCAGAAGATAGCTAAGGGCATCAGAGACGTGATCAGCCGAACGAGGACCGAATTTTCATTTGAGTACCAATGTAAAACCGGCGGGCCCAAAAAGTGGTCGCGTGTGGTGGTAGCGCCGTTAACGGACCAAAATCAGCACGAGGCAGTGGTGCTCAATATGGATGTAACCGCCACTAAATTGGCGCAGGAATCCCTTCAGCAGTCAGAAGCTAACTTAAAATCTATTTTTGAAACCACCGACCTCGCCATTGTTTTATTTGACGAACATTTCAACACTATCTCATTTAACAATAATGCAGCAGCCTATGCGCAAACCTATTTACATAAAAAGCTAAAAACCGGCAAAGACGGACTCAACTTCTTTCCAAAAGAGCGGAAACGCGGCCTAAAAAAGGCATTTGAGAAAGCCATGCGACGTGAAGTGGTGATATACGAGACCTCGTTTGTGCACCCCGACGGCCATGTGGCGTGGTTTGAAGCCAAGTGGTTTGGCGTAAGTAATGCCAAGCAAGAAAGCATTGGTGTTATCCTTACTATAACCGACATCACCAAGGCCAAACAAGCTGAGTTTGAGCGCGGCAGAATGACCGCTGATCTGCTGCAACGTAATAAGGATCTTGAACAGTTCACCTATATTGTCTCTCATAATTTACGGGCACCGCTGGCTAACATTATAGGTCTTATCGGCATTTTAAAAGATCCTACCACTCCCGTTGATGATTATGATGAAATTATCAGGATACTGGCCCTATCGGCAGATAATCTTGATAAAGTAGTTCTGGACCTGAACCATATTTTACAGGCCAAAACCCATTTTAACGGCAATATCGAGCAAATTTCACTTACGCAGCTCGTTGATGATATCAAACATACCATAAGCCAGCTCATCACCCGCGAAAACGTGACTATTACTTGTAATTTTAAGCGCAGGGATGAGATCACTACGCTTAAGATATACCTCTACAGCATATTTTATAACCTTATTGTAAACAGCATCAAATACAAATGCCCGGGTGTAGACCCTGTTATCAATATCGAAAGTGACGTACGGGACGATTGCATGCATATTATATTTAAAGATAATGGCCGTGGTATTGATTTGGAAAGATACGGAGAACACATCTTTGGTCTCTATAAACGTTTCGATCAAACGGTTGAGGGTAAGGGCATGGGACTATTTATGGTAAAAATGCAGGCTGAAAACCTTGGCGGAACCGTTAAAGTGGTAAGCGCGCCGGGCGAAGGCACTGAATTTACAGTTGAACTGCCGATAGCCTCAAATGCAGGCAAGTAACACGCCCGCGGGCAACTACTATTGAAAGCCACGCTTTTTAAATGGCACAGTCTTTTACATGCTTAGACTACTGGAAAATAGAAGTATAGGTTGTTGCGTTTCGCGGTTAGTTGACGTATTAGCTAATATCATCAAAAATGAAATTAGCTTTTATGAGACCTTTATATACAACCTTGCTAATTGTTGCAGTTTTGGCAATGACCGCTTGCCATAAAGACAGCACACCGGTTACCCTTAATCTGGCTAAGGTTGACTCCGGACGAACAGCAACGGTAGCCCAGGGATCAGCTATCGTTCTGACTTTGCCGACACCTAGCGATGGTGGCTATCACTTTAACCCGATTATTTACAACAACGATGTTTTAACATTAGCCGATCATCAGCACATAGCCCCCATTACGACCCTCATTGGCGATGGCGGTAAGGACGTCTGGAGTTTTACGGCCCACAATGCGGGTACTTCGGCTATTACGGTAACCGCCACCCGCACCGCTACCGAAACCATTACTATTTTTAGCAACCAGGTTGTGGTAAAGTAGCCACTAATCACTCCCGCAACCAGCAGCAGTTGTCACTGTTAAACTCCAAATAACAACGTTTAAATGGCATAAAACTTTCACTTTACCCCGGCACCTAACCAAATCTCTTTAATTTTGTTATAACGGATTAAATAAGTGCACCTATGCCGGGACTAAAAAATCGATTTTCAAGGGAGTTGATAGAGACTATCCTGGTGATACTGCTTTTTATAGGCTTACTGTTTGCGCTTTACCGCGTACTGGAAGTTTTTATTGGCGTGCTCACCTTTGCGCTTATTTTTGCAGTGTCCTTTAACGGGCCCTATCATAGCCTTGTAAAACTGCTAAGAGGCCGGCGCAAGCTTTCGGGTATTATTTACTCAGTAGTTCTCGTCAGCATAATTGCGCTTCCGCTTATTTTTCTTATCGCCGCAATGAGCAGGCATTTAAAAGAACTGGCGCCCTGGCTGGCCAATGTTAAAGCCAATGGTTTACCTCCGTTGCCAACCAATATCAGTAACCTGCCTTTGCTTGGGCCATATATTTCATCCTTCTGGGCCGATTTCAGGCAAAGCCCCAAAGCGGTGTTAAGCGGCCATCAGCACCAGCTCAATGTGATATTGCATCATATTATTACCGGCGGCCTGGGCGTGTTAGGTGTGGCGCTGCAACTCATCTTAGGTATCATTATTTCAGCTTTTCTGCTGGAGCGGGGCAATATTCTATTGCGCCCCTTTAAAGAGGCTATTAAGCACCTGCTTACAGACGAAGATGGCGAAAACTTGCTTGAGGCCATTACACAGGCCATCCGTGGCGTATCAATAGGTGTGATGGGAACGGCCTTCATAGTGGCGTTTATCTCATGGACAGGCTTACTGTTAGCTGGTATTCCGTTTGCCACCGGTATTGCTGCACTTATCTTTTTCCTGGTAGTGATACAGGCCGGGGCGTTGGTAGTGTGGATACCAGTAATTATATGGGAAGCACTACAAGGCAACCATACAGCTTTGATTATCCTGGCTATCTATTTAGTGATCATCCTTTTTGCCGAGCTGGTGATTCGCCCGATATTGATAGCAAAAAGCGGCAAACTGCCTTTTCTGGTTTTATTCATCGGTGTTATTGGGGGCCTGGCCGCCTGGGGTTTTACGGGGATGTTTAAGGGCGCTATTGTTACCTCGGTTTTCTACACCATATTCAGTTCCTGGCTCAAACAGAAAAAGCTTCCGCCTGAGCAGATCATTGACCCGGAAGGTTAACCCACTAAGTTTTTCCGGTTAATACTGCACCTCAAATAAGGTAAATCTTTTTAAACTGATACAACCCGGCTATACACATAATTAGCCAAAACTAACAATAACATTTTTTTTCAAACATTTAGGGCGGCTCCGGCTTTATTAAATCGCAAACCCTAACCGGATTGTTATACTAAACTACCTATGAATTTACCGGCTATCCTTGGGATCAACCGCACACAAGACGGCGCTATTTCAATTTTTGACGGTGGCAGCCACGTAATGTCCATCCATAGAGAAAGGTTAACCAAGCGAAAGCATCATTGGGGCCGCCTCGGCGATATTAAATTATACAAGGAACGGATCCCTGAGGTAGACCGCCCCTACAATCTGGTCGTAGAATGCTGGTCGGCCGATGACGATAAAACTCCTGTAAGCAATCCGCTTCAACTTTCAAGTTACCAGGTGTGAGCTTAAAAATATTTATACTGTCGCCCCACTTTGATGATGCCGCTTATGGGTTAACACTCCATATTTCCGGCATTGTTAAAAGCGAATTGCCGCTTACCATCATCAACTGCTTTACCATAACCCGCTGGACAGCCGTACCCGTGGAACAAAAAGGCATTGAAGCAGTAAGCAAGCTAAGAGCCAATGAGGATGTTCGTTACAACAACCTCTTTGATTCCATGATCAGCTTTATCAACCTCAATCTGCTGGATGCGCCCTTGCGCAACGGCTACATTTTTCAGTTTAAACCATTTGAACTTAACGAGTGGGCCCTAGTACACAAGCTTCAGGAAAGGCTTGAAAGCATCGTGCCCCCTCAAAACAACATTTTACTTTGTCCGATGGGGTTAGGTAACCATATCGATCATGCCATCTGTGTGGAAGCCGCTGCCGAACTGTATCATGGCTCCTTAAACGTGCTTTTTTATGAAGATCTGCCTTATGCCGCGCGGATTACGGAAAGCGAAATCAAAATGCATATTAACAAGCTCGAAAAACGGCTGGGCGTAATCCTTGAACATGAGATTTTAAGCCCCCAAAATTGTAAGGTAGACAAAGAAGTTGCCGTAAGAGTATATGAAAGCCAGATGAACGATGATATTTGCTCGGAAATCCTGGCGCACCTGAACAATGTTTCGGGCGAACGGATTTGGGGTGAGGCCACACTGCTGAAAGAACTGCGCGACAAGATGAAATGCAATTGATAAACTATCGCCGCGCTGAAACGGGCCTATTCCTGCACGTTAAGCCACACCACCTTTTGTTCAGATTGATGCGGCTGGCAAATAATATCGCCATATAAATCAGGTCGACGGGCTTTACGGTAACGATACCCCCCAGCCTGGGTAAGTTTTTCGGGTGTGATGGTAGCGGTTACAATGTCGTCGCCCAAAGTGCGGCATTCGGCAATCACGTCGCCAAATGGATCAATAATCATGGAGCAACCGTTTTTGAGCTGATCATCATCCATACCTATAGGGTTTGAGAATATAGCATAGATACCATTATCGTAAGCACGAGAGGGCAGCCATTTCATCAGCCAGGCTCTCCCCTTCATACCATCAAACTCCAGGCGCAGGGAAGTTGGGTCGGCCTCCCGGTTCTGCCATAAGACTGGATCTACAAAACCTGCGCCCGGTCGCGTGGATGGTGTACACATGGTTACATGGGGCATAAAGATAATATCGGCACCCAAAAATGCCGTCGCCCTCACATTCTCAATAATGTTGTTGTCATAACAGATCAGGATGCCGCATTTCCAGCCGTGCAGATCAAAAACAACATACTCGTTACCAGGATTAATATGCGGGTTAATAAAAGGATGTAGTTTACGAAACTTGGCCTTCAGGCCATTCTGGTCAACACATACATACGCTTTGAAAATCTTGTTATCCTTATCTTTTTCAAATAAGCCTGCCAGAATAGCAATATTATGATGTGCAGCAATATCCTGAAGTGCAGCTATACTTGGCCCCTCCGGGATAAGCTCGGCAACGGCCAGTAGCTGGTTAAAGCTCAGTTTCCTTGCAAAGGAGTACCCGGTTATGGAACATTCATGAAAAGCAATGGCATCCGCGCCACCAAGTGCAGCTTTGTGAGCCAGTTTATCAATTACAGAAAGGTTATAGGCTTTATCGCCACTTCTATTCTCAAACTGCGCAGTAGCAATCCTGATGTTCTTCATAACGGCCAAGTTTGTTGGTAAACATCCCATCAGGCTAATGGTTTAGCCTGTTACAAGTAATATAGGCGCAAAAAGGGTTGGTAAACATACCGCTCGTAAGCCGGTTGTTTATTAAAACCGTTTGACTATTACTATGGCAGAGGCAACTAAAGTTAATGCTAAAATGAAAAGGAACAGCAAAAATTTTATCTTGTCTACAACCGGCAATAAATCAAACCTCGCCCTGAACTTACTATACCGGTAAGCCAGGTTATACCTGAGGTGATGATTTTTAGGCATCATACTTTAATTGGTTAATATTTATTATAACGTGCCAATAAGGCGCTGTGTTATACCCTGAAGCTCTTTTAATATAAATTTACTAGTTATCACCATACCCATAATGTTAAATTTAGTTAAATTAAGGCTGGTGCTCATCTGGTAAAGCAGTTCTGCGTTATTACTATCAATAGCGCTTATACTCTGCAAATGATTTAGCAAGGTAAGTTCGGTTTTAAAAGGGTCTTTATTTTGTTTCAATACGGCAATAAGCGCTTCCGTACTATAGGTTTTAAAACCGGTTACAAAACCCTCTTCTGCTTGTACATTAAGGAAACTATATAAGGCACTGATCTCATCGAGCTGCTTCGCGGTAACCGTCCTGTAATTACTAATTAACTGCCTGACGCTTGTCTGGCTGGCTTTCGCTTCCACATGTATTAGAAACCCGGCAATCTCTCTTTTATTGTGATATACAGTATGCAGATGATTTATAAAAACGCTTTTTATTTTTGGCTGATAGTTGTGTAATGAAATACACGTGGCTGCTTGTTTCTCCATTCTCATGTTCCAATTGCATTGCGGACATTAACTGTTGGGGAAGGGCAAAAATTTCGTTCTGGATTTGGCTATAAATTAAAAATAGACAAATCATTGTATTAAGCAAACTTTTTTGCAGCCACAACCAGCTCTCCTAGTTGAGAAACAATAGTCAACCATCTTACAATCAGGCTGTTACCGCAAATAACAAGAGTGATATTTTTCTAATATAAATTAGAGCCGAGCTAATTTAAGTCGTAAAACCAAAAGCGGCCGACTGTACAGTCTTTTTCACAAAAACTTTTCCACTTTGTCACAACCTTTTACTTACAGTTAACGTAAAAGCCTATAATACTATTAAAAGCTAAAATCGCTTTATGGTAGTTATCAACTTGCAAGTTATAGCCAGCCTAGTGCTGGCTTTATTTTTTCCATCCTTTTCCGGTGAAAGATCCAGGAAGAAATGGCTTAACTAAAGTCTATCAATGCAGCTCTAAATACACCAATTCCTGTTAAAAGCCTGCAGGAATAGCTGAGTAAATGGCTACGCCGTCAATGTTAACAACAGCGGAGCACTTCAACCCCTTATCCCCATTTTATAACATAACATACTGATAATAAGCGCATTTATTTTATCCCACGGCAACGCTTATTATTTAAATAATAGATACTTTTTATTATATTTGGTTATGGCAGACGCACATTCAGCAGATTTGAATCAAATTCTTGCAAACATGCAGGCCGACGTGATTTTGGGCAAAAATGTTGAAGAACATTATGTTGAACTGCTCGAACTCATTACTCATTGCAACCAAAAGTTTGATGAGGCGCAAGCGAGTCATAACATTATAGAGTGCGCTACACTGGCAAGGGTAGGTTATGAATTATACCGCCTTAAAGACGCCTTTCTTGTTGCGCTTGAAAATAACGGATAAACCATTTCTGTTTACAAAATACAGTTTTCTTAACCTCAACCTTTTAAACATTACCTCACCCAATGCTGCACGCGCTAAAATTTCCTAGAAAGATATTTTATTATTTATTATTTTTACCTCATCTGCCTGATTATTTAAACTAAAGACTTACTGAGTGAAAAAAAGAGTGCTGATCATCGAGAATGATGAAGACATTAGGGGCATTGTGAGTTATATACTCGAAGACGAGGGATTTCAGGTAGTTGCGGCCAATCCCTGGCCTGCAGAACAACTTGCTGGGCTAAAGGCAGACCTTATCTTACTGGATGAATGGGTGAACCAGAAAGCCGGGCATGAGCTTTGCGTAGAATTGAAGAAGATGCACCATACCATGCATATTCCGGTTATTCTGCTGTCTACTTCGCCAAAAATTAAGGAAATAGCAGAAAATTGCAATGCCGATGGATTTATACGCAAACCATTTGATCTGGACGACCTGGTGGACGAGGTTAAAAACCATTTAAATTAAACTCTGCACCGTTTACGAACATTACCGACGGCCCAATACCTCTTTCATAAAATTTATTACATCATCTTCCACGCCATTGAATGGGCCTGCGGAGGCTATTTTCAATCCGGCCATTGCTGATGCAAAATAACCCGCCTCTTTAACGGATGCTCCCTGGCTCCTTTTGTAAAGGTATCCAGCCATGTAAGTGTCGCCGCAGCCGGTGGCGTCTTTAATAGTTTCTGGTTTAAACACCGGGATTTCGTAAAAAACACCATCGGTATAAATAATGGAGCCTCGGCTGCCCAGCGTTACTACCACCTCTTTTACACCCCAGCTGGTTAACAGGCGCGCGCCTTCATACATATCGGCCAAACCTGTCAGCACCTCCACTTCTGTATCATTAGCCTTCAAAATATCTACAAATGGAAGCGCGTCTTGCTTTTGCATCCACTCCACCGGGTATACCTGGTAGTTTTCAACTTTCCGTAAATATCCCTGTACATCCAGCGAAACAGTTGAACGCTCACTTAGCTGCACAATCAACTCCAGCGGAATATCACTGGCCAGCAAAGGGCCAAGATGAAAATACTCAGCTTCAATTTCGTTTAACCCTTCTACTGTAAAAGGTTCGGCCTGTTGCAAAACCCGTTGTGTACGATGGTCCTGATTTTCCGGATAAATGTTTTCGAAGTAAAGTGTATTAAGCGTTTCGCGGGTCTTCACATCTACGTCAAGCGCACGGAGATTCTCAATAGCTTCTATTTCGCCATCAGCTACAGCAGTTAACAGGCAATAACTCACATTAAGCCTGGCAAGGGCATTTGAAAAATAAAACGCAGTACCACCCGCCATATGGCGGTCTGAAACCGGCGTAATCACACGGTCATGGGTGATATGACCTATACAACAGATATCGTACATAAACTTTACATAAATAACGTTTTTGTTTAACGTTTCAAACTTCCCATCAGTGCCAATTAAAAACAAAAGCGCCGCTTTAAATATTAAACTGTAATCCGTTTTACAACAAAAGCTTTATGAACCATCAGGTATTAGCGTACCAAATTGCCGATAGCATTGATATTAAAGCCTTTAAAAGCGCATTTAAGGCCGAACTATATTATGGAGATGCTGATGAATTATTTTATCAGACCGAACACGATGGCTTTATATACATTTTCAAATATGGGGTGGTAAGTTTCCTGAATTATGACGCCATTAGCATATCTGATTTCTTACGATTGATAAAGCCCTATTCCAAAAACTTTTTTGATGAAAGCCTGAGCGATGAGTACAGTATTGAAACCGGTGCAGCCGAAAATAAGATCGGCTATAATTCGATACAAATCATAAGACCGGACGTTGAGGTTTACCGGTTAATTATGCTCAACGTATCCCAGTCGGTAGCGCTGGATCATTACTCCAACCAGACTACCAAATTGCTGGAGGAAACTAACCAGTATACCCAGCAACTGGAAACGTGCGGCAGGTTAAAGATCTCCAATATTAATTTGACCAGGTACATCGGTAAAACCCTGCTGCTCAAGAACAGGATCACCGAGAACCTCTATATTTTTGATGCCCCGCCCGAGACCTGGGACGATGAGAACCTTAACAAAATCAATAATGAGCTAAAACGCACCTTTGACCTGCAAGAACGATTCAGAAACATCCAGGAGGGGCTCAATATTGTCCGGGATAACCTCGAGCTTTTCAGGGCCATGCTTCAGTACCGGAACAGTAACATGCTGGAGTGGGTTGTACTGATCCTTATCCTTGTTGAAGTTCTGGACATTTTTTGGGAGAAGATCTTTAAATAACAACGATCAGTCGTAAATGAAAACGGCCACGGTTAAAACAACGGTGAACTGATTATTCTCCGCGCCCAGAGCCGTCTGTATGGTGTGATCAACCTTTATTTTACGGTTATATACCTCATATTCCTTTTTGTTGGCTTGCCAAACACTGTCTCCGTCAAATTCGGGATGGCCCCATCCGGTTACTATGTTCTCGATGGCCATTTCCTCTACATCCTGGGCTATGTCTTCTGCAGTACGGCCTATGGCCTCTGCTACTTCTGTCAAATAGCCGTGCAAAGACTGATCCTCCGGAAGCGCCATACCAATTCCGGCTCCAATAAGCTGTCCGGGTTCATTGGTCATTGATTGTGCAATAACAGCAAAAGTAACCTCACCGGCCTTCAATAATGAAGCGCCTTCCTCGATGCTTATTCTCTTGCAACCGGGAGCAATTATACTCGATATTTTAACCAGGTTGCATTTATCGATCCCGGCATCGCGCAAAGCAAGTTCGAACGCCATTAGCTGTTTAGTGTGTACGCCAACACCTTTTGTAAAAAAGAATTTAGAAGGTATAAGTGCCATAGATATAATGAGTGTTATGAGTTGATAACTCGCTTTTGGCCGCAATGTTTCAGCTTAGGCTTATACTTCCAGCTCAGTTATTGCCGATTGCAGGACTGGCGCAGGTCCGGACTATCCCTTAAGTAAAGGTTTTTAATTTAATATATAATTTATATTACTACCTTTTAATTATGTTATTATTTCCTATAAATTAATAAAAATTTTTGTACCTATGCAGTAGCATCGTCCGGACCTGTATCAGTGTAAGGATTAATCAGACTATGAAAACCGGTAAAAAAAACCTAAATTTATCAGTAGTATAAATAGCAGGACTACAGTTATATATAATAACTGGTAATACCAGCGTTTGCCTTCCGTCACCCTTAACTGGCTGGTTCAGCATGCTTTTTAAAGAGCTATTTTGCAAACATTGCCTAATGGCGAGTTTGCGGCATTTAAACCCTGGCATCGAAAGCAGTTATATGAAATTGCTTATAAAAAGATATATACTTAACAAATTACTAAATCTTGGTAAAATTAACCGGCGACCACGCTGGATACAGGCAGCTATTGCTGTTGCGCTGGCAATTGGTGCAACCTTACTCTATAAAAACATCTTTACCCAGGGTGGATTAAGTGGCCCTATTCTGATGTACCTGGGCCTCGTCTTATTCTGCGGCTGCTTTGGCGGCAGCCTTATGGCATTTTACAACCTTATTGCTGTAATCTTCTGCGCTATATTCTGGATCATATTGCCCGCTGACGGCGCCTTTAACAGGCGATATAACTGGCTGGAGTATGGCGGCTTTATTGGCGAGTGCCTGCTCATTGTGGTGATGTTTTATTTTATAGAACGTGTAGTATCGCAATTGACGCATGGTGAAGAAAAATTCAGGCGGATAATTGATCAGAGCGCCGAAGGATTTATCATGTGCGATGCCGACTGCAAGATCACCTACAGCAGCCCCTCGGCACAGAGCTTATTAAAATGCCGCGCGGCCGATCTTAACCAAAAAAAACTGGAGGATCTTGTTTATGACGAAGATCAGAAAGATTTCAGGTTCAAACTCTTAAAACTGCAGGTAAAGGGAGCAGGTTCCATGATTATGCAGCAAAGATTCAGGACGAACGATGGCCAACTCATCTGGACGGAATGCAGCCTCAACAATTTAACCCATGATCCTTTTGTAAAAGCATTGATTGTTAACGTGCGGAACATCACCGAGCGTGTGGACCAGGAACAACAACAGGAAGACTTTATCCATATGGCTTCGCACGAGCTCAAAAATCCAATTACTGCTATCAAAGGTTTTTTACAGCTGCTTAAACGAAGAATTAAAAAGGAAAACAATACAGAATTTGAAAATCTGTTAGACAGGATTGAAGGGCAGACAGAAAAAGTATTGAACATGACCGCCGAGATGCTCAACATCACCAAGATCAAAGCGGGCGAACTACAGTACCATTTTGAAGTTATTGATCTTAATGACTGCTTAAAAGAGGCCGTGGAAGCACTACAAGCGACTACCACATCACACCAGCTCCAGCTCATTATACCGGCAGAAACGGTAATGGTTTGGGCCGATAAAACCCGCATAGGACAGGTAGTAACCAACCTCATCAACAATGCCGTTAAATACTCGCCCAACCGTGATCTGGTTAGTGTTGAGGCATCTTATGATACCATGCAGGTACGCGTAGGAGTTAAAGATTTTGGTATCGGTATTCCAAAAGACAAACAACAGCGTATTTTTGACCGCTTCTATCGCGTGGATACGCTGCCTAAGGGCCAGTTCCAGGGGTTGGGTTTAGGATTGTTCATCGCCTCTGAAATTGTGCGCAGGCACCATGGCTATATAGGCGTAGAAAGCGAAGAAGGCCGGGGTTCAACATTTTGGTTTACTCTACCCTTAAGGCCCGATTAAGCCTTAGCTATCCCGCCAGTTACCTGTGGCGTAATTGCATATTCTGATGTTGCCGTCGCGCTTCTTAATACAGCTTTAGGGCGCAGCCTTTTCCTCAATTTACCCAAAGGTTTTTCTATCAGATAATAACTAAAGGAAGCAATAACAACAGTGGCTCCGGCAACTGCCAAATAGTACAAACCTGCATGGCCGCCGCTCCTTAAAAAGGCAAGATAATTAACCGGCATCATGTGCATCAGGTAAATAGAATAACTTAAACGTCCTATCCATACTATTATCCTGCCCGAAAGCAGTTTGTTAATCCACTGATAGGAATTGATGTTGACAATAGCGGGCACCAGAATGAAAAGCGACATGCCCTGAAGTGTATACCGCAGCGTATTGCGAAATAAATCGTTCCGGAGCACCAGGCACAGCAGTTGGATTAGCAGGGCAGCTATAAAAACCAATTTATTGGACAAAACCGTGCGGTACAGGGCCGAGCTTTTTGAATAAAGCAGAACACTGGCCAGACAGCCAAATAAAATAGCATCAAAACGCGTATGGGTCATTAAATAGCAATACGCATCGGCAAGATCTTTAGAGTAGGCATACCGGCTGGCACCCACAAACCTGAATACCAGGGGCACAAATATCAACACCACCAATGCGGCTGTTAGCACTTTAGGGTTCTTAAACAGCAGTATAAAAATAAGAGGGAACACCAGGTAAAAATGCTCCTCAACAGCGAGTGACCATAAAATGCCAATTGTAGTATCTCGGTGTGTAGAGTAAAAATAATAGTAGTTCTCGTAATAAAATAAAGCCGGAAAAAGCTGCCCCTGATAGATGGGCCGATGTAAATAGTGCTGCAAAAGCACAAACAAGGTAATCATCAATAACAGCGGTGGGTAAAGACGCAACATTCTCCGGCTGTAAAAAAGTTTTAAGCTAAGAGATCCGCTTTGCTGATATTCGTCAATAAGCAGATTGGTGATGAGATACCCGCTGATAAAAAAGAAAATAGTTACGCCTAGGCCGCCGGGAATAAGATTTTCAAAACCGATATGCGCAACAAACACAATCAGTATGGAGATTCCCCTCAGGCCATCCAGGGAGGCAATATAGGCAGACGGACTTTTCATCTATTTTAGTTATTTCGGCTAACAGTATAATTAATTGCCCGCTCCACTTTTGGATTGTTGATCCGGTATAAAACGAGATTTGCAGCAGAGCAGGTAATTGACTATTATGCAATAAATAAGCCATTGATAACTACTGGCGCCATTCTTAATTTCCCAGCGCCTATTTTAATTAAAGATTAATTTAAATCAAGCCGATTTACTTTCAATTAAGTTGCAATAAATACATTGTATTAAAAAATAAAAAAGCCCCAACAACATTGTCGGGGCTGGTATACACTTTTGTTAAAGAGCTTCTTTTTACTTTTTTCCGCTCGACTCCTGATGTTTCAGGATTTTGGCCTCCACGTAAAATATGATCTCTTCGGCAATGTTCATACATTGATCGCCCACACGTTCTAATTTACGGATAATTGAAAGAATGTATAACAGTTCGTTAACTGATTTTGTATCCTCCTTAATCAGATCGGCAATATTATCTGGTGCAGCTATATTGATCTGGTCAAGCACTTCATCACGTTTAAAGATGCTGCGTGCAAGGGTAGTATCCTCTTTTTCAAAGGCGGAGCGCGTATCGATCAGGATATTAACAGACTCTTCGTAAATACGCAGCAACTGTGATTTTTCCAAAAGAGTAGCATCAAAATTAGCTGTAGATTCTACTACGTAACGCGCTATACCGGCTGCTATATCACCAATACGCTCCAGGTTGGTATTGATTTTCAATGCTGCCAGTAAGAAGCGTAAATCAACCGCAACGGGACAGTGCAGTGCCAGAATATTCTCGCAATTACGGTCAATGGACAGCTCATAGGAGTTAAGGCGTCTTTCTTTAACCAGCACCTCGCGGGCAAGGTCCTGATCAAACTTCAGCATTGCTTCTCGCGCGTTGTTCATTTGCGACAGAACGAGAATCCACATGTTAATAAGCTCTGTTTTAAGAGCTGCTATTTCGTTTTCTAACTGTGTCATTTTTATAAAATTAACTGAACCTTCCTGTAATGTAGTTTTGCGTGCGCGGATCATCAGGCGCGGTGAACATCTTCTTGGTCTCGTCAAACTCAACGAGTTCGCCCAGATAGAAGAATGCCGTTTTATCGCTCACACGGGCAGCCTGCTGCATATTATGTGTTACAATAATGAGGGTATAATTGCTTTTTAACTCATTAAAAAGATTTTCAACGCTTGCGGTAGATATAGGGTCGAGCGCTGATGTGGGCTCATCAAATAAGATCACTTCGGGCTCCATAGCAATGGCCCGGGCTATACAAAGACGTTGCTGCTGCCCACCAGACAAAAATGTACCTTTTTTATGTAATGAATCTTTAACCTCTTTCCACAGGGCGGCTTTGGTAAGTGATTTCTCAACGATGTTATCCTGATCCGCTTTTGAAATGCTTAAGCCGTTAAGTTTATAGCCGGCAATTACATTATCATAAATACTGAGGTTAGGAAAAGGATTAGGGCGCTGAAACACCATTCCTATTTTATAACGCACATAGATGGCGTTCATATTATATACATCTTCCCCGTCCAGGCAAAGTGTGCCATCCGTTTTCGCACCCGGAATTAACTCATGCATACGGTTAATACAGCGTAAAAAAGTGGTTTTACCACAGCCCGATGGGCCCATTACAGCAATGGCATTGTTACGCGGAATGTCGATACTTACGTTTTTTACCACGTGATTATCACCAAACCATGCATTAAAATTTTTCGAACTTACAACTGTACTTTCCATCTTCTTGTAATCAGTTTCGTAGTTATGTTTAATAATAGTACAAATAATAAAAGAATAAAAGATGCGCCCCAGGCCAGGTTATGCCACTCATCATACGGACTGGTAGCGTAGTTAAAGATAAGCAGCGGCAAGCTTTGCATAGGTTTAGTGACAGAATAAGATAAGAAAGGACTGCCGAATGCGGTAAACAACAAGGGTGCAGTTTCGCCAATGATACGGGCGATAGACAGCATGATGCCCGACAAGATGCCGGAAAACCCGCAAGGAATAATCACTTTTAAAATTACACGGTGATATGGAACGCCCAGGGCCAGTGCAGCTTCTTTAAGCGATGGCGGAAGCAGTTTCAACGTTTCTTCCGTTGCGCGGATAACGATAGGGAGCATCATGATAGACAGCGCCACACTACCCGAAATTGCAGAAAATGTCCCTGCAGGCTTCACTACCCAAAAGTAAACTACTATACCCACCACAATGGAGGGGACGCCCTGCAGAATATCCACACAAAGTCCGGCGTAATAAGCCAGTCTGGTGCTGCGGTTCTCGCTCAGGTAGATGCCCGCCAGTATACCAATTGGAATAGCAATAACAGACGACATGGCTACAATAAGAATACTGCCTACCAGCGCGTTGCTGATACCGCCGCCTGTTTCGCCTACCGGCGCAGGTACATGGGTTAAAAAGTGCCAGTTTACCTGGCCAATCCCTTGTTTAATAATATAAAGGAGGATAGCGATCAATGGGATCGTTATCAGAAATGCCAAAACAAAAATGATAGCTTTAAAGATGGTACTCTTGGTATTTCTTATACCTAAACGTGCGTTCATAAGATCTTTTAGCTGTTAGTAAAACGGGTGATAATTCTTTTACCGATGAGGTTAATAACAACGGTTACCAGGAACAGCACTAAACCAAGCTCAATCAGTGCAGAAAGATAAACCGTGTGGTCGGCCTCGGTAAACTCATTGGCAATAACGCTGGCCATGGTATTACCAGGAGCAAATAAACTTGTTGGTATAGTGCTGGTATTACCAATAAGCATGGTAACAGCCATGGTTTCGCCCAGAGCGCGTCCTAATGATAATAAGATGCCCGCAAATAAACCGGAGCGGGTATAGGGAAGCACAATGCTTCTGATTACTTCATAACGGGTAGCGCCTAAGGCGTAACCACCTTCTTTAAGTGATGCCGGTACCATTCTGATCAATGTAGTGCCCAGTGAGGCAGCGTATGGAATAATCATTACCGCAAGGATAAGCGAAGCGCTAAAAATACCGATACCGTAAGGTGCTATGCCAAATTTCATCTCCAGCTCGCGCACAAGCGGTACCAATACAAACAGGCCCCAGAAGCCATATATGATAGACGGTACCGCAGCAATAAGCTCGACGGTGTTTTTCAACAGGTTTGAAAGCCAACCCGAAGTATTGTACTCGCCCAAATAAATCGCTATAGCATAAGAAAAAGGGATGGAAATAATAAGTGCAACAAATGATGTTAACAATGTACCAATTAAAAAAGGATAGGCTCCGTATATATTTTGTACCGGATCCCAAACTTTCCCCCACAAATAGCTAAATCCTAACGCCTTAATAGACGGTATCGATTCAATAATAAGCGTGATCAGTACGCCTACTACAAGTATCAGCAAGAGGATACTCATTACTCTTAACAGGCCCCGAAAAAACGACTCCCATTTTAACTGGCTTGCTGAAAGACTTTGTCTGTTATTTTTCACAAAATTCAATTTTCTTATACAAAACAATTACCAGCAAGCCATTTTAGGCCTGCTGGTAATCAAAATCACATCATATAATCTTGCGTAACCCTTACAGAAGAGGTTTACCTTGATATGTAGCTTCTTTTAAAATTTTCTCTGCAACTTTCACTGCTGATTTTGAAAGAGAACCGTAGTTAAGCGGCGCACACTCTTTCTGTCCCTGGTGAATGTTATACCAAAGCAGCTTTACTAACTGAGTGGCTCTTTCTTTTGAACGACCGTTATAGTCTTGTTCTTTATAAATAATAGCCCAGGTAAAGCTGGTGATAGGGTAACCAGCTGCATTAGCAGTATTAGTTAATGATACTTTAGAATCGGCTGGTAACTCAACGTTACTTGAAGCAGTGGTTGATGCTAAAGTAGGCTCGATAAATTTACCTGCTTTATTTTGGATAGATGCATAAGGCATACCGTTTTGTTTAGCATAAGCTAGCTCAACATAACCAATAGCACCAGGAGTTTGTTTAACTAAACCAGCAACACCTTCGCTGCCTTTACCACCTAAACCAACAGGCCAGTTAACTGCAGTAGCTTTGCCTACTTTCTTAGCCCACTCTTCGTTTACTTTAGTTAAAAAGTCGGTGAAGATGAAAGAAGTACCGCTACCGTCTGAACGGTGAACTACTACGATTGGCAATGCTGGTAATTTTACGCCTCTGTTATCAGCAGCAATTTCACCGCTGTTCCAGGTAGTTACTTTACCCAGGTAAATATCAGCCAGGATCTTACCGCTTAACTTAAGGCCGGTTTTAACGCCAGGTACATTGTAAGTTACAACTACTGCACCAGAAGCCATTGGGATATGCAGAACCGGAACACCGATCTTTTTAGCTTGCTCTTCATTCAAAGGAGCGTCAGAGTCGCCAAAATCAACTGTTTTGTTAGTAAGCTGCAGGATACCACCACCTGAACCGATTGACTGGTAGTTAACTTTAACACCGGTTTTGGCGTAGTCTGCAAATATCTTTGAGAACAACGGGTAGATAAAAGTACTACCGGCACCAAGCAGTGTGTTATCCTGAGCTGAAGCAGACAGGATTGAACCTGATGCTACAGCTGCCGCTACTACAGCTACTTTTAAGGATTTAATTAATTTCATGAGTTACTGTTATTTAAAGTTTTAGTGTTTCTCAATTATTTACCGAAGGTAAAGTAGAAAGTAAATCTCCAGATTGCAGTGTGATCAGCCTTCGCAAAACCAGCAGCATTTGCGGCTCTCTGGTCATTGAAATCCATCAACCAAAGGTTAGGCATAAAGTGCACGTTTTTAGTTGGGTTGTAATCTAAACCTGCGGTATAGAATTTCTCTTTGTAAGAAGGATCATATGAACCGTAGTTAGTGTTAACAGTATAAGTAGAGGTATTTTCGTAATCACTATATGGATTGTAAGTATCAAAACGTGCGAAGTAATTCAGGTTCTTCACGATTGCACCTTTAGCCCAGATAGACAAACCTTGTACTGCTGGGTTAGCAGTAGCTTTAGTTGTTGTGTTAGTAACACCATTTTCAAAAGTTTGAGTATAAGCCTCAACACCTACGCTAAGTGGTTTGGTACGGTAATCAGCAAAGATTTTGAACATGTGGTTACTTTGATCACCAACAGTAGCTGTTTGAGCAGCAGTTTTAGCATAGTGACCATAGATGTCTACATGTAAATGATCATTAAGGAATTTACCCCAGATATCACCGTAGAATATTTTGTAGAAACCGGTTGCTGGGTTACCTGCTGATAATAAGCTTGATGTACTGTTATTGCTTACCATGATTACGTAACCGAAGTTTTTGGTTTGAGGATCAAAAGTTCCCTGTAAAGACGCACCAACATCATAAGAATTGTTTTTGTGGATATCGGTGATAGTCTTTTCAATTGAACGGTATCCCCACTCACTTTCTGAAAGTGTAGAAGGACCATTGGTACCAGGCTCGTTTAATGCGAAACCAGGAGTACCCATTTCACCAATCACAAAGTCAGTACCATTCCACAGGTCTCTTACACGCAAGTTGAAGTTCTTAATCCAGAAACCCATTTTACCGTCAACCAGGTTATCGCCATTCTGGATAGAAGTTGATCCGCTAACACCGGTATTCGCGTTTGGCTCGCTTGCTAATAATACTTCAGCTTTGAATTTCCGGGTAATGTCGTAATCGTAACCTAAATACATACGACGGAACTGGAAGGCGTTACGGTAAGTAGGTACACCGGCATAGTTAGTTTCTTTGCCAAATGCACCGGTAGCCGCATGTGCAGCATAATACTCATCACCAAATGCATAGCCCCAAAGTCTTCTTTGTGGTTTCCAGCTTGTATCTTCGGGGGCAGCTTTAGTAGCTTGTGTTTTTCCTGTAACTAATTGTTCTGCAGCGGCGGTTGCAACGGCTGAATCTTTTTTTGCTACTTCGCTCTTCTTGGTAACAGCAGAAGCAAGCATCGTCTGAGCATCTGCTTTAAAACCTACGGTAGCTAATGATGCTACGATAGCGGCTGCAGATAATTTAGTAAACATTCCTTTCATATTATATAAACGCTGTTTAAAAGTTTCCCCAAAAGTGCGGCAGGAATGTTACGTTAATGTTAACTGTCAATTATTAATAAGTGAATTTTGATTTAATACTGAACGCACTAAGAGCCAAGAAATAGTTTAATAATCAGTTAATTAAGTTAAATAAAGCGCAAGCGATCGCTATAACTGACTGATAATTAACGGATGTGGCCGGGGCATTCTTAACATTAATTATATAAAAATCGGTATTTAATACTAAGTTAATATTAGAGCAGTAGCTTCGTAGCCACACCCAAATTATGGCTACATCTTATCTCAGGAACTTTTTTTCAGGCAATACGGTATTTGACCTTTTTAATCAAACCGGCACAAATATCGTATCGATGGCTGAGCTTTTGGTTTCTGTATATCATATTCCTGTATTTAATGATCGTATCAATATATTTAATCAGATAGATCAACTGGAAGAAACAGGCGACGACCTGTCGCATAAGATATACCTATTGCTTGATAAGGTCCCGTTTCCGCCGTTAAACCGGGGCGATATTTATGCCATGGCCTCCGCAATTGATGATGTGGCGGACTATATAGAAGAAGCTACCAACAGGATGAATCTCTATAAGCTGGAGGAATTTATCAAACCAATGGAGGAAATCTCCATACAATTACTCCATGCCTGTAAAGAGCTTAACATTCTGTTACATGCCATGCGGAAAATAAAAGATGTGAACGTAATGCTGAACGCCTGCAGGCAGGTAAAGAGTTTTGAGACCGTAGCCGACAAAATATATTACCAGGCACTCGGAAAACTATTTGACGAGGAGCACGATGCCATCAACCTTTTAAAGAAACGCGAGATCTTGCATTCATTGGAGTGTGCTATCAATAAATGTAAAAGCGCGGCTGATGCCATTGAAGCAGTAGTGATTAAAAGGCTCTGATATTTATTCCGAAAAAAGCCGCAAATCTTATCCAATAAAAAAGGCCGGTAAACCCGGCCCTCGTCATTAAAATAAAATTGCTTATTGTAAAATAGTTTTGCCGTTGTAGGTAGCAGATTTCAAAATCTTTTCTGCCACAGCCAATGCTGAAGGTGACAGCGGCGCATAGTTAAGCGGCTTGCAATATTTCTGTCCGCCGTGGATGTTATACCATAAAAGCTTTAACAGATTCTGCGCTTTTTCCTGAGAGCGGCTATTGTAGTTCTGTTCTTTATAAAGAATTGCCCAGGTAAAGCTGCTGATAGGGTATCCATCTTTTGCATCGGTATTGGTGATAGAAACTTTTGCATCAGCAGGCAGCTCAATATTACCGGCGGCTGTGATAGAATTAAGCGTTGGGGTAATAAAGTTTCCTGATTTATTTTTAATGGCGGCTACGCTCATTTTATTTTGGATAGCGTAAGCCAGCTCTATATAACCAATTGCACCGGGAGTTTGTCTGATCAGTCCGGCAACGCCTTCGTTGCCTTTGCCGCCAAGACCGGCAGGCCATTTAACCGCAGTGCCTTTACCTACTTTAGTTTTCCACTCGTCGCTAACTTTTGACAGGTAATCGGTCCAGATAAAGCTGGTCCCGCTACCGTCAGAACGGTGGATCACCATTACAGGCACAGAAGGTAATTTAGTATTAGGATTAAGTGACTGGATACTTTGATCGTTCCATGATTTTACTTTTCCTAAAAATATATTAGCCAATACCTCAGGTGTTAATTTAAGCGTGTCTTTTACGCCTGGTAAATTATAGCTTACCACGTCAGCGCCAGAAGCCATAGGAACGTGTAGAATATCTTGTCCAATTTTCTTGGTCTGTTCTTCATTTAATGGTGCATCAGTACCACCAAAATCAACTGTTTTATTGGTTAACTGTAAAATACCGCCGCCTGAACCGATCGACTGGTAGTTTACCTTAACTTTTGCAGAATCAGAATAAGCGCTAAATATCTTTGAAAACAAAGGATAAACAAAGGTACTGCCTGCGCCAAGCAAAACATTATTGTCTCCTCCAGATGATTCGCCTCCGGAAGTATTACTATTGTTATTGCCACCGCAACCGGTTACAGATACTGCGCCGATCAAGGCCATCCAGACAAAATACTTTGCGCTGAGTTTCATTTTCATAACTTGTTATTTTAAATAAGTTAACATTTACTACAAATCTCCGGCACAAGTATTAAAATAATGTTAAGTAAATATTAAGGTTTAAAATTATGTTAAAATAACAAGTCCCCGTGCGCTCGCCGCTACGGGGACTTCAACCTAAACCTTATCACAAATAAGCAAGCAATGCCTGCGTTTTGCAGTGATAAAGCTATGTAAAAAATATGTTACAAAGAAATTTTTTTAATCTTTGAGTACCTTGAACTCTGTTCGTCTATTTAACTGGCGTCCAGCCGGATTATCACGGCCATCCGGAAGTTTATTAGGCGCGATAGGCTCGCTTGCTCCATACCCCTTTGCAATAATGCGGCTCTTGTCAATACCTTTTGAAATAACGTAGTCTACGCATGATTGTGCCCTGGCCAGCGATAGCTTTTTATTAAACCAATCGGGGCCCATGTTATCAGTATGAGAGCTTAACTCAATTTTAATCCGTGGGTTGTCAACCAACATTTCCACCAAGCCATCGAGGATGGTTTTGGATTCGGGCCGGAGGGTAGCCTTGTTAAAGTCGTACAGGATATTCTGAATAATGATAGGCTTGTTGATGTGATACTCAAAAGCGCAAATGGTAGGATTAAATAAGGTATCAGACTTTGACGTCTTAATTCCGGGTATACTCATCACCTTGGTAAAATAGCTCGGCTTCTCGAGTCTTAAAATATAAGGATGATTAGTTACCACTTTAAACGTATACCTGCCTCTGTTGGTGGTATTGATAACACTTACTGTTTGTTTAGAGAGCGAATCAATAAGCGTTATCTTAACATTAGACAGTGGGCTACTGCTTGCACAATCTATTACTACACCCGAGAAAGATAGCTCTGACAGAGTCTGAACCTCAAACAAATTTAAACAACAGTCCGTCTCCCGATCCGAACTAAAAAACACCTTATCGGCACTATGCCTGTCCTGGTAGTAATAAAGATCGTCCTTTACCGAGTTAAAAGGCGCGCCGAGGTTCACGGCGGTTGTCCATTCGTCATTCTTATAAAAACTCTCGAACAGATCAAACCCGCCCATCCCGGTAAAACCTTTAGAACTGTAAACCAACCGCTTGTCCCTTTCGCTGTAAAAAGGCGCTTGCTCATCATCTGGCGTGTTAACTGAACTGCCCATGTTATTGGCATTAAGAGGCTGGCCCTGCTTATCCAAATCGCTCACCCAAATATCCGTTCCGCCTAAACCGCCCGGTTTATCCGAGGCATAGAAAAGACGCTTCCCATCCGCAGTAACAAAGGGCTGCATGGCGTTGTAGCTCCCGTAGTTCACCATATTGCCCAGCTTTTGCGGATCGGTCCATTTGCCACCGTCAAACTTGCTTAAATAGATCTGAGCCAATCTTTGGCCGTCTTGCGTGTACCAAACGGTAAGATACATCCGCGTACCTGTTGAGTCAAGTGACGGTGTTCCATACTGCACATCGTTCCCTAAACTGTTGCCAAAATAAACACGTGATACCGTTGAAGGATTACCCGCATTGGCGCGATAAATCTGGTTCACCTCATTGCCATTAGCATTAACAGATCGCGAGGAAGTAAACCAATAGGTGTTATTATTGATGCTTAAGGCGTAATCGCCGGCCGTACCGTTTAGTCCCTCCGCCATTTTTGTGGCCTTAGTTGCTGTAGGCCTCTTAAGCTGGCTCTCTGCAAAGCGGCAATTGGCCAACTCGCGTTCGCCCAGTGCCTCATTGGTTCTATTATCTTTATTTTCGGTAATAAACAGGGTAACCTGCTTTACTGCTTCATCTAAATGGCCATTGGTGCGCAAACATACGGCATACCATAAGCGCGCAAGCGGATAATCAGAGCCATTGCTTTGGGCAACCTGCTCATAATTTGGTTGGGCCATTATAAAGTTATGGTACAGGCGATAACATTCGGCCAACTGATAGGTTACGTTGGCAACTTCCTGTGTGTTGAGCTTTTGCTCTCTGATGGAAAAATAGGGAACGGTACTATGAGCGGATACGGAATCGCCCTTCAAGGTTTTGCTATAATAGTAAGCCGCCGTATAATAATCTTTATTTGCAAAAGCCTTATCGGCCGCATCAAGGTAGGTACGCGTTTGCGCAACCACAGAGCCTGCGAGCAATAAAAAAAATGCAAATAAAATTCTCTTCATATAAAATATTAAAGCCTTGGACAAACCTGCGATTGTGTTTCTATCCTTACCCGTTTTTTAAATACATAACTCAGCGATAACTCATACCCTCCCTGTCTGTTGGTTGCCCCTTGTAAACCCGATGTGTTGTAGTCATAGCTCAGGCCCAGAATCATACTGTTTACATGAAATCCTACGTTGGCTATAGCGGCATCATTGAGCCGGTACATGCCACCCAAAATAAAACTGCTTTCCTCCTTCAATTTAAACTCCATGTACATGCCGGCGGCGCGTATCATATTTTGCTGCTCGTTTACATAAAGAACGTGGGGTGTAAAATCCAATACGTCAGATGCCCTGATCCTCACACCGCCATGTATAGTTATCCTTAATGGAATACGACTGTTGAGCCCGTTAGTAGCAAGCGGATCTTTTACCGGAACCAGGTGTGAAACCGCGCCACCAAAAAACACATTGGCGCTATTAGATGGCGTACCGTCGTAATAAAAAATACCCGCGCTGGCATCAAAAACGGTAGCGCTCGAGGTGGCAAAATTTTCAAAGTTAGGCAGTGAAGGGTCGAAATACCCGGTAGATGAGTTATACTGATCATCTAACTGAAGTTTTGAAGGATCAAAGCTCCTGTTAATTACCCCTGCCTGCAATCCAAAATTTACACGATGATATCCGCTATGTGAAACAGCGATCTGATAGGCAAAAGAACCATACCCGGCAAAATAGTTATAACCGGCAGTACCTGCCATCTGATCAATCATATTAAAGCCCAGTGATATTTTGTCGGTAGTCCGGAAATCACCAGAAAAAGCTACCGTCTTGTAACCGCCATTAATGCCGGCCCATTGATCCCTGGCATTTCCCGTAAACCGTGTGTCGCCGTCCACAATACCGGTTAAAGCCGGATTAAGCCACAGCGGATACGCATAATACTGAGAAAAATGCGGATCAACCTGCGCCAAAGACCGGTTTACAAAGGTTAGAACCAATATAACAATAACTGGTATTAATTTTTTCACCTCAACAATGTAATTGTTCCCTTTTGATTTACTTCATGCCCATCGTTCATTATGGCTTTCACATAATAAACATACACCCCAACAGGCTCCTTGTTCCCTTTATAAGTACCATCCCAGCCATTTGACTTATCTTTTGACATAAAGAGCAACTCGCCCCACTGATCATAGATAGTAAATGTCAGCGACTTAATTTCTTCATTATGCACATAAACAATGTCATTTTTACCATCGCCATTAGGGGTAAAGGCGTTCGGTACAAAAATTACGTCGTTATAATATTTTGCCGTTGCCGTTACCGGTTGCGAGTCAGGGCTGGTTTCACAAGGCTGTGCACCTATGGCCTTTACTATGATTGTTACATATTGATTGTAAGCCAACCCTGTTACTGTGTGTGTTAAGCCATTACCACCGCTGCTTGGGCTTACAAAAGTTTGGCCGTTATCCAGACTTACCAAATAACCCGTTGCTCCGGTTATTGCATCCCATTTAAAAGTAACGCTGTTACCCGTACTGGAGCCTATGCTCACAACCGGAGCCGGCAATGGTTGCAGTATATTTACCCCCACCGCAATTCTCCCTGATGAACAGCCTGTTAACGTGTTAACGGCCTCAACATAATAAGTGGTATTATTAGTTAAAGCAGGTGTAGTGAAGGAATTACCGGTAAATATGGAGCTAGCATTAGTTGCGGAGGTATACCAATTATACGCCACATTACTCATATTTGATGTAACTTTGAGCGTAGCCGTTGAACCCGGACAAACAGCTGTGCCCTGCGCCGCAACCTGAGGCAGCGGCGACACATTAACCACTACCGCGGCCCTTGCCGGCGACGAGCAGCCCGCGGAGCTTACTGCTTCTACATAGTAGGTAGTGGTAGCTGTAAGCGCCGGTGTTGAAAAGGTAGCACCCGTGTAAACTGCAGTGCCGCCCGTAGCCGTTTGGTACCAGTTGTATGTTGTTCCCGCTTGTGGAGAAGAAACACTTAGCACAGTGGTTACACCACTACAGGTATTAACTGAAGCACTGGCTACGGAAGGCGTGGTTGGTAGAGGCACGATGTTAACCTGCACACTTCCTAAGGTAGCATTGGAACAGGTACCATTAGAGCTTTCCACATAAAAAGTAGCATTGGCTGTTAGCTGAGGCGTAACATATACTGATCCGGTGTGAAGCAGGTTTGTTTTAGCCGGCGAATCGTACCAGTTATAAATGATACCAGTTTGAGGTGATGTAACCGAAAGTGTGGCTGACGAGCCGAGGCAATTATTTACTACTGCCGCAGCAGGCACCGGAACCGGTGGCAGCGGCAATATAGTAACCACTACAGAACCACTTAAATTAGGTGTTGTACAGGCGCCCGATGTTACCGTCCTCCGGAAATAAGTTGTTTTCGACAGGGCCGTTGTTGTATAGTCTGGCCCGTTTGCGTTGACGATATCGTTAAAGGTGGCGTTATCCACAGAGCTTTGCCATTGGTAATTGTAAACCCCGTTACCGCCGGTAGGGGTACTACCCGTTATGGCAATAGGCGAACTGGTTACACAGAACGTTGCCGCTGGGGCTGTAATGGTGTTGTTTGCTAACGGCGTGTTAATAGTAATTTCAACCACGTTATCACTGATAGATGGTGTTTGACAAGCGCCGGAAACTACAATTCGCCTGAACCAGGTATTTTGACTGATGGAACCAGACGGACTATAACTTTGTCCGGTTTCACCGGTAATATTGGTAAAGGTTGTTCCGTCCGTAGAGCTTTGCCATTGATAAGTATAAGAACCGTTGCCGCCTTGTGGCGCACTGCCAACCAATGTTTGAGGCTTACCTGGACCGCAGAAATTAATTTGAGATGGCGGCGTGATGGTATTATTAGTGATAGTCTGCTCAACTGTTATAGCTACCGAAGCGGTAGGCTGCGGTGTAGAACAAGAGCCCGAGCTTACCACGCGCCGATAATAAATAAGCCCCATAGTGGCAGGCGGCGTAAAGTTCTGTCCGTTGCCTCCGGTGGCAATATCAGTAAAATTAACATTGTCCGTTGAGCTCTGCCACTGGTAAGTATAACTTGAGCCATCACCTCCGGTTGGTAAACTACCGGCGATAGTTTGCATTCCCCCTGTTCCGCAGTAATCTGTTATGGCTGGCGGATTGATGGTGTTGTTGCTGATGGCAGGCTGAACGGTTATCAAAATAGGTGCAGTTGGTTGCGGCGTGGTACAAACACCCGAGTATACGACTCGCCTGAAATAAGTACTCACCGTAATAGGAGCAGTGGGTGTATAAAATTGCGTATTTGCACCTTGTATATCTGTATAATTAGTTCCGTCGGTTGAACTTTGCCATTGGTAGTTATAATTAACACCGTCGCCGCCGCTGGGTGTGCTGCCTGCAAATGTACCCGGCGTTTGAGGGCCGCAAAGTGTAGTTGGTGAACCAGTAGCGATCCTGTTATTGCTGATCACATCCTGTATAGTTATCGAAACCGTATTGCTTGGTTGCGGCGTTGCGCATGAACCTGAGCTTACTATTCTGCGGTAATAAAAAGTACCTTTTGTAGCCGGAGGGGTATAACTTATACCGTTGCCGCCGGTGGTAACATTAGTAAAGTTTACATTGTCCGTCGAAACTTGCCACTGGTAAGTATAGTTAGTCCCGTCGCCGCCTTGGGCCGCGCTGCCGGTAATTATACCCGGCGTACCTGTTCCGCAAAAAAAGGTTGGAGATGGTGGCGTGATAGTGTTATTGCTGATCGCCGGCTGAATGGTGATCAATATAGGCGCGCTCGGTTGCGGCGTGGTACATACTCCCGAGGCTACTAAACGGCGGAAATAGGTGCTCACCGTAATAGGGGAAGTGGGCGTATAAAACTGAGTAGTTGCCCCTGCTATATCCGTATAGTTTGTTCCATCAGTTGAACTTTGCCACTGGTACGCATAATTCACGCCGTCGCCTCCCGTAGGTGCACTGCCCGCCAGGGTACCTGGTGTTTGAGGTCCGCAAAGTGTTGTTGGCGAACCGGTAGCGATCTTGTTATTGCTGATCACATCCTGTATAGCTATGGAAACTACATTACTTGCCTGCGGGGTTGTGCATGAACCGGAGACTACCGTTCTACGGTAATAAAAAGTACCATTTATCGCCGGAGGGGTATAACTTACACCATTACCGCCACTAGCAACATTAGTAAAGTTTACATTGTCTGTCGATACCTGCCACTGGTAAGTATAATTAACGCCATCACCACCTTGAGCCGCAGTGCCCGTAATTATACCAGGCGTACCCTTTCCACAAAAAAAGGTTGGAGACGGTGGCGTAACGGTGTTGTTAGTAATTGGCTGCTGAACGGTGATTAGTACGGGCGCGCTCGGCTGCGGCGTGGTACATACGCCGGAGGTCACTAACCGGCGATAATAGGTGTTAGCCGAAACGGTACCCGGCGCATAATCCTTAGCGGTTGCCGAGGCAATATTATTAAAGGTGGTCCCATCTGTTGAACTTTGCCACTGGTAGGTATAATTAGTCCCATCACCACCTGTCGGCAATGTTCCTGTTATGGTACCCGGATCGGACGGACCGCAGAAAGTTGTAGTTGCAGCACTGATTATATTATTGCTGATTACATTTTGTATCGTTATCGAAACTGTGTTACTTAACTGAGGTGTTGTACATGAACCGGAAATTACTGTCCTGCGGTAATAAAAAGTACCGGTTGTAGCCGGAGGAGTATAACTTACCCCATTGCCACCGCTAGTAACATTACTAAAGTTTACATTATCGGTTGAGACCAGCCACTGGTAACTATAGTTAACCCCATCACCGCCCTGAGCTGCAGCGCCGATAATAGCGCCCGGTGTACCGGGTCCGCAGAAATTAACCTGAGACGGGGGCGTAATGGTATTGTTGCTGATTGGCTGTTGAATAGTGATCAATACAGCACTGCTAATGGACGGAACCTGACAACTGCCGGAAGTTACCGTACGCCGGTAATAAGTACTTTGCGTTAGCGGACCTGTAAAGGTATAATCCTTCGTATTGGCTCCCGCAATATCCGTAAAGCTGGTTCCGTCTGCTGAACTTTGCCACTGGTAAATTAAGGTCCCGCTTCCTCCAGCTGCCGTTGAACCTATGATGTTTGTGGGAGTATTACTTCCGCAGAAGACACTTGGTGACGGACTTGTAATCGAGTTGTTAACTATCGCCGGCTGCATGGTTATCGACACCACATTACTTGGCTGCGCTGTGGTACATGAACCAGAGACTACCGTTCTGCGGTAATAAAAAGTACCAATTGTGGCCGGAGGAGTATAGCTTACACCATTGCCACCAGTAGTAATGTTGGTAAAGTTTACATTGTCTGTTGAAACCTGCCACTGGTAAGTATAATTAACCCCGTCACCGCCCTGGGCTATGCTGCCGGTAATGGCACCTGGCGTGCCCGTTCCGCAAAAATTAGTTTGAGACGGCGGCGTGATGATGTTGTTGCTGAGGGGCTGCTGAATGGTGATCAGTACAGGCGCACTCGGCTGTGGTGTGGTACATACCCCCGAGGCTACTAACCTGCGGTAATATATAGTAGACGTAACCGTACCAGGCGCATAATCCTTAGCGGTAGCTGAGGCAATATTATTAAAGGTGTTTCCGTCTGTTGAACTCTGCCACTGGTAAGTATAATTGGTTCCATCGCCGCCTGTAGGTGTTGTGCCCGTTATAGTACCCGGATCAGACGGACCACAGAAAGTGGTAGTAGCCGCACTGATAATATTATTGCTGATTACATTCTGTATCGTTATCGAAACTGTATTACTCGCCTGCGGTGTTGTACATGAACCGGAGACTACCGTTCTGCGGTAATAGAAAGTACCGGTTGTTGCCGGAGGTGTGTAACTTACGCCATTGCCTCCAGTAGAAACATTGCTAAAGTTTACGTTGTCAGTCGAAACCTGCCACTGGTAAGTATAATTAATGCCATCACCACCCTGAGGTATCGTGCCGGTAATAGCGCCCGGTGTACCCGGTCCGCAGAAGTTAACTTGAGACGGTGGCGTGATGGTATTGTTGCTGATGGGTTGCTGAATAGTGATCAATACCGCTGCACTCGGTTGTGGCGTAGTACAACTGCCTGAGGTGACCGTACGGCGGTAATAAGTAGTTGCTGAAACTGTACCCGGTGCATAGTTTGGATTGGTTGCCGTTGCAATATCCGTAAAGTTAGTCCCGTCTGTTGAACTTTGCCACTGGTAAGTATAGGTGCCGTTGCCGCCGCTTGGCGTATTCCCTGTAATTGTTCCTGGGTTATTGCCTCCACAAAAAGTAGTGGTTGCCGGCGTATTAATGGCATTGTCCGTTATAGCAGGCTGAACGGTTATGGTAATAACATTACTTGGGTCCGGAAGCTGACAGCCCCCGCCAGTTACGCGCCTGCGATAATAGGTTGTTGCACTAACCGCAGGCACTGTATAATCTTTTGAATTTGCCCCTGCTATATCTGCAAACGTAGAACCATCGGTAGATATTTGCCACTGATAAGTGTAATTACCATTGCCACCGGTAGGTGTACTGCCAGTTAAAGTACCTGGTGTGCCCGATGCGCAAAAAACCGTATTGGCAGGTGTGGAAACTGTATTACCTAAAACAGGCTGATCAATGATGATTTGAACAACGCTGCTCACATACGGGCCCGTACAAGCACCAGAGGTTACAACGCGCTGATAATAAGTAGTGGTACTAAGTACAGGCGGATCATAATCTTTAGTGTTTGCGCCGCTAATATTGGTAAAATTGGTACCGTCTGTAGAACTTTGCCATTGATAGGTATAGCTTCCTGTGCCATTTTGAGGCAAGTTACCTACTATCACATTAGGGTCGCCCGAAGCACAGAACTCCGTGGGTGATGGCGGATTAATATCATAATTAGTAACCGGCGGCACAATGGTTATTGTGACAACATTACTGGTTGATGGTATTGTACAACTGTTTGAACTAACTACCCGCTTGAACGATGTAGTAGCGCTAACAGTTCCGGGCGTATAATTAGGCAGGATTGCGTTTGCAATTGGACTATAGGTTGCTCCGCCGTCAGTAGAGATTTGCCATTGATAAGTAAGCCCGCCACTACCGCCACTTGGAACACTGCCTGTAATTGTACTTACATTAGTTTGACCGCAAGAGGTTGTCACAGAAGGCGGATTGATGTTATTGTTTGTTATCGGATTATTGGGTTGTACGGTAACATCATAGTAGGAATCATAAGTAACGGTAGTTCCACCACTGGTAACCTGCCTGCGCAGGTGGTATAAAACGTTGGTATTGTTGGTCGAATTATTGGTTAAGCCATCAGCAGGATACGAATAGTCCGTGTTTGTATTACCCGCGGTTACGGGCGCTGCCGTCCAGGTTCCATCAGCCTGCTGCACCTGCCACAAATAGGTGTCTCCGGCATTCTGGGTATCACCATATAGCCGTACACGTGCTCCGGAACAAATAGTTACAGGCTGTGCAACGTCGTCACTTTGTATTGCAAAAACGAATTGATTAAAACCGTTGGGAAAGGACAAAAAAGGAGAATAAGGCCGTGGAGATGCTACCGGAACGGCAATTTTGTTAGCCAGTACCCCGGGCAAGAAGACAGCAGTGAGCAATAAAGAAAGCAGTACTCGTATCAGCTTTGTAGACATTCTCCCAAGATTGCGTAAGGCCTGATGTGATTAAAAGTAATTATTTTCTGGAAGAAAATTAATTGCTCAAATATAAAATAAAAAGCAAAAGAAACCTTACTGTGAACCAAAATAGGGTGTAAAAAACATCATTCTTATCCGTTTTATAGCGGTTTTTTGACAATCTTACCCCGTACCCTTATCTTAAGCTTATCCCCTCATTGGCATAATTTATCATTATACGATAAAGACGCGTATCTGTTACACCAAGGGGCGTTATATGCAGCATTATCTGATGCACTGACGCGGTGGGCTGCAACATGGTTTCCAAAAGACGTTGGTCCAACTTTCCTGAATCCGGAAGTGCGTCGCTGCCGCCGTTTCTATCCCTTGAGTCTGTGGCTCTTACCCTGTTACTTAACAGGTTCAAATGGCTGCTCAATAATGCCTGGTTAACCGAAGACTGTTTTTCAAACAATGTGCTCAGCACCAGTACCTTCGCCTTGGGCCCCGGAGCTACAATTTCAAAATTGCCATCCAGGAAAGATCCCGCAAGGATTACGTTACCCGAAAAATGATTCAGCCTGAAAGACGCCTGCCCCAACGAAGCGGGCGTATAAATATGATCGCCGGCAGCACAGAAAGTACCGTCGCCTTCCAGGCTAACAAAACTGCTTTTCCCTCTGCCTTCGTACCAGCTATCCTGTACAAGTAAGCGGCCGCCGTTTTTGACTTCATAGGAAAGCGCATTGTCAGACGATGAACCATTATAGATAACCGTATGTCCCCGGCCTGCGATAAGACCTTCCGTTAAACCCTGAAGGTCACAATTCTCGCTCCAGAGGAGGGTATGACTAAGCTCATCATTCCTGATGCCAACGCCCCCACTCCGCACCTGAACCTCTTTCAGAAAGATCAATCCATTCGGTTGATCTACCCCGTCAAACTGGATAGCTGTAACATTGGAGGGCTTATGATCAGCGGAAGTCTGGATCGTAAAATCGCGAAACGTAGCTTTTGATGGCCCCGCCACATGAATAATCGGCCCGTTACCTGTTCCTTCCCAGGTCAAAAACGTCGCATGGACATCGCCAAAACCATCGCCAACCAATTGTATGTCTGAATTTGCTGGTACGGATAAGGTTGAAGCAATATGATAAGTTCCATAGGGAAAATGCACCGCCGGCCTTGCTCCAGACAACCTCGCCGCCTTATTGATCACCTCCTGAATTTGTTGCGCGTTAGCTCCCACCGGTACCTCGAATAATTTGCGGTGCAAATTGGCAGGAGCAGCAGGTAATGTCTTTGATCTTAACTTAGCAAGATCATTAACAGCCACTACCTTGTCGCCAAATTGATTGATATGATCTGCAGCTACTCCATTGGCAACTGTAAACGTATTATGCATCGATACGGTGTGCACATAGGGATAATGGTTATCAAATAGCACCACCGGCGCCGTTGCTGCGGACCGTGAACGGATAATATTATCTGTAAATAACACGGGGCCCTGATTTTTCACAACCACTGCCGTATTGGCAACCGGATCAATGACGGTATTACCTGCGATAGTCTGCGAACAGGGATTACGCGAGAATGAGGCATAATAAAACACTTTGGAATTAACAGAAGTGTTCTCCCTCACAGAAAATTCGCCGGTATTGTTGATAGCAATATCAGCAGAAGTTGAGTTTTTAAACAAACAACTGTAAACCTTAAAATTCCCGGCGCCCGCAATGTTGGTTACACCATAGTTGCAATCTTCAAACAGGCAGTGTCTTACCCATACATCGAGGGCATTAAAATTGCCTAAGGACACACCTGCAACAGTATTTCTGATAAACCTGTCGCGCTCAATGGTAACTTCGGCAAAGCCATGACCTAAAAATCCACCGCGAATGCCTGTTGCTACGTCAATAAAATAATCGTCGGCCCATTCATTAGCGGTGTCAAAATGGCCACCCGACCCACTGTACGATTCATCAACAGCAACAGCGGCATTGCGCATACCATTAAACGTAATACGGTCAAACTTGGAATAGGCAGTACCGTTAAGCTGGAACATAATTCCACTCGCCGGACCCGCCCACTTTAGGATTGTTTTATCAGGACTCTCGCCAATTACTGATACATTAATGGCGTTATTGAGCTTCAGTGTACCGCTAATCAGATAAGTACCGGCAGGCAAATAAAGCACAATAGATTTGTTCGCTGCCGCGAGGGTATTCAATGCCGCCTGCAATGCTTTAGTATCGTCATGTACGCCATCTCCAGCTGCTCCAAAGTGAGCTTTTACGTTTAACCAGCTTGCGAAAGGCCCCACAAACTCATCGCCTGTCGCGGCAGGTCGGTCTGTCTTCTTTGTTTGTGCTGGAAGGCTGAAGGTGGATAATAACGGCAACAGCGTTAGTAAAAAATAGCAGAAGACTCTTTGAGTAAAACTCATACCAGGGGAAAAAGATGTTTAATTACGGGTGTTACTCAGCAAGCTCTATCCATACCGGTGCATGATCACTGGACTTTTCCCAACCTCGCACATTGCGATCCACGCCCCCGGCCTTTAGCCTGTCCACCAGTTGATGACTTAGCAAAAAGTGGTCTATCCGTAAACCCGCATCACGCCCGTAAGCGTTCCTGAAATAATCCCAAAAGGTGTAAATTGTTTGGTCGGGGTATAATTTTCTGATAGCATCTGTCCAACCCAGGTCGATCAATTTCTTAAATGCCGCACGTGTTTCCGGACGGAAAAGTGCATCATCCACCCAGCGTTCGGGCTTGTAAACGTCCATCTCTGTTGGCATCACGTTATAATCGCCGGTTAACACAACCGGCATGTTTTCTTTCAGTAGCTCTGCCGAATGAGCCGTAAAGCGGTCAAACCAGCGGAGCTTATAGTCAAACTTTGGACCCGGAGCCGGGTTCCCGTTCGGCAAATAAAGACAACCAATGCGAATGCCATTAACCTGCGCCTCTATGTAGCGACTATGCTCATCCTCGGGGTCGCCAGGCAGCACGCGCCGGATCTCCTGGATGTCAGCACCTCTTGAAAGTATCGCAACCCCGTTCCAACTTTTCTGACCATGCCATATCGCTTTATAACCAGCATTGGTTATCGCTTCTTCCGGAAACTTTTCTTGTGGGGCCTTGAGTTCCTGCAGGCATACAACATCGGGTTTAGTTTCCTCGAGCCAGCGTAGCAGCACAGGCAGCCGACCGTTTACGCCGTTCACATTATAAGTAGCTATTCTCATCACGGTAGAAATTATTTAAAGCAATATTAGTTATAAAAATTAAGCGCCATGCTTCATAGAGGCAATTATTGTAACAAATCTGTTCGTAAACGCAAAAAGCAGCCCACACGTTAATTTTTCATCATCGCCATTAAGAATAATACCAATCTTTGTGTATAATTGACACTCTGAAAAACCAACTATTATCAGACCTATTTGTAATGAAAAGAACAACCTTATTTATGTTGCTGTTGTTTGGCACTCGCGCCTTTTGTGCCGAGGGGCCAACGCCGGTATACAAAAATCCGAAAGCGAGTATTGACGCCCGCGTTGAAGACCTGCTGAAAAGAATGACGCTTGAAGAAAAAATACTTCAGCTCAATCAATTAACAGCCGGACGCAACAACAATCCGAACAACATTGAAGGCAAAGACCGCGATATTCCTGCCGGTATCGGGTCGCTAATTTATTTCGGTTCTGAACCGGGCTATCGCAACCTGATCCAGAAAAAGGCGATGGAGCAAACCCGCCTTGGCATCCCGGTAATTTTCGGGTACGATGTAATCCACGGCTTCCGTACTGTTTATCCAATCTCGCTTGGCCAGGCTTGCTCTTTTAACCCGCAGCTGGTTACCGAGGCTTGCCGGGTAGCTGCAAAAGAAGCACGTTTATCTGGGGTTGATTGGACTTTTTCGCCCATGATAGACGTTGCCCGCGATCCAAGATGGGGCCGTGTTTCTGAAGGTTATGGCGAAGATCCTTATACCAATGCTATTTTTGGCGTAGCTTCGGTAAACGGATACCAGGGCAAAAGCCTGGGCGACCCATATTCTGTAGCCGCTTGTTTAAAACACTATATCGGTTACGGCCTTTCTGAAGGCGGCCGCGATTATCACTATACTGATGTTTCGCCTCAATCCCTCTGGGAAACCTATATGCCGCCTTATGAAGCCGGTGTAAAAGCAGGTGCAGCAACTTTAATGAGCGCCTTTAATGACATTAGTGGTACTCCTGCCTCAGCCAATTACTATACCCTCACCGAAGTGCTGAGAAACCGCTGGCATCTTAAAGGTTTTGTTGTGTCCGACTGGGACGCTGTGCAACAACTTATTGCACAGGGTGTAGCGGCAGATCGCAAAGAAGCCGGACTAAAAGCTTTTATGGCTGGTGTGGACATGGACATGTCTGATAATATCTATGCACAGAACTTAAAGCAGCTTATTGATGAAAAGAAAGTACCGATGACCCGCGTTGATGATGCAGTTCGCCGCATTCTGCGTCTCAAATTTCAATTAGGTTTGTTTGATCATCCTTATACAACGGTTACCGATACCACTACCCGTTATCTGCAACCTGCCGACAAGGAAGCAGTGCGCAAACTGGCGGAAGAGTCTATTGTGCTACTCAAAAACCCGGAGCACACTTTACCGCTAAGCAAGCAGATCAAGCAAATTGCTGTAATCGGCCCGATAGCCAACGATGGCGAAGACTTAATAGGCAACTGGAGCGCACACGGTCGCGGAGCAGATGCCGAAACCATATTAGGCAGCCTCAAAGCAGAATTTACTGGTAGCACCGTTAACTATGCCAAAGGCTGCGATTTTGACGGTAACGACGAGAGCGGTTTTGAAGCCGCAGTGTCTGCTGCTAAAAACGCTGATGTAATAGTGCTGTGCCTCGGCGAGAAAAAAGGCTGGACTGGAGAAAACACCTCACGTTCTACCATCGCTCTTCCTGCTATCCAGGAAAAACTTGCCGCTGAGCTGAAAAAGACCGGCAAACCAATTGTGCTCGTCCTGGCAAACGGCCGTCCGCTGGAATTGGTGAGGTTGGAGCCATTGGCTTCTGCTATTGTAGAATTATGGCAACCGGGTGTAGCAGGCGGCAGTGCATTGGCTAATATTCTATCCGGCCGCGTTAATCCAAGCGGTAAACTTTCCATTACTTTCCCGCTTACTACCGGACAGATTCCTACATATTATGACATGCGCCAGGCGGCACGCCCATTCTCCGGCAAATACCAGGACATTCCAACCGATCCACTTTACTGGTTTGGACATGGATTGAGCTATACTACCTTTAGTTATGGCAATATCAAGTTGTCATCCGACAAGATTAAAAAAGGACAAAAGTTAGTTGCAGAGGTTGAGGTTAGCAACACCGGTTCTGTGGATGGTAAAGAAGCAGTATTGTGGTACATTGCTGATCCGGTTGCTTCTATTTCAAGGCCGATGAAGGAACTGAAGTTTTTTGAAAAGAAAGAAATCGCAGCCGGTCAAAAAACGGTTTTCAAGTTTGAGATCGATCCCATGCGCGATCTGAGCTTCCCTGATGCCGATGGTAAGCGCCACCTCGAAGCGGGCGATTTTTACCTGATGGCCGGTAATCAAAAAGTTAAATTCCAATTGGAAGACTAAGATCGATCCCTTTAAAACGCTACGCCCTGCGCTTTCCTTTGTGGTTCTTAGCGGTTAAAATATATCGCAAGGTTACAAGAAAGGCGCAGGGCGTACCGTTTTAATGCACATTAACCGCCATATTACCCTTCGCCACCAAACGCACCAATAGGTAGTCATCCATCGGTAAAATATCCTGCAAGGTAAATGAATTTACCCCTCCGCTAAGTTTCACATTTGGGCTCATATCCCGGTTGAGGCCTTTGATCAACTCGCTTTTAAATTGGTTAAGCTGAGAGGCAATATTAAAATGGATCTCCCGCCCCACGTGTCTTTTAACAATAGGCGTCAGTAACCACGATCCTCTTAAACTATTGGCCGTGTGAACGTCAAAATCAATCTCGCTAATATTTAGATTATTAGTTTTAGGGTCGAATTTAGGCAAGCAGGTAAAATACATAGTGCCACGATACGGCACAATGCCATACTTGCCCGAAAAGTTCACTTTAACGAGCAGGTGCTTATTTCCCTCCCCAAATATTTCTGCCGATTTGATCTTGAAATAACTATGCGGACCCGTTGCAATGGGATCTTGCGTAATATGCGCTGCCAGCATTTTGTTCAAAGGCTTGTAATGCAAGCGGGCATCAAGGTTGACGGTAAATCCACTGCCGGTTGTGCCCGACATATCCGGCAAAGCTATATGAGGCGATTCAATCTTATTCAACGAAAAGACCGGCTCTGCGGTAATGGCAACGGGAATTTGTAAAATTTGCTGATTAGGAACCGGCGTCCCAATGTTTACAGCTACCGGATTGATGAGCAAATAACCGACGTCATTTATTTTCATCGGTTTGGCCAGGGCATCCCATTCTGGCTGAATTAGCGTTTTAATATTATACTGGTTAATGCTCCTGTTTAAGTTGGCCACGGCATCATTAACGGACGCCACCACGCGCCGCCTTACGAGCGGAATAATATTAACATGTGCAAACAGATCGCAATTGCCCATCTCCAACTGGGCAAGTCGCACGTTTCCCTGCAAGGTATAATTGGGCAATACTGTAAACTGCCCTTTCAATCCTATTTTAACATTCATATCGCATCCGGTCAGCTTATTGTAATTGCCATTGAATGGATTTTTAACATAGCCCCCCACCGTGCATTGTGCCAGATTTGATACGTTCAAAGAGTCAGCAGTAAAATCAGACATTAATGGACCGCGTTGAATATGCCAGCGATATTGCCCCACCCCTGCATTACCTTCACCATCAAAAGTAGCCGGAATCCGGGTTTCCATATTGGCCAAGATCGATTTCAGATCGACAGATACCGGCACGTTAATAACCGATGGCGGCAAAGGCTCAACCGCCATAGCTGTTGCCGGTAAAGTCGGTGCAGGCGGTTTGATGGTTCTGCACGAGGTAAAGACGGCTAACGCGCCAAAAACAAAGTATCCGATCTTCATATAGTTTTTGAAGGGAAGGGGTAATTTTAAAACTTGAGCAAAAGTAGGAAAGATTGTTGTTACTCACTGTTTGTCAAGCAGAGGCTGTCCTCCTGAGTTATAAAATCCGGGGCCTCTGAAGGTGAAATGACAGCGATCTAACTAAATAAAATACTACGTCATGCTGAATTTATTTCAGCACCCCACATGCAAGGCTCTCGTCCTGTGGGGTCCCGAAACAAGTTCGGGATGACCCTTAGAGTGAATTTTTCGAATCTGTCATGGGTAGCTCCGTCGAAGGGTGGCGTGAAGGGGACAGCCGCGCATGGTTCGACGCGGCTTACCATGATACCCTTTATTATTCATCTTTCACTGCTACCTCACCACAAACGTCCTCTTCTCAGGCCCAACACCAGTTATAGTCAGCGACTTCCAGTTTGGCGGAAGCTTGCTTTTTACCTGAATAATACCGTGTGGGGTAATATCCAAACCACCGAAACCCATTAATACTCCTTGAATCACCCCGCCTGCTCCGGTTGCAAAATAGGGGTTGGTACCGCCCTTGGTTTCAGCAATTACGCGGAATGGCGGATTGAGATTAGGCTCGTAGGCGTCTTTGAAAAAATGGTAAGCTTTTTCGCCGTTACCCAGTCTTGAATACAATAAGGCAAATATGGCCTGCGTCATAGCGGGCGTGCCTTCGTTAGGTATGCGGGTATCATAGTATTCGAGATCCTTTTTAATCTGGGCAGGGTCCGTAATGGTTTTAAGCGGATAGGCTAACAGGTTTACATCCGCCTGTTTGATGCCTTCGCCGTTATAGGTGGCAAACTCACGGGTAACGCCGTTGTCAAACTTTAAAATGGGAATATTATCGGCTACTGCCTGCCAATCGGGATCAGCTTTGAGCCCTAATATGCGGGCCGCTTCTGTAGCCCTTTGCAAATTAGCTTTTGCCGCCGCATTGGTATAGGCGTTGTTATCCACATTTTCGGCCCACTCATCCGCAGCTACCACATCTTTAATATCATAATGGCCGGGGCCATTGCGTTCCACCCGGCTTGCCCAAAAATCAGCCGTGGCCGATAGGATGGGCCAGCCCTTTTCAAGCAGCCATTGTTTGTCTTGCGTTACGCAGTAATAGTTCCAGGTGGCCAGGGCAACATCGGCGGTAATATGATGTTCAAACGGGCCACTAAGCGCCCAAACGGGTGTTTCCTCAACGCCGCTATCCGCACTCTCCCACGGGAACATCGCCCCTTTGTAGCCATGCTCAAAGGCATTTTGTTTAGCTACAGCCAGCCGCTGATACCGGTATTCAACCAGCGATTTGGCAATTTCCGGATGTAGCGTCAATAACGCCGGGAACATCCACAAATCAGCATCCCAAAAAATATGACCGTTATAACCCAGGCCCGATAGCCCCATAGGCGAAAGCGAGTAAGCCGTTCCGGCACGGGAGAATGAATACAAGTGATAAAGCATGCTATGCACATCCTGCTGCGCCTGCGGGTCGCCATCTATTTTGATATCGCTTTTCCACAGTTCGTCCCAGGCCTGATCGTGAAAACGAACCAGGCGATCCCGTCCTTCAAGCTTGGCAAACATCGTTAAGCGTTCGGCTTGATTAAGCGGGTCGGCATCATGAGCCGAGGTAATGGATGAACCAGCCACCGCATACCTGTAAGTTTGACCAGCAGCAATGGTTTTACTAAACTTCATGAGGTGCATATTGTTATCCCACATTTCGTGGATAACCCGCGGTTCTTGACCGTGAGGCTCATCAAACAAAAAGGTATTTGAAGCACACATCAACAGTTTTCCCGTTGGACTTTTCGCTGTTGAAGTAAGCAGACTGATAGTCACATGCGGACGGTCGATCTCATTGTAATAGTTCTCTACATCGCGCAGGGCGTCTGGCGCTTCCATAACACTGGCCGCGGTAATATTAAGCTGCTTTTTAGCGGTTATGGAAATATCCATGAGCACCGTGAAGGGCAGTTGTCTCAGCGAGTAATAGGTATATTTTATTGAAGCATCATCACCGTAATCAAAAGTGGTGGTAAAGGCCGCGTGCTGCATATCGAGCTCCTGATGCATGTTGCTTACATTTTTAGCATCAAGCCGGCGACCATTGATCTCGAGGTACATGTTAAGCAGGTTAAAACTATTGAGAAAATTGCTTACCCTGCCCCGGCCGTACAGGTCATAAGCGCCCGCAAGTACCACGTTCTTTACCCTGAAAGGTTCTGGAGACGATACAATGCCAATCATGCCGTTGGCTACCGTGATACCATAATAGTTAGCCGGATCAATGTGATCTGCCTTTATTACCCATTGGTCCTGCGCCTGTGTGGCTCCGCCGAAAAAAATGCAAATGCCGGTAAACAGCGCGAAAAGCTTATTCATAGTTTGATGTTTTGCTTGAAAAATCTTAATTCCTTGTTATTAAATGCTACAGCATAAATTACCCCTGCTGCCGTTTTCAGCGGTTTAATGTCTCTTACCTCGCCGCGTAAACAAAAGCCTGATGTTACCGGTGAAATCCAGTTGAACCCGTGGTTTTTGTTTAGCTGCAGCACATCGCCCCAATCGGCATCATACCGTCCTTCATAGGGTATCACACCGTAAAAGTTACCACCAGCCAGCAATGTATGCGCATGGTCATTGAGACAGGCAAAGGCAAATAACGGAGCCGATTGCCCCATGGCCGGAAATGGTTTAAAGCTAAACTTTCCGTTTCCCTCATTAAAGAAAACACCGGATGCAAAAGAATTAGCCGACAGGAAATGGTGTGTATCGAGCGAATCGCCAAAGATTTCGGTTACCGGCTTGCCAGCGAAGGTATGATAGTAGAGGTATTTCTTTTTGAGCAGCGGCACTTGTTTTTCAAGATCGCCTTTGCCCAGAAAGCTATAATCCTGCTGATTAAGGCTGTAGGTAAGCAAGGGATCGACGGTTCCGTTCCGGTCAATGTCCGACAGGTACAGCTTGACAGGATCATTAGCGCCAGGTTTAAGTTTGGAGTTTAACCCATAATTGCCTGCAATAATATCTGGCCGGCCGTCGCCATTTACATCGGCCACGTTTACGCGTTGCCACCAGCCCGAAAACTGGTTAAGCTCCGCTGATTGGAGCTGCACAAACTTCCCTTGTTGATTGAGAAAAACTTTCACCGGCATCCATTCACCAGCAATAACCAAATCCGGCCAACCATCGGCATCCATATCAGTAAATACAGCAGACCGGATCATTCCCGCATGTTTTAGCCCATCAGGCAATTGCGTCTTTTGATAATGCCCATGCCCGTCATTCATGAGCAAATAAGATTCGGGGATGTTGTCGAAATGGAAGGCATCTGGTGCACCGGCCACAAAAATATCGGGATAGCCGTCATGGTTAACATCTGCAACTGCTACCGCAGATTTATTGACGCGGATAACAGGAATATCAGCCGACTTTCTAAAATTTCCTTTGCTATCATTGAGATAAAGCCGGTCGGCAAGTGCGGGTGAACCGTCCGGAAGCTCATTGCCGCCGCTCACCACATAGAGATCGGGAAAACCATCTTTATTTGCGTCAAAAAATACAGCATCCACATCCTCGCAGGCAGCGTCGGCCATCAAATCAGGTTGCGCAGAGGGTTTAAAATGGCCATCAGCTGTTTGGATGAATAAGGCTCCCGGTTGACCCTTTGCTCCGCAGACAAAAAAATCGTCCAAGCCATCGTGGTTCACATCTGCAACAGCCATCCGCGGCCCTTCTGTAGAAAGCATGTGCGGGATAAGCGGCTGCTGGTTAAAGTCGACGTAATTATCTTCCTGATGCTTCCAGTGAACACCAGTCCGGCCGGTAACATCAGTGAACAATGGAGCAGCTGAGGGGAAAAACCTTTTATAATCAAAATGTCCCCTTGCATTACGCTGGTTAATCTGCAGAACACAGTTAGCTTTAACCTGCTTTAAAACCTGGTAGCTTTGATCGGGCCAGACAACCAAAATGCTATCAACAGCTTTAACCTTATGCAAACCGAAATGCAGCTTTGGTTCTACAGCAGATTCAAAACCGCGGGTAAGCATCAGCTGCTCATATTGCTTTTCTTTTCCGCAAAAGAGGTAAGCCTTACAACCAATGCCAAACCGGTTATCCCGCATACCGTTAAACTTTAGTTCGAGGTAATTTGACTGTGGCGACTGGTTTTTATAGATACAAGCTTCATGATTCAGATTGTTGGTGATCAGATCCAAGCGGCCGTCATTATTCAGATCGGCATAAGCAGCGCCATTACTTAGCATAGCATCTGTTAAACCCCACACGTTACTCTTATCAATAAATTTCTCCGACCGGGTGCCTTTAAAAATATAACTATGAGACTCGCCGGAAGGCATTTTACTCAGCACAGCGCTATCGGCACTGTTATCTCTCATTAAGGCCGCCTGAACGGAAATATCTGATATGTAACTCACATAGTCCATATCCGTTGGCCGGCGCTTTATGCCGTTGGCCACAAAAAGATCTTTGATGCCGTCGTTATCAAAATCAGCTAGCAAGGGGCTCCAGCTCCAATCGGTAGCCGCAATGCCGTCCATTAAACCAACCTCGCTAAATGCTTCTCCATTGCCCAGATTCTTTTGCAGGCAGTTGCGCGAGTACTGATATTGAAAACCACCCCGCACAATCTTCACATTATACTGATCATAGGATTCGTCGCCGCCGTATGTTTTCAGAATGGTCTCATCGGCCGGGAGCATATCGGCGGTTACAATGTCCAGCTGGCCGTCGTTGTTAAAATCGGCCATATCATTGCCCATACTAAAACGACTGTAGTGGTTAAAATGCTTAGCTCCCGATTCGGTAAACCTGCCGTTGCCATTGTTGATGTAGTAGTAATCGTTCTCATGGAAATCATTACCCACATAAATATCTTCCCATCCGTCATTATTTACATCTCCCACTGCTACGCCCAGCCCATAGCCCAATGCGCTGCTATAGATACCCGCCTGCTTGGTTACATCAGCAAAGTGGTCGCCCTTATTTTCAAACAAACGACTTCCGGCCTGGGCATTAAATTTTTTACGCAAAGAGGTATCGCCATAAGTTTCGACCGAATGGTTGGATTGATTAAGGAGAAAGCAATCCAACTTGCCGTCATGGTTATAATCGACGAAAACAGCCTGGGTTGAAAAGCCCGAAAAATCAAGCCCGTACTTTGCCGACTGTTCCGAAAAAGTGCCATCATGATTATTGATGTATAGCATGTTATGGCCCTTCAGATTTAGTTTTCCCGCTACTGCACAAACGTAAATATCCAGGTAGCCGTCATTATTCACATCGGCCATGGTTACGCCCGTGCACCAGTCTGCATCGCCGGCCACGTTGGCTTTGATGGTTATATCCTCAAAATGATAATTGCCTTTATTAAGATAGAGCTTGTTACAGCCCTTTTTATTGCCGGTGAAATAAAGATCGGGCAGGCCGTCGTTGTTGATATCGCCAACGGCAACACCGCCGCCGTTGTAGAAATAAAGGTATTTCAGGATGCCCGGCCAATCGTTATCCGTTAATTTATTTACAAAATGAACATTGGTTTGTGCCGATGGCAGCAGCTGAAACAAAGGAGTTTCTTCGCTGTGCCTATTGCATGAAACAATACCGGCAGCTAAAACAGCGAAACAGAAAGTTATGAAAATTAGTCTTTGCATAAATTCCTTTTCGCGGTTAAATCAAACTCCTAAAAACCAACCGAGCATATCTCAAAACAATAATACCAGGTGTAAAAGCTAGTTTCATTTTTGTTTATATCGGTTTATTACAAGTATTAATCTGTGAATGAATAGCAGGCCGCTTTGAAATCGTTTTTTTAATTATTTTAGCCTTTGCCATCCTTTATAAATCTAAATGAAGAAAATAATTCTACTGCCGGCATTGATCGTGCTTCTTCTTGTTTTATCGCTCATACCTGTTGAATATCAAACCGCCATACCTGTTAAGGGCCCCTTTTTAAATATCTATACCATCTTATCCAATCCTCAAAAATGGGAACAATGGCTTCCGGCATTTCGGCAGCTGCCTGCGAGGGACACCGCCAAGCTCACTGTTCAAAAAGACACAGCATCCTTCTCTATTCAAGGGCCGCACGTCGGGCTAAAAGTTGCTAAAAACGGCATGATCTTTAATATCGAAGAACAAGCACCAAAAGAACACGAGTACAGTTATCTGATCATGCCCTTACAACAGGGCAATAAAACACAGCTCATAGCTACCGAGAAAATCAGCCTCTGGCGATACCTCCTTGCACAGCTCTCGTCATCTTACCAGGGTGACACCCACATTAATGATTTTAAACACTTTGTGGAGACCGACAGCTTACTGTATGGCTGCCGTATCTTCAAAACGAGGGTGCCCGAAGGAAACCTCGTCGAGATAAGGCAGACGGTTCCGGCAAAAGAAAAATTCACCGCCGCTCATACCATGCTCACTACTTTACAACAATTTATTAAAGAACATCAGTTAACCCGCATGCAACCGGTAATTGCCCAGTTTTTACCCAAAGGCAAGGACTCCGCACAGGTTAACGTAGGCTTTTTTATTGACCGCGAGACCGTTTCTGCCAAACCTGTTACTTTTGTACGGATGCCGAAAGGCGGCCCGCTTTATGCAGCCAGATTCAGCGGAAAATTTGATCAGCGAAAAAAAGTTTACGATGGCCTGCAACAATATTTCACCGATCACTTATACCAGTCGGCCATTTTACCTTTTGAAACTTACCTGGATAACCAACTGCCCACCTCTGATACCAGCCACATCAATATCCTGGTTAATTTTACCACTTATTATTAAAGCTACTATCGCAGCCTTTTAAATATCTGTAGCGAATTATTATTCCGGGCCATCACAATATCTGCTCCACCCGGAGTTTTAACCAAGGCTACATCCCGCACCTCGCCTGTTATAAAAAGTCCGCTTTCTTTGGGCGGCATATAACCAAATTGATGCGCTTTGCTGCCCAAAAGTGTAACGCCATAATTGGCATCATAACGGCCAACCTCAGGTTTAAGCCCATAGAAGTTTCCACCAAGGAACAGGTCCTTAATGCCGTCGTTATTAATATCAGTAGCCAAAATGCTATACACCGGCGAAAACTGTGCCCTTACTGGCAATGCCTGCATGGTGAACCCACCTTTACCATTATTATAGAAAACGCAGGTTCGCGATTCATTTACCGTTAAAACTTTGGCTTTCTCCAACTCTTCGCTGGTAAAGATCTCGTCAATTGATTTTCCGGCGTATTGATCGTATCGCAAAAACTTCTTTTTGAGGTAAGGCAACTGGCGTAGAACATCGTCGTGCAAGTTAAAAGGATAAGCTTTACCGTCAGACTTATAATATACCGGTATGCATTCCACCTGTCCGTTCTCGTCAAAATCTGACACGTACATTTTAGCAGGATGCTCCATATCGGCCTTTATCTTAGAATTGAGACCGGCATTCCCAGCGATAAGCTCAGGCTTGCCATCCCCGTTAAGATCTGCAACAGTTAAACAATTCCACCAACCTGATGAATTGGCCAGCTCGGCGGTTTTGGTGAGCTTTCCGTTTACATATTTGAGGATCGTAATCGGCATCCAATCGCCGGCAACCACCAATGCATTTTTGCCGCTTCCGTCAATATCTACCCATTGTGCATCGGTCACCATACCCAGCTTGGCCAGGTCTGGTGCTAAAGAGGCAGTCACGTCGGCAAAATTACCATGACCATCGTTGTGAAGTAACCTGCTTGACGGACTAATGCCGTAAGCACCCGGAACACTCCGCGCGCCTATAAAAAGATCACCATTGTTGTTTAATCTCACGCAGGATGCATTGATAGAAACCATTGGCCAGCCGCTTAACTTGCGTACAAAGTTTCCTTTACCATCATTGATATAGAGCCGCGCCAACTGGTCAATCGCTCCCTCTTTTTCCTGGTTACCGCCCGATACCACTACCAGATCCATATCATGGTCGCCATCGGCATCAAAAAACAGGGCACCCACATCTTCGCTGTTTTTATCCTGCTCAAACGCAAATTCGCGCTTCTTCACAAATGTGCCGTTCGGCTGCTGTATGAAGAGCTTAGCGGTATCACCGGCAGCACCACCCATAAAAAAGTCTTCCAATCCATCGCCATTTACATCGGCTACTGCCAATTTGGGACCTTCGGTCGAAAGCATTTTTGGGATAAGCCGCTGCTCATCAAAATCCTTGTAATCATTTTCCTTATGATAAATGTCGCCCTTCGCTACCGATGCCGTTACATTTTGATAGTAAGGCCTTACTTTAACAGCCTCCGGTTTGAATACCAAATTAGCATCTGTTTGCTTCAAAGTAAGCATAGTGTTGGTAGCTACGTGCTGCAACACCTGCATTTCCATATTGGGCCAAATCACCCTTACGCTATCGGCAGTTTTGAAGCTACCCATACCAAAGTTCATTACCGGGTCGCTGCTGCTTTCAAAGCCGCGGGTAGGCATCTCTTCCAGCAATTGCTGGGTGCCTTTAGTGTAGATTATCACCTTTGCCCCTACACCCAAGGTATTCATGCCATTACCTTTAAGCTTTACTTTGAGGTACCGGGCGTGGGTTCTTTCTGAAGTCATGTTGCGGTATACAAAGGCGGTACCGTTTTCATTGTTAACAACCAGGTCCAGGTCGCCATCGCCGTCGAGGTCGCCGTAGGCAGATCCGTTGCTGAAGCTCGGCTTTGAAAAACCCAGATTCTGCGATTCATTCTTAAACTGAAGATTTTTCTGATTCACAAAGCCATAGCTGGTAATAGGCGTTTTAGGCATTTTATCCAGCAACTTTTTAGCTTTAAAGCCGCCCTTCCTTACCTGGTTCATCACCTCATCACTGCTGAAATAGGTCAAAAAATCCTGATTGGTCAAATCTCTGCTGATCCCGTTGCTTACAAAAAGATCCTTCCAGCCGTCGTTATTAAAATCAAAACATAGTGCGCCCCAGCTCCAGTCGGTAGCATTAACGCCGGCCAGGCAGGCTATCTCGCTAAAGGTACCGTCGCCATTGTTAAGCTGCAGACAATTGGAGGTGAACTGGTGGTGAAAGCTATTTTTGAGCTTGGCGTTGTACACATCGTACTCGTCAAACTTGGTGGTAGTTTTAAGGCGATAGTCACCTTCCGGAAGCATGTCTGTGGTAAATATATCCAGGTAACCGTCGTTGTTAATATCGGCCAGATCAGACCCCATAGAGGAAAGGCTCATGTGCCCAATGGCGCTGTCGCTGATTTCCTTAAACTTTCCGTTATGCAGATTCTGATAGAGGTAATCATGTTCAAAAAAGTCATTAGAGATGTACATGTCATCCCAACCGGTATTAAAGAAATCGCCGGCTTCCACGCCTAAACCGAAGCCAATTTCACTGCCATAAATACCGGCCTGTGCGCTAATGTCTGTAAACTTCCCGTTATCGTTCCGGTAAAAGCGGTCGCCGTTTATGGGGTCCCTCACATTGCGGAGGTCGCGGTTATAGCCAAAGCTGCCAATTGGCCGGTAGCTATTATTGAGTACAAAGCAGTCCAGATCACCATCGTGATCAAAATCGAAAAATATGGCCTGGGTAGAAAGACCCTTATCGGCCAGCCCATATTGTTCGGCTTCCTCCTTAAAAGTTCCGTCCTTTTGGTTGATGTATAGCTCATTGGCCCTGTCGGCGCCTTTCATGCCGCCACTGTTGGAAACGTAAATATCCAGCCAACCATCGCCGTTAATGTCAACCATGGTTACGCCGGTGTGCCAGCGGTGATAGCCCTTAAGACCGGCTTTGGCTGTTACGTCTTCAAACTTCCAGTTGCCTTTGTTGAGGTAAAGCTTGTTTTCGCCCTGGTTGGCCGTAAAGAAAATATCAGGTCGACCGTCGTTGTTAACATCGCCAATGGCAACGCCACCTCCGTTATAAAAGTTCCGGTAATTAAATACATTGAACTCACCATCATCTACAACCTTGTTATTAAAAGTAATGCCCGTAGCAGCAGATGGCTGCAACTGAAACAAAGCATCTGCCGGATCTGGGGTTTCAGCTTGATGGCAAGATAAAAGCAGGACAGAAAATAATAAAATCAGGGATGCAGATAAAAGTAGTTTCATAACAATGCTAACTCTCCATAGCAAAATAGCAAATGGAGCGGTAAAAAATACCGCTCCATTGAAATGTATTAAAATCCTTCCATTCTATTGAGAATAACCAGGATTCTGCGTAAGATTTGGGTTTTTCTGTAAAGCTTCTGTTGGGATAGGGAATAGTTTATAATGGCTGTCTGCATCGGCTGGCTTAAATTGTTTTTTATCGCCGAAGTGACCGAAGCGAATCAAGTCTTGCCTTCTCCAGCCTTCCCACACAAATTCACGGCCGCGCTCTGCCAGCAAACTATCTGCGTTGAATGCTCCTGCATTGAAGTTGGCAAGTCCGGCTCGCTGACGTACAGGTGCGGTATAAGTTAACGCACCAACGGTATTACCCAACCTCATTAAACATTCGGCCTTCATGAGCAATACGTCTGAGTAGCGGAATAAGGCAAAGTCGGCATCCTGGCTTTGTGAGCCTGGGGTTAACTGCCATTTCTGCTGGCGTACACCGTCATATTCGGTAGCGGTATACAAGTTTGTCACCTGTGGTCTGAAATTGAGCACCAGCGAACTATCGCTACCACGGGTAGTTAACGGCGTTACGCCGTCGGCAGCATACTGGATGCCTGCCTGCCAGCCTTTTTTACGGGTGTCGGCATTATTGAATGATCCATAGTAATCGGCATTAGCACAGAAACCATTCCATGGGCCTCCGGTGCTACCCCAGTTATATTTGGCGGCCTGGTTGTAATGGAAGGTCATCATCTGGATCTGTAAACCAGGAGCGTAAATATGATCGTAAGGAATTACGAAGATATTCTCAACAGAATTTGTGTTGTTGCTCGAAAAGTTATCCAGGAAGTTAGGCTGCAAGGAATAACCTGCAGTCATTAATGAATCACAGTACTGGGAACAAGCCTGGTAACCGCTGTTATCTGTTGAACCAGTTATTGCATTCTGATTCAAATACAACTTAGCCAGCATAAAGTAGGCACCCCATTTATTTAAACGACCATACTGTGATGGATCCGCTGCGGGGGTTTTTGAGCTTAATAATGGCCCGTTGGTTTTTAACTCTGATACCAGAAAGTTGAATACGTCTGTTGCAGAGCTTGTTTTTACTGTACTCGCGTCGGTAGCTGATGAAGTGATCAGCGGTACATTACCGAAATTATTTAACAACAAAAAGTAAAAATAGGCACGCAGCGTTTTCAATTCAGCAATATAAACACCCGCGCTGCTTGATCCCGAAGCTTGCAGTAGGCCAATGGTGATGTTGATGGCTCCAATGGTGTTATATGCGTTGTCCCAGGCGCCGGAGATATTACCATGAGCGGGGGTGTAGGTGTGCAGCCATAATTGCTGCCAGATACCACCGTCTGCCCAGTCGCCGCCGATACGTCCGGGAACGATCAATGCATCAGTTGTTTCCTCAGAGGTAAGCAACATCGCATTATTCGCAGTTAAGCCCTGTAGTTTGGTGTAAGCGCTTAAAACAATTGATTTGAGATATGTCTGGCTGGCAGTACCCTTACTAAGTAACACCGAATCTTGAGCAGGAACCAGCTCCTTCTTACATGACATATAGACCATGCTTGAAAGGAGGATCGCCAGCGTTAAAAATGTTTTCCGTTTCATATATAATATGATTTATGGTTATTTAAGATTAAGATTAACGCCAAAGGATAATTCGCGGGCGCGGGGATAAAGAGTTCTTACATCAATGCCAGCCTCACCTCCGGTAACATTGGTAGAGAGTTCTGGATCAAGACCTTTGTAGCTTGTAAAAGTATAGAGGTTGTTGCCGGCTACATATATATACAGTTTATCTATATATCTGTTTTCGTGGATCTTAAGGTTATACCCTAAAGTAACGTTCTGTACTTTGAGGAATGAGGTACCCTGCAACCAGAAAGTAGACGGCTCTGATGAACTTGTAATATGATACTTGGCGGCATCAGTTAAAACACCATAAGTACCCAGCTTGGTTAAGCTGGTATAGTCCATATAGGTTTCGTTAAAGCCATGGCTGCCGTATTGCCCGCGCAGAAAGAGCGTTAAAGTAAGATCCTTGTAGTTGAAGTTGCTGGTAAAGCCATAGGTAAACTTAGGGTCGGTAGTATAATACATTCTGTCCTTGGTGCTGCCGTTGTCAGCATAGTTTAACAAGCTTACGTCGCTAACCGCGGTTCTGGTACCATCAGCATTATACTTCCAGAACAATTGTTTGCCATTAGCATCCTGGCCAGCATATCCGGGCAACAGCAAGGTGCCAACCGGGAAACCAACCTTAAGATAACCTACCTGCGAAATGGCGCCGCTGATACCTAAACCTGATGTAGTTCCAACATTAGTTTGCGTAACATTAAATGTTGTCCCGGCAAAATTTCCCGACAGATTTATTATTTTATTGCGATTGATGGACATATTGGCTCCTGCGGTCCATGAAAAATCTTTCCCTCTTACTATAGGAGCATTAAGGGCAAATTCCCAACCTTTATTGCTCAGTGAGCCCACGTTTGCCAGAATAGTGGAAACGAAGAATTTACCTCCGGTTGGCACGGTATAAGTGTAAAGCAAGTGATTGGTCCTTGAATCATAATAGTCAACAGAACCATTTAAACGGCCGTTGAAAAGAGAGAAGTCAGCGCCAATATCAGTTGTAGATCTTACTTCCCACCTTAAATCGGCGTTAGGATTTTGTGTAAGGAAGTTTGAGGCCAACCATGAGTTTGTAGAAAGATCAAAGTATGGTGAACTTGAACCTAACAAAGCTTGTGAGTTGAGTGGCGAAATAGCGTCCTGGTTACCAACTTCACCCCAGCCGCCGCGTAGCTTTAAGGTACTGATCCAGCGAACATCTTTCATAAAATCTTCGCTGCTGATGTTCCAGGCAGCGTTTGCTGACGGAAATACGCCCGACTGGTTATTTAAACCTAACTTTTGCGACCAGTCATAGCGAATGTTGCCGGTAATATAATACTTGTCGTTATAACTATAATCTGCGCGGCCGAAGTAAGAGTACAGCTTGTAGCCGTAATCGTAGGAGTTGATATCCTTACCCGCCGCAACAATGTTACCAGCACCTATATTTTCATTTGGCAGATTGATGCCGTTAAAGCTGTGCGTCATTACCCTGAAACCTGTGTAATTGAACTGGTTCCCTTCTGTACCTACCAGCACATTAAGTCTGCTCTTGCCAAAAGTATTCTTGTAATTAGCTGTAGCGCCGTAAGTAAGTATGGAGGTGGAAGTGCTGCCCTTGTCCACATCGCCATCACCCTGATCCACCAATGTAGCGCCTTGCCTGTCAATTAAACCACTCAATAAAGTAGATGGGGGTAAATACAAGTTAGTGTTGGAGCGCCCCAAAGACCCGTTCACATACGGACTAATGGTAAGTCCCTGTACCGGCACATAATCAAGCTTCAGATTACCCAACATGTGGTCAACAACGCCGGTATTGGTAACATAAGCCAGGTGAGGTACCGGGTTTGTCTCCTGCGTATTGTTAATATACTGATACTCACCTGAACCTGCCGGGTCACGCAGACTGAGTACCGGTGGTACGCTGGCTGCAAACAGGAAAGCAGAGGAGTCTACATAGTTGGCGTTAATATGTGAACCAGAAAAGTTCATCGTAATGGTCAGCTTGTCATCAAGTGTTTTTTGATCATAGTTAAACCTTGCATTGAGGTTCTTAACTTCTGATGTAAGCGCGATACCCTGCTGGTCAATGTAGGTAACAGAAGCGCGGTAATGGCTCTTATCTGTACCGCCTGATATAGCCAGGTTCTCATTATGCGTAAAACCGGTACGGGTTATTTCTTTAAACCAATCGGTATTTGCGCCCTGATCACTGGTAGTCGAAGTGCCGGTAGGCATGGCCTTGTTGTAATAGCCCTGATAAGCCGCCAGATACTGGGACCTATTCATGAAAGAAACAAAATGCTCGGGCGATTCAGAAGCGATATAACTGTTGAAGGAAACCTGGGTTTTGCCGGCTTTGCCTGTTTTGGTTGTCACACTGATAACACCGCCAGCAGCACGCGAGCCGTAGATCGCAGCCGCAGAGGCATCTTTCATGATGTCAAAGGATTCAATATCATTAGGCGAAACGGAGTGGATGTCTGCTCCTACCACACCGTCAATTACGTACAGTGGATCATTACCACCAGAGAGCGAACCGGTACCCCGAATACGAACGGTGGCCGGGCTGGTAGGGTCGCCGGTAGCGGTGGTAATCACTACGCCTGCAGCCTTGCCCTGTAATTGTTGCAATGGGTCGGTCGTTACACCTTGAACAAAGTCGGTTGAAGTGATCTTGGCTACAGCACCCGTCAAATCTTTCTTACGAACGGTTCCGTAACCAACAACTACAACATCACTCAGTGCAGTTGATGAGCTTTCCAACGAAACGCGCAATGGTTCGCCGGTGATGGCTACTTCCTTTTTATTGTAGCCTAAAAATGAAATAGTCAACGTTTTTATGGCTGACGGAACAGACAATCTGAAATTACCGTTAGCATCGGTAACGGTACCGATAGTGGTGCCCCTGGCGGTTACCGTAACCCCGGGTAATGGCGAACCATCTTTAGCGTCTGTTACCTTACCTGTTACAGTTACGTTCTGAGCTTTTGCAGCCAGTGCAAACATGCAAAAAAGGATAAAGCAACTTACTTTAAGTAAATCTTTTAATTGCATAAAATAGTGGGTTGAGTGGTTATTGATAATTAGTGACTGGTGGATTGAACTAACTCTTTACGCCGTAAAGAGTGATAGTCCTTTGTTGTGAGATTGTGAGATTCATTTTGGACATATTTTAGTTGATTGGTTAGCTTCAAAAAATGACATTACCTGCCGGTTGATTTTCTGTAAAGGTTTAGGCGTAAGCAAAAACATCTTTCCTATTCTTCAACTGAAAGACTTATGTTTTGCAATAAAAAAATTATTAGTACGGTTAATTGGTTCGTCTAAAATCGGGTTATGCCACTGCTAAATAAAAAATGTAATGGCCCGCAATTTTGCTTTCTCGGCAACTGTGTAACAAAGTAATAAAGACGCTATAATATTACCTATTAGTTTTTTGAGAATATAAAAATAAACGGCCTTATATAATTACATTGCACTAATAATCAGAAGGTTATAAAACACAAGATCGGTAAAAATATAAGCGATTTTTAACCTTTAAATATGATTTTTTAACATTTTAACCATATTAAACAGTGCTTTTGCCGGGTACAAAGAGGAGTTTAGAAAAATGAGTTTAGGGTAACTACATTATCAAGGTCAGTCGCCGCTCATTTTAATATTTTCAACGGCTTTAATGGCCATAATTTTTTGATCAAATTGCTCGCCATTTACAAGGGCCCGCGCCTTGATCCGCATCTTATATACGTAAATGGTGTTGACCGAATATTGGAGAATGTTGGCGATGGTTTCATTGTCGTTGATGCCCAATCGCATTAAAGCAAAAATGCGAAGATCTGTTGTTAAGGCCTCATGATCCTTGGGCCATATCTGGTCTTCCTTTTTAAACAAGGAATTAAAGGTGGAGATAAAATTAGGGAAGATTTTAAGGAAAACGTGATCGAACGTATAAAACAAGCCTTCTCTTTCCTTTTTAATATTGATCTCGTTAACAGACGCAAGAATCTCATCAAATCTTTTGGTGATCACCCGGCGTTCAATCCCTCGTTTTAGCTTTTCCAGTTTAAGGATATATCCCGATATCACGTCAAAGAAATAGCCTATATATTCTTCTTTAATATGGGTGTCTTCTTCAAGCCGTATATTTATTCGCTCCAGCTGTGCATTTTTTTCTTCAATAATCTTTTCCTTAACCTTTACACGCTTAAGCTGAATAAATACGATGAAAGAGATCAATGAAATCAGGGTTGCGACGGCCGCTATCGACAACAAATAAATAAGAAACCGGTTCTTTTCATTCTCTGCCACCAGAATCTCCTGCTTGGCAATGATGGGTAAAACGGCCCCTATTTTAACCTTTCGCAGCCTCGCCCCATAAAAGTCGGCATCGTCCATGGCCTGCTGCATAAAAGTATAGGCGTCTTTAATATCGCCATCCTGATACAACTGCTGTCCCAGCATAAATATGGCGGTAGTTTCTTTCGTAGATGAACGTATATCATTGATAGCGCCAATGGCCATTAATATGGTGCGCTCTTCGTTTTGTGCAGGTTTATGATAAAAGAAGCTAAGACCGGTGGCTACCATTGCCCGCTGATGATCGGTAAGCTGATAGTTTTTAAGCAGATCGATATAATAAGGGCTGGGCTCGCCGAATTGGTTAGCCACCACCTGTCTATTGCCCATGTAATACAACCGTTCAAAAGAATTTGGTCTGGAAAGCATAATGGCCGAATCAATAAGCCGGATGGCCTCCTTTCGGTCAAATGGCGCGTAAGTCTTATCACTGTTGTAGTCGCCAAGATCTGAGTAAGTTCTTGATTTGATGGAATAATAGTCGATCCGGGAGGCATCATCAAGGGTAGCCGGATCAATTTGACTGAGACATTCGAATGTTTCTTTGAACATTCCGGCCGATAGCAACAGAAAGCTTACCTTGATTTTGCTCTTATTAAGCCTGGATGCGTTGTTGGTAGCCTTACTGATGTTAAGCAGCTTTTGCGTATACACATAAGCCGAGTCGAACTGATAAACCTTATATTCTTCGTAAAGCGCCGAACAAATGTTATACTGAGCATTAAGATCACCGGCTGCTAATGCGCCAAGTTTTGTTTTTAACCGTTGTATCCGAAGTTCTTTTTCATCGTCATACGCTTTCTTATGCGAAAGCTCTGCATGAAGCTGATTTAAAAGACTGTCCCTCTTTGATTCGGAAAATCCGCAATAGGAATAGCATACCAATAGCAGTAATGGTATAAGAATTCTCATAATATAGTGGTTTATCTTGGACGTTCTAAGCTAACTTTTTAAAGTCAGAATTGAAAGCGCTTTTGATAAACCAACTTATAAAAAAATTAATTTTTAAACAACCAGCGTAACTTGGTATTTAAAACCTAGGGTTGTTCTGTATGATAACGATTAATAAGGTCAAGCAGTACACCGTTCGTCCACCCAAAACCATCCTGTAACGGATATTCCCCACCACCGGCTTTCAGTCCGGTATCCACAACATTATATTTTTCCATGAGCTTGCCCGTTGCATTAAATACCGAAATATTGGTATTGATCCATTTAACCGCAATGTCTCGCGCAAGCCCAACCTGTTTATATTTGGCCAGCCCGTCAATGGTGATATACTGTAGCGGAGCCCATGCATTAGGGCTGTCCCACTGCTGGCCAGAACGTTTGAGCGTGGTAACCAAACCGCCATCCTTTAAAAAGTTAGTTTTTATCCCCCCGACAAGTCGCTTCATCTGTAGATCATTGGCAATATGAAACTCGAGCGGGTAAACGCCAGCCAACGTAACATTAGGCGTAACATGTCTTTGTTTCCAGTTATAATCCATAAACCAGCCATATTTTTCGCTCCAGGCATATTTAAGAATTGCTTTTTTACGGTCATATGCTTTTAACTCAAAGTTACGGTAACCGGCCATGTCGCCTTCCAGTTTATAGGCTTTGGCAATGGTTTGTTCCAGGTGGTAAAGCAGGCAATTTAAATCGACGGGAATAATATCGGTAGTCCGGATACTCTCCAATTTGCCGGTAGTATCAAACCAGCGGGTACTAAAATCCCAGCCGGACTCAGCCGCGGCCCGTACATTACGATAAAACACAGCGGGCTTTTCTTTGGTGAGTTTGGCTGCTTCTACATCCTTTTTAAAAGATTCTTCGCGGGGCAGGTCAGATTCGTCCCAATAGCGGTTTAAGATCTCGCCGCCAGGCATCCGTACAACATTACGATAGGCTTGCCCTGGCTTTAGTTTTTCAGCACCGCGCATCCAGAACTGATATTCTTTTAAAAGCTCCGGCTGATATCTGGTTAATACCTGTTCACCATCATCCTCGGCCAGCAGATCAATCATCATGGCGAAAAATGGCGGCTGCGAACGTGTTAAATAATAGGTCCGCGTTCCGTTGGGAATAAAGCCATAGGTATTAATAAGGTAGGCAAAATTATTGATCATATTTCTGATGATCGCCGTTTTATGACTTTGCTGCAGACCAAGCATTGTAAAATAAGAGTCCCAGTAATAGGTTTCCCTGAAACGGCCACCGGGGACAATAAAATCGTAAGGTAATGGTAACAGGGATGAGTATTTGGTAGCGGTAGTATGCCTACGATAGAGCACCTGCCATAGGGTATCAACATGTTTGCGGATGCCTAAAGAAATATCAGTCTTAAAAGTGGTATCGGCGGGCGGAGGAACAATAAAGTTGTCGTAAACAAATTTCCGCAGCTCAAAGCCGGGTTTCTGTTTCTGTGCCTGATAATCACGCACAATCTGTGCCGGATCACGCCGGGGAGTAGCATCAACAAAGGTTTTGTTATCGGGAAAGATGTCAGACATCTGGACGTCCTCAAACAGTCCAGGCAATAACTGCCGGGGCGTTGGTAGCTGAGCCCAGGCAATATTAAACAGAAAAACGACCAGAAGCGTCGAAAAAATTCTCTTCATCTGCTAACAGGATAATTGGTTGTATCGGTAAATATAAATAGCTCAAAAACGCTATGGAATATATTTACCTGCCAACTAAACTTAGTATAGCAAAAATTTAATAGAGAAGTTCAGTTTTAATATATAAGATTCTGAGAAACAGGAAATTTCAAAACAAACAGGATGGATTTTTATAAGATTTTATTATCGATTAGAGAGCACTATTACTTCTTCACAATAGATTTAGTGAACTTATATTGTAACGTAAGCATGAAATATCTTTTAATGATCTGGGACTGAGCATCGATTACATTATTCTCGGTTATGGTTCGGCTGACGCTTACATTCTGGTTCAAAATATCATAGCACGAAAGCTTGATCTCTACCCCGTCCTTTTTTAAAAATTGACGGGCGATACTCACATTAAGCAAATTTGTATTTTTCTGAATTCCTGCGGGTACCAAAGGATTATATAAGTAAGTGTAGGTTCCTTCAAAATTTGTTTTGTGCGGCCAGAAAACAATAAAATGGGTATAAATATTATGGGTTAAATAACTCTGGTTTTTATAATCCACACCGCTGTAGGCAGTATAAATTTTCGACAAGGTATATTGGGGATCAACCAGTATAATATCCTTCCAGTTGAGAGAAATCTGTTGACTGAAATTCGCACTGTAGCTATTCTCATAGCCGTTGCGATTGTTCAACACAAAAAAATTATGGTTTTTACTTAAATTAGCGTTAGTTGCAAAACTTATCTGGAAATCACTTTTCTTTTTAAACCTTTTATTAATAGAAACACCGGTGTGGTAATAATATCTGCCGTTGCGGTTAATTGGCGTACTTGTTTGGGCCAGATCCGCACTTAGTGTCCGCTCTCTGAAAACGCTGTTCTGTTCAAAATTTGCACTTATGTTGGCGCCCAGCATCAATCCCCTTTGGTAATCGTATTTATGATAGCCGATATTAAAAGCGTTGCTGACGGTCGGTTTCAGATCCGGATTTCCGGTTACCGAATAAAGAGGGCTAAACACCACTGAATAAGGCACCATATCTCCAATATTAGGCAATTGCACTCCTTCGCTATAATTTATAGAGAATGCCTTAACGTTTAAACTAACATTAGGTGTCACGTTGAAATACCTTTTGTTTATGTCTGTAGTGTTTCGGCCAAAGCTATTATTGACCTGTTGCCATAAGCCTCCTAAATAAGCCATAAGGGAAACACCTTCTTTAAAATCATAAGTAATACCGGGTAATAGGGTTTGCTGCCATTTGTTGCGGGTAAGATCACTACTTTGCAACGCCACGAAAGCGTCGTACAAACCAGTAACAGGATTAAAGTCATAGGTCGAAGCCTTGTTTACCTGATGATCATAATCTGAGCTTGCGCCAATATCAAATGTTAGTGCCTTGGTTAACGGATAACGGTAATTAACGGTTAAGCCGGCGTCGGTGTTTCTATCAAGGCTCTTTATCTCCCTGTTTAAGAGGTACGAAGAGAAACTACTTAAATAAGACTGCAAACTATCTTTATTAAAGTTATCGCCGGTTGCCGGATTTACCTGTAAATTTTGCGAAATGCTTATCGATTCGCCCTTCTTTACAAAGGCGTGATAGTATTCAATGGCGTGTTGAAAGCCCAGACGATTATTTACTGCATTACTGCTATTTACATCAGTATTAATAGGATCAATAAAATTACTGAAACTAAAACTTTGGTTACTCCCAAGGCCACTTTGTTGAGTTACATCCAACATCGGACTGTATTTCAGTTGCGTATTTTCATCAGGCTGCCAGCGTAAAAGCCCGCTCAAAACATATTTGTTATTAATATTACTGTGGTCACTTTCAGACTGTGTTGTTGCAGTGGTATCATTAATAAACTGACGGCGATTAGTAAGGGTGTTAAATGCGGTATTGGTGTGGCTGTATAAATAGGCCAGATTTACCTTCAACTTTTTACCGTAATCGGTATTTATATTTATTCCGGCTGATGTGGCAGTTTGCTTACCAATTGGTGCCAGGCCCAATCCAAGTCCATTAAAGGCGTTACCACCGCGGTCTAATCCACCCATGGTATAAAGGTCATTAAAGTTAAACCCCGTATTATTAAGGTTATTGGTATTCCCTAAAACACTCACTTGCAAAGTATCTCTGAACATATTTAATAAGCCGCCCGTTTGGTAATGATCATGGGTGCCTTTGCCTGCATAAGCCTTACCAAAGATGCTTTTCTTCAGCGCCCTCTTAAATTTAAGGTTAATGATTTTTTTTACATTTACCTCGGGGATCAAATGATCACGATCGTCTTCTCTGTCATCGTAAACCTGCACCTTGGCAATCATATCGGCATCGAGATTCCTTGTGGCTATTCTGGGGTCATTGGTAAAAAACTCATGTCCATCAACCAGAACCTTAGAAACATCCTTACCCATAACGGTTATCTTTCCATAGTTATCAACCTCTACTCCCGGCAGCTTTTTTAACAAATCTTCAACTACTGCATTGGGCCGGGTTTTAAATGCTTCGGCATCAAATTCAATGGTATCTTTCCTGATCACTACAGGCATTCGCTCTCCTTTTATGGTTACCTCCTTCATTTGCTTTGGCTGCATCTTCACCGCGCTCAAATCAAATACCTGCCCCTTACTTAAAGTAAAATATTTGCGGTAAGGCTGATAAGCTACAAAAGAAATATAGGCTTTGAGGGGGACGCCAGCCGGAAGGCTGTGCAATGCAAAAGCACCTTTTTTATCTGTAAGGGTGTAAGAGAGCAGTGTTGAGGTAGTGTCCCTGGCATCCAGAATAGCTACCGTAGCAAATTCAATAGGTGTATTGCTTAACGAGTCTAAAACATTCCCCTTAATTTCAGTTCTATTTTGCGCGAGCAGGACAGAGGCACTTAATAAAAGGAAGATCAGCAATAATAATCTGTTCATTTAGCGGTAAGGTATAGTATCCTAAAGATGGCAAACTTTTTCAGAAGCTTCGCAATTTGCTATTACTTGTTAACAGTATTTAACACTTCTCATAAACAAATGCATCCAGAACAGAAATCATTACTTTTCGGTTATGAAAATTGCTAACTTCATTTTCTAAATCGAACTAAATCAATGAAGTGTCTCAAGTTTCTTTTTACGTTTTTTGCGATCCAGTTATCTCTTGTTTGTACTGCCATGGCCCAAAAGCAATTTAAGGTTCTGGTGGTTACCACTACACGCGGCTTTCATCACGAATCTGTACACGCAGGTTACCTGGCCCTGCAGGAGCTTGGCGTAAAACACAATTTTGATGTGGTTTTACTGCAGGCTCCCGACAGCTTTAATGACGATTACCTGAAGCAGTTTCAAGCCATTGTATTTTTAAATACTACCGGCGATATTTTTGACGACAAGCAGCAAAAGGCTATGGAACACTTTATAGAAGCAGGTAAGGGCTTTGTGGGTATCCACAGCGCTTCTGATACGGAGTATGACTGGGACTGGTATACTAAACTGGTTGGCCGTTTGTTTCATATTCACCCTGCTATTCAAACAGCCAGGCTTAAGTTGACAAACAATAAATTCCCAGGCCTGCAAGGCTTTGAAGGCGACCGCCTGTGGACCGACGAATGGTATGAGTTTGGTCCGGAAAAAACAGCGGGACTTAACTATATACTGGCTGTTGATGAATCGAGCTATAGCCCTAAGGCCGACTGGGGCCCGCGTGGAAAAGGCGAAGGTATGGGCAAGTTTCATCCTATTGCCTGGTATCACGAGTACGATGGCGGTCGTGCTTTCTATACTGCGCTAGGCCACATGCCAACAGATTTTAGCGACCCCGATTTTCTTAATCATATTTACGCAGGCATATTTTGGGCAGCAACAGGAAAGTAATAAACTCATCAATATAGCGTGCACGCATAGCGCAATAAATACCGGAGGGCAGGGTTGAGCATTAGGTACCTTTTAGATTTTTGGAAAACAATCGCAAATTTCAGCGGTTGTCTATTTATTCTATCGCCTAAAAATCTTTAGTTTTTTTTCTGTAGGAAAAGAAAAAATTTCCTTAAATTTAATATCAGATACTGTTAATGTGAAACCTTTTAAAACCCATGGTTATGATTGCATTAATTTTGTTCTCTCTTTTAGGTGTTGCTGCAATCAGCTTCATCGCCCGGACATTGTTTGACATGATCAGTCACCACCATTGGTAGGAACCGCGGTAAGGTGCAAAAATCACTCCTATTTTTGTCCGTTTAAACGGCTCTTCTAATAAGAGCGCTCCAAAAAGAAAAGCTTGCATAAAGTACAACGTACCTCTGCAGGCTTTTTTTATGCCAAATAGCCATGCAAGTACCAGCGTTAAACCAAGCTCAGTATATACCCTATCAGCGCGCCGCCTAAAATTATCCAGGCGGTATTGAGTTTGGGTAACAGGTAACTTACCACAAATCCCAATACAGCAATGCACACCGATTGCCAGCCAGTTACCACCGTTTGGGTTAACGCAAGGCAAACGTTTAGTATAAGTGCAATGGCTGCCACGTTTACTGCGTCCAGGAAGGCAGATAATATTTTAGACTTCCGTAAACGAAAAACCAACGGATTAAGCAGTCCTACAAATAAGAAAGATGGAAGGAAAATGCCAACTGTTCCTGCTATCGCTCCGCGCCAGCCGGCAATTTGCCAACCAATAAAGCTGGCCGAAGAAAAAACAGGACCAGGTGTAAACTGCCCCACGGCAATGGCATCTGTAAGTACTTGTCGCGAAAGCAGGCCATTCTTTACCAGTTCATTGTCTAAAAAGGCAAATAGGACATACCCACTACCATAAAGTATTGCACCAATCTTGAGGAAAAGCCAGAACACGGCCCAGGCTGAAGGTGCTATGGCAGGCAGCGCATTGCGTTTTTGCCCGGCCCAATAAAGTATCATTCCTAAAATACCACAGCCAAATAACACAATCACCTCATTAACCTCCAGCAGCGCTAAAACAACCGCCAATACCCCAATTAGTGCAAGCAACCAATTTTTAACAGCTTTTTTGCCAAGCCGAATCATCAAGGCAACGATAACGCCAATGATAGCGGGCTGGATGCCGTAAACATAGGGCCTTACCTGGGGCAGACTACCATACGAATGATAGGCCCAGGCGAAAACACAGGTAATAAATACTGCCGGCAAGATAAAGCAAGCACCTGCTACCAGCAGTCCTTTTAAACCTGCGCGTTCCTGGCCACAATGGAGAGCCATCTCTGTAGAATTTGGGCCTGGGATGAGGTTAGTTGTGCCGAGCAGATCGAGGAAATGGGCATGATCCATCCAGCGCCGTTTCCGGACAATCTCCTCTTCCATCATGGCAATATGAACCGCGGGACCACCAAAAGCGGTGAAACCGAGCTTCAGAAAAACACGGGCCACTTCTTTAATACGTAAAGCTTGATCAGGAGATTTTGGGCGTGAATTGGGCAAGCTCATAAATGCCTAAAGATTTCTCAATGCCAGCCACTTTCTCCACCATGCCCTCAAATCCGCTCTTCCCAAACAGCTTATGCTCATTATTCTCAAACTCTTCTCCTAACGCATCGTACTCATGGTGCGATACGATCTTTCTGAACGCCGGAAACAAAATGGTGTCCTCACGTGCCTCGTGTGGCCGGTACATGGTATTAAAATCCGTTAAAAGTTTAACCAACTGCTGTTTTTCTGAAGCAGACGGATGCTGTGATTTAGTAAGTTGCACCAAATGATCTGTGATTGCGCGCCCGGCCTTGTGCTGGGTAAGCAATGTTTCTACAAGATCGGTGAGCTGATTTGCTTTGCGAAAACGCGGGAACAGATAATTTTCCTCCTGCTTTTCGTGATAATCTTCTACAAATGTGCGTATAATACCGGCTGAATTTGCCAGCGCTTCAATTGGGAAGTTTTGGTTAGCCATTAATAGAACTCTGCAGTGATCATATATGAGCAGGATACGGTTAAGCAGGCCATGCTCCTGCATCAAATCTTCGGGCGGAGAAACTTTCTGATCCTCATCTTCATCTTCCTTGCAGGCAGACAACAAACTGGTGCCAGCCACTGAACCAATGGCCGCAGCCCTGATGAAATTGCGACGTTGTTGATTATTGTTTTCCATTATAGTGATTTTGACAGGTAGTTGCTGAATATTTTATTTGCTTATAAAACTATCAAATTTAATGGGTTAGCGCAATTGGATTCATTAAAGCGCAAGCCAAATGACTGATAAACGACGACGGCTTACTTTATTGGGAGCAACTATTTCCTCACCTCATAAAGCAACTCAACCATCCCATTTTTGTAGGCTGTCACCTCTTTCAGATGCAGAATTTGTTCTTGCCCAATGTGATCAAAAAACGGTTTCCCATCGCCTAAAATAATCGGCATAATTGATACCCTTATTTCATCAGCCAATTTTAAATGGATCAGGTCCTTAGCGACTGCCGCACCGCCAACCATCCAGACATTCCTGTATTTGGGGTGCAGTTGCTCATTAACAAGTGTAGTTATATCGCCGCAATAAAATTGAATATTCGGCCGGTCGGCCGCTAAATTTCTATGCGTTAATACAAGAGTTGGAATATCTCCGTAGGGCCATCCATAAGTTTCGGATAGCTCCAGTGCATGTTCATAAGTGCGCGAACCCATTACATAGCAGTCTATGGTTTTCAGAAATTCCCCGATTTCTTATTGAGAAACAACAATCCCTTTCTCATAATGATCCGGCGTCTCAAACCAGGAAATACTATTATCCCTTTTCGCGATCAACCCATCAAGGCTGGATACCATGTGGATAGTTAACTTAAATGGGGCCGTTGTCATGGTAATGAGATGATGTTTGGTATATGAACTCCCTTAAATTTCGTAAAAAGATCGATGGGACAAAAACTATTTTGACAAAGCAAGGCTGAAAAAGGCGAACGAAGATTCTTTTTTTCAACCCTCTTCCTTTCTCATTAATTTTAATTACATTGGTTTTATTAAATTATATCTATCTAAAAAACAGCCACTTCAAAAAAGGCTCACTCATTAAACCTTAAACCACAATCAAAACTATGCTTAACTATCAGGTAACCGGCGATAATGATAAAACGATCATTTTCGTCCATGGCAATTCACAAGCCTTGCAGACATGGGATTATGTTATCAAAGAAGATGCATTAACGAATTATAGTAAGATAGCGGTGGATTTACCAGGTCATGGGTTGTCATTTCACAGTGCTCAACCCGCAGTAGATTATACACTGAAAGGCTTCGCTGCACAATTAATGGATTTCCTAAAAACGTTCCCGGATAAAGAATACATTTTAGTAGGAACCTCCCTCGGAACCAACCTGATTGGCGAACTAACGCCCTTCCCTAAAAATTGCAAGGGCGTTTTCCTACTGGCGGCTATGGTGGCTTCCTCCGATAGCCAGGTGGGGCAGATAGTGCAGGCTAACCCAGCGGCTAATGCAGCCTTCACGGCTTCGCCTTCCGACGCAGAAATTGACGCCTTTGTTTCCAATGCCCTTTATATTAATGACAGCGCCAAGGTTGCAGAGTATAAGCGCGAGTTTACGTCCACCGATCCCAGCGTTCGCTCCACGCTGGCGACAAGCATTGGTAGTCGCGGTTGGGTTGACGAAATAGCCAATTTAAATGCTGCCGATATTCCAATCGGGGTTGCGTATGGCAAAGAAGAAAAGCTTGTTGTTACAGACTATCTTCATTCAACCGATTTAAAGCTTTGGTCCGATCAAATATTTTCAATTGATAACGCGGGCCATGCCGCTCATGTTGATCAGCCTGACGCTACTGCCAATTTAATTGCAAAGTTTGCGGAGGCAACTTTGTAAAAAAGCAAATGCACCTTGCCGGTAACAACACCGGCAAAGGCGGAGAAACAAGAAAAATAGGTTATGGGGATAGTCGCTGGGGCGTCCAACAAATCTCAAACTGCGTATCTTTGCCCCTAGCGAGCATTAAACGCAGGTTATGGAAACAGCAACAACAAACCTCTACAAATTAGCATTAGGGCTAAGCATATTCACCATTATTTACAACACCCTGGAGGGCTTGGTTTCGGTATTAATGGGTGCGCATGATGAAACGTTAACGCTGTTCGGTTTTGGCCTGGATAGCATAATTGAGGTTATATCCGGCATCGGCATTTTCTTAATGGTGCGGCGAATACAAAACAAACCCGATAGCCACAAAAGCAGCGGTGAAGTAACTGCTCTCAAAATTACCGGTTACTCTTTTTACGCGTTGATCGCTTTGCTGATTGTCAGTTCAATAGCTGCTGTCATTACACATCACCACCCGATCAGTACATTTTGGGGTATTGTGATAGCCACTATTTCGATTACTGTTATGTTGGTTCTGGCTCGCCTAAAAATCAACACTGGCCGCAAGCTCAACTCCAAGGCAATCATTTCAGACGGGAATTGTACCATGGTTTGCGCCTATATGTCTCTGATATTGCTGGCCTCAAGCCTGGCCTACCAATTTTTGCATTGGGCCTACCTGGACGTAATTGGCAGCCTCGGCCTGTGCTGGTTCTGCTATAGCGAAGGTAAGGAAGCATTAGAGGGTGCACGTAATATTGAGAAGAGTGGGTGTTGTTGTTAATGCAGGGTAAGATTTTGCCGGCGGCGATGCCGGCAAGGGCGGCAACTTAAATTATCGATTCCCTTAAAAAATGTGCAGCTTCCTTTAATGGCAGTGACTCCGAAACTGCTCAATTACTTTTAAAATATCATTTGTCATGTATTCACTGCGGAGAAAAATTGATTTTATATCACCCCGAAAGTAATATCTATGATTAACAAATCTTATCGCGTAAAAGTTAAAAAACAGCTTTTCTACTTTTATAAATTGATCTGATGGAAGAATCCGCTTCCAAAGAAACTTTTCTATCACAAACTCTTGAGCGTTGTATTTAACATTAGCGAATAAATAAAAATAACCATTTATCAACACAGCAATTAATAAAAAAAAGAGCATGATATAAATGGTCACACCTAATAGTAAATTTAGCGCCATAAATAAAAAGGAAAATGATAAAGCCAGAATTTGGTAGGCTTTGGCAATTCTAAGCCCGATAAAATCATATTTAATCATATTTACGTCTGATTTAGTGTACCAGAAGCGTACTTCGCATCAATAAAATTCCCCTATAATGTGCCGCAATCAAAAAAGCCTTCAGCTTTTCGCTAAAGGCTTTCTGTTTTTTTAGTAGCCCCGACGGGAATCGAACCCATATCTAAAGTTTAGGAAACTTCTATTCTATCCGTTGAACTACGGGGCCAGTCGTATTTCGGATTTACGAATTACGAATTCGGATTTTTTTGTCGCCAGCAAAATTGCAAATTAAATGCGAGACGCGAAAACATATCCAGCATTTAAGCTTATAATTTAGCGGATCACTGAACCTGCGTGGAAAGCATCTTCCGGGTTAACAAAAGTGAGCTTACCCGTGGCGTCTTCTGCCATCAGGATCATGCCCTGCGACATGATGCCTTTTATTTCCCGAGGTTCGAGGTTAACCAATATGCTAACCTGTCGACCCACGATGTGCTCGGGGTCATAATGCTCGGCAATACCTGATACTACAGTGCGCTCGTCGAGGCCGGTGTCGATAGTGAGCTTTAATAATTTCTTGGTTTTGGCCACCTTTTCTGCAGCCAGGATAGTACCGGTCCTGATGTCGAGCGCAGCGAACTGCTCATAGCTAATATTAGGTTTAGCCGGTGTAAGGTTTGGTTTTTCTTCGGTAGGGTTCATACCAACTGCTTTACGTTTATCTTGTAGTTTTTGAACTTGCTTTTCTATTACCTCGTCCTCTATTTTTTCAAATAAGAGTGATGGTGTATTGAGCTGATGTCCGTTGCTAAATCCAACTTCCTGGTCAAACGCAACCCTATCAGTCTCCAGGTTTAACATGTCGAACATTTTTACCGCAGTGCGGGGCAGGAAGGGCTGTAACGAAGTAGCGAGCTGGCCAATAAGCGCCAAACAATTATGCAAGGCTTCGCGCGCATCCTCCGGGTTGGTTTTAATAGTCTTCCAGGGCTCTTTCTCGGTTAAATAACGGTTACCCAAACGGGCCATATCCATCACTACCTGCAAGCCCTGGCGGAACTTGTAATTTTCCACACTGCGCTCTAACTCATCGCGCAGTTTAGCTAACTCAGTTTTTACCTGTTCATCTTTCAGCTCAATCTTAGCTTCGGCAATACTGATCTTTCCGTCAAAAAACTTGTGCATCAATACCATTACCCGATTCACAAAGTTGCCCAGTATAGCCACTAACTCGTTATTAACGCGGGCCTGGTAATCTTTCCAGGTAAATTCGCTGTCGCTGGTTTCGGGGAGGATGGATGTAAGCACATAGCGTAATTCGTCTTGCTTGCCCGGTAACTCTTCCAGGTATTCGTGCAGCCAAACGGCATGGTTTCTTGAGGTAGAGAGCTTATCCCCTTCCAGGTTAAGGAACTCATTGGCCGGAACATTCTGCGGCAACACATACTCGCCATGCGCCTGCAAAATAGAAGGGAAAATAATGCAATGGAAAACAATGTTATCCTTACAAATGAAATGGATCAGGCAGGAATCGTCTGCCGGGTCGGCCTGCTTTTTCCAGTACAGCTGCCAGTCCTTGCCGTGGTCCGCGGCCCATTGTTTAGTAGCCGATATATAGCCGATTGGCGCATCGAGCCAAACGTATAGTTTCTTACCTTTTGCTTCTTCCAGCGGTACATCTACGCCCCAGTCAAGATCGCGTGTCATAGAACGCGGCTGCAGGCCTGATTTTAGCCATGACGTGCACTGCCCAAAAACATTGACCTTCCACTCGCCTTCTTTCTCCGCAATCCAGCTTTCCAGCCAGGGTTGATATTTGTCCAAGGGTAAATACCAGTGCTTGGTTGGCTTTAAAACAGGTGCTTTTCCGCTGAGGGTTGAGACAGGATTAATCAGATCCGTTGGGTTTAATGAGGTGCCGCAACGCTCACACTGATCGCCGTAGGCATTCTCATTACCGCAGTTAGGACATGTACCCACAATATACCTGTCGGCCAGAAACTGCTGATAATCCTCGTCAAAGTATTGCTCCGAATATTTTTCAATGAACTCACCTTTATCATACAGATTCAAAAAGAACTCCTTAGAAAGTTCGTGATGAATGGGTGCTGATGTACGGTGATACATGTCAAACGCAATACCGAACTGCTCAAAACTATCCTTAATCTGGGTATGATACTTATCTATAATTGCTTGTGGTGTAGTACCTTCCTTTTTTGCTTTGATGGTAATTGCCGCGCCGTGCTCGTCAGATCCGCACATATAGATCACATCCTTATTCTTGAGGCGCAGATACCGCACAAATATATCGGCAGGTATATAAGCGCCGGCCAGGTGACCAATATGTAATGGTCCGTTTGCATAAGGCAAAGCGGATGTAACGGTGTATCTTTTAAAATTATTAAGTTGCGACATTAATATTCGGCGTTATTGATATTTTGTCAAAGATAATTCAATATGAGCATAACTCCTCCATATCTTAAAAAAGGCGATCGCATTGCCATCACTTGTCCGGCCAAAAAACTGCCCAGGCCAATGGATGATGCCGTTAAACTGTTACAAAATTGGGGACTTGAGGTTGTTTTGGGCGAAACCGTAAATGCCTCCTTCCACCAGTTTGCCGGTGATGACGACTTGCGCGCCCGTGATCTTCAGAAATTCATTAATGACGACAGCATAAAGGCTATCATAGCTGCAAGGGGCGGTTACGGAACTGTGCGGATGATTGATAAAGTTGATTTCGGCAACTTAAAGCTACATCCTAAATGGATCGTTGGCTTTAGCGACATTACCGTCTTACACACCCATGTGTTTGCCAATTTGCAGTTACAGAGTATTCACGGGCAAATGCCGGTTAACATTACCGATGCCTCTGCTTCGTCATTAGAAACGCTGAGGGGGGCACTCTTCGGCGAGGAAATCGTTTATGACTATCATTCGCTCGAAGAAAACCGGGCAGGCGACGCGGAAGGCACATTAGTTGGCGGCAATCTGAGCCTGCTGGTGTCGGTTTTAAATTCAGTTTCCGACTTTAGCTACGACAACAAGATCTTATTTATTGAAGATGTGGGAGAATATTACTATTCTGTGGACCGGATGCTTCACACCTTAAAACGGGCAGGCAAACTTGATAAGCTGGCCGGATTGATTGTGGGTGGGTTTACCGACATGAAAGACAATGATATTCCCTTTGGGCAAACTATCCAGCAAATTGTAATGAACCTGGTGAAGGAATATAATTACCCGGTTGGCTTTAACTTCCCTGCTGGTCACGTGCCGGATAATAATGCATTGATACTGGGGAAGATGCTGCAATTATCAGTAAAAACGCACCAAATACATGGTATTTATCGTTAAACATCTCTAAAACCTACAACTATGGCACTTTTAAGTACACTCAATAAATATAAAGATTTTGGTTTACTGGTTATCCGGGTAGGGCTGGGAGTAATGTTTATCATCCACGGCTATCCCAAATTAGGCGGCGGTATTTCCGAATGGGATAAAATAGGGAGTTCAACTAAATACGTGGGCGTAACAGCCTTCCCGGTGTTCTGGGGACTGCTTTCTGCCTGTGTAGAAACCTTTGGCGGCTTTCTGCTCATCATCGGGCTAATATTCAGACCGATATGTATGCTACTGATGATCAATCTTCTGGTAGCCACCTTTATGCATCTGGGTAAGGGCGACAGCATTCTGATCGCTTCTCATGCCATTGAAGACGCCGTTGTTTTTGCCGGTTTAATCTTTATCGGGCCAGGAAAGTTCAGCGTGGATAAGAAGTAATTATTCTATTTAGAACGCAGCGTAAATTATTACTGCAAATTCTTGTTATAAATGAAAAAGAGGTTGTCATAATGGCAACCTCTTTTTTGCTATGAGTTATATGACGTTTTTAACGGCATTACCATATTGTACTATGTCAAGTCGCAACCGAATACTATGCCAATAAACTTCCAAATCTAATTAGTCATCCCCCATTAAGCCTCTCGGGTATCAAAATAGGTGTCCTATTATAACAGAACACAACCTAGCTCCTGACGATTGGCCACCTGAAATGTTGTTGAAAACAGCCCACCGAGGCCATACCGGCACAGTGGTTCGTTTCATGGATAATAAGATCAGTTAATAGTTAATTGGCATAAAAATAAAAGTCGGCAATGAAAAAAGCGAAAAAATGTTAAAAAATGTTAAAACGCTACAAATATCGGTGCACACTAACAGCAATAAAAAAATTATAGTACTATGTATTGCATAATACAATCCAAAACATATATCTTTGTATTATGATTGTCGAAAACACACAAACCCAAATGCGGAAAGGTATACTCGAGTACTGTATACTTTCCATTATAGCAAAGGGTGAGATTTATGCCTCAGATATCATTGCCGAGCTTAAAAAAGCGCAACTGCTCGTAGTTGAAGGCACGCTATATCCTTTGCTTACACGATTAAAAAACAATGGACTATTAACCTATAGCTGGGTAGAATCCACTTCGGGGCCGCCGCGAAAGTATTACTCACTCTCCGAGGATGGCAAAAAAGTACTCGAACAGCTCGACACAACCTGGCAGGAACTTGCCTTTGCAGTTCAAACTTCCATCGATGGACGAAAATCACAACAAGACCTGTAAACTATTACAATCATGAACAAAACAATCATCATCAACATAAACGGAACAGTATTTCATATTGAAGAGGATGCTTATGAAATACTGAAAAACTATATGACGGACGTGAAACGTCATTTCTTCGATTCGGCAGATAGCCTGGAGATCACAACGGATATTGAAAACCGCGTAGCAGAGTTGTTTACTGAGATCCTGACCAGAGAAAACAAGCAGGTTATTGTTGAGCAGGATGTGCGCAGCGTAATTGCCCAAATGGGTACTGTAGAGGATTTTGAAACCGAAACACGCGATAGTGGTAGCGACACTTCAGCGGCTTACGGTTCTGAGGCCTCGCACAGAAGACTGTTCCGCGACCCAGACGACCATCTGGTGGCTGGCGTGTGCGCTGGGATAGCCAATTATTTTGACGTGCCGGCAGTATGGATCCGGTTAGCTTTTGCTATCACGTTTTTATTTTTCGGAACGGGCTTTTTCCTCTATATCATCTTATGGATCATCGTACCCAAAGCCGTTACCCGGGCCGACAGAATGGTTATGCGTGGCGAGCCACTGGATCTGCAGGGTTTTAAACGAAATTTCGAGGCCGAGGTAGGCGCGCTGAGCGGTCGCCTTTCAGACTTTCACCAGGAAGCCCGACCATTTATCTATAAAACCCGGGATTTCATAGGCGACTTTTTTCATCATCTGGGCCGTTTTTTTGCAGGAGCAGGCAGGGTGCTCATTAAGCTTTTCGGGCTGATTATCTTGTTAACCTGCGTAGGGGCTATCATTGCACTTACCGTAACTGTAATTATGTTTCTGGCTTACGGCAGCACCCATATTTACAACCTGTTTCCATTTAATGTTGTTAACCGCGAGTACAATAATATATTCCTTATCGGGGCGTACCTTACGATTTTTATTCCCCTGCTGGCGGTAGCGCTCTTTACCATCAGGCTGGTCTTTGCCAGAGATACCATGGGCCGTTCATTAGGGTCAACGCTGTTAATTGTATGGATCTGCGCGGTAAGTATCGTTGTGTACTACAGCGCAAAGGCAACGGCCGAATTTAAGTCGTACGCCAGCTTTAGCCAGAATATTAATATTAAGCCAACGGCTAACCATACCTATTACCTCAAGCTCAACGACGTTAAATACCTCACGAAAGAAGACAGCGCACGTTTAGACATTAAGGATAAGTTTTACGGAAAAACCATTCTGAGCACAGATGAAGATGTAAACCTGCCGGCACCTTTTGACAACATAACCATAGAGGTAGAAAAAAGCGATGTACCGCAACCGGTAGTTGTAGAGCAGTTTAGTTCCAGAGGAAGTACTTATGAAGAAGCTTTGTTAATTGCGCGCGATGTTAATTACAATTTTATTCAGCAGGATTCGGTATTGAAATTTGACCGCCAGCTCCGGATAGGCGACCGCCAGTTATGGCGCGATCAGGAAGTGCACCTTCACGTTAAACTTCCGCTAAATAGCCAGGTGATCATAGACCGGAACCTTGACCGCTATCTGCGCGGTTTTGACTACTGGGCCTGTAAAGACAAGAGCAAGAACGACAACACTTACACTGCTGCGTTCATCATGACACCCGAAGGCTTGCAATGCAAAGCTGACACTGTTAAAACTGATACCATTAAGGTTACTGAAAAAGACAGCAGTAATATTACGCAGTGATTAAACAATCTGCACAAATCTGGCACTAATACAGGTTTGTGCAGATTGCCATACCGACCTATTCTTATTCAACTCCTCTCTTCTTCCCCTGATTAAACAGCCAGTTAAACTATTCTTATTGTTAATAGAAGCATCCAGTTATTGGGAAAATGGCAAATACTAAGGCCGAAGCCAAAAAAATTTAAAGTTCCCTGTAACCTGCATGCGCTTTATTGCATCTTAATGTAAAATGCCGGATATAATTTAAGGGTGAGCATTATCCGGTAAAGCTTTAATCATCAATCAAACTTTTAAAAAAGAACGAAAAATCTTTGGGTGGATAGCTATTGCCGAAATTTTACATCTGAAACTATATATAAACTGACATGAAACCAATCACTTATATAACACTACTTCTACTTTTAACAACCTTAACGTTTTCTGTTGCCAAAGCTCAGCAGGGAGGGCCATCAACGGATATTACAGGCGCAGTTGTCAATGATCAGGACGGCCCGGCTGATTATGCTACGGTTAGCTTGATCAGAGCCAAAGATTCGTCTGTTGTAAAAGGCGCACTAACCAACGAACACGGTCACTACAAAATGGAGCGGGTAAAAGCGGGACATTATATTGTTAAAGCAACCATGGTGGGTTATGACAAAGCTTATAGCCAGCCATTCAACATAGATCAGACTTCACAGAACATTACTGTACCGGCTATTAAAATTAAAAAGGCGAGCCGAAGCTTAAAGGATGTAACTGTTACAGCAGCTAAACCTTTAATAGAACGCAAAGCCGACCGTACAGTAATGAATGTGGAGAACAGCGTACTTGCCACCGGCAACTCTGCCATGGATATACTCGAAAAAGCACCTGGCGTTACCGTAGATAAAGACGATAACATCAGCCTCAAAGGTAAACAAGGGGTAACTGTAATGATCGATGGCAAGTTAACCTACCTTTCTGCAGCACAGCTGGCTACGCTGCTCCGCTCAACCGACGGTACTACTATTCAGTCTATCGAGATCATTACCAACCCTTCGGCCAAATATGATGCGTCCGGCAATTCGGGCATCATTAACATTAAACTAAAAAAGAATCGTCAAAGCGGCACCAATGGTAATATTTCGTTAAGCGCTGGCCTTGCCAACAGTTACCGGGACAACACCAGCTTTGCATTAAACCACAAACAGGGCATCGTTAATATTTTCAGCACTTTTAGCCGCGGCGATAACCCACGGGCTCATACCCTGAATATTGCGCGTACGGTAGACAGTGCTAATGTTCCAACCTACTTTCAACAGTATACCTCTTTACCCAGTCAAAATCATTACAACAACTACCGCATAGGTGCAGATTTTGATCTGAGCAAAAAGAACACCGCCGGCTTTGTGGTTAGCGGCTATTTCAACTCAGAGAAGGACAATAACAATAGCGTAAACTATATCGGTAAGCAACCAGGAGTATACAACAGCAGCTTAAACACTACATCACAAATTAATCAGAGCTACCGTAATTTTGCCTTCAACCTTAACGACAAATACCAGATAGATACGGCAGGCCAAGAACTGGCCGTTGACCTTGACTACTCTAAATTCAACAACAACTCAAGGGCCTATTATAACACCTATTTTTATAATGCGAATGGTGGGCCGTCAGGCGAGGCGCCGCTTTTACTGCGCAACCAAACACCATCTGTAATAGAGATCCATACTGGCAAGGCCGATTATACTCTGCCTTTTAACAAAACATTTAAGTTAGAAACCGGCGCAAAATTTAGCGATGTAAAAACCGATAATAACCTGGAGGCAGAAATAAACTCGAACGGCACATTTATTAATGACACTACCCGCAGTAACCGTTTCATTTACGACGAAAAGATTGATGCCGGCTATGTTAACCTAAACAAGACCTTTAAAAAGACATCTGTTCAAGCAGGTTTGCGGGCCGAGTATACCACGTCAAAAGGCAACCTGGTTACCACAAACTATGTCGTTTCCCGCCATTACCTCGACTTTTTTCCAAGTGTGTTTGTAAACCAGACCATCAACGACAAGAACGAAATCGGTATTAATTATAGCCGCCGTATTGACAGGCCGGGCTATGGGGACCTGAACCCCTTTGTTTACTACCTTGACCAATACACCTACCAAAAAGGTAATCCGTTTTTAAAGCCACAGTACACCAACTCTTTTGAACTGAATTACACCTATAACAAAAGCATCAATGTGAGCTTTAGCTATAGCCGCACTACTGACGTTATTAGCGAGCTGCTATTAACCGATACCGTAAAAAAGGCCACCTTTGATACCCGTACCAACCTGCGCATACAGAACTACTACGGCATTAACATTAATGCGCCCTACAACTTTACCAAATGGTGGAGCGGCAATATAAACCTCAATGGTTTCTACCTCGGCTTTAAATCACCCCGTTTGCAAAGCGGCAACTTAAGCAACACCGACCTTAACAATGGCAAACCTGCTTTCCAGGTAAGAGACAACAACACATTTTTGCTAGGAAAGCTGCTTAAGCTCGAAATAACCGGTGATTACCAATCATCCTTGATTTACAGTTATTTCTTTGTAAAACCACGCTATAGTATCGATGCAGGCTTAAGCCACTCATTCTGGGATAAAAAGGCGAACATCAAATTTGCAGTAGACGATATTTTTAACACTCGCCGTAACGACGTTACCAGCACATCTCAAGGCAACTATATCGACATTCACCAGAAAAACGACAGCCGATATGCACGCATAACCCTCACCTATAATTTCGGCAATACCAAGATAAAAGTCCGTCAGCACGAAACCGGGGCTGAGCAGGAGAGCAATAGGGTAAAGAATGGGAATTGAGCCCAGCCCCCTAACCCCCTAAAGGGGGAAACTTAATTGCTGATTCCTTTTAGACATACTGAGAGGTTGTCTCAACAGTTCGAGACAACCTCTTATTTCGTTAATTTATTCGGAGATCAGCTTTCATAAGCCCACTTTCGTTCCCCCTTTAGGGGTTTAGGGGGCTTTAGGGCGGTCCTTACTGCCCCACCATAAACACCGCGTTTCCCAACAATAACTTGCCATTTTCCCAGAAGCTGCGGAATATGGGATCGTCTACAAAGTATACAACAGAACCTCTTCCCATATTCTGCGCGCCGATCAATAGCCCGTCGGCAATTTTGGCTTTGGCTTTCTGGCCTACAAAGCCTGCCACATAGGCGTTCTTTTTTACTGTTCCCACATTATAGCCTTCGTCGCCAAAATAGTCGTAAATGTCTTCACTTAACTTTAGCGAGTAGTAGTAATTAGGGAAACCGTAAGCTAAAGGATGCGTGTTATCAAGGCGCAACTTAAAGATAGCGCCCGGCACAGTGGACTTTAGTGCTTCGCGTTCCCGGTCGCCGTAAGGCGTAAAACCGACTGGCTTTTTCTTGTCGTCAGTTTTGTCTTCCTTTTGTTTAATAAAACCTTTCTTGTCGGCCAAGCCGCTTACGGCATCACCAATGGCAATCAATTTACCGCCGTCGCTAATCCAGCTCCCGAGCTTTTCTGAAGGGAAATCCCGGTAATTTCCGTCAGGGAAAATAATAACATCAAAATCGCCTAATCTTGCCCGGTTCAAATCCTGGTACCGAACCAATGTAACCGGATAATCAATCTGCTGTTCGAAGAAATGCCAGATCTCTCCCATGGATTCAGAGTTCACACCATCGCCAGAAATAAGCATTACCCGCGGTTTTCTTAAGTAATGGATCACGCTGGACCCTATATCTGCTCCCTTATCCACAAACCCGGTGGCCAGCGGGTACAAGGTTCTGTTAAATCTAATAGCCAGCCGGCTCACCGCCATGTCAAAATCGGCGTTATTATTACCCGCCCTGGTAATAATCAATGAGCCTGCACTGAATTTTCTATTCGCCGCCTCAAATGGCTGCTGCGTAAACCTTACCCGAACGCCCTGCTTAAGCAAGGCAGCCAAAAATTTAACATCTTCTACCGATTTCCATTCCACCACGTAAGCATAGGCATGGATATTAACTGCTCCCTGGTTTGCTGTGGTTAATAGGTTCTTTATCGTCGGCTTTACAGATTGTTTAAGGCCATATGCCCGTAATCCATAAACATAGGGCAATGACCAGGCTGTAATATCATAAGTGTTTGAATCGGCTACAAAAGTCCTCGGCTCAAGTAATACGTTTAGCAGTACCGCCTTAGGCTGATAAGCATTGATCACCATATCGCGCGGATCAATATGGTATGACTCATTTTTACCGCTGAAATAATTATAACCGGTCACACTGGCACTTACCCCAAAACCGTACGCAATCCCGTTCTTTTCCAGTAAGTGCGCAAGTACCTTTATTTTATCATCGTTATCATTATGAATGATGTAAGTTTTAAATTCACCCGGCGGATTAGTTCGCCCGGCGTCAAAATACTTTTTATACTCGGCGAGCACCTTCCGGGCATACGCCGATGCCATTTCAATGGTGCTTAAACCATTGGAGTGATGGTGTGCAATACGATCAGCCAGCGTTAAAGTATCTCCGCTACGCGTTACTACCGCAAGGCCGGCACTAATGCCACCCTGCTCGTAGGTCATCCCGATGGAACCGTTGTATATAGGATAAGTGTCCCCGTACGACGGATACAACAGATCAAACTCCTGCTTGGTAAAATACATCCACCCATTCTGATCAAAATATTTAGCATTGTTTTTACCAATTACGGTCTGAAACTGCCGCTGCCAGGCTGTAATGTCGCGGTGAAAAGGTTCGGCCGCCGGAGCAAAATAATAGGGGCTGTTATATCCCTGTTCGTGGAAGTCTACATGTATCTGGGGCAACCACTTGTTGTATAATGCCACCCTTGCCTGTACTTCCTTCTGAGTTTGCCAGGCCCAGTCACGGTTCAGGTCAAAATAGTAATGATTTACTCTACCCCCCGGCCAGGGCTCCTGGTGCTCCCGCGAAGCCGGGTTAGCGTCAGGCTTAACACCTACGGTCTGATTATAAAAATTAACGTACCGGTCGCGGCCGTCGGGATTTAAACAGGGGTCAATAGCCACAACCGTATTTTGCAGCCACTTTTTAGTGCGGAGGTTTGCGGGATCAACCAGATCAAACAAAGTCTGCATAGCAGCTTCGCTTGATGACGGTTCATTGCCATGCACATTATAGCTTAACCAAACTACAACAGGCATATTGGTTGAGCCTGGGCCTGGCTCCAAACCAGCCAGACGCATATTATTTTGTCTAATCTCGTCCAGCCGGCGAATGTTTTGTTCGGATGCTACAAAAGCCACCATTAGCGGTCGCCCCTCATTGGTAGTGCCGTATTGAATAAGCTTTACATTCTTTGAGTTTTGAGCTACGTACCTAAAATAATCTGCTATCCGGTAATGGTAGGTAAACTGATCCCCAAGCTGATACCCTAAAAAGGCGGATGGCGACTGTATATCCTGCGCAAATGCCGAAGCAAAGCAGCACAGAAACAGTATCAATAGATAAGCTTTTTTTATCATAAAGTAAGAGCTAATCTAACAATAATTGAGTAATTATGTGGCTAATGACAGTGCAGAAGGATAAGGCCCAAACATCACAAATGACACCTCTACAGGCGCTACAAAAATATTTCGGTTACGACCAGTTCAGGCATGAACAGGACGCCATCGTTAAACAAATTTTAAATGGTGGTGATGCGTTGGTGCTGATGCCAACCGGCGGAGGTAAATCATTGTGTTATCAGCTGCCTGCAGTTTTACTGGATGGTCTCACCATCGTCATATCGCCCCTGATTGCCTTGATGAAGGACCAGGTAGATGCACTGAATATTAATGGCATACCCGCCGCCTATCTTAACTCAGCACAAAGCAATAACGAGCAACAACAGATAATTACGCGCCTCAAAGAAAACAAGATAAAGCTCCTTTACCTGGCCCCAGAGCGGCTGTTTAAAACCGACAGCCTGTTGATGAGCTTTTTAAAGTCGCTCAAGGTAAGTTTGATCGCTATTGACGAGGCGCACTGTATTTCGCACTGGGGCCACGATTTTAGGCCGGAATACCTGATGCTCGCTAATCTCAAAACTGAATTTCCGGCCATACCAGTTATCGCGCTCACTGCAACGGCTGATAAGTTAACCCGGAACGACATATTGGAAAAGCTGGCGCTTAAAGACCCCGCCATTTTTATTTCTTCCTTTAACAGGGCCAATATCAGTTATAAAGTCACCCCTAAAAAAGACAGCTTTAACCGCCTGCTTGATTTTTTAGAACAGCACCGGGATGATGCAGGTATCATTTATTGCCTCTCGCGCGATTCAACAGAACAATTGGCATCAAGTCTCAAGGCAGCCGGTTATCCGGCAGCAGCTTATCACGCCGGGCTGGACAATCAGTTGAAGGCGCAAACACAGGAGGCTTTTTTGCGCGATGAGATCAGGATCGTTGTAGCCACTATTGCCTTCGGTATGGGCATCAACAAATCCAATGTGCGCTACGTTGTACACATGGACCTGCCCAAGAATATTGAGGGTTATTACCAGGAAACCGGCCGCGCGGGAAGAGATGGGCTGCCTTCTGAAGCTTTGCTATTCTTCTCCGCGGGTGATGCATTTAAGTTGCAGAACTTTGCGCGGGTGGAAGGCAACGAACAGCAAAGCCGCATTATGCTGCGCAAGCTGGACGATATGGTAAAATATTGCCAGTTGCAAACCTGTCGCCGACAATACTTACTGCGGTACTTTAATGAAGATTTTCCGGATCATTGCGGATCTTGCGATGTATGTTTAAGCGAATTCAAAAAATTTGACGCCACCCTTATAGCCCAGAAGGCGCTATCAGCAGTTGCCCGGCTTAATGAACGTTTTGGAACCGGCTATGTGATCGACTTTTTACGAGGATCACAGAGCGAAAAGATAAGGGAGGAGCACAAACAGCTAAAAACCTACGGTGTGGGTGCGGACATCAGCAAGTCCGACTGGCAGCGGTATTTGAGGGAACTTATTACACTTGGCTATTTACGGGTTAGTGAGGATCTCTATCCTATATTAAAACTCACCGACAAAAGTGCCACCGTGCTCAAGGGGCAGCAAAAGGTTGAACTAACGGAGTCACAGATAACAGAAGAACAACTTCAACCTGTTGTAATACCTTACGAAGCCGCTCTTTTAAAGGCTTTGAAGGAAGCGAGAATGGAGCTGGCCATCAAGGAAAATGTCCCGGCCTATATTATCCTCTCCGACGCCACTTTGCTTGAATTAGCTACCCACCTGCCGCAGTCGACCGATGAACTTAAACATATATCGGGCTTTGGCGAAATTAAGCTTAACCGGTATGGCAATACCTTTTTGCAAGTGATTACTGATTATTGTAAAAAAGAGAACCTTCAATCGAGAATAAGCCAGAAGTCGGCAAAGCGGGAACGCAAACCTAAAGCCACAAAACCAACAGCGGGAGGCACCAGGCAAGAAAGCTTCGAGCTTTTTAAAACGGGCAAAACCATTGCGGAAATAGCGGAACTACGTCAACTTTCGCCAATCACGATAGAGAGCCACCTTTGTGCCTTCATCCAGTCGGGCGAGTTGGATGTAGTGAGCCTTGTTGCTGAAGAAAAAATACCTGCCATCCAGGATGCGGTTGAAAGCTACTGCAGCGACCGTTTAGCGCCGCTTAAAGAAGTATTGGGCGATGACTACAGCTATACCGAAATCAAAGCTGTATTAAGTTGGATGAGCCGTCAAGAAGATAATAAAACCGCTCTTTCATAGCCTCGTTGATCTCCTCCAGGCTATACACCTGTAACGGTGACGACAAAGAACGCAGTCGAACATGCCCGTAGCCATTCCGCCGCTTTGGGTCTTCGTCATAAGTAAGACCATGTATGGCTGCCTGCTGGGCATAAATGCGATAGCCATTGAGGCCGTTAACCCGTATGTTGCTTGACCATTCTTCCCTTCCATCAACTATCCATACACAATCTACAGTTTCGCCCCATTGGCGCCATGATAGGCCCGGAATAACATTGGTAACAAGGGGCCCGTCCTGTTCGCCGGCCCACTCAATACAAAGCGCCAGAAAATCAGCGCCCATGCTTCTTAAATTCTTAATTTCCTGGTTTATCTGTCGCGGCGTGCGCGACTGGCACCACAACCGGGCCTGCTCAAGCGGATTGCGGCTACCTAAATAGGGTTCCATAAATACGCCTTCATCCTCACAGGCAGAGAGCAGCTTCCCAACTGCGGTCCTAAATTCGGGAACGAGTTCATCAAGGTCAATTGTCATAGGGTTTAAAGTTTACTGAGCAAAAATATAAGCGCACCTAAACTTTAAATACCGTTTTTTAACGGTATTTGGGAGGGGTCAATTGCCGTTATTTCTGCTCTTCTCTAATGCTTCAAGCATATTCTGGAAAATGGTGATCTTCAAAATGGTATAATTGGTAAAATCCTGTTCGCTAAAACTTAGAACCTCGCCATCCTTTAAGATAATTTCCTGATACTGAAAGCCTCCTGACCTCGCAGAACTATATCTGTGGGCATGAATGCTATCAATTTCTTCATATGGACCAACCACGGCTCCCTAAACAGATAGGTTACTCTAACAAATTCGGGATGCGCTTCAATCGAGGTTTGGATATTGAAGTATTTAAGCAAATAAGTGCCAATTATAAACACTGTAGCCAGCGCAACTACAATATTTATATGGGTGGCAAAGCTTGTTGAACTACCAATTAAAAAGACAATAAACAAAAACTCCGCTATCCTGATAGCAGCTGTCGCCGGAGCATATTTACTAATGATTGTTTGAGCCATCTCTCTTTAATAGTTCACTGAATATAACATCCACTCTTATCAACAATTTAATTCAAATTGAACAATTAATGTACTACCCTGTATATTTACAGCATGAGCATTAATGAACTATACCGGTTATATCTCGAACGTCCTGTAATTAGTACCGATACACGCAAGATCAGTGAAGGCTGCATCTTTTTTGCCCTCAAAGGGGAAAAGTTTGACGCCAATACCTTTGCCGGGCAGGCCATTGAAGCCGGTGCTGCTTATACAGTGATTGATAATGCTGATTACCGCGTAAACGATCAGTGCATACTGGTAGATGATGTGCTGGCCACGCTCCAGGATCTGGCACGGTATCACCGTCAGCAACTCGGTATTCCTGTTGTTGGACTAACCGGTACTAACGGCAAAACCACCACCAAGGAGCTCATTAACGCCGTGCTCTCGCAACATTTTAAAACTTATGCCACACAAGGCAACCTTAATAATCATATCGGCGTGCCGCTATCTATTCTTTCGATCGGGCCCGAACACGAAATGGCCGTAATTGAGATGGGCGCTAATCACCAAAAGGAGATCGAGTTTTTATGCAGCATCTCCCAGCCCACCCACGGACTTATAACCAACGTAGGCAAGGCCCACCTGGAAGGCTTTGGTGGCGTTGAGGGCGTAAAAAAGGCCAAAGGGGAGCTGTATGACTTCTTAAAGGCAACCAACGGAACCACTTTTGTCAATAGCAACAGCGAGGCACTCATGGCCATGCAGCAGGCCCGCCATTTAAACCAAGTGGTGTTCTATGGCGATGATCCAACAGCGCTGGTAAGTGGCCAGATGTTAGACAACTCGCCTTACCTCGAGCTGCAATGGAAAAACAACAAAACACGGGAGAGCCATAAGATCAAAACCCAGTTGACCGGAGCGTATAACCTGGACAATATTCTCGCTGCCATCTGTATTGGCTGCTGGTTTAACCTCAGTGCAGATGAAATTAACCAGGGCATTGAAGGGTATCAGCCTAAAAACAACCGCTCACAACTGGTAACTACTGCAACTAACACCCTCATCTGCGATTACTACAATGCCAACCCCAGCAGCATGGCCGTCGCCATAGAGAACCTTGACAAATTGAAGGCTGATAAGAAAGTAATCATTTTGGGAGATATGTTTGAAATGGGTGATGAAGCCGAAGCCGAACACCGGTTCATCCTTGAGAAAGCTTTGGCCGCAGACTTTAACCAACGCATTTTTATCGGGGAAGAATTTTATAAACTTCAAGGCCCAAATGCTACCTTTTACCGCACTGCCGAAGACGCGATCAGCGCACTGCAGACCGCACCTATAACGCACACTACCGTCCTGATCAAAGGTTCACGGGGAATGGCTTTGGAGCGGTTAGTTAGCTTGTTCTGATCGATGGCTTATATGGTTAATTAACCTAAGATAAAGGGATTTTCACTGTTGTATATTCAATTACAAATCAGTAAGTTTATCATTATAACCTTCTGATCCCCACCGGTAAATCAATCTACCGCATACGCGCTGTTATTACCATTTTAAACCCATTAATATGTCAGACCAAAACAGTGCAGTCGTGCTTCGTTGGTTTAACGAGGTATGGAACAATAGTAACGAACATGCTATTGATGAAATGTTTCATCCCGATGGTAAAGCTCATGGCCTGGGAAGCGAGCCCCTCAAGCTTCAGGAATTTAAAGCATTTTATAAAAAAATGAATAATCTACTCTCGGATATTAAGGTAAGTGTTGATAAAACCTTAACCGAAGACGATTATGTAATCGCGATGTGTACCGTACACGCTACGCATCGCCAAACAAACAAACCTGTTACTTTTACCGGAGTTTCTATTGGAAAAATTGGTAACAATCAAATTATGGAAGCCTGGAATTATTTTGACTTCCTGAATTTAAACTTACAACTGGGCAATATCACTCACGAGCAGTTAGCTTAGTATATTAAGCGGAAATTATAAATCAGCATCCTGGTTTAAGAGTTCAGCGGCAGCGCTCTTAAATCTAGCTATAAAAAACCAGCACTCCGTGCGTAATACTGCACTGCACTATTCGATAAAAGAAAATCCTACCTTGACGGGATCATGGCAGCCTCGCGCGCGTTTTCATCGTGCTTAAAGTGGTTTAGCGATTGCATCGCGGATATTACAACCGGCGATATAATCGCCTAACCATATTAAGCACTCATCACAGATGAGCGCAAGATTAAGAGTTTAGGGACATCGCTCTTAAACGACGAATGCTCTCTCCTAACTAAAACAATTCCTGCCATTCTGCCATTATTATGAGCATAAATGACAGTGTGCATATCTCAATGCGGCTTTGTATATTGCGGAATACTTTTTGAAACAGGTGAATTATGAATATGAATTTAGCTTTTGTTACCGGGTTTATCACACCCGGCGGCGGCTGGCTGCTAATGATCATTATTGCTTTGGTCAGCCTGGTAGTGCAAAGCAGGTTCCGGAGTAAGTTTCGTGAGTATGCAGAAACGGGACTGCTCTCGGGCTTGTCGGGTTGTGAGGTGGCGGAGCAGATGTTGCGCGACAATCACATTTATGATGTTAAAGTTATCTCTGTTGAAGGAGAGCTGACTGACCACTATAATCCGGAAACGAAAACTGTTAACCTTAGCCCCGATGTATATTATGGCCGCAGTGTGGCCTCTGCAGCCGTTGCTGCTCACGAGTGTGGACACGCTGTTCAACATGCCCAGGCCTACGGCTGGTTAGGTTTGCGAACCGCTATTGTTCCGGTTGTGACTATCGCGTCGCGCATTACCCAGTGGACCCTGATGATCGGCGTGTTGATCCTTATCTTTTCTGGTAATCCGCTTGTATTAGCGGTTGGTGTTGGGGCGCTGGCCTTAGTTACGCTGTTTAGCTTTATTACCTTGCCGGTAGAGTTTGACGCTAGTAGCAGGGCCCTTTTGTGGCTCGATAACAATTATATCGTAATGCAAACCAGGCAGGAGCACGATCAGGCTAAAGACGCGCTGTGGTGGGCCGCTATGACTTATGTAGTTGCTGCATTGAGCTCCCTTGCCGCCCTGCTGTACTACGCATCTATGCTGAACAACAGAAGAAATTAATATCCTTTAGATAAGTTTTTAAACAAAGAACCCCGGTTAGCTTGGCTAACCGGGGTTCTTATTATATGGATAAAACGTTCTTAACCTAATTAAGCTTAAACGGCGCTACCAGGTAAAACTCGGGTATCTGCACTTCAAACACAGCATTATCCAACAGGCGAATCATCTGATAGGTGCCGCTCATGCGGCCCATATCGGTTTTGAGGTTACAACCAGAAACATATTCGTGCGTGTGTCCGGGATCTATAACCGGCTGCTGGCCAATTACGCCTTCACCCTCAACTTCACGCTTCATACCATTGGAGTCGAGTATATACCAATGACGGCGAAGTAGCTGAACGGCGTAATCTGTTAAGTTCTCTATATTTATCTTGTAGGCAAACATAAAATGGTCGTTTGCCGGATTAGAGTATTCTGGCTGATATTGAGTCTCTACCGAAACCTTAACACCATCTGTAATTATCGTTACCATGTTGGAAAGTCTTAATTCAAATATATAGACAGCTATTCAATAATCAAGCCATCTCTGTGCAAAATTTATCGGATATTTCGAACAATATTTGCTCAACATCTTCCACAGTTGGTGCAGATACCAACCTCATTCTGAATTCCTTAAAGTGATCAATGCCCTTGAAATAGCTGGCATAATGCCGCCTCATTTCAAATATGCCCGTTTTAGGCCCTTTCCACGCAATTGACTTCTGCAAATGGGTGCGGCAAACGTCAATTCGCTCATTGATGGTAGGTCCCTCCAGTAGCTCTCCGGTCTTAAAAAAATGCTTGATTTCGCGAAAAATCCATGGATAACCAATTGCGGCCCGACCGATCATCATGCCGTCAACGCCATACTCCAGGCGCCAATTGGCTGCTTTTTCTGGCGAGTCAATGTCGCCATTACCAAAAATCGGAATACTAATGTTTGGATTTTTACGCACTTCCCGTATCAAAGTCCAGTCAGCTACGCCTTTATACATCTGCGAACGGGTACGTCCGTGTATAGTAAGTGCTTTAATACCTACATCTTGTAGGCGCTCTGCAACCTCGTATACATTTTTGGTATTGTCATCCCAGCCCAGGCGGGTTTTTACAGTAACCGGCAAATGGGTAGATTCTACCACAGCCTTGGTCATGGCTACCATTTTGGGTATATCCTGCAACAAACTTGCCCCAGCCCCACGGCATGCCACGTTTTTAACCGGGCAACCGTAATTAATGTCGATCAGATCCGGACTGGCCTGCGTAGCTATCCGCGTAGCCTCACGCATGGTCTCAATATCACTACCAAATATCTGGATGCCTATTGGTCTTTCGTACTCAAAAATATCCAGCTTTTGCCGGCTCTTGGCCGCATCACGTATCAAGCCCTCCGACGAGATAAACTCGGTGTACATCATATCCGCTCCGTTCTGCTTGCATACGTATCTGAAAGGCGGATCACTCACATCCTCCATTGGCGCCAGCAGCAGCGGAAACTCCCCTAAATCAATATTTCCTATTTGTACAGACATGGCTTATCTTTAAGCGCTACAAAAATACGATTTTAATACGATATGACAGCTTATGCCTATAACCGTATGCATCCTGTGCTACAGTTTCTGATATTGATTTGCATGACGGTTTTCCTCATTTTGATCGGTTCTGTCGTTGGCATGCTCATCGTTTCTACAAAATATGACTTTTCTCTGGCAGACCTCCGCAGCCTCAATCCTCATTCGCCTAATGCGGCTACCGGCCTTTGGATATTGCAAATCTGCTCCGGAACACTCCCTCTTTTAATATCACCCATTCTGTTTGCGTGGCTCATTATGCGCGAACCGCAGGAGTACCTTAAAACGCGGTTCAATATCTCCTTGCTCGTTATGCTGCTGGCCTTTACCGTGATGATTGTTTCTACTGCTTTTATTGAGGGGCTTACCGTATTTAACCAAAAACTTAGCCTTCCCGAAAACCTAAAATGGCTGGAAGAGGTGATTCGCCAAATGGAGAAGCAGGCCGAAGCTACTATGAAAATACTGCTAAAAATGGACACGATAGGTCAGTTGGCGTTCAACCTGCTCGTAATTGGCCTCATAACCGGCATTGCCGAGGAGTTTTTATTTAGAGGCTGTATGCAAACCATACTGATGCAATGGTTTAAGAAACCGCATGCTGCTATTTGGGTCACCGCGTTTATTTTTAGTTTTTTTCACTTTGAATTTTTCGGCTTTTTGCCCCGCATGGCTTTAGGCGTATTGTTTGGCTATTTTGCCTGGTGGAGCGGCAGTATATGGCCGGCAGTGCTTGGCCACTTCTTTAACAACGGATTTGCTGTGTTGCTCACCTACCTCTACCAGCATCACCAAATCAAAGGAAATCCCGACGAAAATTTGACTATAAATCCGGCCGTTTATATTATAAGTTTAATTTTAACCGTAGTTTTGCTTTTACTCTACAAACGGATCGCCCTTACAGAAAAACACGAGCAACATTATTAAATGGAAAAAAACTGGGTAAAAATTTTTACGTCGACTAACTATTACCAGGCCGAGATTGTAAAACAAGTGCTGACGGAAAACCACATCGACGCTGTGTTGCTAAATAAACAAGATTCTTCTCACCGCACCTTCGGAACCATCGAGATTTACATTCACCAGGCAGATTTCAGCCAGGCTATTGAAATCATGATCCTGAACCAGATTAATATATGAAAACACGAGCTATTACGGGCTTTTTCTTTGTAATTGTTATGCTGGCTTCCGTACTCTGCGGCCAGTATCCTTTTGCTATTTTCTTTCTGCTGCTTAGCTCCCTAAGCCTGTGGGAATTTTATGGCCTTATTAAACAAGCGGGCATTAAACCAGATGCAGTTACTGGTTTGCTCAATGGTATTCTCATTTATATCGCGTTCGCCTTGCTGAGCAGTCAGAATTCGCCGCTGTCGCATAAGCTTATCTTTTTGCTACCGTTAACGGTTGCTGCGGTATTTGTACGTGAGCTGTTTAAAACCAATAACGCTCCGTTTACCAATATAGCCTACACTTTCCTGGGTTTGATCTTCGTGATCGTGCCGTTTACGTTTTACCACGCGTTGGCTTATGTAAAAGGCGGTTTTGACAATCATTTTCCCCTGGCTTTTTTGATCATGCTATGGTCTAATGATACCGGCGCTTACCTGAGTGGCCGCTGGCTGGGCAGGACGAAGCTCTTTGAGCGTCATTCGCCTAAAAAGACATGGGAAGGCTTTATTGGAGGGGTAGTCATTGCTTCTATAGCGGCCGTGATCATCAGCCATTTCTTTGACGAGATCACCTGGAAGCAATGGGTGTCGGTAGCCATCATTATTGGCCTGGTAGGAACGCTGGGCGACCTCGTAGAATCAATGCTCAAAAGAAGCATCAATATTAAAGACTCAGGCGGTATATTACCCGGACACGGCGGACTGCTCGACCGTTTCGACGGCCTCCTGCTGGCTGCCCCGCTGGTATTCACCTACCTCTACTTTATTTTAAATTAGTAAATTCGCATAAATTATAGATCAAAATGACCGTTCATAAAGAAGGATATACTTCCATTGCCCTTTGTATTCTGTTTATCTTTATACTGAATGCATTGGTTCATTTCTACTACCCGCAGAACCATACTTTAAAATGGTTCATTTATATATTTTCGGCATTGCTGTTCCTCATCATTCTGCAGTTTTTCCGCAGCCCACATTTCGGAATCAGCAAGGATGAGAAAAATGTACTCTGTCCTGCCGATGGTAAAGTTGTGGTAATTGAAGAGACTGAAGAAACGGAATTTCTTCAAGACAAGCGGATACAGATCTCTGTGTTTATGTCGCCTATAAACGTACACGTAAACCGTAACCCTATTAGCGGCATTGTGAAGTACTTTAAATATCACCCCGGCAAATACTTAGTAGCGTGGCATCCAAAGTCATCTACCGAGAATGAACGCACTACCATTGTGATTGAAAACAGTGTGGGCGTTCCCGTATTATTCAGACAAATTGCCGGTGCAATGGCGCGTCGTATAGTATGGTACGTTAAGGAAGGTGATGAAGTGGAACAGGGCGGCCAGTTTGGCTTTATAAAGTTTGGTTCGCGCGTGGATGTTTTTTTACCTTTAGGTTCAAAAATAAATGTAAATTTAGGCGATGTAGTTAAAGGCGGACGAACCGTATTAGCCGAACTGCCTGAGCCTGCAAGCAAAGCTTAAACTTAAATAACCAAAACAACACAAATATGAGAAAATTAACCTTCGTGATGGCTGTAGTATTCTCAGTAGCTGCAGCTAATTCTTTTGCCGGTGGTAAAGACAAAGGCAAAACCAAAGAAAAATGCGTAGCCGGTAAAGATTGCTGCAAAAAAATGACCAAAGCCAGCGCTGCCGAAAAAGCTAAATGCGCTAAAATGTGCATGGAATCAAAAGGCAAGAAAGCTTAAGGAGAATTATGATTTTAGATTTACGAATTACGATTGTGATTTGTGGATGAATAAGAAAGGCTTGTGAGGGATCACGGGCCTTTTTTGTATCAGCTAGTTTGAGTAAGGAGAATTACGATTTTAGATTTACGAATTACTCATTCGTGGACGAATAAGAAAGGCTTGTGGTGACCGCAGGCTTTTTGTGCCTGTTGCTTTGCAGTTTCAGCCCAGAAGTAGCTACGTATCTTCTTTGTGGCAACGGAGGCTAAACACGCAACTACAGCGTGCGCAATGGACGCGCAAAGCACCAGTGCCGACCTACCATTCAAAAGTCCTTCCCTTCGGGGAGGATTTAGGAGGGGTGAGGGGTCATAAAAAAAGCCTTTCCGGAAATAAATTCGAAAAGGCCTTTCAAATAACAGAATATGAAAAATTAAACTCTTTTTGTTTTGATACGGGCTGCTTTACCTTTAAGCTCGCGCAGGTAGAACAACTTAGCACGACGTACTTTACCGTAGCTGTTAACTTCAATCTTCTCGATGTTAGGAGAATTGATTGGGAAAATACGTTCAACACCTACGCCGTTTGAAACTTTACGTACAGTAAATGTTTCTGAAACGCCAGCTCCGTTACGTTGGATAACTACACCCTGGTATACCTGGATACGCTCTTTGTTACCTTCTCTGATTTTATAGTGTACGCTGACAGTATCACCTGTTTTAAAGGCAGGGACTTCTTTCTTTGCTACTGACTGCTCTTCGACAAACTTTACTAAATCCATGATTTTTAGCTCTTAAACTCGATTTTTAGCCCGTAAAAATCGGACTGCAATATTAGGGATTTTTTCTGGAAATAAAAAGAGGTTTTAAAATTTTTCAACATTTCTTTTCCGTCGCTATGTTAATAAGTCCGGCCGGCGCTGTTTGGTGCGCTCCAAGGCCTGTTCAAAGCGCCATTTCTCAATTTCGGGCGTATTACCGCTTAGCAGTATATCAGGTACTTTATGACCATTCCAATCTGCCGGACGGGTATATACCGGGGCATCCAACAGTTCGCCCTGGAATGAATCAGAAAGGGCCGATGTTTCATCAGACAAAACACCCGGAATTAACCTTACTACGGCATCAACCAAAACTGCAGCAGGTAGCTCACCGCCGGAGAGCACATAGTCGCCAATTGAAATTTCGCGGGTCACATACAGATCGCGTATGCGCTGGTCGATGCCTTTGTAATGTCCGCACAGAATAATGATATTTTCCTTAACCGAAAGCTGATTGGCGATCTGCTGATTTAGCGTTTCACCGTCGGGCGACATAAAGATCACCTCGTCATAATTGCGTTCGCTTTTGAGCTGTTCTATACAGCGTGCAAAAGGCTCTATCATCATCACCATGCCGCTGCCGCCGCCATATGGGTAATCGTCAACACTTTTATGCTTATTGGTACTGTAATCGCGCAGATTATGAACATAGATCTCCGCAATGCCCTTCTTTTGCGCACGCTGTAAAATAGAATGAGCAAAAGGGCTTTCCAGCAAACCCGGCAAAACAGTAATAATATCGAAACGCATCTTGTATAGAGCTATATTTAAGGATCAAGGGCTGTAGCTTCCTGACAACCCGCAATATATTAAAAGTCATCGCCTCCGTCCAAAGGACTCCCTTGGAGGAGAGGATTTAGGTGAGGTTTCTACTCCAAATAAATATCCAGCAAACCTTCCGGCAGGTCAACATAAACCTCCCCGCCTTCCATATCAATCCCTTTAATGATCTCTATATTGAGCGGAAACAATACTTCGCGGTTATTATAACGTACCGCTGCAATGTACTGCTGGGGTAACTCCATTACTTCGATGATCTCACCCAGTTCGCCATGCTGTTCGTCAATAGCAATAAAGTTCTTTAAATCGGTGAAAGAGAACTCTTCTTTTTTCTTTTTAGGCTTAAGCTTATTGGGCAGATAAACATCCTTTTTTACCAGCTTTGCAGCTTTGTCGATATGATCAACCTCCTCAAGGAAAAGATAGCCGGTATTTTTTTGCGGATATTTTATCGAGGTAACAAAATAAGGCACCAGCTTACCGGCAACATCAATAAACAAGGCATTAAACTTAATATTTTCAAGTCCGTCAAAATCTACGTACAGCTGCAGTTCGCCTTTTAGTCCACGGGTTTTGGTTATGCTGCCAACCCTAAAACTTTCTTCTATTTTCATTTAACTAAATCGTCTTTAAACAACAATAGCGGAGTTACTATGGCAACTCCGCTATGTTCATAAAGTTTTAAATTCGAATTACTCAGCTGATTCAGCTTCAGTTTCTGCTGACTCAGCAGGAGTCTCAGTTTCTTCAGCAGGAGGAGTATTTTTAGCAGCGATAGCAGCAGCTCTTTCTTCCTTCTTCTTAGCTTCAGCAGCCAAAGCAGCCTTGCGGGCTTCTTCTTTAGCATTGGTTAAGCTGGTTTTCTTGCCAGTGATCTTGCCTTCTTTTTGCTCAACCCATGCATTAAATTTAGCATCGGCCTGCTCTTCGGTTAAAGCACCTTTAGCTACACCACCTTGTAAGTGTTTGCGGTATAACACCCCTTTGTATGAAAGGATAGCACGGCAGGTGTCAGTAGGTTGAGCACCTTTGTTTACCCAATCAAGGCTTTTTTCGAAATTGATCTCGACAGTAGCCGGGTTAGTGTTAGGGTTGTAAGAGCCTATACGCTCAATGAAACGACCATCTCTCGGAGCACGTGAATCTGCCACCACGATGTAGTAGAAAGCTTTACCTTTCTTACCATGTCTTTGCAATCTGATTTTAGTTGCCATTCTTAATTTTTAAAATATGTATTCAACATTCCCCCGGAGTCTCCTTCTGCGGGGATGCAAAGGTAATACATTTTTATTAAATATCAGCATGTTATGCTACCTATATTAAAAACACAGACGAGTAAACACGCTTTTACTTGCGTTATGAGTGTTAAGCAATTATATTTGTCTCTACAAAAGAACCTAATATTAGGTTTCGGGATGTAGCGTAGCCCGGTATCGCGCCAGCATGGGGTGCTGGAGGTCGTGGGTTCGAATCCCGCCATCCCGACTTGGAAAACAAGGAATTGAGCTCAATATAGAGTGCTTTTAAAGTACTTTTTATTGAGCTTTTTTCATTTATTTACGGTGCTTGCACGTAGGACATTTCGATGTTAAAAAGTAACCAATTACAATTTAATTAAAATACCATTTCTGGGCAGTTCTGTTATATTATAAGTTAGCGACCCGATCAAGTTCAAAAAAGCAGGCTGCTCTCTGGAATCAAGACGCGAAATATCAGCTGGATTGTTACTTCCGCGGGGAAAAGACACATTAACGGAGCCACTCCAATAGCAACTAATTCAACAGCTTCGAAGTTTAAGCCATTTGAACCTATAAAAGCTAAAACTCTGTTAATGGTATCCAAAGTAGCTTGTTTTAAACAAGGATGCATCTTATATTTACTTTACTAACTTATACCTAAATGAAAGCTTGCCTTATCATGCTGCTATTGTTCTTTCAGGGCAATAGTTTATCAGCCCAAAACATAAACACCAAACTAAGAACGGAACTATTAGAAATATACCGTACGGATCAACTATATCGAGGAGAGCTGGCATCAATGGGACCTCAAAGCCCCAACTTCCTGAAGCTATGGAATGAGCAGAATGCTATTGATTCGATCAATCTGAAACGCATCAAAGTTATATTAGATTCTATTGGATACCCAGGTAAATCGATGGTTGGTGAGCAAGCCAATGAAGCAGCTTTCTTAGTTATTCAACATGCAAACTTGCTATCTCAAGAAAGGTATCTGCCCTTAATTCGGATAGCAGCAGATCATAAAGAACTACCATGGAAAGATGTTGCGAAAATGATTGATCGTGTAGCCATCAGCAAAGGACAAAAGCAAATCTATGGCACACAACTTATACCGAAGAAAGACCCTAATACAGGTTATATCACCAACCAAATAGAGTTTGCGCCAATAGACGATCCCCAACACGTCAACCAAAGACGCAAGAAGGTTGGTTTAAATACCATTGAAGAGCAAGCAAAAGAGTTTGGAGTTGTTTATCAAAATATTCAATAAGCCATTTGAACCTGTTAAAACTAAGCAGCTTATCAACAGTATTAAGATGTAAGTTTTGGTATTTTATAATTGGGCAAATGAATGATAAGCTCACTGACCAAAGGTCACATTTGTTAATCCACGCGAGATATTAACATGGGCGGACCATGGATTGGTGGAATGCGTAAAACTAAAGTTCAATATTTTAACAGCCACTATTATATTTGTTATCTGATTGATACCCCGAATGAATAATACAAAATCATACTTTGCCAGTGTTAACGACTCTTTGACCAAAATCGTGACGGCTAAAAGTAGATTGGATAACAGTGAGTTGGCGCACTTTGAGCGTGGCGAAGAGATTATTATAGGCCGAATATTAAATAAACAAGTACCCCAGCTGTTAAAAAAGCTTATCGATGCCATTGATCTAAGAAGTGAATTGGACGGGAAATTAAATGCGGTTACCGCCAGTCACTATGCTTCAGTTATTCAGGAATTAATGAAAGAGCAGCCCCATCTGTGGCAGAAAGCATTTGAGGAATGCAAAAAAGTTACCATTGTAACCATGGTGGTGCGCACATTGGAACAGGCTTCCGGAGAAATTACCCGGGTGGTTACGAAGGTTCTTTAAAGACCATTCAATAAAGCATCCTTCAAACCATTGTATTAAGAGATAGTAGCTATCGCATTATAATGGCACCGTTCAAGCAATAGCAGACCAGAGAAAATAATCCTATGTTCAAATTTGTGCATATCAATAAATGCTCATTGTAATTATTTAGCCGGTAACGTCTCCGGGATAATATTGCTTTCTATCATCCATTCTTCACAAAGTGTTGTCCACATCTCGGTTGAGCCGGGGTTGTTTCGTAAAGCAATGGCATGCCCGCCCTGGGGAAAGGCATGGAAACTTACCGGAACTTTATTCTGTAGCAGGGCCTCGTAGAACAACAGGCTGTTCATGGGGTTCACTGTCTTGTCATTAATGGCGTCGACAATAAAGCAAGGCGGATTGGTGGACAACGCCTGAAGCTGCATGGAAAATTTCTTTTTAAGCTCCTCAGAAGGATTGGGCCCCAACAGGTTTTTAACGCTGCCAGCATGGGCAATACCGGTGCTCAAATCAATTACTGGCGAAACCAATATGGCGAAATCCGGCCGGAAGCTTACTTTATTGAGGCTGTCGCCAATGGCAGAAACATCGTCGGTAATCGTAGCCGAGCATGCAGCCAAATGCCCACCAGAAGAAGATCCCATGATGCCGATCTTATCCGGCTTAATACCCCATTTGTCTGCATTGGCCCTGATGTAACGAATGGCACGCTGTGCATCCATTAATGGCCCTATTTCCCGCTGCTTCAGGTCTGGCGAATTAGGCAGCCGGTAATTCAACACAAATGCTGAGATACCCATGGTATTAAACCACTTGGCCAACTGCAAACCGCTTATTACATAGGCCAGCCGTTCATAACCCCCACCGGGGCAAATCACTACTGCAGCACCCTTATTCCCCTGCTTTCCCGGAAAAAAGGCATACATTCCCGGAAGCATCACTCTATAAATGCGCTCATTGGCAATACTGTCTGTAAGCTTGAGATGGCGCGAATTGGGAATATGGTTTTGGGGCCACAGCGGCACAAAATCCTGCCCAAAAGAGGTTAAAGATATTCCGAAAACAAACAGTATCAATAATCCGGTTGATTTAAGTATTTGCATGGTTCAATTTTTTAAGACCAGTTTAGTCCGTGAGCATATTGAGCAGCAGTTGCTGGCCCACTACGTTTGCCGGGTTCACAGATGATGAATTGAATGTGGTCATAGAAGCGTTTTCACCGTCACCGTCCGCCTTTTTATCCGTTTTCACTGTCGTGATGCAAGATAACAGGTCGAGCGCACTTAGTATAATTTTGCCCCGGCCATGTGGAAAAATACTAAGGGCGGAGAAAACCTCTTGTTTATGGTCTGAGACACAACCAACAACAGTTTCGCCATTCTCTACCCTCAAACCTATCCTATTCTTATTATAGGTTGCCAGACACTGGTATTCCCAATTAAATACGCACGACTGCGGCAGGCCCCTAAACAGCGGATGCTCCTTAACAAAATAATTGCCGCCGTACCAACTGGTTCCCATAACTTGCATGCCCCTGTACTCAGCCACTTCCTTTTTGCCTAAAAACGTTGCCCATTTTTCGCTGTTCCCTACAATAACCAGTGTATTGCCATTATTAACCCATTCCAGTATATCGGCAACCAATGGATTACCAGTTTGCGGCGGATCGAAATTACCCACCACCATCACGTGGCCGTCCGGCCTGCCGCTTCTAAAGTTCTTAAACGGCACCCTTGCATATTTCAGGTAAGCCTGGATAGCGCCGGTACCGTCAGCAACTACAAGGCTTTTGGATACCTTGTCAGTCCTTACTTTAACAGCAAACACCTTATCATCGCCCTCCGTTATCGTCGACGAACCCTGCACCAGCTGGGCTGATATTTTGGTATAGCCAGATTTGTTAACCGGTATTTTTATGCCCGCAGTAAGTAACTGCCCATAAACTACACCTCCCGAAACATTTACATTCTGGGTTTTAGAAAAATATACCTCGCCCTGCTGATCCTGCGCTTTAATCAGTAGCCGGGCATCTCCTTTTGCATCCTTTTCATTAACAATGTAAAAATCAGCAGTCACGGTATCACCTACCGGAACAACTTTATGATTGAGCTTCACCGCAACGTATAACGGGCGGTTATATCTCGCTATCAAATCCGGATCGCCCTTTAAGTTTCTGTAATTATCAACTATACCGGAGTGGTTCTCCAGTTTCATGCTTTCCCAGCCGTTTACGGCATAGCCATCAACAGTATTGCTGATTCGCACATTTTCAATCACACGCCCCTGGTAGTAATAGGCCACGTTGCCCATCTTGCGCGTAAGGCTATCCACATTGGGGAAGGACCTCGTGAAGTTGTTTTTTTGCAGAAAGTTGTTGTAAGCGTCGTACCATTTTAAGTAGGTATCGCTTTCCCAGCCAATGTCTTTACCTGTCTTTAAAATTTCGTTTCTTATTAACTGCAATCTTGGAGGCGTACCAATGGCGCCTTCTTCGCCATAGTAGATAATTTCATCCTTGTGATCGGTGTATTTAGCATAATGCTGAGGATCGACATACAGGTTATCATGATAAACACCAGGACCGCCTGCATGGTGCTGATCAAACCAGCCATAAGCATAGAAGGTAGTATCGTACGGTAACAGATGAAGCTTAAACTTAGGGTCTGGCTCATTAACTTTAATATTTCCGTTGCAGGAGTTATAAGTGATGATCCTTGATGGGTCCAGGCGATGAGCAGCGCTCATTTCATCGCGGTCAATTTGCTGCGGTAGCGCACCTCTCTCATTATGCATGTTATAAATAATGAGCGAAGGATGGCTCCTGTCGCGCACTACCATCCGGAAAACCTTCTCATTACGGGCCGCCATGTAAAAGTTTGTTTGCTTGCGCTCGAGGTCATTTTTTGGATGAAAAAGATTCTCGGGATATTGATTACCTCCCGGCTCTTCAAAATAAAGCACGCCCATTTCATCGGCCGCATCCAGCACATTACGTTGACCTATAGTGCGATGAAAGTTAAGCATGTTTAACCCCAGGCGCTTGGCATCAGCCACCTGTTTGCGGGCGAGCTCATCAGACGGAGCGATGCCGTTTACCGGCCAAAATCCCCAGGAGATGGAGGTTCTGAGCACGATACGTTTGTTGTTAAGGTAAAACTGCTGATCGCCCCCAACATTTTTGATCTCAAACCAACGGAAGCCAAACCGCTGACTGTAGCTATCCGTGGTACCGTTCGAGGCTTTCCAGTGTACGGTGAGATTATACAGTTCTGGGTGATCGATGTCCCAAAGCTTAGCGTCGGGCACATTAATATCCAGGCTATCAACATTGATTCCGGGCTTTAAGCTTTCACTAATTTGTTTCTGATAAACCAGCTTATTGGTCTTGTGCTCCTGGATGCTCAACAAATAGACACCTTCGGTTTTTTTCCCGGTGAGATTATTGGTGGTTACGTGCACAGCTATGCGCTTTGGTTGAGGAGTGTTCCTTACAAATACATCTTCTATATAGGCCTTATCTGTTGCTGTAAGCGCAACCTTTCCGGTTATACCACCAAAACCATGAGAAGGCTGCGTTCGGTAATAGCCCCACATAAAATTCTGACTGTCGCGCCAGTCGAAATTGCCGTTCGGATCAGTTATTCGTACTGCTATCTCGTTGAGTTGTCCGGGCTTAACCACCGCGGAAATGTCCACATCAAAAGGCGTGCTGTTCACAAGATCATAGCCCACCAGCTTTCGATTTACAAAAAACTCTGCTCTGAAACGGACACTTTCAAACTGCAGGCGCAAATGTTTCCCTTTAAAGTTTTCGGGCACCATCACTTTTGTGGTAAACCAGGATACGCCCAAATAATTCCCGGAAACACCGAACTTGTTGCCATTGCTACCCCAGAAATAGGTTTCTACCGTTGCCGGGAGGTGCACTACTTTTGAGGTATGAGTGTCCAGTGCCGCCCATCCACCTGTAGGTAGATTGACTGGAACACTTTTTATGTCAACAGGCGGGGCGTACAGTTGATCATTTTGCCATTTTGCGGCAGTATCAAGCCATAAAGACCAATTGTTATTGCTCAAATCAATTGTAGTGCGGCCCGACTGGCCATGCGTGTTAATGGTGATTATAACCAGCAGCAACAGGGTGATGCTACAGCTTTTTATTTGTGTCATTGTTATCAAAATATGTTATCAAGCCAGTAAGATTTGATATAAGCAAACCAATTAGACAATCGATTGCAGAAACATTCTCTTAAAAGATTTTTGGGCAAGACGGAAGCCACGCAAAGCAGCGTTTGCCATGCCTTACTTGATAAATTGGTTGTTATTACACACCAAATCTATAAAGCGTAGACAAAAACGAGGATTAAAAATTGACACAAAAGGTTTAAAAATTGAGAATTTTTAGGTGGATATTAATACGTCACCTAAGTTTTACCATCCACGCTACCTAAAATGGCTTTTTGCTTACCACGTTTTACTATTTTTGGCCGCAATCTGATGATGAATAAAGACATCTACGCTATGCGGGATCATGGCATTAACTTTTCTAACCTAACCAAAATGGAACTTTCTACACCGCGATCTATATATCTCGCTTTAATCTTGAATTTCATATTCTCATTGGCTTTCTGCCAGCAAAAGGCGAGTAAAGAGGCCCCGTTTGAGGGTTCAACCTTTTCTATTAAGTCAAAGGGCAGTTATACATTCACCATCTCCAAACCCTGTTATCCTTTTCGAGGACAAAAAAATTCCATTGTCCGGCTTATTCCACAAGTGGAAGGGTTAACCGGCGCACGCTCCGCGACAACCAACAATATTCAAGTCAGGCTTGCTGAAGATGCTGACGTGTTGATAGCCCTACCGATAACACAAAAGCCATTGCAGGCTGATGCACAACTTCTGGCTGACAGCGCACTGACAATTAGCGGCCTTCAACCTTATTGCATCTACAATGTGCATTACAAAAAAGGCGCTCAAACTATAGACTGTGGCAGCAACGGCTTTATTGCCGGCATAATTAAACCGAATCAAAATCTTCAACATATAAACGGACACAAACCCGATGGCCGCCAATGGCGCCCCTACACTACCGACGGGCTTACGGATGGTAAACGACTGTTTGAGATTTTAGGAGGCCCAACTGATCCGGTGATTAATCAGGACATGACCGGAACAGAAGGTATACAGGGCGGCTTTGAAGGCGGCACTTGCGTTAAAGTCAACGGCGTTTATCACCTATTCCCAACCGAAAGGGCCGGCCAGATTGGTGTAGGACCCGAATATGATCGGGTTAGAACCAGGATCGGCCATTGGGAAAGCCCGGATGCGATACACTGGAAACGGGTAGGCACCATCTTCCAGGCCAGCGGCGTATACGCTATAGCCGAAGAAGACAACCCGATGAACGATCGTCGGGCAGCAATATGGTCGTACAATGCCGTGTTTAACAAGGCCGAAGACCGTTGGTATGGTTATTACCTTACCTATACGGTTGATAAGAATATACGGCCTAACCACTCGTTCGGGCGCATATGGTGCACCAAATCACAAACTAAGGGCTTTGCCGGCATTGGTGGGCCATACAACGACGGACAACTGATTATGGAACCAGGATTGGATTCACAGCCCTGGGAAGGCCGGCAGGGTGTGGCCTCATTCTATCCATTTCCCGTAAAAGATGGCTGGCTGGGGTTTTATGCCGGGGCGTTCCCATTCAGTACCTGGGCAGATTATCCTAAGAACTCCCACAATGGCTGGTTTATTGGTCTGGCTTCCTCAAAATCAATGGATGGCCCATGGAAAAGGCTGGATACCACGATTAACCCGGTAAAAAGCATTAATCCGCAATTTGTTGAGAATCCATTGGTTTACCAACTAGACAACGGCACGTACATAGCCGTTTTTGACGGCGGCCCGGACGACAACGGCCATCATTTTGTGAACATGATGGGCTACTCGCTTTCTAAAGACGGATTGCATTGGAGTGAAGCCCGTTATATTCCCCTGCATACTAAGTTAAAACAGTGGTGGGTAACTATGCGCACACCCCTTTGCCTCATACCGGAAGGAAACAATATTTACACCATCCTCTTCGCTGCCATCAACGGCAAACGCTTTCACCCTATTGGTATGGTAAAAGTTAAGATGGATACACAGGTACTTGGAGAATTGCTGAAAGACCTTCCCCAGTAAAAACCGACAAAAGGGACTATAAACAAAAGGCTGCATCAAAAGTAACAGGGAACCTTACCTAATAGGCGGCAGATAGTGCTTACCCTCAAGCGGCTTGGCCCCATCATTAAAGGTGGTTGCGCGCGAAACCAGGGTTTTAGTACGGGCGAGATCTTCCCAGCGCATTAACTCTCCCATCAGCTCGCGTGAACGCTCGTTGAGTATAAAGGCAACTGCTATAATAGAAACTTAATATTGTGCAACTACCCTGAACGGCGTTGTACACAGGGTATAAATGAAATACATATGTTCAATTGATGGATGGGTACCTACAAAAAAGCCGCCAGGGTACCCGGCGGCTTTTTTGTATAATTAATGGCCCGATTAATTGTTTTTAACCCCCACCTGGTGGTGATCAAAATCGAGCATATATTCATTATTTAAAAAGAATTCTAAACCGAGGATAGATATTTGCGTACCTGAATACGTTGTACCTTCTACATAGGTTAAATTTTCTGTAGACGAAGTGGTATAGGTGTAGGTAAAACCACTGGTTGGTGTTGAAACGGTAACCGGTGTGTTGGCGGGCAGCAGCGTTAGCCCTCGTGTTTTAATTGTGGGATCTTGCAGATAACTATAAGGCTCGGTGCCGGTGTCATACAGAATATCTGTTGAAAAGGGCGACCGGCTACCATATTTAATTGTTCCCGGCACAAAGGGCGGATAGCCCGCATCAGCATAAAACGTGAGCTGACTCATGGAAAAGCCAGAAGAAGAAGATAAATCAGATTGTGTAAGACCAAGCGTAAGCACATTGCGCACATAAGTACCATTGCTTGAAAAATTGCTGGTGCCAAGAGCGGCTAATTTGAAACCCCTGGTAAGGCCCGTACCCGGATCAAAATAAGCAAACGGGCTGGTAACATACCCCCCGTTTTTAAACAAAACGTCATATTCCTGATTTACACCCAGCACGTCAAACGAATGCGGATCCTGCTTTTTACCGAGGTGATCAACGGCCTTATAATACAGAAAAAAGGGAAGCCGCTTAATCACCACATTACCATTTTTATCGCCCAGGGTTACCGCGGCATAAGCCAGATTTCCATACACCTTATCAACGTCGTTAGCATCCGCGCCATATTCTATGTGCGAGGTGTCTTTAGTTACCGTAATGCCATTGTACACTAAGGAATCGGTTGTGAAATTAAACCCATTGTCGGTGATCATTGATGATGGTAATATATCTTTGGCATCCAGTACCAGGCCACCTGATCCAGTGTCAAAAATCATATCATAATCAACCGATACCGTACCTACCTGACTTATGGGCATAATAAGAAACTTATAGATTACAGAATCCGAAGCCTCATAGAGGCCGAGCTTGGTCGGTGTAGGCGTTGGGGTTGTTGTTGTAACTTCCTTATTCTTGCTGTCTTTCTTACATGAGGCAAAAATCATCACCATTAAAACAGGAACCGCTGCAAAAATTAATTTCTTAAATGAGTATCCTTCTTTCATATATGCTCAATCTGATGTACCGTATTAAAATGATATACAGTCCAATAGTAACTTTAGTTTAACAAAAATATTATCCTATAAATTAAATATTTATTTCAAGAGTTTACAGAGAGCATGGTAACCTTCCCCTCTATCCTGTCTTTTATTACCAAAATACCATTCTGCTTAAGTTATACTTAACTTGTATCGGTGAGAGGCAGAATTGTACCGATAAACCTCTAAATGAAAATACGTATATTAAAAGGAAGAAGTTAGTTACAGACTAACCAAAAACTGAACATTTTTTTTAGCTTAACAATCGATATACCGAAACCAACACATGATACTTCAAGGCGATGGATTTATACTGCGGGGATGGCTCCCAGGCGATGCTGAGGCTTTAGCCCTGCATGCCAATAATCCCAACATTGCAACGTGCCTGTTAGACAAATTTCCCAGTCCTTACACGCTGGAGGCCGCACAGGCATGGGTTAAACAATGGGAGCATCAAAATCCCGTGATAAACTTTGCTTTAGCCATAAACGGGCAGGTAGCCGGGGGAGTTGGTTTAGAACTGCGGGAGGATATTCACCGCCTTACCCCGCTTATTGGTTACTGGCTGGCAGAGCCTTATTGGGGAAAAGGAATTATGCCCGAAGCCGTGAGGCTTGTTACCAGATACGCATTCAGTGAGTTAAATGCCATTTGCGTGCTAGGGATCGTATTTAGCAAAAATCCACAGTCTATGCGTGTGCTTGAGAAAGCAGGTTATGAAAAGCAGGGCGTCATTAAAAGATCAGTCATTAAAGAGGGTGAAATTCTCGACCAACATATTTATGCTTGCAGTAGTTGATTAGTTTATTGGTTCAGTTGTTCATTAGCTCGATTGTTCACCGGGCATTAGTTTATTGGTCATTTCTTATGGTTTATTGGTCGGGTTATTTGTCTTGAACTGATTTTTGGAATTGGAGAATGAACAGAATTACTTTTTTAGGGGATTACCTTAAACCGCCCTCAAAACAAACTAATTAAAAAACACCGATGAACTAATGAACAAGTGAACCAATTACGAATGAACAACTGAACTATTGAACCAATGAACTAACGACTAGCGAGTTAAATCAAAAACGTATTGAAAATGTTACACCTTTATTGTAACTTTATTAATACCTAAAATTTAACTGACATGAAAACTAATCTTCTGGTGCTTGCCCTGTTATACCTGGCTGCAGGCAGGTGCCTGGCGCAGGATAACGGTTCTAACCGCTACGCCCTCTCCAGATCATGTACTAACAAAATCAAAGTTTATCAGAGTTTTCAACATAAGCCATACTTAGGGCACTACCGATATATGTCGCCTAAGTTCTGGGTGATCAGTTCGCGCCGACCGGATCTGAATAACCCTGACTATGTGAGAATATATATTCCAGATAATGAACCAGTTGCAGAAACAAAATTATTATGGAATGAAGACGGCCAAACTGTGGATAAAACCGATTATAACACCTGGTTGTACGTAAAAAAAAGCGACCTCTCCAACTTTAGGCCTATAAAATTTTCGGATGATTACACCTTTGGTACGCTATATCAGCAGATGATCGCGCAAAATCCAAGGCATTAATGACGAGCCCCAATTCAGGTTCTGATACAGTGCATCTCTTTTTATCGGCTATACTAACACCTAAGTTACCTATCGGCTTAAGCTAAGCCGGCAGGCCCAACTATACCAATTTTCTACAGCTTTCGTTGGTACTTAGCGATAAAAATAAACCTATGTATCAGGCAAAAAAAGTAGTCAAGATCAGCCTTTTCGCATTAATGGCCGCAACGGCTCCGCTTGCATTAAGCGCTCAGCAAAAAACCGGATTCCACATTATTAAAAACATCCCCATCAAAAGCTCGGGTGGATGGGATTACATTACTGTTGATGGCGCCGCAAAGCACATCTACGTTTCGCACGGCACCCAGGTCAATATCCTTTCTACTTCCGGCGACTCGATCGGTGTAATTCCGAATACCAATGGTGTTCATGGCATAGCATTGGCCACTCCCTTTGGCAAAGGTTATACCAGCAATGGCCGCGCTAACACCGTCTTTGCATTCGATCTCAAAACCAACAAAGTACTGTCTACTATTCCAGCAGGTACAAATCCTGACGCCATTTTTTATGACACCTATTCTAAAAAGGTTTATGCTTTCAATGGCCGCAGCAAAGATGCCACGGTAATTGATCCGGCGACGGACAAAGTGGTCGCTACAATTCCCTTAGGCGCTAAACCGGAAGCAGGCGTTTCTGACGGTAAAGGAAAAGTTTTTGTTAACGCAGAAACCACCAATGAGGTAGTTGTTATCGATGCCAATACCTATAAAGTTATAAAACGTTATAAAATAGAGAATGGCGAAGAGCCTTCAGGATTGGATATAGACCGCAAAACCGGCCGCTTATTTATTGGCTGTGCCGGCAATAAAACAATGGTGGTGATGGATGCCAATAATGGTAAAAACCTCGCCAAATTTCCGATAGGTGATTGCGATGGTCTGGTGTTTGACCCGGCACTAAAACAAGCCTACGCTTCAAATGTAGATGGTACCATTAGTGTAGTAAAAGAACTTGGACCTGATAAATTTGAGCTGATAGAAAACATCCCTACTGAGCCTAGCGCTCGTACCATAGGCATAGACCTGCTCACGCACCGGCTATACCTGCCTGCAGCAAAAACAGAAACCGTAGCGGCAACTGCCGAAAACGCACACCCAAGACCCAAAATTGTACCGGGCTCCTTCCACGTTATAGAGGTAGGAAAATAAGATAGTTTATTTTTTTAGACCAGGCAATGGCAGCGATAAGCAGTCATTGCTTTCTTTTTTTAAAGCATTGGGATAATTAAACCAACACCTTTTTACATTTAACATGTTAATCTGTTTTTAACAATTAATTCATAATCACTTTGTTATTTTGTAACATAGCAAGGCACGATAGAAGCACTTTTCGGGTCGGCTGATAACAATGAAAGTACTTTACGCCATACAGGGCACGGGTAACGGCCACTTGAGCCGATCGTTAGAAATAGTACCGCTATTACAGCAAAAATGCGATGTAGATGTACTGGTAAGCGGTATTCAGGGCGATTTAACCTTACCATTCCCGGTTAAATACCGGTTGTACGGCCTTAGTTTTATCTTCGGCAAAAAAGGCGGCGTCGACCTTTGGAAAACATTCTATAAATCCAACCTCCGCAAGTTTGTTAAAGAGATGAAGCAACTGCCGGTAGAGGATTATGATCTGGTGATCAATGATTTTGAACCGGTTTCTGCCTGGTCGTGCTACCTTAAAAACAAACCTTGTATTTCGTTAAGCCATCAGGCAGCTGTACTTTCAGATGCGGCTCCCAAGCCAGATCACTCTGATATGGTAGGTCAGCTCATTCTCAAACAATACGCACCTACAACCGCACAATACGGCTTTCATTTTAAACCATTTGCACCCAATATCTTCACCCCGGTTATCCGCAAACAGGTGCGTGAGCAGCAGATCAGCAACGAGGGGCACTACACGGTTTACCTGCCTGCTTATGACGATGCCCGATTGATTCAACGCCTTTCTTATTTTAAGGATGTGCGCTGGGAAGTATTTTCAAAACACAACAAAAAGCCCCTTAAACATAAGAACATTACCATTCAGAAGATAGATAATGAGCGCTTTGTTAAAAGCATGGCTACATCAGCCGGCGTACTGTGCGGCGCCGGATTTGAAACCCCGGCCGAGGCATTGTTCATGCAAAAAAAGCTGCTTGTTGTACCCATGAAAACACAGTATGAGCAGCACTTAAATGCTGCAGCACTGCAATCCATCGGTGTACCGGTGATCAAAAGCCTCAAACCCAAACACGAGGAGATTATCCGCAACTGGCTCAACAACGATCAGCACATTGATGTGAATTATCCTGATCAAACCGAACAGATTATAAATTTTATATTGGAAAAACATTCGGCTTCGTTAAATTTACAAGTATAAACCAAGCGTAGCTTACGCTATTAACCTTGTAAACTGCTGCCTTATGAAATCAAAGTCAATTTCCCGCCGTGGGTTTATCCGTACGTCTGCGCTGGGTATAGGTGCCCTTGCCGCAACAAACTCGTTGCTAAGCTTCGGCGCTTGCTATCCGCAGGACAAAAAACTGGGTATTGCCCTAGTAGGATTGGGCGGTTATGCAACCTATCAGTTGGCGCCTGCCCTTCAGCAAACGCAGCATTGCTACCTCGCTGGCATAGTAACCGGCACACCCGCCAAAATCCCGGTATGGAAGCAGAAGTATAATATCCCCGATAAAAACGTTTATAACTACGATAACTTTGAGCAGATTGCCAACAATCCTGACATTGACATTATTTATATAGTGCTTCCCGTGTTTCTGCACAAGGAATATACTATCAGGGCAGCAAAGACGGGCAAGCATGTAATCTGCGAAAAACCAATGGCCCTGAATGCACGCGAATGCGAGGAAATGATCATGGCCTGCAAAACCGCCGGCAAAATGCTTTCGATAGGCTATAGACTACACTTTGAGCCACATACCATGGAGATCATGCGACTGGGTCAGCAGCACGTTTTTGGTAACGTAACCAGCATGGACACGGCAAACGGCTTTTATTACAATGGCGATCCCAACGCCTGGCGACTAAAAAAAGCCCTGGCAGGCGGCGGCGGACTAATGGACATGGGCATTTACGCCATACAGGGAGCGCGGTACACTACCGGCCTTGAACCGCTTATGGTAAAAGCAACACAGGAAAAAACCCGGCCGGAGCTATTTAAAGATGTTGATGAAACCGTTTTCTGGGAGCTCGAATTTCCGGGTAACATCAAGGTTAAAGGCAAATCGAGCTACAATAACAACTGGGGGTATTTGAAGGCTAAGGCCGAACATGGTTGGTTTGAATTAGAACCTGCCTACGGGTATGGCCCAATAAACGGATCTACGAGCAAAGGGCCGTTAGATTTTCCGCAGATTAATCAACAGGCCGCCCAGATGGATGATTTTGCCCAATGTGTTAAGCTGAATAAGCCTACCCGCGTTCCGGGCGAAGAAGGGTTAAAAGATATGCGTGTAGTTGACGCCATCTATCGCAGCCTTGATTCGGGCCAGACAGAACGAATCGGTTAAACCATTCGCCTCGTCACTATTATCTGTTAACCAAATCAAATATTAGAAACAGACTTGGCCTTGATCTGCTCAATCACTTCGGAATATATCTGTTCGTATTGGGGCAATATAAGCGCCAGATCAAAGGTTTTGGCATGTTCGAGTGCGCGCTCTTTAAAATGGGCTAGCCGTTCTTCGTCGGCTAAGATATAGATGGCCCGCTCAGCCATGCCGTCTACGTCGCCAACGTTTCTTAAAAAGCCTGTTACACCTTCAACGTTCAGCTCGGGCAAGCCGCCGGTATTGGAGCTCACCACCGGTACTTTACAAGCCATAGCTTCTAATGCGGCCAAACCAAAGCTTTCCGACTGCGAAGGCATCAGAAATAGATCCGACACAGAAAGTATCTCTTCAACCGCATCCTGCTTTCCAAGGAAACGAATATTATGGCTCACATTAAGATCACGAGCTAACTGCTCACATTCCGGACGCTCCTGCCCGTCGCCTACCATTAATAGTTTTGACGGAATCACCTCATTTACTTTGGCAAATATCCTTACCACATCCTCAGTCCGCTTTACCTTGCGGAAGTTAGAGGTATGCACTAATATCTTTTCGCCCTCAGGCGCAATAGCTTTTTTGAAATGCCCTTTAGCTTTTAGGCTGAACCTGTTAAGATCAATAAAGTTAGGTATAACCCTGATGTCTCTTTCGATCTCAAAAAAACGATAGGTATCGGCTCTTAGATGTTCTGATACCGCTGTAACGCCGTCACTTTGGTTAATAGAAAATGTTACCACCGGTTTATAGGTACGGTCATTGCCGACTAGGGTAATATCTGTTCCGTGCAGTGTAGTAACCACCGGTATCTGGATGCCGTAGGTAGCCAGAATCTGTTTAGCCATAAATGCAGCCGATGCGTGTGGAATGGCGTAATGAACGTGCAATACATCCAGCTTTTCAAACCGCACTACATCCACCATCCTGCTGGCAAGCGCCAGCTCATAGGGCGGATATTCAAACAGCGGATACTTGCTTACCGCAACCTCATGGTAAAAAAGGTTCTCGGAAAAGAAGTCAAGACGGGCGGGCTGATTGTAGGTAATAAAATGTACCTGATGACCGCGGTCTGCCAAAGCCTTACCAAGCTCGGTCGCCAATACACCGCTTCCGCCAAATGTGGGATAACAAACTATTCCGATTTTCATTAATGCAAGTTTAACAGCAATTTATGGTAAAAGTGTTAAACGGATGTAAAATCATCTGAGTCGGTTGGCTCATTAGTTTATTAGTTCAATGGTTCAGTAGTTCATTGGGCATTAATTATTGGCTCATTAGTGAATTGGCTTTGGAAGCTATACATCTGGCCCCAATGAACTATTGAACAAATGAACTACTGAACAAAAGACGTCACAATTTTGTTAATCAGTTGTCGAATTTGTAAATTCAATGTTATGAAAGCGTTCGTTAAGCTGATAGTAGTTATTGGTTTTATAACATCAGCTTTTATTGCTTCAGCTCAGGAAAAAGCGGTAAACTATTACAATTACATCGATGCCTACAACCTTTCTCACTTGTGGGCCGATGATCACCTCGATATTAGGGTTGGTGATCAGTTTGAGCGGATTAACTTTCCGGAGCCACTTGGCTATATCGGTGGGAACTACCAACGGTTTTATATTCAATATACGTCCGTGATTAAAGACCCTTCAAACCCCTACAACTACATGGTAAAGGGCAAAACAAGGGTAAAAGATAATATCAGCAATTTTAAGGGAACGATAACCATTGTAGGTGCTTATATTAATCCAAACCTGTACCTGGAGAAATATAACCGCGGACAAGTGATCTGTAAGATTGAGCTCTATGAAGATGCCAAACAACCTGAAAGCGGCTACTTTAAAGGTTCTATGGTTTCCAATTGGTACCTGGACGGAGAAGATATCTGTTATGACGCCTTAGACGCCGTAGCAGATGGTTTTTCCAACAATCAGTGCATCGCCACGTGGACCAACTATGAAACCCGACAATCCCTACCCTGTAAATGGGGGGATTTCAGAATCCCCAAAAGCGGTGTGCTTGACAATGGCACCGGCGTATTTAACATAAACCAGAAATATGTAAATAACAGCTGGAAAAAACAGTTACTTACAAGTAGGAGTCAGTAATCAGAGATCGGGACGCCGTTGACGGCCGTTTTAGCAGAAAGCGAAAAGGTAAAAGGTGAAAGCCGAAAGGTAAAAGGTAAAAGCGGAAAGCTCCGTTAGAGCCTCATCCACTATGGAACAAATGAACTACTGAACAATTGAACAAAAGAACCACTGAACAAAAAGGGTATAAAACAAGAAAGCCCCTCCGTTTCCGGAAGGGCTTCTTATAAAGGTTGGCGCCGACTTACTCTCCCACGTGTTACCGC